>ERZ824598.4000-NODE-4000-length-11705-cov-4.416738_pt1 | contig 11705 bp, 10 predicted proteins | sample MGYA00519934_ERZ824598 | MGnify/ENA primary metagenome ERZ824598 (study PRJEB31778, sample SAMEA3449177) | human gut metagenome | biome: human gut; feature: human-associated habitat; material: faeces | place: United Kingdom | collected 2010/2012 ... | reverse complement strand
CTGCAAGATCAACATCGACTCCGACCTGCGTCTGGCCATGACCGGCACCATCCGTCAGTTCTTCAACGAGCATCCCGACAAGTTCGACCCGCGCGAGTATCTCAAGCCCGCCCGCGCCAACATCAAGGAGCTCGTCCGCCACAAGCTCGTCGATGTGCTCGGCTGCGCCGGCAAGGCCTAAGCGATAAGGAGAACTGCTATGAGTGAATTGAAAGGCGCGTGCATCATCGGCCAGTCCGGCGGCCCGACCTCCGTCATCAACGCGAGCGCTTACGGCGTCATCCGCACGGCGCTCGATTCCGGCTGCATCACGAATGTCTACGGTGCAGAGCACGGCATCAAGGGCGTGCTCGAAGACCGCCTGTTCGACATGAGTCAGGAAGACCCGAAGGAGCTGGAGCTTTTAAAGTACACCCCCTCCTCCGCCCTCGGCTCCTGCCGCTACAAGATGAAGGACCCCGACGAGGACGACACCGATTACAAGCGCATCCTTGAGGTATTCAAAAAGCACGACGTCCGCTATTTCTTCTACAACGGCGGAAATGACTCGATGGATACCTGCAATAAGATCAGCAAGTACATGCAGAAGGTCGGCTACGAGTGCCGCGTGATGGGTGTGCCCAAGACGATCGACAACGACCTCTACGGCACCGACCACTGCCCCGGCTACGCAAGCGCCGCCAAATACATTGCGACGAGCTTGATGGAGGTCTATCAGGACGCGCATGTTTACGACACGGGCATGATCTGCATTGTCGAGATCATGGGCCGCCACGCCGGTTGGCTGACTGCCGCCGCCGCGCTCGCGACGAAGTACGGCGCGGGTCCCGACCTCATCTACCTGCCCGAGACTGATTTCGACATGGATACCTTCCTTGCCGACGTCCAGCGCGTTTATAAGGAGACCGGCAGCTGCATGGTCGCCGTATCCGAGGGCATCCACTATGCCGATGGCAGCTTCGTGTCCGAGGCCAAGACCAGCGCGACGGACGGCTTTGGCCACGCGCAGCTCGGCGGCCTCGCGGCGCTGCTGGCGAGCATCGTGAAGGAAAAGACCGGCGCGAAGGTGCGCGGCATCGAGCTGTCGCTGCTCCAGCGCTGCGGCGCACACCTGGCCTCCGAGACCGATATCGAAGAGGCCGTTATGGCCGGTCGTGCCGCGGTGGAGAACGCCGTCGCCGGCATCACCGACAAGATGGTCGCCTTTGAGCGTGAGACTGTGGACGGCCACTACGTTTGCAAGACGAAGCTGCTGCCGCTCACCGAGGTCGCAAACTTCGAGAAGAAGATTCCCATCGAGTGGATCAACGACTCTCACAACGGCGTCAAGCAGGAGTTCATCGACTATGTCCTCCCCCTCATTCAGGGCGAGCCCAAGCTCCCGAAGGAGGACTCCCTCCCCCGTTTCGCCAAACTCAAAAAAGTGCTGGCCAAGTAAATTTTTCAGTAAAAAAGGAACCGATTCTTTCGAATCGGTTCCTTTTTATATCATTCCGGTCAGTCATCTGCAAACCACTCGCCGAGAATATCTGTGGTAAGCGGCAACGTCGTTTCCTTCGTGCCGCTTTCCGTGTAGAGCGTCAGCGTAACGGTGTTATCCTGCGCGTGATAGGTCTCCGCCCGCGCGACCGAGCCAAGCGGCGCACTCAGCCGCGCAAGCTCTGCGTCCGCCTTCTCCCAGTCTATGCCGCTGTGCTGCGAGATTCCCTCCGCGGTGTTCCAGCGGTAGACAAAAACATACGGTACGCCGGTACCAAAGGTGCTGCGCGTGACCAGCTCGCTGCGCCCGTCGCCCGTAAGGTCGAGCGGCCACACGCCGTCGCCCCACTCTGTATCATCAAAGCCATGGCCAAAGGCTTCTCCCGCATAGACGAAGCCCTGCTCCGTCAGCGCATAGAAGTAACGAACTGTCATGCGCCCGCCTTGGACCGTTTCAAGCTCGAAGCCCGGAAAGCCGAGCACATCGTCCCGCGCGGTCAGGGAGACCTTCTCGGCGGCCTCGTCCTCCCCGATCCAAGTACGGCGATCCACGCCGAACGGTATGTCGATCTCCGTACCGTCCTCATGGAAGAGCGCATAGCGCGCATAGCCCGCCTCATCCAGATCGTAGACTCTCAGCGTGACGGTCTAACCGCCGACCTCCTCGGTCTGCGTGAGCAGCACGGTGGGCGCGTCCGCCTCCTCCGGTGGCAATTCCTCTATGATGGGCTGCGGGGTGCGGCTTGCTAAGATGATGCTGACAAGCGCCGCTGCCACCAGCAGCGGCAGCGCGATCTTTCGGCTCATATCCTCTTCCTCCTGTTATCCTTCTTATAGAACAGCATAACAGCGGGCAGCGGAAATGACAAGTTACAAAGTGATGACATTCCAGTTACAGGAATGTAACAAAGCGAGAGGAACCTCCTCTCGCTTTGTTTCTTTACAGGATGATACAGATGAGACCGCCCGTGCCCTCGTTGATGATGCGCTCAAGCGTCTGGCGGAGCTTGAGGCGCGCGTCGTCCGGCATGTGCTTGAGCTTTGCCTGCAAGTCTTCGTTCACGATCTCGTGGAAGCTGCGGCCGAAGATGTTGGACTGCCAGATCTTCGTCGTGTCGCCCTCGAACTCCTGCAAGAGGTAGTTGACCATGTCTTCGCTCTGCTTTTCATTGCCGACGATGGGCGAAACGGTCGTTTCGATGTCGGCGCGGATGATATGCAGGCTCGGCGCGCTCGCCTTGAGCCTCACACCGTAACGCCCACCCTGCTTCATGATCTCCGGCTCTTCCAAGTTCAGCTCGTCGACCGTCGGCACAACGATGCCGTAGCCTCTCTCGCGCGCGTCGGACACCGCCTGCGCCACCTTGTCGTACTCCGCCTTGACCGACGAGAGCTCAGTGAGAAGACTCAGCAGATCGCCGTCATCCTTCACATCGAAGCCCGACTGCTCGCTCAGCGTCCGGTAGAACAGTGCGCGCGGGAGCTGCAATTCCGCCGCGGCGACGCCCGTGCCGAGCTGAATGGACGTGATGCGCGCGCTGCTGACACTTTCGCAGCCGCCGATGGCGCTGATCGCGCCCTGCACCTCTCGGATACAGTGGAGGCTGCCTGTGTTCTCGCGGATGGCCTGATAGAGGCCGCTCTTGATCGGGTGATCGTCGGCAAGCGCCTCGACCCACGGCGGGATGAAGAGGTCCAGCTCGCAGAGCGGGAACTCGTAAAGGATGGCCTTGAGAATCATTCCCACTGCGTTGTCGTCGAGCGTCAGGCAGTTGACGGGCAGACATGTCACGCCATAGCGTGAAGCGATATCCCTTGCCATTGCCTGCACGCGATCGCTTTCCGGCTCTGTCGCGTTGAGCAAGACGAGGAAGGGCTTGCCGATCTCCTGCAATTCGCGGATGACGCGGCCCTCGGCCTCTATGTAGTCCTCGCGCGGGATATCAGTGATACTGCCGTCGGTCGTCACAACGACGCCGATGGTCGAATGCTCGCGGATGACGCGCGTTGTGCCAAGCTCTGCCGCCTCACTCATCGTCACCTCGTGGTCGAGCCACGGCGTTGAGACCATGCGGGGGCTCTCGCCCTCCATCTGCCCCGTCGCGCCGGGGATCATGTAGCCCACGCAGTCGATGAGCCGGACCGAGCAGCTGCTTCCCTCGTCGAGCGCGATGTCCACCGCCTCTTCCGGCACGAACTTCGGCTCCGCCGTCATCACCATGCGGCCGCTGCCGCTCTGCGGCAGCTCATCCTTCGCCCGCTCGCGGCGGTAGACATTGTCGATATTCGGGATGACCTGCGTTTCCATAAAGCGCTTGATGAACGTCGACTTGCCCGCGCGCACGGGGCCGACGACGCCGATGTAGATGTCCCCCGCCGTGCGGGTCGAAATATCCTGATAGATCTCCGTATTCATGCTCATACCTTCTTCCTCCGTTCCTCAGCGCCTGCGTGGGATCAGCAGCAGCTTTCCGATCACCGCGGCGGATTCCTCCTTGAGCTCGTTGGCCGCAAGGATGGCCTCGACCGTTGTGCGGTAGAGCTTAGCAATATCCCACAGCCGCTCGCCCTGCTTCATCGCGCGCAGCACGAGCGAGGGGACGTTCTCGTCCTTTTTCCCGCACTCCTCGGCCTCAAGCGACTGAAGACACGGATAGCACGGCGTTTCCGCCACGCTGACGGCAAACGTTACGGGGAAGCGCAGCTCCACGCCGTCCGCGCCGACGGACGCGGCGATCTCGCCCGCATACACATCCTGCACCCGCGCCTGTCCGCTGCCCGGAAGGTCGGTCTCGAGCAGCACCTCGCTCCGCCGCTCGGAGAGCAGCGGCACGGCGTTTTCGTCGAGATACAGCACGCGCAGATTCGCCGTCGCACGCAGCGACGCGCTCTCTCCCCCGCCGCTCACGCCCGCGCTGCTGAAGATCACGTCCGTCGCCAGCACCGTCTGCACCTCGGCCCCAGTCTCGATCTTTTCGCGCACGAGCTGCTCGCGCAGCACCAGCGCCGCGCTGTCGCACAGCTCGACCGTCTCCGTCTTCGCGGTCAGGTCGTAGGCCGTGCTGTAAAGGTCCGCCACACAGCAAACGCTTTTCACCTCGCGCACCGCTGTGAACGCGCTGATGTAGAGCCGCAGCGAGATGGCGCGGTTATTGTCCGGCTCGCTCTCGCTGCCGACATGGATCTCCGCGCCTGTCAGGCGCAGCGACGCGCGCACCGTCGTCTCGCCCTCCTCTTCGGCAAGGCCGTCGAGAATCTGCGAAAACGGCAGCTCGCTGCTCATGGACGCAAGGTTCCCGCTCTCATCCAAGTAGATGGCATCCAGCCGCGCGACGCCCTTGAGCACGATCTTGTTGCCGATCGACTTGCAGTCAGTCACGCGCAGTGCGCACTTTGTGCGTAAAAGCTCCTGAATGGGCTCTTTTGTCCCCGAGAGCAGCACCTCATCGGAAAACGTGAAGTCCTTTTCCCGAATGGCGCGGATGATGCCGATGTCCTTTTTCTCGCACAGCGTTTCGATCTTGTAGGCTTCCTGCTCCTTCACGCCGCTGCACACGCTCAGCGACGCGGGCACGTAGGGCGTAAGCGTCAGCTCCACGTTCACGCGCGTAAACACCTTACGCGGATTGAGCATGCGCACTTCGCACGAGCAGAGCCGGCCGTCGAGGCAGCTGTCCGCGCTGCCGCTCAGCGCGCGCCCCTCGATCGTCTCGTCGAGCGGCAGCGTGTATTCAAACGACTTCATCCCCTGCGCGTCCTCGGCCACGTACAAAAGCGTCATGCGGACCGTGCCCGACACCTGCGCTTTTCCGTCTGCGATCTCACGGCTGCGCAGGAAAAGGCACCCGCTCGCATCCACGATGCGGGCGATGTCCGGCAGATAGTCCGGCACGATGGTCTCCGTTGTCTCCTCGCGGTTCTCGCTGAGCTGCGGTAACGCCTGATAACAGGCAAACTGCTCCTTTTTCAATTCCAGTTCCATTGCAGTCCCTCTCCTTCGGCTAAGTGGTTACTGCACTTTATGCCGGGTGGACGCGCATTATGCCTCCTCTTTGACGCCAAATACGCGCCGCAGCAGCGACGAGAGGACCTTGGGTGACTTCCAAACGACAATTTTCATGCTTTTCCCCCTCCCAATATTCATGCCCTTTTCAACCAATGTTAAAATCTGCGCAGGCAGCCGATGCCGCAGAAGATGAGAAGAAACGCGACCAGAAACATCAGCGCCCCCACCGGAAAAACAGCCGCGATGAAAATACCGAGCCCCAGCGCCAGCGCGCAAACACCCACACAGCGCCACGGGCCGAACAGCGGCGGTCCCGGCGGGCGCGGCGGCGGATTCGGAACCATGCTTTTCCCCTCCTCTCCCGGCGTTCGCCTGCTCCATTCTATACAAAAGCGGCCGCCGCGTTCCTGCTTTATCGTGACAAAGCGTCGAACTTCGTCATGTTGTCCTTTGTAATACTTGACATTCTCTCATCTTTATGTAATATTAAGAACAACTTCACTTGATCGCGGCTCTGCGAGCGTGTTCCGCACTGACCGCAACGGAAAGGACGGCACACCCATGCAGGAAATGAGCAGAAGAAATCAGCACTTTACCGACTCCGTCATTCGCAGAATGACGCGTATCTCCAACGAATGCGGCGCGATCAACTTAGCGCAGGGCTTCCCCGATTTTGACCCGCCCAAGGAGATGATGGACCGCCTCGAGGTCGTGAGCCACGAAGGCCCCCATCAGTACCCCATCACGATGGGTGCGCCGAATTTCCGTCAGGCCATCGCGCGCAAATGCGGTCACTTCATGGGCCGCACCATCGACCCCGAGACCGAGATCGTCGCGACCATCGGCTCGACCGAAGCGATGGTCGACACGCTCTTCGCCCTGACGAATCCGGGCGACCGCGTCGTGATGTTCTCCCCGTTCTTCGAAAACTACCGCGCACAGGTCATCATGGCTGACTGCGAGCCGGTCTTTGTCCCTCTGAATCCGCCGACGTTCTCCTTTGACCCGAACGTGCTCGAAGATGCGTTCCGCGGCGGCGCGAAGGCCATCATCATCTGCAATCCCTCGAACCCGAGCGGCAAGGTCTTCACCGAGGAAGAGCTCAAGACCATCGCCGACCTCTGCATCCGCTACGACGTTTACGCCATCATGGACGAGGTGTATGAGCACATCATCTACGACGGCCGCAAGCACGTCTACATGAACAGCATCCCCGGCATGTGGGAGCGCACGGTCTCCTGCTCGTCGCTCTCCAAGACCTACTCCGTCACCGGCTGGAGACTCGGCTATGCCATCGCGCCGGAGAACATCATGGCGCGCATCCGCCAGTACCACGACTTCAACGCCGTCGGCTGCCCGTCGCCTCTGATGGAGGCTGCCGTCGTCGGCCTCAACATGCCGCTGAGCTACTATGACGAGTTCGGCGCGCACTACGCGCACATGAAGAAGATCTTCACCGAGGGCATGCGCGACATCGGCATCCCCTTCACCGATCCCGAGGGTACGTACTTCGTGCTGGCCGACATCTCCCCGTACCTCAAGAAGGGCCAGAGCGACGTCGACTTCTGCGAGCAGCTGGCGAGAAAAGCCGGCGTCGGCGCCGTGCCGGGCAGCTCGTTCTTCAATGAACCGATCAACAATATTGTGCGTCTGCACTTCGCGAAGAAGGATGAGACGCTGTACGCTGCGCTGGATCGGCTGAATCATATCAAGGATATGATGTGAGTTTTCCGCACTTCATGCGGAATGAATGTTCCCCACACTGTGTGGGGACGCGACAAAGGGGGGCTATTCTCTTTCCGAGGAAAGAGAATAGCCCCCCTTTTGCCGTTTCCCTGTGCGGCGCAGGGAAACCATTGCACCCTCACGCAGTGAGAGCTAAATTATTCTTCCTCATGCGCCGTGACCGCAATATGCAGCTCATCGAGCTGCTTCTGCGTCACCTCGCTGGGCGCGCCCATCATGATATCCTGGGCGTTCTTGTTCATCGGGAAGGGAATGATCTCGCGGATGGAATCTTCACCGGCGAGCAGCATGACCATGCGGTCGACGCCCGGGGCGATACCGGCGTGCGGGGGCGCGCCGTAGCAGAAGGCGTTGTACATGGCGGGGAACTTGGCCTTCACGTCCTCTTCGCCGAGGCGGACGAGCTCGAAGGCCTTGATCATGATCTCAGGGTCGTGGTTACGGACCGCGCCGGAAGAGAGCTCCACGCCGTTGCAGACGAGGTCGTACTGGTCGGCGGTGATGGTGAGCGGGTCGATCTCGCCGCGCTCGGCCTTGAGCAGCACGTCGAGGCCGCCGGCGGGCATGGAGAACGGGTTGTGGCAGAACTCGAGCTCGCCGCTCTCGTCGCCGATCTCATACATCGGGAAGTCGACGATCCAGCAGAACTCGTAGCGCTCCTTGTCCATGTGACCCTCGCACGCGGGGCCGAAGGTCTTGATCATCACGCCGACGAGCTTGGTGGCCAGCTCGCCGCCCGCGACGAGCACGAGCGTGTTAGGCTCGAGCGGCAGGAGCTTGGAAGCAGCTTCCTTGTCGACAAACTTCGCGATGCCGCCGGCGAGGTCGCCCTTTTCGTCCACCTTGAACCAGTAGCCCTTCGCGCCGGCCTGTACCTCGCAGTCGGTCAGGAGCTTGTCGATCTGCTTGCGCGTGAGCGAGCAGTTGGAGATCGCGACAGCCTTGACGGTCTTGTCCGCAAGGACCTCAAAGCTGCTTCCCTCGAAGAGGGAGGAGACGTTCGTCGCGGTCAGGTCGATGCGCAGGTCCGGCTTATCACTGCCGTAAATCTCGAGCGCGTCGAGGTACTTGATGCGGCGGAAGGGGGGCTGGGAGGCGATGTCATACGTGCCGAACTTCGCGAAGATCGGGGGCAGGACATCCTCGCAGACGGCGAAGACGTCTTCCTGAGAGGCGAACGCCATCTCCATATCGAGCTGATAGAACTCGCCGGGGCTGCGGTCGCCGCGCGCGTCCTCATCACGGAAGCACGGCGCGATCTGGAAGTAACGGTCAAAGCCGGAGGTCATGAGCAGCTGCTTGAACTGCTGCGGGGCCTGCGGCAGGGCGTAGAACTTGCCGGGGTGCTTGCGGGCGGGGACGAGGTAGTCACGCGCGCCCTCGGGGGAGGAGGCCGTCAGGATCGGGGTGGTGATCTCGAGGAAGTCGTGCTCCATCATGGCCTTGCGCAGCGCGGCGATGACGTTGCAGCGCAGGATGATGTTCTTCTTGACGGCGGGATTGCGCAGGTCAAGATAGCGGTACTTGAGGCGCTGGGTCTCGTCCGCCTCGCGGCTGCGGTTGATCTCGAACGGCAGGGAGTTGTAGCGGCAGCGGCCGAGCAGCTCGATCTTCTCGGGAACGACCTCAATGTCGCCGGTGGGCTGATTGGGGTTCTTGCTCGCGCGCTCGCGCACGGTGCCCTCGACGGAGATGGTGCTCTCTTTGTTGTAGCCCTTGATCTGGGCGAGCAGCTCGCTCGTCTCGACGACGATCTGCGTCGTGCCGTAGAAGTCGCGCAGCACCACAAAGGCGAGGCTGCCGCCGACTTCGCGGACGTTCTCCATCCAGCCGACGAGCTTGACGTGCTCACCGGCATGCTGCGCGCGAAGCTCGCCGCAGTTGTGTGTACGGGATTGCATCATGGTAAAATCCACTCCTGTTTGTATATTAAAAATTGAAAATTACTAATCGTATTGAAGCTTGCCTGATTTTACGCTCAGGTGGTGAAAGGCTTCGTCTTCGGGTTGACGATATCGCGCCAGTCGAGGTCGCCGCGGGCAAGGCCCATGATGAGCATTTCAGCGGTGGCGAGGTTGGTGGCAAAGGGGATGTTGTTCTGGTCGCAGAGCTTGGTGATATAGGTCAGGCTGTCGTTATACTGCGGGTTGGCGGGGTCGCAGAAGAAGAGGACCATATCGATCTCGTTGTAGGAGATGCGCGCGCCGATCTGCTCGGCGCCGCCGTGGATGCGCGCCATGAACAGGTGGATCGGAAGGCCGCTCGCTTCGCTGACCATCTTACCGGTCACGCTGGTGGCGCAGAGAGTGTGACGGGACAGAATGCCGGCGTAAGCCGTGCAGAACTGGACCATCAGTTCCTTTTTGTTGTCGTGTGCCATGAGAGCGATGTTCATGTAGTGTCACAATCCTTTCTGATGTGAATTTTTCTATTGTAGCGGCACTTTCATCGGTTGACAAGGGCAAGCAGGCTTTGAAAAGATGTTTGCGGGAAAAGCGTGTTTGCCTTTGTGAACCGGTGCTACAGCCGCATCAGACGCACGCGTTCGCCGCACAGGCGGCGGGCGATGTTTTCGCAGGCGCAGAGCGCGCCGGAGCGATACTTGAGGCGCTGGGAAAGTCCGCGCCCCAAAACGGCAGGGACATTCTCGTCCTCCGGAATGACGCCGAGCAGCGGCAGCCCTGCCGCGTCGATGGCGTCGTCGATCGTGGTGTGGAGGGACTGTAAGAGCTTGCGCCGCACGCGGTTGACAACGAGGTGCAGCTGCCCCGTCGGGAAGCGGTGCAGCTCCATCACGGTGCGCTGCGCGTCGCGCAGGCTCGAGGGGTCGTTCGTGGTGACGACCACGGCGCGGTCGGCGCAGCAGGTGGCAAGCGCGAAGGCTTCGCCGATGCCGGCGGCGGCGTCGATGAGGCAGAAGTCGAAATGGCGGCGGATCTCGTCGATAAGCCGCTGCATCTCGCGCTTGCTCGGCAGGCGCACGCCGAAGCTCACGGGTGCGGTGAGCAGATACAGGTTCGGGTAGAGCGGGTGGCGCACGACGGCCTGAGCGAGTGTCGTGCGTCCGGCGATCACGTCGGTGAAGTCCATGAGCGCGCGATCCGAGACCCCGAGGTAGAGGTCGAGATTGCGCAGGCCGATGTCGCAGTCGAGCAGCAGCGTTTTTTTGCCGAGCTGCGCGAGCGCCATGCCGGTGAGCGTCGTGAATGAAGTTTTTCCCGTGCCGCCCTTGCCGGACACGACGGCGATGACCTGAGACAAGGCTCGTACCTCCTTTTTTGCGAATTTGATGCGTTACAGCGGGGCTTTTTTGATCTTGGCGAAGGCGCGCGGATAGGCGCGCGGGGTAGGGGAGACCTTTTCGACGATGACAAGGCGGTGGACGACGTCGCTCGTCGGGATGGTGTAGTCCTCGACCTTGACGATGTGGCCGCCGAGCGTCTTGATGGCGCTCTTCGCCGCGGCGATCTCGTCCTCGGTGTCGACGCTCTTCATGGCGATGAACTGTCCGCCGACCTTGATGAGCGGCAGGCACAGCTCGGATAAGATCGAGAGCTGCGCGACGGCGCGCGAGGTGGCGATGTCGAACTGCTCGCGGTGCTGCATGGCGAATTCCTCCGCTCGCGCGTGGACGCAGGCGACGCGCTTTAATTGCAGCTCGTCGCAGACCTCTTGCAGCCAGTTGACGCGCTTGCCGAGCGAGTCGAGCAGCGTGAGGTCGAAGTCGTCTTTTAAAATGCGCAGCGGCATGCCGGGAAAGCCAGCGCCGGTGCCGACGTCGATGACGGTTTTACCCGTCAGATCGACAAAAGGCAGCAGCGCCGCGCTGTCGAGCAGGTGGAGCTGCGCGATGGCGTCGGGCTCGGTGATGGCTGTGAGGTTCATCACCTGATTCTTTTCCAGCAGGGCGTGACCAAAGGCACACATGGTTTCTGCTGCCCCGTTCGGCAGGGACAGGCCCAGGCCAGGCAAACCGGCCAGGAGGGCCGACTGCATGTTGTCCATCCTAGCCCTCCTCCGTGGCTTGTGCAGTCTCCTCCGGCTCTGTAGCGGTGGAGGGAAACACCTCGTCGTAATTGTAAGGGTCAAACACGGTGGGCTCCGTCTCGTTATGCTCTACATACTTTTCCTGATGCCAAGCGACCAGAAGGCCGGTTACCATGTTGTAGGTCTCAACGCCTTCTTCCTGGCCGTTGGACTGGAGATAGTCGTGATACACCGTCTGGGCAGTGTCCCTGACCGGCCCCTGGTTCTCTTGGAATACCGCATTGTTGGCATTCAGATCGTGAAGCAGCTCTGCTGAGGCCTGGCTTCGGATTTGCTGCCAGGCTTCCTGATCTGTTTTGTACAGCTCGTTGGAGCAGTAGAGATAGGCCATCATATACCCGGAGTATTGAAACACCGGGTCGCCGCTGTATTCGCAAGCCAGGTAGCCGGCAAAATTCGCTTCATCCTCCACGGCAATGGCCAGAAG
>ERZ824598.3997-NODE-3997-length-11711-cov-15.051304_pt1 | contig 11711 bp, 13 predicted proteins | sample MGYA00519934_ERZ824598 | MGnify/ENA primary metagenome ERZ824598 (study PRJEB31778, sample SAMEA3449177) | human gut metagenome | biome: human gut; feature: human-associated habitat; material: faeces | place: United Kingdom | collected 2010/2012 ... | reverse complement strand
ACGCACTCAACGAGCGAGAGTGCCCACGAGACGCAAAGCTTTTCTACGGAATTACTGAAAACAGAAAAAGTGCCAACGAACCCTTTACACAAACCCTTGTGTAAATTTAGTTGAAAGCATGGAAATAAACAGATATAATAAGATCATACAGTTTCGTTTTGGAATTATACATAGGAAGAGGTGTTCAAATGAAAAATATCATGAGACGGTGGGAAGCAGTGTTAATTTGTATGGCATTATTATTTTCCTTGTTTTCACTTCGTACAGCAGAAGCGAAAGATGAGGAAACACTGAAAACTATTTTTCCGGTCCATGTGATTCATAAGACAGGTGATGATAAAGAAAATTTTGTCATTGTAATTATGGGAGATGGCTACACGGCAGACGAACAGGACAAATTTTTACAGGATGCGAAGCAGAAAGCACAGGGAATGTTAAGATGGTCTCCGTATAAAGAGTATTCTGACCACATAAATATATATGCAGTGCAGGCTGTATCTAACGAGTCCGGAATTAGTGTGTATGGGGGCAAGAATGCAGATACTTATTTTCACGTTAAAGTCTATGGAAAAGCAGCTGGCTTTTCAAATGGTGGGGATGAGAAGGCAAAAGAACTAAGACAAGATTTGGAGCAAAATTATCTGGACAGGGGGGCTAATGTTGCAACTATTCATGTGCTGTGTAATTCAGAGGGCAGTTATGGTGCTTCAGTAAATTCCTTGTTTTCATTTTCCACTAATTCAGAGGACAATGAAGATGGGATGGTTATGGCACATGAAACAGCTCATAGTATTGGTGGATTGGGGGATGAGTACGAGAGATACACGAATAAACCAAATACTTCGGATACCTCGAATCCGGATACGATTAAATGGAGTAAAATGCTTGGATTTCGAGGAATTGGTGTCATAATGGCAGGAACGGAAACGGCATTTGCACCGAGCCGCGAATGTATGATGAGATGGCTGGGACAGCCTTTTTGTGAAGTGTGTAAAATGGAATTGGCAAGGAAGTTAAATAATACGGATTATGTCAGTAAGCCGGCAGAAATTTATGTCAGTAATCCTGAAATTTCAATTCCGCACAGTAAAACGGGAACATTAGACCGGGATAGTGAAAAATATAGAATCAGCGAGAAAAATATAACAAAGGCAAACAATACGGATTTGGAATTTCGCACCGTGGTACAAAATCTGGTAAACAGAGAGCAGCATTTGAAAATGAGCTTTCAGATTATTGGAGCCGATGGTAAAACAGTTAAGTATCAGGAAGAAAAGACTTACACGATTCCGGCACTCAGTAATTCATACAATCCGGATGAGGCAAGAGAATCACTTTCTATTGTGTTTTCGGATGTGTATGGCTTGTCAAATGGTGATAGGCTGGATGGAAAAGTTATCAATGTGGATACGGGAGAAGTGTTGGCAACGGATAAAACGGCGGAGCAGGAATGGAGCAGAGTTAACATTCATTATCAGGTAAAGAATGCAGACGGGACAAGTACCTTGCTTCCTTGTGTAGATACGGCAACTGTGTATGTACCGAAAAATTCTACCTATATACTGCGAAATCCGGAATTGTCTGGATATATTTTGGCTGGAAACAGCCTGAATCAAGATGAATTGAAAGTGACAGAGGCGGATACCGATATTACATATTACTATCAGGTAAAGTCCGATCAGCCGGAGGAAACGCCAACGATGACACCAACAGTTACGCCTAGTGCGGTGCCAACAGCGACACCAACAGTTACGCCTAGTGCGGTGCCAACAGCGACGCCAACAGTTACGCCTGATGCGGTGCCAACGGCGCCCCCGACAATAACGCCCAGTGAAGCGCCGACGGTGACGCCAACAATGGCACCTAGTGCAACTCCAATAAAGCAGAAGAAGGGCTTGAAAAAAACGACAAATATTGTAGTCGTGGTAAAAGTAACAGGCAGCAAAAATACTTCAAATGTCAGCCGTTCTGTCAAAAAAGCAGTTAAAAAGGCATTGAAAAAGGCAGGCAGACAAAGAAAGAATATTACGGTCAGACTGAAAAGCAAATCAAAGAAAAATACTACTTTGAAGCTCGATAAGTCAACCATTAGGTTTTTGGCTGCAAAAAAAGTAAAAAGTGTGCAATGGGATAGAGGAAAAACAAGGGTTACCATGAGTTTGAAAAAACTAAAAAAAGTAAACAAACGGATGAAGAAAAATGTTTATCTGCGAGTAAAAAAAGGTGTTTTGCTTACTTATTATACTCGTAAGTAAAATTAATTGTTTTTTTATAATGTAAATTGGTGTATAATAATTGATAAGGTGTTTTCGAAAGAATATTACGCATAGGAGATTGTTAAAATGATGCAGTTATCTGAGAAGACAGGTATCAAACAAAACGTTTTACAAGCAATAATTAAGCTGGCGAAGGACAATGATGTAAGAAAGTTAATTCTTTTTGGCTCGCGTGCCAGAGGAGATTATAAAGAACGAAGTGATATAGATTTGGCATTTTATGGAGGCAATAGCAGTCGGTTTATTTTAGAGGTGGACGAAGAAACTCCGACGTTGTTACAATTTGACGTGCTGGATTTGGATAAACCGATTCAGGCAGAATTGCTGGAGTCCATAAAACGGGAGGGAATGGTGATATATGAAAAAGTTCGATAATTTGCAGGCTGCCATTCATAATTTAAAAGATATTTATTCTTATCAGGAACCATATGGAAATGTGGAAATGACAGGGATGGTTGGCTTGTATGAGATATGTTTTGAACAAGCATGGAAAGCAATGAAAGAGATTTTAACATATCACGGTTACGCAGAGGGAGCGACAGGTTCGCCACGTACAGTATTGAAAACGGCATATAAAGCGGGAATGATAGCAGACGAAGAATTATGGTTAAGTGCGCTTACATCAAGAAATAATGTTGCACATGCATATAATCAGGCAATCGCATTGGATATTATATGTCAGGCTAAAACAAAATACTACGATATGTTTGAAGAACTAGTTAAAGAGATACAGAAAAACTGGTTATAAAATTAAAATTATATTTATGCAGGAGGGATTTAGATGAACGAAAACCACACAATTACATTGCAGGATAAAAAATGGGGAATGCCGGTGCGTGTACTGACGCTGATTACTTTTTTCCTGGGAGCGTTTACGTTGGTGCAGGCAATTCTTTTGTTAAGTGAATACTATAGCAATTATGATGTATCGATGCCGGTTGTCATTTTGTTTTTGCTGATTACGCCATTTGCCTTTGTGGCGGCACTGATGTTTGCTTTTGGTGTGCACAAAATTGCGCAGGGAAATGGAGCAGATAAAAATATTATCGTTGGATTTGCGATGATGCTTTTGTTAGCAGTGGATAATTTAATTTACATACCGATTCATTACCGCGGAGACAATGGGGATCCGTTAAGTTTTATGATATTGGGTGCAATTGAGTTAATCTGTTTGATTATCTTTTTCTTATATTATCAGAACTGGGGAAATAAGGCGTTGACATTTTGTGCCGGTGTTCTCTTAGTGCTTAGTTTTGGATTTGAAATGGTTGAGGCCATAAGACTTTTGTGTGCAGCAGATATTACACTTACATTAGATACTTTTTATAATTTAATGAAAAAAGTGCTGAACGCGCTGTTAGCAGTTCAGGCACTTCTGTTTGTCTTTGCATTGAACCCATCGGTTCGCGTTAAAGATTGATTTTTTTCATTGCGAGTGCATACTCGGCGATTTCTTTCATACGTTTTTCGTCCATGCGGTGAATGGGAGCTGAAATACTAAATGCGTATTGCGGCTTTTGTTCACCGTGTTTTATACTTGCGGCGATGCATCGCACGCCCAATTCATATTCTTCATTATCCATAGCATAGCCGCGTTTTCTGGTTTCTTCAATTTCTTGCATAAATTTTGAAAAATTCGTGATGGTATGCTCTGTCAGTTGCGTTTTGTCGCTCTTGTCCCAGATGCTTTTGATTTCGTCATCCGACATATCGGCAAGCAGGGCTTTTCCGACACCGGAACAGTAGAGTGGAATTCGTTTGCCGACCATAGACACTAGCCGCACGGAATTTTCGGATTCTTCCTTGGCGATATAAATCGCATGAATCCCATCAATCTGCACGAGATGGACGGTTTCGCCGGTTTTCGCTGCGAGTTCCCGAAGGCTTGGGCGAGCCTCTTCCACAATATCGATTTTTGATACGAATTGGTTTGCGATATCCCATATTTTAAAACTTAAACTGTAGCGGGATGTTTGTGTGTCCTGCCGCACATATCCCATGTAAAGAAGTGAATTTAACAAGCGGTGCACGGTTGTTTTGTTCAAAGAAACTTCTCGGCATAAATCGGACAGTCCAATCGGACCGGTTCTTGCAAGCGTTTCCAGAACAAGAAATAATTTATCAGCAACCTGAATTGGATTTTTGGATTCCATAAAAATTCTCCCTTTGTTTCTTTATATTTTACTGCTTTTTTGTTGACAATAAGAAGAAATGCAGTATAATAAAATTATGGTTCACAATGTGAAATACTGTTTCACAATGTGGAACAATAATAGAATATCATATGATACAAAAAAAGTAAAGATAAAAATGGAGGCTATTATGAACAAGGTTTTAGAAGAAATCAAAAAAATTGGTATTGTTCCGGTTGTTGTACTTGATGACGCAAAGGATGCAGAGCCATTGGCAAAAGCATTGTGCGAGGGCGGACTTCCTTGTGCAGAGGTTACATTCCGTACGGAAGCAGCAGAAGAGTCGATTCGTATCATTTCTGAGAAATATCCGGAAATGCTTGTTGGTGCAGGAACTGTTTTGACAACTGAGCAGGTAGATCGTGCGGTTGCTGCCGGTGCTAAATTTATTGTTAGTCCAGGGTTTAATCCGAAAATTGTAAAATATTGTATCGACCGTGACATTCCGGTTACACCTGGTACACAGACACCAAGTGAGATGGAGCAGGCGATTGAGATGGGACTTGACGTTGTAAAATTCTTCCCTGCTGAGCCGGCAGGCGGTTTGAAGATGATTAAGGCAGTTGCAGCTCCTTATACAATGCTTCAGTTTATGCCGACCGGTGGTATTAATTTGAATAATGTAGAAGAGTACCTTGAGTATGACCGTATTTTAGCATGCGGCGGAAGCTGGATGGTAAAAGGTGATTTGGTAAAAGCCGGTAAATTTGATGAGATTCAGAAAATGACCGCTGATGCAGCCGCATTGGTAAAGAAAATCCGCGGTTAATAATTAAAAAGAATTTTGGAGGATGAATGAAAATGGCAAAGAAAGTAGTTACATTTGGTGAATTGATGTTGAGACTGGCACCGGAAGGATATTATCGTTTTGTACAGGCAGATACACTTGGTGCAACTTTTGGCGGCGGTGAGGCAAACGTTGCAGTTTCCCTTGCAAATTATGGTTTGGATGCAAAGTTTGTTTCAAAACTTCCTACACATGAGATTGGTCAGGCTGCTGTAAATTCTTTGAGAAAATATGGTGTTGACACAACTGATATCGTGCGTGGTGGTGACCGTGTCGGTATTTATTATTTGGAAAAAGGTGCTTCCCAGAGACCTTCCAAAGTTATTTATGACCGTGCAGGTTCTTCCATTGCAACAGCTTCTAAATCAGATTTTGATTGGAAGAAAATTTTTGAAGGTGTTTCATGGTTCCATTTTACCGGAATTACTCCGGCATTGAATGATGAAGTTGCTGAGATTTGTTTAGAGGCTTGTAAAGCTGCTAAAGAAGCAGGTGTTACGATTTCTTGTGATTTGAACTACCGCAATAAGTTGTGGAGTAAAGAAAAAGCAGGTAAGGTGATGGCTGAACTTTGCCAGTATGTTGATGTATGTATCGCTAATGAAGAGGATGCCGCAGATGTATTTGGTATTACTTCCAAAGGTACAGATGTTACAACAGGTACAGTAAACCGTGAGGGGTACAAGGATGTTGCCAAACAGTTGGCAGACCGTTTTGGATTTGAGAAAGTTGCAATTACTCTCCGCGAGTCCATTTCTGCAAATGATAATAATTGGTCCGCTATGTTGTATGATGGAAAAGATTATTACTTCAGCAAGAAATATAAAATGCATATTGTTGACCGTGTAGGCGGTGGCGACAGTTTTGGCGGCGGTTTGATTTGTGCCTGCCTGAACGAGTATGGTCCACAGGAAACAATCGAGTTTGCTGTAGCTGCTTCTTGTTTGAAACACTCCATCGAAGGAGATTACAACATGGTTTCCATGGATGAAGTTTTGAAACTAGCTGGTGGCGATGGCTCCGGTCGTGTACAGAGATAATAATTACTTTTTGATTTTCCTATATAATAATGTATCAAGACAAAGGGAGCAGATTTGCTGCTCCCGTTTTATTCTTCACAGTGGTCAATAAAATCCTGTAACGCCTGAATCTGTTCTTTATCTAATTTTGTTTTTGTGGCAAAAGCGGTGACAAAATGTGAAATAGAACCGCCGAAACGTTCATTTACTATCTGTTCGCTTTCTCTTGCCAAATAATCTTCTTCGGAAACAAGCACAGACACCACGGCTTGTTTATTTTCAAAGATACCTGCCTGACAGAGGTTCCTCAAAACGGTGTAAGTGGTCGGCTTTTTCCATCCGAGTTCTTCCTTGCAGCGAGTTACCAGTTCACCGGAAGGAAGTGGTGCATTTTCCCATACAATGCGGGCAAATGCCAATTCGCTCTCCGACATAATAGTTCCTTTCATAAATATGTATCCCCCTTTATTATTTTGTTGGTTTATAAACCATAAACTAAGTTGAGTTTATAATATATAAACCAACTTGTCAAGTGAGAAAAAATTGGGTATACTAAGAGGCAGGATAATAAATGGAGGAAAGCAATATGAAGTTTCGATGTGTAGATGAATTTGAGCAGTTATCTTTTGATGACTCGCCGATTGTTTCTTTTCAGATGAGTACGGATGAGGTGACATTTACTTTTGGTGGTGCGACTATAAAAGCCGGAAATTCGCAGAATGGCAGATTTCAGGATATGTATTGTGGAGAAATAACGCTTACGCTTTTGCAGGCGCAGATGAAACGTCTTGTAAAAGAGGGCATGAAATATTATGATGCGGATGGAAATCTGCAAAGAGAAATTCCGGATGAAGATGTGCCGGAACCGGCGGTAGAATCAGTAGCATCCCGTTTTGAAAAAGGAACGGTGTTTACGGTTGTTTCCGGTGAAATTGATGGCAGAAAAAGTGCTGAGTTTGGAATTGATGTGCCGCAGGAAGAAGACGAAGAGGAAGTTGACACATACTGGTTCTGTGTTGTATTTGAAAAATCGGAAGCGTCTTGGGAGCGTTACTGCAGTCCGGCAGAAGGGGCAGATTCCTAGATAGTAATCCGATAAAGGCAAAAACGTTCTCGGCGGTCTTTGTAAACGGCGTCAGAGGCAGCAATTTCATCTATCCTCTCAAACGTTGTATGACGCTCTAAGTAAAAGATGGTGTCGTCTTCCGGATAGTAGAGAATGAGCGTAATGGTTCTTGGGTATTTTTTAAACGAATCCAATATACGGTTGATAACAGCATGAAAAATTTCCAGTGAAAACGGATTAAAAAAGTAAAAAACATTTTCTTCTTTTGAGACAAGATAATCTTCGGCTTTACAATTTACGAAGTGTATCTTGTCTTTGTTTCCGTTATATGTTTTTTTGTTTTCCAGAGCTTTTTTATAATAAACAGGCGAATACTCTACGCCTGTAGAACTAAGAGAGTACCGCTTTTCTATATAAAAATTCAAACGTCCCATGCCGCATCCGTAGTCAACGAATACATCCGTTTTTTCCGGTGTGTAAAAGGTGAATAACTCATCTAAAACTTCATAAGGTGTCGGTTCGTAACGATGGCAGTAATAGGTATCTTTGCCGTCAGTCTGTATTTCTTCGGTTTCTATGCATAAATCTTTATCTGTCATTGTATATCCTCATTTCTTATAATCGGTAACGCCATTAAAACAAATTTTTCTTTTTGAGTATAGCGGATTTTTTTCGATATCACAACATTTCTTTGAAAAATGCCAAAAAAGTGACATTGTTTTTTCATTTGCCTGACAAATTCTTGCGTTATAGTGAGGTCATCAAATTTAAGGGAGGCTACATACATGAAGAAGAAAACATGGATGAAATACATCGCCGGCTGTCTTACATTGACACTTTTCGTTACGATGGTGCCTATGCAGGCAGCGGCTAACACAGAAAAACAGGGAGGAACCGGTACCCCGGGAGCAGCTAGCGGAGGTGCTGCTTCGATTGCGACGCCGACTCCAACTGCAACAGCAAGTGCGACCCCAACTGCAACAGCCACAGTGAATCCGACATTATATGAATTGGATGCGCCGACAGTGACGGCAAGAGGTGGTTCAAACCGAGTTATGCTTTCGTGGAACAAGGTGACAGGAGCGAGTGGTTATTATATTTATTCTCGTAAATCCTCCGAATCCGTATATCAGCAGACGGCAGTTGTGAAAGGGGCAGATACGGTTAGGTATTTGATTAAGTCTCTGCCACAGAACACGACATATTATTATCGTGTGGCTGCATACTGCGAGGTGTCAGGAACACAAATTGAAGGTAAATTATCAACGGCGGTTTCTGCTAAGACGGCTGCGGTATCCGTGACATCAAAGGGGGCCAAGAAATACAGCACAAAGGCTGCGTTTACGAAATCACCGGCTTATAAGACATACAAAAAAATGAGAAGTGCCATGAATTATAACAAAAGTTTTGCAATACCGGGCATGAAGACGACAAATGTTGCCGGATTTTCCTGTACAACGATGGTACCTCAGGGATTGTGTTTGGCAGGCAGTTATTTCCTCATTACGGCATATGATTACAAAAATGAGCTGAATTCAGTGGTTTATGTTGTAAGCCGCTCATCAAAATCATATATTACAACCATTGTTTTACCAAGTAAAGCAAAAGTGGGTGGAATCGCCTATGATGGAACAAACGTATGGATTTCTAAGGGAAAAGCAGTTGCCAGTTTTCCATATTCTGTTGTGACAAATGCAGTAAATGCGGGAACTTCTTATACAGAATTGGCGGCATATAAAAGTGTTTCGACACTGGATTCAACAGCGTCCTTTATGGGATATTACAACAATGTATTATGGATTGGAACATTCCGTCAGGCAACATCGACGATGAAGGGCTACCAGATTAATAATAAGGCAACACTGCCTTCTCTTTCACCGGCTTATACCATGGATGTACCAAGCAAAACTCAGGGAATTACGTTTGATTCGGCAGGTACGATGATTTTGACGAGAAGTTACCGCACGAAAAAGGCAAAAAGTGGTTATATTTCACAGCTTCGTACCTATAAACCGTCCTTTGCTTCGCCAAAGAGTAATGGAAAGGTTCTTAAAAATACGGCGATGAAGGTGACGACGATGCCGCCGATGGTTAAAGGTGCAGCAGTGTATGGAACATACACATATGCCCTATTTTCATCCAGTTATTACAAGAGCTGTAAATATCCGGTTGACCGAGTAATTGCCATGAAAGAAAGTAAACTGGTCGAGTAAATGTGTTCTCATTAAAAAATTAAGAAAGGAACAATCTGTGACAGCAAAGCGAGCACAAGAGCAAGAATCAGCAACGGGAGGGCTTTGCGTGCGGTGCTGATTTGAATGTTTCGCTTTTGAAAAAAGGCATGGCGTCTTGCTAAAAAAAGTACAAAATGAATGAAAAAAGCAATAGCAAACAGACACATAGCAGATGTCTGCTCCTTTTTCAAAAAGAAGCAGATAAGAATCCACTCAAAGGCAAGAATGGCTCCTTGAAAAGGAAACGTTAGCGCATAAGGAATTCCGGCCGTTTTTGAAACAATATCTTTAGGAGCACGTTCTTTTACCTCTTTGAGGTCTTCTTTCAGCTCGGAAATGCTTTGGTAGCGCTGCTCAGGATTTTTCTCTAAGCACTTACGGATGACAGATTCGTATCGTCCTTCGTAAGTGCATTTTTTATTTACAGGTGCGCTGCCTGTGAGCATTCGGTGAAAAATCATGCCAAGCAGAGAAATAAGTTTCTTTTCGTGTTTTCTTTTTGGTGTTTTATCATTGACAAAATCAAGCAGTTTTACAGCGCCTGCTGAGGTGATAAAAATGTTACTTGGTTTGATATCGGAATGAATAATTGGCGGATCCGGGCGCAGTAATCCTGCAATACATTCGCAGAGTTTATTCATAATCCGGTAGGCTTCTTCTTCGGAAAAAACGGTGTTATTTTCCTTGTTCTGTTTTAGAAGTTCTTCCAATGTATTTCCCTCTAAGTATTTTTCTACGACTAATGTATTTCCATCAAAATATTTCACATTATAAATGTGCGGCCACTCGCTGTAATCAAGCTGATACAACCGTTTGTAAAGTGCTTCGCGGTTTTGCTGGCGGTACATTTTCAAAATGCCGTCCGGTTTGCCCGGCTCACAAAGACATTTCACATGGTAAATAATCGTGTGATCATTCTGCACGATTGGCTCACCCATAGGGACATATTGTTTGGTTACAAATTCTTCTTTTTCCGATGGCATGATAAAACCCCCTTTGAGAATATTATAGCAGAAATGTTTGATACAAGCCATTTTTATTTCATATGTGTTTGTGTCAAGTGTTCGTTGCATAACAGAAGTCCACCGGACTTCTTGCAACACATACCGACGTACTTAAAACCAAGTCGTTTCACGACTTTATGTGGCGTGAAAAGATACTTGACATAGCACATGTAACAATATATAATACAAATATCTAGAAAAGCAATGGTTCAGACTTAGTATCCAGATTCTATGATTATTTTATAAAAGACTCTTGCTTTATTCCGGAAAAAAGAATAGGGCAGGATTGTATATAAATGTTCCTGCCTTTTGTGGAAACACCACAGGAAAGGAGGAAATGATTCTACGAATCAGACAATATTTGAAAACCTGCCTCGGATGACGACGACCATATGCGGCGCGTGAGATACTGCAATGGAAGCATTGACACACACCTTTTGAAAAAAGGGAAATCATACAAGGAACTGCCGGATGTGTATCATATATATATCACAATGAATGATTTTATTGGAGGCGGTCAGACGGTGTATGAAATTTTTCGCACGGTACGTGACCGGGAGGAAACATACAGCACACAGTATCCTGTGGGAAATGGAGTGTATGAGTTGTATATTAATTTGGAAATTCCGTTGGGCGATGACAGTGAATTAGACCATTTACTGCGCTACATAAAAGAAACAACGGAAGAAAATGAAGATGTATGTTTTGGACATATCGTAAAAAGTGTAAAGGAATGCCGGGAAGGAGAAGATGAGATTATGAAATACTACAGTTCACATGAATTTTTTGAGGAAGGAAAAAAAGAAGGTTTAGAGGAAGGCAGAAAAGAAGGACGAGAAGAAGGACGAGAGGAGGGAATAGAACAAGGAGAAAAAAGAACACAGAATAGCATTATCAAAAAAATGTTGTCCATGGGACAGCCATTGGAATTTATCAGCGAGTGCACCGACAAACCGGTAGAATATATCCGTGAGATAGCCACTAAGGAACCAATGTTTGTGAGGGAAGAAGGAGCCTATGGTAGGAATAAAGAAAAACTGAGTTTGGAGTGACGGGTTTGTGACAAATGTTCGCTGCCGGTTCCTTTGGATTTCAGTAATTCCGTAGAAAAACTTTGCGACTCGTGGGTTTGA
>ERZ824598.3984-NODE-3984-length-11733-cov-4.596592_pt1 | contig 11733 bp, 10 predicted proteins | sample MGYA00519934_ERZ824598 | MGnify/ENA primary metagenome ERZ824598 (study PRJEB31778, sample SAMEA3449177) | human gut metagenome | biome: human gut; feature: human-associated habitat; material: faeces | place: United Kingdom | collected 2010/2012 ... | reverse complement strand
AGTTCATGAACAACAACGTTGCCGGCATTCATGTTCCGGATGAGATGATCGAGGAGCTGAAAGCAGACAAAGAGAAGACAAAAGCTGGTATCACAGGTGTTGAGATCGCTGCACGTATCATCAAAGAGTGTAAGCCATACTGCCAGGGTGTACATATCATGGCACTTGGATGGGAATCCAAGATCCCGGCACTTCTTGAGCAGGCTGAGATCTGATCAGAACGATTGCTTTATAAAAAATAACTAGAAAAGCTGTCCGGAACCGGATGCAGGAGATGCACACCGACCGGGCAGCTTTTGTGTGGGAAAAAGCTTCTTTATACGGAAAAACTCTTTGGGAAGCCTACGGGATCCACAGCGGAAGAATTCTAGCTTAAGAGGTAAAGAGACGATGGAAAGTATTATTATCGGGATCGCCGGAGGATCAGGCTCCGGCAAATCTACATTTACAAACAGACTGAAGAAGCATTTCGGAGACGATGTGGTGGTGATCTATCATGATAATTACTACCGCAGACAGGACGGAATTCCTTTTGAAGAACGTGTGAAGGTGAATTACGATCATCCGGATTCACTGGAAACCGATCTTCTGGTCGAGCATCTCAAAGAACTCAAGGAGGGCAAAACCATCCAATGTCCGGTATACGATTACAGTCAGCACAACCGCTCCGACAAAGTGCTGAAAATCGAACCAAGACCGGTCATTCTGGTAGAAGGAATCCTGCTTCTTGCAGATCCCCGTATCCGAGATCTTCTGGATATCAAGGTTTATGTGGAAGCAGATGCAGATGAGAGGATCTTAAGACGGATATCCAGAGATGTGGAGGAACGTGGACGGGATTTAAACGGAATTATCGATCAGTATCTTACCACAGTAAAACCGATGCATTATCTGTATGTGGAGCCTACAAGGGCGAAAGCAGATATTGTGATCAACAGCGGTAAGAATAATGTGGCCTTTGATCTGTTTGTGTCAAAGATCGGGCAGCTGCTGAAAGAACTGAAAAAATAATAAGTAAAATAAAAAAAGCATGTCATACTTTAGGACAGAGCGGATCAAGTTATATCCGTCTGGCTGTGTATGACATGCTTTTTTGAGCGGTTCAGGTGAAGCTGCCTGTATTCACACGCTCTGTATAAATTTTTCTACATAATATAAAGCTGCACCAATAGCAGGCGTATACTGCCCGTGTGTGCCGACCAGGATCTGATCTTTATTTAAGGCAAACGGTGCGCCTGTATTGATGCGTTCCAGCAGATAATTAATATCTTCTTCTGTAAAATAAGGCGCCAGGTATCCGCTGATGATGATCGGCGCATCAATGATCAGGTTCAGATTTTTGATGGCAAAAGCCAGGTGGTTCAGATAATCTTCCCAGAGCTGGGTAAGCTGGGGAGATTTTTTTTCGCGAAGCAGAGGGAAAAATTCTTTCACATTCATTCCTGCGGACTGTTCCAGAGAATTGGCGGAGCAGTAAGTTTCCAGGCAGCCGCGGTTTCCGCAGTAGCATAAAGGGCCGTCCGGGTTCACGCATATATGCTCAAGGGTTCCGCTGTGCATGGAGCTTCCCTGATGGATCTGATGATTGGTGATAATGGCACCGCCCAGGTTTCGGTTCAGAAGGAACACGACAGCACTGTCGAGCTCCGGGTGATTCCACAGCTCCAGAAAAGCGGCGGATTTGGAATCGTGTTCCAGATGACAGGGATAAGGAAGATACCGGGAAAAATCCTCCAGTTTCATTCCGGTGTTGTTCATGATGTTTCCGTAAATTACCGTGGAATTATCCGGAGAAGTGATGCCCTGTGTGGCAATGGAAACGCCCAGGATCTTTTCCTCCGGATAGTGATTCTCTGCGATGAATTCCCGTACTTTGTCGGTCAGCTGTCTGTAATATTCTTCGGTATTGGAGTAGGGAAGCTCTATGGTTTCTGTGTAAAAAGCATTTCCATATAAGTCGATAGCCGTGATATGGAACATGTTTTTCAGGATTCCGATGCCGATGGAAATCCGGAAATCTGCCACGATCTGAATGGCCTGGGCCTTTCTTCCTCCCGTGGAATCAAAATATCCGTTTCTGTCGATGAGTCCTTCTTTTTCCAGAAGGTTCAGGTTCTGGCTTACTGTGGAAAGTCCCATCTGCAGGTCCTGGACGATCTGCATTTTGGAAGCCTGTTTTGCTTTGTATATATACTGGTAAACCTTGGAGCGGTTTATTTTCTTTAAATTGATGGTGGTTAATCCTTTTTCACTCATGAGATTCTCCTGATAAAAGTAATTATAGATATGTTTAAGTCGTGACATGCTCCCACCACTTAAATCTTACGATTTTGAAGTGGGGGCTTCCTGCTCGATTACCCTTTAGGGCAAAGCTAAAACAGGCTATCCCCGCGTGTCCCGCGGTTTTGTTTTTTATGTTTATCCGGTTACGGATTTTTTTCTTGTGCCGTCAGGCACATTCTTTATAGATTCTTTTTCCTTCTTCACGGATGTTGACTGCTGCATTCACATCCCGGTCCATCCTGTTTCCACATTCACAAACATACATTCTATCCGACAATGCCAGTTCCTTTTTCTTATGTCCGCATAGACTGCAGATCTTGCTGGATGCAAAATAACGGTCTACTTTTATAAGATGTTTTCCACATTCTTCCAGCTTGTATCCCAGCATGAACAGAAACTGCCCGTACCCGTTATCCTGCACACCTTTCCCAAGGTGCAGCCCTCCGGACATTCCCTTCAGATTCAGATCTTCCACACATACTGCATCATATCTTTCCGCAAGCTCCCTGCTGAGCTTATGCTGGAAATCTTTTCTCTGGTTCTTTATCTTTTCATGACATAAAGCTACCCTTTTCTTCTGTTTCTGATAGTTCCGGCTTCCTTTTTCACAGTGGGAGAGCTTTCTCTGTTCCCTTGCAAGTTTTTTCTCTGCTTTTCTGTAAAACATAGGGTACCCGGCTCTTTCTCCTGTAGAAAATACACACATTCCCTGCATGGCAAAATCGATCCCAAGAAATCTCTCTGCCGGTCTTTTTTCCACTGTTTGGTTCTCACAGCAGAACAAAAGACTTGCATAATATTTCCCGGATGACTCACGGCTTATCGTTACCGATTTCAGTTTCCAGTCTGACGGGATCTGGCGGTGAAGTTTTATTTTTATGGCGGACATCTTTGGAAGCTTCAAATGGGTATCCTGCAAAAGGATATTCCCGTTTACTGCATTGGTCGTATAAGAATTTCTTGAATGTTTTCTTGATTTATAGCGGGGAAATCCGCAGGATGGTTCCCGGAAAAACTTCCGGAACGCACTTTCCAGATGCAGCTGCGCATTCGCCAGGGCAAGGGAGTCCACCTCTTTCAGCCAGGGATATTCCTTCTTATATCCGGCCGGTGTGTTCCTGAGCATCTTTTTTTCTTTCTGGTAATAGCTGATCTTGTCCGCAAGCATCTGGTTATAGATAAAGCGGCTGCAGCCGATTGTTTTCTCTATCTGAACGCTCTGCTCTTTATCTGGATAGATCCTTATTTTTACGGCGCGGTTCATTTTGCTCACCCTGGCTTTCTATATACTGCCGTATTGTTTCAATCGGCGCCCCGCCTGCACGGAGCAGACAGAAGCTTCAGCAGTCTGCTGCTGGCACTTTTACAGGCATTGATGAATTTACGGAGTTCCGTCTTTGGCTGTGCGCGGAACAGCACATGAACATGGTCTGTATCGTGATTCCATTCTTCCAGTACGATCCCGTATCCGGGTGCGATATACTCAAAGATCTCTTTTGCTCTTTCGGATATTTTGCCATTCCGTACTTTTCTTCTGTATTTTATAACCATCACTAGGTGATAATATAGTAGAAATACTGAATGGGAATTATGATCCAATTCCATTGTGTTTATCACTATTTTTCTTATATCGACTGATATGTATTTGCGAACTAATGTTCCTTTTCAGTATACTATATCAGGGGATAGAGAACAAGTGTTTCTTTTGTACTATAAGGACTTTTTTGAGCAGATATGCTCAGATGTGCAATTCATCTCACCACCTGAAGAGGTGGGAGAATTCTTGCTACATTTGTTAAATGTATTTTAGTATAAATCTGCGGGAAATGCAATGTAGGGGCGAACGGGTAAAAGTAAACAAAAAAATAAGAGTAAAATTAGACGCTTTGCCAATAGATTTTTAAAAAGGAAAGTTTTATACTCTACTTACAGTTAAGACATAAACATAAGTAAAAGACATAAATGACGAAATGAACGAAAAAAAGGAGGTCCTATCATGAAATTAACAAGAGAAGGAATCAAAGAGCGTGAAGCATGGGAGAAAGCAGGCATCGATCTTCCGGGATACGATGTGGAGGCAGTGACTGAGAAAGCGAAGGAAGAACCAGGCTGGGTACATTTCGGAATCGGAAATATCTTCCGTGTATTTATCGGTGGCATTGCAGATGGTCTTCTGGAGGAAGGCGTCCTGGACAAAGGTATCACCTGTGTGGAGACTTTTGACTATGACGTTGTAGACAAGATTTATGAGCCATACGACAATCTGGGGTTAAATGTAATTCTTCACGGTGACGGAACACGTGAATATAAAGTACTTGGTGCACTTGCGGAGGCAGTGAAAGCACAGTCTTCTGATGCTGAACAGTGGAACCGCCTGAAAGAAATTTTTGCAGCCAAGTCCCTGCAGATGGTTTCCTTCACCATCACAGAAAAAGGCTATGCACTTCAGAAAGCAGATGGCACATGGTTCCCGTTTGTAGAAGCAGATATCAAGAACGGACCGGATAAGGCAACGGGAGCAATGGCAGTTCTTGTGGCTATGCTGAATGAGAGATATAAAGCAGGGAAATATCCGATCGCTCTGGTATCTATGGATAACTGCTCACAGAACGGCGCCAAGCTTCGTGAGTCCGTGCTGACTATGACAGAGGAATGGCATAAAGCAGGTTTTGTAGATGATGGATTTGTAGATTATGTAACGGATGAGAAGGTGGTTGCATTCCCGTGGACCATGATCGACAAGATCACACCTCGTCCAAGTGAGCAGATCGCAGCAGACCTTGAGAAGCTTGGCGTTGAAGATATGCAGCCGGTGATCACAGGAAAGAAAACATACATTGCACCATTTGTCAATGCTGAGAAGCCACAGTATCTTGTTATCGAGGACAGCTTCCCTAACGGACGCCCTGCTCTGGAAAAAGGCTTCGGCGTATATATGGCGGACAGAAATACCGTCAATCTCTCCGAGAGAATGAAAGTAACCGTTTGCCTGAATCCTGTACATTCCGCAACCGGCCCTCTTGGTGTGGTACTTGGCTATGATCTGTTTGCACATATGCTGAACACGAACGAAGATATGATGAAAATGGCCCGTATGGTTGCTTATGACGAGGGACTTCCGGTAGTTGCAGATCCTGGAATCCTTTCCCCGCAGGCATTTGTGGATGAGCTTTTCAATGACCGTTTCCCGAATGAGTATCTTGGAGATACAAACCTTCGTCTGGCTGTAGATGTGTCCCAGATGGTAGGTATCCGTTTCGGTGAGACTGTAAAAGCATATGTGAAGAAATTTGGAGATGCTTCCAGATTGACAGCAATCCCGCTGGGAATCGCAGGCTGGCTGAGATACATGCTGGCTGTAGATGACGAAGGAAACAAATTTGAGCTTGCACCGGACCCGATGAATGAGGAGATCACAGAGCAGCTTGGCGATATCGTGATCGGAAAACCGGAAACCTTCAAGGATCAGCTGAAGCCGATCCTTTCCAATGAGAGACTGTTCTTTACAGATCTTTACAAAGATGGTGTGGGTGAAAAGATCGAGGACATGTTCCGCGAGATGATCGCAGGACCTGGAGCTGTGAAGGCAACCATTCATAAATATGTAAAATAAAACCAGGGTTACGAAAATAGCTTATGTAGGTATTGAATAAAGAGAAATCCAGAGCTTGCACAGGTAGAACGCAGAATTGCAGAGTGATCGCATTTCTGAGCATGCAGTAAAGCGGGATGCGAACACCGGATTTATGAAAGGATGGGGTTTTGAAATGAATTTAAAAGATCAGATGAACGGAGTTCAGCACGTAGGTGTGCCGACCAATGACATTGAGACAACCATTAAATTTTATGAAGCACTGGGATTTGAGATTGCTTTTCAGACCGTAAACGAAGCTGCCAATGAGAAGGTTGCTTTTCTGAAACTGGGAAATCTTGTGATCGAGACTTACGAGAACAAAGCAGCAAAAATGGAATCCGGTGCCATCGATCATGTTGCCATTGATGTGAAGGATGTGGAGAAAGTCCACGAGCTGGTGACAGCAGCCGGACTGAATACTACCAATGATGAAGTCCATTTCCTGCCGTTCTGGGAGAATGGTGTGAAGTTTTTTACTATTGAGGGGCCGAATAAGGAGAAAGTGGAGTTTAGCCAGTACCTATAAGAAGTAAATAAAATTGTGTTCATGAGTGTGAAACAGAGTACAATACAGAGGTTCGTTTTGTGTTGCATACAGCCTGTCAGATATAAGATGATCAAAGATCATCGTGTATCCGGCGGGCTGTTTTTTGTATTAGACAGAATTTGGGGCCGAGGGAAAATTTCTTGCATGAAATGGATAATGAGACTACAATGAGATGCAGATGTGCTATAGAAGATCGGGATCAGCAGTAGATGAGATGATTCCTGAAGAATAAAAACGGGAAATGGATTTCGGATATCTGTTTCTTGGTATGATGGAGAATTATGAAAATACATTACAGAGTCAAAAAGAATACAATAGAAATTATCCGTTGTTACGGAACAGACAGCCGGGTGGTGCTGCCGGAAGAGATCAATGGCCTTCCGGTAGTCAGTGCGGCGCCGTATGCGTTTTCCGCACACAAGGATGGAGAAGAAGATGCAGAAACCTGGGAGAGCGAAGATGTAATTTCGTTCGAGGAAGAGAGACTTCTTGCCGGAGAGGAAGTGCAGGAGATCGTTTTCCCGGATACGCTGAAGGAAATCGGAAGATATATTTTTTATGGATGCAAAAAACTGGAACGGCTGGAATTTTCGGATACGCTGATGCAGGTGGGAACCGGGGCGTTTACGGGCTGCAGCGGGCTGAAGGAGCTTGTGATCCATCAGAAAAAAGGGTTCAAGTCCTGTACAAAGGAGATCCTCGGTGAGCTGTGGCAGAAGATCGATGTGGATTTTCTGTATGAAAATGGTGAGGCAGGTGGAAAACGTGCGCATATGGTTTTTCCGGAGCATTATGATGAGGCGGTGGAGAACACGCCTGCGAGAATTTTGTTTACGGAGTATCATGGTTCAGGGACCAATTACCGGCAATGCTTCTATAATAAAGAACTGGATTTCGCAGAGTATGACAGCCTGTTTGATATGGCAGTGGTAATGGATAAGCTGGAGGTTCTGGTTGATATGAGCTTTGGGCGGCTTCGTTATCCGTGGCAGCTGAGCGAAAAGGCGAAGAAGCAGTATGAGGATTATATCCGGGGAAATCTTAAGGATATCGGGGAATTTCTGGTGGAAAGCGGAAGCTTAAATGGTCTGGAGCTGCTTTCACGGGAAAAGCTCTGGAACAGAGAGGGCCTGGAACATAGTATTGATGTGGTGTCCGGGAAGAAGGATATGGAGATTTCCGCATTTCTGATGAATGAACGCAGCCGGATGCTGAAGGAAGAGCAGAAGGTTGCCGGGGAGACAGAAAATGAGAGGTGCCCTGTTAAAAGGAGAAAGAAGTTTCAGTTATGAGTGATATAGAAACAACTGAAAAAAATAAAAATAACTTCCTGCCCGGTCAGGGATCCAATCCCCAGGAGGCGGCCCAGCGTCTCCAGGACATCGGCAGCAGCATCCTCCGGGCGGCAAGAGACGAGCTGTATCTTGGCATGCGTTTTCTGGATGTGGCGCTGAGCAGCTTTATTTATCAGATGGATGGTTCGGTCAGTCCGTTTGGAACAGACGGGGCTGTGATGTATTTCCATCCGGCACAGCTTGGCGGGCTTTATAAAGAAAACAGGATTCTTGTGAATCGAGGATATCTCCATATGGTATTTCACTGCATTTTCCGGCACTTTGGGAAGCCGGGAATAGAGAAGCGTTTGTGGAATTTAAGCTGCGATATTGCAGTGGAGCATATGATCGACGGGATCTACCACCGCTCAGTCCGATATTCCAGAAGTCTTCTCCGGAGGGAAACCTACCGTCTTCTGGAAAAGGAAAAGAAGACGCTGAATGCAGAGAGAATCTACAAGATTCTGAAAGAAGAATTTCTGAAAGAAAAAGAACTGGCACAGCTTGAAAAAGAGTTCTACGTGGACGACCATAAATACTGGGCAAACCAACAGCCCGACCGGAAACCCAATCCCCTGATGAGCAAAAAATGGGGAGATATCAGCGATGGGATCGAAACAGACCTTGGGACTTTTTCCAGAGAGTCAGGAGAGCAGGACGGAGATTTTCTGGACCAGCTGAAAATAGAGAACCGGGAACGATATGATTATCGGGAATTTCTGCGGAAGTTTGCAGTATTTCGGGAAGAACTGACTGTAGATCCGGACAGCTTTGATTATAATTTTTATACCTACGGGCTTTCCCTTTACGGGAATATGCCGCTGATCGAACCCCTGGAAACCAGAGAAGTGAAAAAAGTTTCGGAATTTGTCATTGTGATCGATACCTCCATGTCCTGTTCAGGAGAACTGGTACAGAGATTTCTGGAGGAAACCTATGGGATCTTAAGCGACAGCGGGAATTTTTTCCAGAAGGTAAATATACACATTATCCAGTGTGATGAGAAGGTGCATTCGGATGTGAAGATCACCAGCAGAGAAGAACTGCAGGATTACATGGACAGCCTGGAACTTTACGGTGATGGAGGTACAGATTTCCGTCCGGCTTTTGCTTATGTGGAAGAGCTGATGGAAAAACGTGAGTTTGAAAATCTTAAGGGCCTGGTGTATTTTACAGACGGTTACGGTATTTTTCCGGCAAAGATGCCTCCATACCGGACAGCATTTGTATTTATGGAGCAGGAGCCTGAGGATGTGGATATCCCGGCCTGGGCCATGAAGCTGGTGATCACGGAGGAAGAATTGTAAAGAATTATATCCATATCTTATGTCATGAATCTGATATTTTAATCTTTTATTTTGTATATTGCTATCTGCATATCAGTTATAGTGTAGAAAATAGGTAACAACAGACAATGTTACGGAAAATATACAGAACAGGAGATTGTATGGCATGAGATATGGGTATTTTGATGAAGAAAAAAAGGAATATGTAATTACCAGGCCGGACACACCTGCTCCGTGGGTGAATTATTTGGGATCGCCGGAATACGGAGCAATCGTTTCCAATAATGCAGGGGGATACAGCTTTGCAAAATCCGGGGCGAACGGCAGAATCCTGAGATATATTTTTAATCAGTTTGATCAGCCGGGAAGATATATTTATCTCAGGGATAATGACACAAAAGATTATTGGTCAGCATCCTGGCAGCCGGTTGGCAAAGATCTCAGTGAGTATAAAAGTGAATGTCATCATGGCACAGCCTATACTAAAATGATGGCAGATTACAGCGAGATACATTCAGAGGTGAGATACTATGTACCGCTTGGGCAGTCCTACGAGGTATGGAATCTGAAAGTTACCAACTGCTCAGACAGAAAACGTGAGATCAGTGTGACTGGATATGCAGAGTTTACAAATAACAGCAATTATGAACAGGATCAGGTGAATCTGCAGTATTCCCAGTATATTACAAGAACAGTATTCTGTGGAGATCGTGTACGTCAGATGATCCATGCGAATCTGGACGGCCTTAAGGATGGGGAAGAGGTTGATAACAAGAACGTGTTCAACCGATTCTTCGGCCTGGCTGGAGAGAAGGTTTCTTCCTGGTGTGGTGACAGGGAAAAATTCCTTGGAAGATATCACGGATACAACAATCCGGCAGGGGTTGAAGCCGGAGTATTATGTAATGAGGGAAATTATAATGAAAACAGCTGTGGAGCTCTTTCAGCTGTAATTACTCTGGAACCGGGAGAAAGTCGGGAAATGGCTTTTCTGGCAGGAATGAAGGAGGATAATGAAGCAGCGGAGATTATAGCACATTATGCAGACTGTGAAAAAACATGTGCGGTGGAGCTTGAAGAACTGATCAGTTACTGGCACGGACAGCTTGCACATTTTCAGATCAGAACACCAAGTCCGGAATTCGATACCATGATCAATACATGGAACGCATATAACTGTTTTATGACATTTATCTGGTCACGTGCAGCATCTTTTACTTATTGCGGACTTCGTAACGGATATGGATACCGTGATACTGTACAGGATATCCAGGGTGTGATCCATCTTGCACCCAAAATGGCACTGGATAAGATCCGTTTCATGCTGTCAGCACAGGTAGATAACGGCGGCGGTCTTCCACTTGTGAAATTCACACATAATCCGGGACATGAGGATACACCGGATGATGCGTCCTATGTACAGGAAACCGGTCATCCGGCATACCGCGCAGATGATGCACTCTGGCTGTTCCCTACTGTATACAAATATATTTCAGAGACAGGAAATTTTGCATTCATCGATGAAGTGATCCCGTTTGCAAACAAGGATGAAGGAACTGTATACGAGCATCTGAAAAGAGCTATTGACTTCTCCATGAACCATCTTGGCAGACATGGAATGCCGGCTGGACTTTATGCAGACTGGAATGATTGTCTGAGACTTGGAAAGGATGGGGAATCTACTTTCGTTGCATTACAGTTCTATTATGCAATGACTATCCTGAAAGAGTTTGCAAAGTACAAAAAAGATGAAAAATATATAAAATACCTGGAAGAAAAACAAGAGCAGCTTGGAAAATTGATCCAGGAACTCTGTTGGAATGAAGATCGTTTTATCCGTGGTTTTACGGAGCGGGGAGAGGTTATCGGAAAGAGAACTGACCCGGAGGCAAATATGTGGCTGAATCCACAGAGCTGGGCTGTGATCAGCGGCCTTGCAACAGAGCGGCAGGCAGATTTGGCCCTTCAAATGGTTTATGAAAGATTGAATACAGAATACGGTGCAATCCTTATGGATCCTCCATATCATGCAAATGCTTTCGACGGAGCACTTGCGGTTATCTACAATGCAGGAACAAAGGAAAATGCGGGAATCTTTTCACAGTCACAGGGATGGCTTATTCTGGCAGAAGCACTTTGCGGACATGGTGAGCGTGCATTTAATTATTTCCTGGAGAATGCTCCGGCAGCGCAGAATGACAGGGCTGAGATCAGACAGCTGGAGCCATACTGCTATGGACAGTTTACAGAAGGAAAAGCAAGCCCGAATTTCGGACGATCTCATGTGCACTGGCTGACAGGAACAGCATCTACTGTGATGGTAGGATGTGTAGAGGGAATTCTTGGCATGCGTCCGGATTTCTATGGCTTACGTATAGCACCATCGATTCCAAAAGAATGGGAGAAGTTTGAGATAAGCAAGGATTTCCGTGGATGTCATCTCCATATCACTGTGAAGAATCCGGGACATGTGGAAGCCGGATGTAAAAAACTCTATGTAAATGGAGAAGAACTTCCGGGTAATTATATTCCGCAGGAGAAACTTACCGGTGAGACAGAAATTGAATTCTATATGTCATGACATAATGGATATATAGGTAATTGCGAAACTCGCGGTGCTCGTTCGTAACCTTGAACCAAAACAAGGAA
>ERZ824598.3983-NODE-3983-length-11734-cov-3.000514_pt1 | contig 11734 bp, 9 predicted proteins | sample MGYA00519934_ERZ824598 | MGnify/ENA primary metagenome ERZ824598 (study PRJEB31778, sample SAMEA3449177) | human gut metagenome | biome: human gut; feature: human-associated habitat; material: faeces | place: United Kingdom | collected 2010/2012 ... | reverse complement strand
ACCATGGCGCTGACCATCATGGTCCCGTTTACATTTTCCATGTCAGGCTATGCAGGGATCCTCTGCCTGCTGGGTATCTTCTGCGGCAGCATTTACGGCGGTTCCATCACCGCGATCCTGATCAACACCCCCGGCACCTCCAACTCCGCCGCCACCTGCCTTGACGGCTATCCCATGACGCTGCGGGGCGAGGCTGGCCGTGCGCTGGGTATGTCTACATTTGCTTCCACTTTCGGCGGTATTTTCTCTGCCCTGTGCCTGTTCATTACCGCCCCGCTGCTGGCAAAGTTCGCCCTGAACTTTGGCGCACCCGAGAACTTCGCTCTGGCTGTGTTCGGTCTGAGCATCGTGACCAGCATCTCCTCCGACAATCTGATCAAGGGCCTGCTGTCCATGATGATGGGTCTGATGATCTCCAACGTGGGTATGGATATCCTGACGGCGGAAAGCCGCTTCACCTTCGGTTGGACCTACCTGCTGGGCGGTCTGGCCTATATCGTGATCCTGATCGCGCTGTACGCATTCTCTCAGGGCCTGATCAACGTGGAAGGCTATCAGCCCGGTAAGGTACTCAATAGGCAGAGCGCCAAGCTGACTCGCGTGCTGCCCACCTGGAAGGATATCAAATGCTGTATAAGCACCATTCTGGCCAGCTCCGTGATCGGTACGCTGATCGGCGCGATCCCCGGTACCGGCGGCGATATCGCTTGCTGGACGGCCTATTCCCAGGTGAAAAAGGTCTCCAAGAACGGCAAGGATTTTGGTAAGGGCTGCCTGCAGGGTGTTGCCGCCCCCGAGGCCGCAAATAACGCCGTGTCCGGCGGCGCCCCGATCCCGCTGCTGACCCTCGGTATCCCCGGCGACGCAGGCTCCGCCATCATGCTGGGCTCGCTGATGATGCTGGGTATTACCCCCGGTCCGCTGCTGTTCAGCAACTCTACCGATAAGGTGTATATCATCATCCTCGGTCTGCTGGTGGCCAATATCTTCATGTGCCTGCTGGGCTACTGCGGTATGCGCGGCTTTGCCAAGATCTCCAACATGCCCCTGCAGGTGCTGACCCCCATGGTCTTTATGTTCTGCTCTGTGGGTACGTTTGCCTTTAACCATAACATGACGGACATCTTCGTCATGGTGTTCTTCGGCTTTATCGGTTTCTTCATGGTCAAGTTTGACTTCCCCATTCCGCCCATCATTCTGGGTATCATTCTGGGCGACATGGTGGAAAAGAACCTGCAGCGGTCACTGGTGGTATCGGAAGGCAGCTTTGCGATCTTCTTTACACGTCCCATCAGCTGCGCGTTGCGGATCATCGCCATTCTGAGCCTGCTGCTGCCGATCGTTTCTGCGATCCGCAAGAGCCGCAAGCCCGTTGCCGCGAATGTTGAGTCCGAGAACTCCTCTGCGGAATAATTTGACGGTTCCTCTCTACATGCATATAATTCTCAGCGTTACAAGCCGGATCTCTATGATCCGGCTTGTACTGCATATTGGAGGTAAATAAATATGACTACGATCCGCGTAGGTGTGGTAGGCTGCGGCGCCATCAGCTCCGTTTATCTGGATACAATGACCCGGCATTTTTCTGATGTGCTGGAGGTTCGGCTGTGCAGCAGTGCCCACATGTACTCAGCGCAGGTGCGGGCTGCGCAATATGGTATCACGGCTGTTTCTACGGAAGCGCTGCTGGCCAGCCCTGATATTGACCTGGTGGTAAACCTGACGCCTGTGCCCGCCCATGAAGCCATTATCCGCCAGGCGCTGGAGCGGGGGAAGCACGTCTACTCGGAGAAGACGCTGACAGGATCTCTGAAGCAGTCCGCACAGCTGCTTGCACTGGCGGAAAAGCAGGGCCGGTCGCTGTGCTGCGCACCGGATACCATGCTCAGCGCTGGTGTACAGACGGCGCGTCAGGCACTGCAGGATGGCATGATCGGAAAGGTAACCAGCGTAGAGATGAATATGAACCGTGATTACGGTGCTTTCTATCCGCGCCTGCCGTTCCTGCTGCAGCCTGGTGCGGGCTGCGGCATGGATATCGGTCCCTACTTTATCAGCTGTGCCGCCTATCTGCTGGGGCCTGTGGCAGAGGTGACCGGTTTTGCCGACGTGAGCCGTCCTTACCGTGAGGGAGGACTGCATATTCGGAATGAAAACCGCTTTATGGCGGCGCTGCGGTTTCGCAGCGGCGTACTGGGGACCCTGCATATGAACGCGGACAGCGGTGGAAAAGAAGAACCTTATATTGCCATTTATGGCACAAAGGGCACACTGCGTATCCCTGAACCCAATAAGTTCAGCCGCCATGTATGGCTGGATCAGGGCAGGGAGCGGCGGGAAGTACCCCGCACCGGTGGCTACACGGAGCTGTGGCGGGGCGCCGGTGTGGCGGAAATGGCGCGGGCACTGCTGGCGGGCCGTGTGTCCATGTTGGATGCCCGCTTTGCCTACCATACGCAGGAAGTCATTCAGGCGGTTTATGACAGCAGCGCGGCGAAGCGGCATATCTGCGTGAACAGCGATTTGCCGCGGCATTGCCGAACACCGCTGGAGACATAACAAATTGTGACGTGCTCCACTTCTGGTCGGGGCTGCTGTCGCAGGAGGCCAGTGCGTGCTTCGATCCAAAGCCGTGCTCGTTCAGCGGCGTCGCAGCGGTTCATATTATACCGCCCGCTGATACCATTTCATATCAACATGAGGCACTCTATGTGCCGCAGCATCCGCTGAAAGGCGGGGCGCTGGAAAGTTCGTACCGGCATAGCCATCGGTTGGACTTTTTTGACAAGAATAGATACCCCTGCGAGGTCGAGCCTCACAGGGGTATCTATTTTTGTCATATCCATCGCAAAAGGCGGCAGAGCTTCCTCTGGGGGGGGGGGGGGTAACAGCTCGCGCAAGGCGTGGCCTAAATATTCTCCGTCACCTGCCGGAAAATATCTGCAAACCGCTGTGCGTTTCTGGGAAGGGTATAATTCTGCTGTCCCAGGAGCACCGTTACGGGTTCATTCTCCAGCCCGAAGAGGGGAATGGTCCGTATTCGCGGATTTTCGTTTATCAGCTTACTGGGGCTTGTCCCAAGGAAATAGGCATCCGTATACTCCAGCAGGTCGATCAACTGCCCGCGCTCCTTTATCAGTATGCGCCGTTTCGCGGAGGCGTACTCATCCGCTTCGGTGTAGTAGTTGAGATCCGGCACTGTTTCGTCCATATAGCAGATGCGCGTATATCCATCCAGATCCTCCAGCGTCAGCGAATCTCTGCCTGCCAGAGGATGCCCGGCGTTCATCGAAACGTGAGCCTGTGTGCTTTTGCGTACAAGCACCTGCAGATGCTTGTGGTGGAAGTAGTCGTAGATTTCACTCTCCTGAACGCTGTTATACTGCACGATGGCCAGCATAAAGCGTTTCTTCATCATAGTGTCGATCGTTTCTACTAATGAGCTGTATGCCGCCATGACAATATCCACATACTTGGCCTCTGCCCCATAGCGGTTATAAAACTCGATCAGGCACTCCATGGCAATGCTGTTCTGCTGTACATACATAGTCAGCCGCAGCAGATCCCGGATGCTGTTTTCATCTGCATAGACCATCTCCAGCTGCTGCAGATCATTCAGTATGGGCTGAACCATCATGTAGAATTCCTCACCCTGATGGGTCAGCTGCATTCCATCGTGCCCGCGGCGAAACAGGACGATACGGGTCGTTTTTTCCAATTCGCGGATAGAGCGGCTCAGGGTGGAGGGCGATGTATAATTGGCCTGAGCCGCCTTGTTTACGGATCCGAAACGTACTACGTCACTGAACAGCTTGAGCTGTTGAATGTTCATCTTCCGCTCCTTTCCCGCAGGATTGAAACAGGATATGGCGCAGAGCCAGATCCTTCATCAGGTGGTCGGCCTGCTCTGCTGCGGTGGAGCAGGCGTAATGTAAGCCGAAGCGCCGCTGCATCTCGTTGAGGAAGCCTGCCTCGCTGACCTCTGTCAGGATCGCCTGGGCCTCCTGCTCCGTGTAGGAGGTTCGCAGCGATGCAAGAAGCCGCTGCAGCATATCCTCGCGATGAGCAGGGTCACGAGGCAGGACGGTCGTGATCGCGCCGTATTTCTGCTCATAGGCGGCGATGATCTCCTCCCGGCTGAAGGCAGGGTATGTCTCCTGAAATACCATATCCTCGGGAGTGAGCTTTTTGGGGCGGTTGGCGCTGCTTCTGGCCGGATAGCCCAGCGCAAGCATCATGATCGGATAGGCTCTGTCCGGCAGATGCAGCAGCTCGGCCAAGCGCTCTCCGTGGCCGAGAATATTCCCCACCATGCAGGCGCCCAGACCGGAAAGATACGCTGCTGTTTCCATAAGCTGGCAGGCACACATAATGTCCGCAAATGCGATCAGGTTCTGAAAAAAGGACTTCTCAGCCACGAAGGGCGCATGCTTTGCCTGCGCATAGACAGCCAGCCGGTGCCAATCAAGAATAAACAGCAGATTGACGGCTGCTCCGCCGATAAAGCTCTGACCGCATAGCTCCGCCAGTATCTTCTTCGTCTCCGGGTTCCTTATGACCAGCACGGTGTACGGCTGAAGGTTGCCTCCCGTGGGGGCGTTAAGCCCTGCGGCGATCACCTGATTAAGCAATTCCTCCGGAATCTCTTGATCCGAAAAAGAGCGGCAGGAGTAGCGGGCCTGCAGAGGGATCAGCCTGTCGCCAGGCTGGGTGCGGTCATCAAAAGTTATATTTTTTTCATCTATCATCGAAGAGACTCCTTTCTCGTTATGTCCTATATGCCTGCGGCTACCTTATTATAGCAGAGTATTATACTACGCGTGGCTCGGGATGACAATAAACTGAGAGGAAAAAAACGTTTCCGTATTGCATTATATGCAATTATCTTTGCAAAATCGGCACTACCTGTTTTGGCGGGGCTGTGCTATCATGGTGGACATTATTTAACAAATTATGGAAAGGAAGTGGTCTAAGCTATGAGACTCCTCTATTTGCTGCCAGGAAACATCAAAAAAGGTCTGGGTGAAGCAGAATTCCAACGCCGTGGAGAGGTCCTGCAATCGATCGCAGGACCGGGTGTCACGATTGAAATTGCCGACGTCCCCACGGGACCGTCCTGCATCGAGTGCATGTGTGATGAGTATCAGGCGATTCCCGGTGTGATTGAGGCGACCGTGCAGGCAGAGAAGGATGGATTTGACGGCGTGATCATTGGCTGCGCCGGCGATCCCGGTGTAGATGGTGCGCGGGAGATGGTAAAGATCCCCGTCATTGGGCCGGCGCAGGCATCCTATGTGGTGTGCTCCATGCTGGGCCGCCGCTTCTCCGTTATCACGCCGCTGCAGGAGCTTTTGGGAACCACGGAGGAGCTGGTGAAGAAATGCGGGCTGGGAGATAGCCTGGCCTCGATCCGCTCCACCGATATCACCGTGCTGGATATTAACCGGAACCCCGGCATTGCCGCCGAGCGCACGCTTGAGGAGGCACAGAAGTGCCGGGATCTGGACAGAGCGGACTGTGTGACGCTGGGCTGCATGTCGCTGGCCTTTGCCCAAATCGACAAGGAGATATCCCGCCAGCTGGGGATCCCCGTTGTCAATCCGCTGACGGCAGCGGTGCATACGCTGGAGGCGCTCGTCCGCATGGGCGTGTCCCACAGCAAGAAGGCCTATCCGTTCCCCATCAAGCTGCGGGGTGTGTAAGGCGGTCAGCAGCTGAGAGGGGCGCAGTCGGAGCAGGACGAAGCTCCGGACACCGGTGCCATTCTTTGCATCTGATCCTACAGGAACAAGCAGGGGTTACGGCCAATTCCCGACAGGGATGTCATGACAGGACGAAGACAGTCCGGCAAATACCCTGCGTTTTACCATCAGAGACTATATATTTATATTTATTTATGTGTATAAGGAGGAACTGAACATGAAGAAGACGTTGAAATCCGGTTACAAGGGCTACAAGGCGTATCAGTTTCTGGAGCCTGGTGTAGACTATACCGCGTTTGAGCTGGCGGCCGAGGGCAATGAGTTTGGTGAGTACATTATTGACCTGACCCCTGAGCAGGAGGAGTTCTACGAGCACGTGATCGCCGCCCATCCCATGATCAGCCTGCATGAGCATCCGTTCTGTTTCCCGAAGCATATCGAGCAGACCTTTGATCAGGTGCGCGAGGGCCGTTCCTTTACCGCCTACCGCGCACTGGCCGAGTCTACCTGGGACTGCGTGTTCGATAACCTGATGGACGGCTGCTGCATGATTTCCTCCAAGCACGGCTGGAAGTGGAACGATGTGATCTATGATCTGGGTATGCGCCTGGCCGATATTGCCCATCAGGACTTCCTGATCAAGTGCGAAAAGGTGGATGACATTTTCCGTGCCAAGGCAGAGGGCAAGGTCGCATGGGTCCCCGTTGTTGAAGGCGCCGCCATGCTGGAAAACGAAGTGGATCGCGTGGACGTGCTGTATGGCATGGGCGTCCGCCTGATGGGCATCACCTACAGCGAGTCCAACGGCTGCGGCAGCGGCCTGAAGGAGAAGAGCGACGGCGGCCTGACCTTCTTTGGCGCACAGGTAGTGGAGCGCATGAACAAGGTCGGCATGGCTATCGATGCGGCGCACGTAGGCGATAAGACCACCATGGACATTATCGAGTGCAGCAAGAAGCCGATCTTCATTTCCCATACGGGTGCGCGGGCGCTCTGGAACAGCAACCGCCTGAAGCCCGACAGTGTGCTGCGCGCCTGCGCCGACAAGGGCGGCGTCATCGGAATCGAGGCGGCTCCCCACACCACCATCACAGAAAAGAATCCCACCCATACCATCGAATCCTTTATGGAGCACTTTGAGTATGTCAAGGATGTGGTGGGCATTGACCACGTCACCTTCGGCCCTGACACGCTGTACGGCGACCATGTGGGACTGCACCACGCCTTTGCGGCCAGCCTCTCCATCAAGCAGGCATTTGGAAAGAAGAACGCAGACGGCACCACCTCTTTCCCGGAGGTCCCGTATGTGCGCGGCATTGAGAATCCCACCGAGGCGTCCTACAACATCCTGCGCTGGCTCATCAAGCACAATTACAGCGAGACGGATATTGCCAAGGTCATGGGCGGAAATACGATCCGTATGCTCAAGGAGGTCTGGTGAGCCGCTGTTCGGCTCGCGTGACTTCCTGTGTGTCCCGAACAGAACAGAGAGGAGAGATCAACACGATGAAAAAACCTAAATTCCCCAAAGTATCCCTGATCCTGATGATTTTCTTTACGGTGGCAGGCGTGATCATGATGATGATCCCTGATCTTCCGCGAAATATTTTCGGATTGGACGCCACCACCTTTATCGTCGGGTACCTGGGCTATGTGTACATTATTTTGGCCAGCCTGTTCTACGCCAAAACGGGCAAGTAACCGACACAGCACAACGAAAGGAGTATGAGAAATGAGCGTAATCACACAATATCTCATCGTTATTGTCATCTATTTCGTCGCGATGCTGGGGATCGGCATCCTTGCAGGCCGTAAGATCACCAACGATGGCGACGACTATTTCCTCGCGAAGGACAAGCTGAGCGCAGCGGCTATCGGCTTCTCTTTCTCCGCCACGCAGATGAGCGGCAGTACCTATCTGGGAACTGTCGGTACGCTGAGTACCATCGGTTATCCCTTCGTCCCGGGCGCGTTGTCTTCCGCGGCGGCTCCGTGGTTCTGCTATATTCTGCTGGGCGATCGTGTCCGGCAGGTGGCGGCCCGGCTCAAGAGCGTCACGCTGGGAGACATCATTGAATCCCGCTATGGCAAAGCCGCCAGCATTTTGTCCACCTGTCTGATGCTGGTCTGTTTGATCCCTTCTGTGGCCGGTCAGCTGAAGGCGGCTGGCTCCGCCTTCCAGGTGCTGCTGAATATGCCCTATATGACCGCTATTATCGTGTTCGGTGCGATCGTGTTGATCTACACCCTTCTGGGCGGCATGTTCGCTGTGGCGTGGACTGATCTGGTTCAGGGCATCATCATGGTGGTCGGCATCCTGATCATGGTCCCTGTATGCCTTGGCAAGGTAGGCGGTCTCACTGCCATGAACGAGGCCTTTGCTCAGATAAATCCCCAGGGTGCATCCCTCACCAGCGGCCAGCCCATGATGTGGGTGATCTCCGGCTTCCTGGTATGGGGCTTCTATCAGATCGGCGGCCAGCCCGCCGCTACCACCCGCTTCCTCACCACCAGTGACGGCAAGACCATGAAGAAGGCGCTGAGCTATTCCATCGTCTTTGAGAGCGTGATCTTCCTTGGTATCAGCATTCTGGCCTTCTGCGCGCTTCCTCTGCTGGTGGGCGTGGACATTCCCAGCAGCGACATGACGCTGCCTCTGCTGATCCGCGAGTACCTTCACCCGCTCCTTGGCGGCGTGATCCTGGCCGCAGCGCTGGGCGCCATGATGTCTACCGTGGACTCCGTGCTGCTGCTGATCAGCTCTCTCGTGGTCAACGACATTTATGTCAAGCGTATGCACGGCGACATGGAAAGCAAGAAGGCCATCAATATAGGCCGGATCGCCATTGTGGTCGCAGCGTTGCTGGGCTTCCTCATCGCTATGGATCCCCCGGATGCCATCGTCTGGATCCTGACCACCGGCTTCAGCGTACAGGCTGCTGCCTTTACGTTCCCCCTGCTGCTCGGCCTGTGGTGGCCCGGCGCCACGAAGGCAGGCGGCCTGTGTGGTATCATCAGCGGCGCTGTCATGGCGATCGTCTGGTATGTGCTGGGATATATCCAGTTCCATTCCCTCAGCGCATGGCCCGGCGGTATCTGGCCCGCCGTCATCGGCTCTATCGTGTCTCTGATCGTTTGCATTGTGGTGAGTAAGTTCACACCCAAGAGCTCGGAGGCGGAGCTGGAGGTATTCTTTAACGAGCAAGATTGATGATCCATCGGTCTTTCCGCTTTTCTCACTACTGGCATCATGGGCGCAGTTTTCTGCGCCCATGATGCCATATCCGCCATGATGCGAGGAGGATCATTATGAAGATTTGTACTACGAAACCCCGTCTCACAGAGGAGGAAGCCCTGCAGCTGGCCAGCCGCGACAATAGCGGGCTGATCGGAACCTTCTTCAATAAGCTCGGACATGTTCCCAAGGAGGTGTCTGTGCTGCAGATCAGAAAGTTCTACTACCCCTACTATCTGGAGGCCGCTGAAGCGAAGCTTCTGCGGGCGGCGGGCCTGCCTACCCGCAGGGTGGTCTATACGGTGGCCATGGAGGGCGGCTTCGGCACCGTGCAGCAGATGAAGGGGCGTCCGGCGACCTCTTATGAGGAGGTGGACCCCTCCGCGGTGGTCGTGTGCAAGATCGACAAGGCGGGCGCCGATGCCAACGTAGCGAAATTCATCAAACGGCGAGCCTATAAGATCTTCCACCAATATCCGCAGGTCAGCACACTGGAGGCGTATGTGGTCTATAAGCCCCATTACGCCTGCCTGTGCCAGAAGGGCGAGCGCCGCTTTTTCCGTATACTGGATGCGGAGATCAAGGATCGCAACTTTATGCTGGACATTAAATTTCGAGAGCTTACCTTCATGGACAAGGACGCCGCGAATGACCGGATCGATCCGGCCCTCTTTTTCCCCGAGAATTCTCCGGCGGCAGATGAGCTGTAAGGCTGCAAAACCGGCCGATGCCGATCGGCCGGAGCGTGCGCCCATTTTCCGTAATAGGATAAAAAGATAACAGAAGACAAAGAAAGCTGCAAAATCACCGGCAAGGTGATTTTGCAGCTTTTTTCTGATGTGCGTTCCATGAAGATAAGCGTATCCCGCAGGCCTTTATCGCCCCGTCCCGTTCTCGGCCGCGGCACCCGTGCTGCGCTCTTTTTCGTAATTCAGAGCTGTACGGCCTCACACGCGGATGTCTCCATCGGCGCCCTGCGCCTGACGCAGCAGCGGCGCACAGGCATCCAGAAACTGCCGCACCTGCTGGGGGCAGCGTCCGATGTAGCGCTGCGGCTCCATCAGCTGCTCCAGCTCCCCGCGGCTCAGGCCGAAGGCAGGATCCCCCGCCAGACGGTCCAGCAGATCGCAGGGCAGGCCCTCCTTCATGCGGGCCGTGGCGGCCATGGAGTGCCGCCGGATGATCTCGTGCAGCTGCTGGCGGTCGCCGCCGCGCTTTACAGCCTCCATCATCAGGTCCTCCGTGGCCAGAAACGGCAGGTACTCCCGCAGGGTGCGGTCCACGATGGCCTCGTTGACGTGCAGACCCGCCGTTACGTTCTGGCACAGGCGCAGTACTGCGTCGGCGCACAGGAAGCCCTCCGGCAGCGCGATACGGCGGTTGGCGGAATCGTCCAGCGTCCGCTCCATCCACTGCACGCTGGCGGTCATGGGTGCGTTCATGGCATCGGCCATCAGATAGCGGCTCAGGGAACATATGCGCTCACAGCGCATGGGGTTGCGCTTATACGCCATGGCCGACGAGCCGATCTGGTCCGTTTCAAAGGGCTCCTCCAGCTGGCGGTCGTGCTGCAGCAGGCGGATGTCGTTGGCCATGCGATAGACGCTCTGGGCCATGGAGGACAGGCAGTTCAGGATCCGGGCGTCCACCTTCCGGGGATAGGTCTGGCCGCAGACGGTGAAGCAGGCGTCGAAGCCGAACTCGGCGGCAATGCGGCGGTTCATCTCATCGATTTTCGCCTCGTCGCCCTCAAAGAGGTCCATGAAGCTGGCCTCGGTGCCGGTGGTGCCCCGGCAGCCCAGAAAACGCAGGCTGCCCAGGACAAAATCCAGCTCCTCCAGGTCCGACAGCAGGTCCTGGAGCCACAGGGCGGCCCGCTTGCCCACGGTGACAGGCTGGGCGGGCTGATAGTGGGTATAGCCCAGGGTGGGCGTGGCGGCGTATTTTTCCGCAAAGGCGGAAAGGTTCTTCATCACCGCCAGCAGCTGGCCCCGCAGATACACCAGCCCGTCCCGGTACAGGATCAGGTCGGCGTTGTCGGTGACATAGCAGCTGGTGGCCCCCAGGTGGATGATGCCCGCCGCCAGAGGCGCGGCCTTGCCGTAGGTATAGACATGGGCCATCACGTCGTGGCGGACTTCCTTCTCCCGCCGGCGGGCGGTGTCATAGTCGATATCGGTGATGTGCTGCTCCAGCTGGCGGACCTGCTCCTCCGTTACCGGCAGGCCCAGCTGGTGCTGGGCCCGGGCCAGGGCCGTCCACAGCCGCCGCCAGGTCTGGAAGCGCATATCCGGGGAGAACAGGTGCAGCATATACGGCGAGGCGTAGCGCCCGGCCAGGGGGGATTCATAAACGTCGTGGGACATAGCAGTCCTCCGTTTCTGTGATTTTCAGCGGACGATCAGGCTGTCCCGCTCCGCGCCCACGGAGACATAGCCGATGCGGCAGCCGATGGCCTGCTCCACATACTCCACATAGTCCCGGGCGGCCTGGGGCAGCTCCTCCCAGGTGCGGACCCCGGAGATGTCGCAGTTCCAGCCGGGGACGTACTCGGTGACGGGCTTGGCCTGGTCCAGCAGCACGGGGAAGGGGAACTCGTCGGTCTGTTGACCGTCGATCTCATAGTGGGCGCAGACGGGGATCCGGTCCATGTAGCTGAGGATATCCAGCTTGGTCAGGGCGATGTTGGTGGCGTTCTGCATCCGGACGCCGTAGCGGGTGGCCACCAGGTCGATGGGACCCACCCGGCGGGGCCGTCCGGTCTTGGCGCCGTATTCGCCGCCGGCCTGACGGAGCT
>ERZ824598.3981-NODE-3981-length-11736-cov-3.055389_pt1 | contig 11736 bp, 8 predicted proteins | sample MGYA00519934_ERZ824598 | MGnify/ENA primary metagenome ERZ824598 (study PRJEB31778, sample SAMEA3449177) | human gut metagenome | biome: human gut; feature: human-associated habitat; material: faeces | place: United Kingdom | collected 2010/2012 ... | reverse complement strand
TCTACAATGTCACAGGTATAGTTCCTGATTTCTTTCAGGAAGGTTTCCTGTTTCATTTTACCTTTTGCAATATTTCCAAGCTTCATCTCCCAGTCTGCGGTCAGTTCCGGCTTGCGCAGTTCCTCAGGTACCAGTTCCAGAAGCTGCTTTGCTTTGGAGGTCAGATGGATTTCATTGCCTTTTTTCTCCATCAGAAAGCTGTTAAACAGTTTCTCAATAATATCGGCCCTTGTGGCAACAGTCCCCAGACCACCTGTCTCACCGAGAGTTTTCGCTGCCTTCGTATCATGACTCTCCATATAGCGCACCGGATTCTCCATTGCTGCAAGAAGCGTTGCTTCTGTGAATCTTGCAGGTGGCTTTGTCCTGCCTGTATTCATGGATACATTCTCTATATGCAGTCTCTCACCTTTCTTCATCTGTGGAAGCTTCTGATCTTTCAGTTTCTGAGCATCGTCAGCAGTATCCTCATCCTCTTCAGTGTCGTCCGTATTTTCATACACATCTTTCCATCCGGCACTTTTTACAACTTTCCCGCTGGCAGCAAAAAGTTCTCCAGCAACAATTCCCTCCATGCTCACCTGTTCATAAACGAAAGGCGGATACAGCACACTGAGGAATCTGCGAACTACCATATCGTAAATCTTACGTTCTTCATTTGTCATATGGTCAAGCTGCACAAACTGCTCCGTAGGGATAATTGCATGATGGTCGCTGACCTTTTTATCATCCACAAAACTTCCATTTGCACGAACAGGCTGATTCATCAGTGCGCCTGCCGGTTTTCTGTACGGTCCTGTTGCACAGGCTCTCAGTCGTTCTTTAATTGTAGGAACAATATCCTTTCCAATATATCTGGAATCTGTCCTCGGATAAGTGAGTACTTTGTGATTCTCATACAGACGCTGCATGATATTCAGAGTCTGCTTTGCAGAATATCCATATTTCCGATTTGCCTCTCTCTGCAGTGTGGTCAGGTCATACAAACCCGGTGCAAAGGATTTTTTCTCTTTGCTGGTTACGGAAGTTACTTCCAAAGACTGATTTCTGAGAACATCGGAAATCTCCTCTGCCCGTTCTTTATTAAAAGTTCTGAAGCTCTTACTCTTTGGTTCCTTCCATGTCCAGGTGATATCACCTGCTTTCAGGGTGATTCCGTAATATTCCTTCGGCTTAAATGCCTGTATCTCTTCTTCCCGTTTCGCAATCATCGCCAGTGTAGGAGTCTGTACACGCCCGCAGGAAAGCTGGGCATTATATTTACAGGTAAGTGCCCTTGTACCGTTCATTCCCACCAGCCAGTCAGCTTCCGCTCTTGCCACAGCTGCTCTGTACAGATTATCATACTCATGTCCGTTTTTCAGATTTCCGAATCCTTCTTTGATAGCTTTGTCTGTAACTGAAGAAATCCACAGTCTGCGGATTGGTTTATGACAGTCCGCTTTGTCAAGAATCCAGCGGGCTACCAGTTCACCTTCTCTTCCGGCATCTGTGGCTATTATAATGTCGTTTATGTCTTTTCTGTACAGCTGCGTTTTTACTGCATTGTACTGTTTACCGGTCTGTCGAATAACTACCAGCTTCATTCGATCCGGCATCATGGGAAGTGTGGATATTTCCCATTTCATATACTTCTTATCGTATTCCTCAGGATCTGCCAGCGTAACAAGGTGTCCAAGTGCCCAGGTGACTACGTAATCTTTTCCCTCAAGGGTACCATTTCCTTTCTGTGTACAGTGAAGTACTCTGGCAATATCTCTGGCAACAGAAGGTTTCTCTGCTATTACTAATGATTTCATAAAATAAATAACTCCTTATAAAAATCTACAGTCAGGGTTTCTGATATCCCTGACCGTTGATTTCGGGCAGCTGTCCATTTATTTTTGGCATCTGCTTATATTTAAGATGTCAGGATCAAAAGCTATTTTGCTTTGCTCTTTGCAACTCCTGCAATTCTCATATTTAAAAGTATAGCATAGATAAATTCCTGTTTCCAGTTATTCTTTAACTTTATTTCATATTAATTTTATATCCGACTCCACGAACTGTCTCCACCAGCTCACCGGCACTTCCCAGTTTTTGTCTCAGTGTTCGGATATGTACATCAACGGTTCTGCTCTCTCCGTCGAATTCATACCCCCAGACCTGATTCAGAAGCTGGGTTCTGGAAAGTACAGTTCCGCTGTTTTTCAGAAGCAGACATAATACTTCATATTCTTTTAATGTAAGATTTACATTCTTTTTATCTACAGTTGCAATATGTCTGGAAGGGCAGACATAAAGGTTTCCTGTCCGATATTCTTCTGCGCCGTCATCTTCTGTTCTTCTTAATAATGCGCGGATCCTTGAGATCAGTTCCATCATGCGGAATGGTTTTGGAATATAGTCATCTGCCCCGCTGTCAAGACCTACCACTGTATCATATTCACTGCTTTTTGCTGTCAGCATGATAATAGGAAGTTTACGTGTATCCGGACGCATACGCAATTTCTTCAATATGGAAATCCCATCCTCTTCCGGCAGCATCACATCAAGGAGCAGAAGTGCAGGTTTTTCCTTTTCCAGGGCTTTCCAGAAGTGAGAAGGTCTTTCAAATCCTTTTGCTTCAAATCCCTGACTTTTCAATGTATATATCACCAGTTCACGTATACTCTCATCATCTTCTACCAAATATATCATTTTTCTGTTCTCCATTTACAATTATTTGCTGAATGCCATAAGCCGAAACCAGTATACAATCTCCGGAAACAACATGACATTTTCGAAAATCACTATAATTTCTCCGGCTCAGTTGATATCAGTATAATAAAAAGCCGTAAAATCTTTGTTCTGCTTTATGTTAAAACTTTGTAAAACGCTGAACTTTATTGAGAATTTTTTTATAAAATTTTTATATACTTTATGAGAAAATTTATTTGTAAAAGCAGTATGAAGATGGTATGATATGGTATGAAATAATTCTCCAAAGAAGGTGAAATTTTGAAACGTTTTATTTCCAAATATCGGCATGGACTTGTTATTGCTTTATACAGCATTATTTATATCCTGCTTTTCAGTTATCTGGAGCACAGACCGGTTCACAGCTATCATATCGTACATACAGTATTTGATGACTGGATTCCATTTTGTGAGTTCTTTATCGTTCCTTATATGCTGTGGTTTCCATACATGATCCTGGCTGTGATTTATTTTATATTTTTTAACAAAAACAAACATGAATACTTTCAGCTGGCATTTAATCTTATGATGGGAATGACTGTTTTCCTGATTGTTTCCTATGTTTATCCAAATGCTCAGCACATACGTCCGACCGAATTTCCAAGAGACAATATCTTCACAGATATAGTAAAATGGCTGTACAGTACAGATACTCCTACGAATATCCTGCCCAGCATTCATGTGTTCAACTCTCTTGCAATACATATGTCGCTTACAAACTGCGAAACATTTATAAAAGCAGCATCCTTTACCCTGACCGCGCTGATCATCATGTCCACCATGTTCCTGAAACAGCATTCTGTGATCGATGTATGCATGGGTGCAACACTTGCATTGTTTGGCTTTCTGGTTTTTTATCCGAGAAGAGTTTCCGTTTCTTCTGAATCTGTCTGCTTTAGAGAAGTAAAGAGAAAAAAGAGCGAGAATTAGAAAGATTTAAAAAAAGCAGAATCTTTGAAGTACATTTTTGTCTTTCAGAGATTCTGCTTTTTTACAGTTATAACAATTTCATAAAATATTTTCCCAAAACCGATATCCGGATGTGAAGCTTTTACGCATCAGTTAAATCCATAGAATTTCTGGCTGATTTTGTAGGCTGCCACTGACATTTTTCTTCCACCTCTTCCCGGAAGGTTCATGACTCTTCCGAAAAGACTGTGACGCAGTTTTCTGTATACCTGTTTATTCTCTGTCCTGATATATTCCAGAAGTTCTTTCTTCTTCTGAAGGGACTCTTCTGTATTGGCACGTATCAGCATAATGGAAGAAATAGTTGTAATAATATCCAGATAGCTGAACATATACGCTTTCAACTGCTTATTTGTATTTTTACAGTTGATATATGCATCTACCATGAGTTTGTTTACCCGGATCTGCTGGTCAATACGTTTGATCATCACTTTCTCATTTACAGACTGGTCATCTCTCCCGATAAAATAACGGTAGAAATTCACATCCAGATAATACAGATTCTTTACATACGGAAGAGGTTCAAAAGCAAATAGATTGTCTACATAAAATGTATGCTTCGGCAGTTCCAGATTGCATTCATGAAGCAGTTTTGTACGATAGATCATGGAGTGCATCAGAAGATATTTACCTTTCGGCATATGTTTCACTTCTTCCCATCCAAATATTCTGTCCTGCGGCAGGCATTTGCGGTACTGCATGATTTTCTTACGGGTTGCGCCCTGTTTCTCATATACGAAATTACTGATCAGAAGGTCAACTGTCTGCGGACCTCTGAGCAGTTCATATAAAGTTTTCAGAATCTGTACATATGCTTCTTTATTTACCCAGTCATCACTGTCCACTACCTTGAAATACAATCCTGTAGCATTTCTGATCCCTGCATTGACAGCTTCTCCATGACCGCCGTTTTCCTGATGAATTGCCTTTACAATTGTCGGATATTTCCTGGCATAAGCATCTGCAATCTCAGCAGTTCTGTCAGAAGATCCGTCATCTACTATAAGAATCTCTACTTCTTCTCCTCCCACCAGTAATGACTCTATACAATTCTCCATATAATCCTGGGAATTATAACATGGAATCGCAATACTTAACAGTTTCATCTTGTTTCCTCCTTGATATACTTTGCATACGCTCCAAAAGCAGATGGAATTGCGTATTGTTTACCTGACTGTTCTTTACTTACAAAAATGAGTTCTTTATCCTGTGTTGTCTTTAGGGATGATACCTTTATTCTGTATGCCTGCATTCTCCATTCAATATGGGAGAAAATATGTTTCGCAGGCGGAAGTTCTTCTATATATAATGGATCAAGTCCCAACTCTTTTACGTACAAAAGCGCATCTTCTCTTTTTAAATGTCCCTGAGTATTTGGCAGTTCATATAAGCCTGCCAAAAGTCCTTTCTCAGGTCTTTTCCTGATAGCTGTGCATTCTCCGTCCTGAATGATAAACACAGTCCTGTTGTCCTGTGTTCTGGCTTTCTTAGGTGCTTTTACAGGAATCATATCCGCTTTATCATGTCTGTGAGCCAGACAGGTAAATGCAATCGGACATTCTGCACATTTCGCCTGACCGTTGGGAACACATATCACAGCTCCCAGTTCCATCAGTGCCTGATTAAAGTCTCCCGGACAATCTGAGGGCATGATCTGCGAAACCTGCTGTTCTATTTTTCTGCGGACAGACTGCCGGCTGATGTCTTCCGTACTCTCTGTAATTCTGGAAATCACACGCAGTACATTCCCGTCTACAGCCGGAACCTTTTCCCCATATGCGATCGATGCAATGGCACCGGCTGTATAACTTCCTATTCCCTTTAACGACAAAAGCGCCTGATAATCTTCAGGCAGTCTGCCATTATATTCATCTTTTACAGTTTTCGCCGCTTCCTGCATGTTCCGAACGCGGTTATAATATCCCAGTCCCTCCCATAACTTCAGAAGTTTCTCTTCAGGACATTCCGCCAGTGACTGAATATCCGGGAGTTCTGTGATAAATCTCTGAAAATAGGGTTTCACTGCCTCCACTCTGGTTTGCTGCAGCATAATCTCCGACACCCATGTATAATAAGCATTGTCCTTATCTCTCCATGGAAGAATCCTCTTATTATCCCTGTACCATTTTACCAGAGGCCGCACAATCTCTTCAAGTACCATAATTTATCTTTTCCTCGTTTATTTACTGTTCACTCCATTCTCAGTAACGCCGCCAAAATTCATTTCAGATTACCTGTGGCAATTGGATTTTGGCCTGTATGTCATTTTATCACAAAACAGAAAAAAACGCTAATACATAAAAATAAAAAGGACCGTACACATTTTACCGTATCTCGATCCTTCTTGTCTTATTCATTATTTTTTACATTTTAATCTCAAATAACACACAAGTCCGACAATAATGATCAGAAGTGCTGCTATGTAAGCTATTTTAAAGGCCAGTGCTGTAGTAAAAAGATCTATAGCAGAAACAACGCCAATCAAAATAAACGCAACTCCACTTGCTTTTGCCATCTTCTCTTCATCATAAAGCTTCTTACTGATGTCCGAGTTTCCACCTTTCAGGAAAATATCCCCATGTCCTGTCAGAAGCATTATTCCTACTATGAAAGCGGCAATTGTCAGTATGATGTTTAAAGAATCAAAATTCATAACCTTCCCCTTTCTTTCTGCATTTTACCATACAGAACCTTTTTTCTTTTTATAGAAATCCGGGACTATTGTTTCGTATACAATGATCCCGGAATATCCATACCTGTTTTTATTTTTCAGAAAACTGTTCAATGCCTCCAATTAAAAGATTAAAGAAAAGTAATTCCTGATCAATATTAATAGAAACATACGATTGGAATATTGCAGTCAATAATATTATAAAGTTCTGCTGCTTTCTCCGGCGGCATATTGATACATCCATGCGAACCGCCTTCCATGAAACGATCTCCACCAAAGTATGGCTGCCAGTTTGCATCGTGGAAACCAATACCGCCATTAAACGGCATCCAGTACGTTACCGGCTGTTCATATTCGTATTTACCGTTTGCCAGCTGTTTACCTCTGAGCACATCCGGGCTCTTCTTATAATAAATCGTATAAATACCGGCCGGAGTCTGACGGTCAGAATATCTCATATCACCGGAAACAATATCTGACTCAAAGATATCTTCTCCGTTCTGGTAGAAATACATATGCTGTTCGGACAGATCCACTTCAATATAAGTATTTCCTATATCATTGTAACCATGTGCATTGGCTGTCATAGAATAAACCGGCTCTCTGGTTGTCTGTGTCCCTGACTGGATTTCCTGTGTCAGCTGTGCAACCTCTGAAACCTGGTCTATCTGCCATCCATATGCAGAACCGTATACACTGACAGTTCTCCCACTTGTTGTCTGGAACTCTCTTTCAGTTCCCACCGTATCATGGGCCGCTGCAAGCTGCGCCACATAATCTGCGATGTGCTGTCTGAAAGATGTATCATCCATGATCAGCTGTCCTTTTTCATCAAAATTCAGCCAGTCCTTGATCGTATTTCCATCCAGGGTTTCCGTTTCATCTCCAAAAGTATACGTAATGCTTGCTTTTGTGAAATTGTTACATGCATTAAGAGACGCCTGCAGATCCGGATTGTCGCTGGTAATATCTGCTTTTACATACACGTCCGGCTCACTGTCGAAATCAACCGAAGTTTTATTTCCCGAAACAGCTTCCGAAAGCACGTTATAAGCATTTTTCAAATCCAGCTTACTTCCCTCTGTCTCCGGAACAATCTCAAACTGCGAATCTCCATATGCGACATATGCATTCTCAGGAGCTACCTGATTCTCTTTCTGTGCACAGTTAAGTGCCTTCACCTGTTTTTTCAGCTTTTCTTTATCGTAAGTCGTGTTCTCAGCGGCTGTATAGCTCTTCTTTTCAAAAAAACCTCTGATCCATTCATAAGGTTTCTGATCTTTCAGAAGTTTCAGAACACTTCCATCAGAAACATAACTATAGCCGATCTGATCTCCGCTGATTGTCTGCGGATCCAGATTTCTGGAATCAACCTCTATGGAATAGTTCTCTACTGTCTTCGCAATCTTCTGTTCTGCCTCATAAGCAGTTTTACCTGAACAGTCAATACCATTGATTGATGTTCCTTCAAAGAATTTATCCGAATAATAATATGACATACCTGCATATGCGGCTCCGGCACTTACAATAACCATTGCCACTGCGATTCCTGTAATTTTTAATCCTTTATGCTTCTTGCGGACAGGTGGTTCATAAGGTGCAAGATCTTCATCACTGATCGGTACATACGAAATTCTCCCCGGTCTTGCGGATTTATGGCGTCTGCCAGTTATTTCCGTACTGCCATTTGGGACTGTGTTGTTTTTTTCTTCTTTGTTGCCCATCTATTTTCTCCTCAACATAAGTGTTACCGTTCATTTTTCCTGAAGCCTATTACTTCTGAATCATATTACTGTTGATTCGGTTAATTAAGAGGCTTGCTATAATTCTTAATAATACGCTTCACAATACACAGAATTTATGTACTGATCACATAAACCTGCGCTGCATGTTTCATTATAACATAATTCTTCCAATTTGCACCTACTATTCACCTTTTTCTCATTTTTTATTACTGTTTGCAGGTGATATCCCCGAAAAATGTTTTCTTTGGCAAATCCCTTGTGATTTTTCTTATTTTTACAGGCCAAGTCTGCGTTTCATATCCTTCATCACATAGAAATACATGATGATCAGAAGTCCTCCTGCAAGCACCCATGCCATCGGACTGGCCATACATGCTCCAAAGTAACTCTTATGAGCCGCCGCGGCCATAGCAGTGATTCCACGTCCTGCCAGTTCTGCAACACCGGCAAGCATGGGAAGCAGTCCGTATCCCATGCCCTGGATACCATTCCTGAGTGCATTGACAAAGTGAAGTGGTATGAAAAATACTGCCACGCATTTCACATAAGTATCAACCATAGGAATGACTTCTGCGGCATTATCTGAAATAAACAGATAAGACAGATATTTGCCAAAGAAGAAAATGATCACACCTGTAACAATAGCATAGGTAATTCCTATAATATGCGCACTGTTAAATCCCTGTCTGACTCTGTCCAGTTTACGTGCTCCTATATTCTGTGCATTATATGTTGCCATTGTTGTTCCGATTGCAACATATGCCTGGGTAAAAATATTCTCAATCTTATTTCCTGCCGTAAATGCCGCTACTGCATAGGAACCAAGAATATTCAGTGCAGACTGTACCATCATGGTTCCGATCGCAGTGATGGAATACTGCAGTCCCATGGGAATGCCCACAAGAATTTCTTTTTTGGCAATCTCTGAACGAAATCTCCAGTCATCCGCCTTCAGTCTCAATTCCGGTACGTATTTTATGATATAAATCAGGCAAAGCACTCCGGATACTCCCTGTGCTGTGATCGTTGCCCAGGCAGCCCCGGCGACTCCCATATGGAAAACAATAATAAACGTCAGGTCAAGTACTATATTCAAAAGTGCCGCCAGAATCAGGAAATACAAGGGTGTCTTACTGTTTCCCAGTGCTCTCAGAATACTGGCCAGGATATTATATAATACCTGTGCAAAAATACCTCCGCATATGATCATAATGTAGGTATATGCATCCTGAAAAATATCCTCCGGTGTATGCATTAATGTCAGAAGCGAGTGCATCCCCACCATACTGACAGCCGTCATTATAACCGAAATGATAATTGAAAGTATCGCCGCATTTCCCACTGACTGCCGCATCTCATCCATCTTTCCTGCACCGAATTTCTGTGAGGTCAGAACTGTAAAACCGGCTGTCAGTCCCGTAAGAAAACCTATGATCAGAAACATGATCGTTCCTGTTGAACCAACCGCTGCCAGCCCTTTTGTTCCTACAAATTTTCCTACGATTATGGCATCTGCCATGTTGTAAAACTGCTGGAATACATTACCTATAAATACAGGTATCGTAAAGTCAAGTATCATCTTCATTGGTTTCCCAACTGTCATGTCTGTCTGCATTCCAATAAACCCTCCCAATCCTTTTTTAATCCTCTTTATTTGCTGTTTTCGATATCTGTTTTATCAGATATCAGAGCGATTATAGTTGAAAAAATTTTCCATTTCAAGATGTGTTTTTTAATTCCATGATTTTCTACATAATCACCAAAAACAGACAAAAAACCCTCTGATTTGTGTCAGAGGGTTTCGTCAATATCACGAACTGCTGATGTCTGCAAAGCAGTTCTCACAGTTTTTGTATTATATTATTTCTCTACAAGAAGTGATTTTCCTGTCATTTCCGCAGGCTGTTCCATTCCCATAAGCTGGATCAGTGTAGGAACGATATCTGCAAGACATCCGTTCTCGCGCAGTGTATATTTCGGATCTGCATTTACAAGAATAAATGGTACAGGATTTGTTGTATGTGCAGTCCACGGAGCACCTGTCTCATAGTCGATCAGCTGTTCTGCATTTCCATGGTCAGCACAGATAAACATCTGTCCGTCCACTTCCTTAAGAGCCTCTACTGCTTTGCCAACACATTCATCAACAGTTTCCACTGCTTTGATGGCTGCTTCCTGTACACCTGTATGTCCAACCATATCCGGGTTTGCAAAGTTGATCACGATCACATCATATTTGTCAGATTTGATCGCATCTACCAGTTTCTCGCAAACCTGAGGTGCACTCATTTCCGGCTGAAGATCGTAGGTTGCAACCTTCGGAGATTTAACCAGAATTCTGTCTTCTCCTTTGTTCGGCTCTTCCACACCGCCGTTGAAGAAGAATGTAACATGTGCATATTTCTCTGTTTCAGCAATACGCGCCTGAGTCATATTGTGTGCTGCAAGATACTCACCAAATGTATTGTGAAGCTGAACCTTGTGGAATGCAACCTGTTTATTCTGAATGGTATCATCGTAATCTGTGAAGCATACGAAAGTAACCTGTGGTCTTGCTTTTCTTTCAAATCCCTGGAAATCATCATCGCAGAATGCTCTTGTGATCTCACGTGCGCGGTCAGGACGGAAGTTAAAGAATACAACAGAATCTTTATCAGATACAACACCTGTCGGCTGTCCGTCTTTCTCGATAACTGTAGGAAGAACAAACTCATCTGTCTTATCATTATCATAGGAAGCCTGAACTGCTGCTGCAGCGTCTGTACCTTTGACACCTTCACCTTCTGTCAGGGCTTTGTATGCAAGTTCTACACGATCCCAGCGGTTATCACGATCCATCGCATAGTAACGTCCGGAAACAGTAGCAATCTCACCTACACCGATCTTCTTCATCTCTGCTTCAAGAGCCTCTACAAACTCTTTACCTGATGCAGGAGGTGTGTCACGACCGTCAAGGAAACAATGTACGTAAACCTTCTCAACACCCTCTCTCTTAGCCATCTCAAGTAATCCATAAAGATGTGTATTATGACTGTGCACACCACCATCAGAAAGAAGTCCCATGAAATGTACTGCAGAGTTATTCTCTTTTGCGTTCTTCATTGCTGCAAGAAGAGCTTCATTCTTAAAGAAATCACCGTCCTGGATTTCTTTTGTGATTCTGGTAAGTTCCTGATATACGATACGGCCTGCGCCCATATTCATATGTCCTACTTCAGAATTACCCATCTGTCCGTCCGGAAGACCTACTGCCAGTCCGCTTGCGTTTCCTTTTACAAATGGATATTCTGCCATCAGCTTGTCCATAACCGGTGTTTTAGCCAGATATACAGCGTTTCCTTCCTTTTTGTCATTCAGACCATATCCATCAAGAATCATTAATACGGTTGGTTTTTTGCTCATAATGTTCTCCTTTTATGTTTATTCATAATTGATAACTGTTTTGCTGATATCAGGAGCAGAAAACTGATCATCTCTGCACAATAAAACTTTTATATCTGACATCTCTTATATAGTATCAAAATCTCAGGATTTTTCAATTCTTTTTTTGTATCTGTTTCATTTTCATTACTATATATATGAAAAGAACAGTAACTTATTTTCCATATACACGAATGATTGTGGAAATCTTTC
>ERZ824598.3978-NODE-3978-length-11745-cov-2.305817_pt1 | contig 11745 bp, 9 predicted proteins | sample MGYA00519934_ERZ824598 | MGnify/ENA primary metagenome ERZ824598 (study PRJEB31778, sample SAMEA3449177) | human gut metagenome | biome: human gut; feature: human-associated habitat; material: faeces | place: United Kingdom | collected 2010/2012 ... | reverse complement strand
AAGGGCAACGTTTTGGCGCTCACGACCTCGTGCGTCGCCCTATCTGCGGGTATAACTGCGCTGCCGGGCGATACGGGAACGCCAGTTGCCGAGCAGCTCGCGCAGCTTTCGGGAAACTTGGGTATCGTGCTTGCCGTGCTCTACCTCGAAAAATATCTGCTGACCATTTTATGGTCGGTCGGGCTGGGCATCCTGATTCCGTTCTCGCTCGTACTCTTCGCGGTGTCGCTTGGCATTCACGGACGCTGGAGCACGAGCGCGGTCATTCGCCGCGTGGCAACGCGTGTGCTGGTGGTCGCCATAATTGGCATGGCGTTGGTGCCTGCAAGCGTTTGGGTGTCGCAGAAGGTCGACGAAACGTATCGCGTTAGCATCGAGGCGGCCGAGCAAAAGGCGGCCGACGCTGCGAGTGCGGCAGATAGCGATAGCTCCAAAACAAGCAAGAAAAAGACCGAGTCCGCAGAGTCCAAGAGCGTGCTCGAGCAGCTTGCCGACGGTGCCTCGGGCCTCGTCACGTCGGTGACCAGCGGCGCCAAGCAGATGACCGATGAAATTGTGCAGCAAGTGACCGATCTCATCGAAGGCGTCATTGTGATGATCGTGACCTCGTGCGTTATCCCGCTGCTGGTGCTCGCGGCGTTTCTATGGCTGGGACACACGCTACTGGGGATTGATATTTCCGGCCCGGCGAACTATTTGACGGGCCGCTTTCTGAGTGCTCCGTCCAAGCACGCCAAGAAGGGCAGGCAGTCTGAGTAGGCGGCAAAGCGTTCTTTGGAAGATCAACTGTAAGAAGGGCGGCCGAGACACGTTCTCGGCCGCCCTTTTGTTTGTTGAATACGCGGTCGCTACGTCCGCGCCGGGTCCAGACGGTCGGCAATCATCCGTAAACGGTATTTGTTCAAAAAAGAACAAAGATAAACAAATAATTCTTGCAGTTGATGTTCGAATGTGTTCAAATAAACATGAACAGTGAAGAACCGCACATTCAGATGCCCGGACCTGAACGCGATTCAACACTTCCAAACAGAAACTACGCACCTGCGTATCTCTCAAGGAGGATGTCATGAGGGTTGTAATCGCTTCCGATGCCGACGGTATGTCGATGAAGGAGTCCATCAAGGAGATGCTCATCGCCGACGGTCACGAGGTCGTCGACTATTCCGAGACCCCTGCCGCGGACTTTGTCGATTCCGCGACCGCCGTTGCCAAGGACCTGCTGGAGCACAAGGATTCCCAGGGCTTCGCATTCGATAAGTACGGCGTCGGCTCCTATATGGCCGCCGTCAAGATTAAGGGCATGGTCGTCGCCAACATTTCCGACGAGCGTTCCGCCTACATGACCCGCGAGCACAACGGCTCGCGCATGGTCACCATGGGCCCGGGCGTTGTGGGCACCGAGGTCGCCAAGAAGATCGCCCGCGAGTTCCTGCGCGCCCAGTACGCCGGCGGCCGTCACCAGATCCGTGTCGACATGCTCAACAAGATGGCCTAACGAGAGCCACCGAGAACTCGAACTTCTATCTCAACTTGTGAATTCAGACGAAAGGACGTTCTGATGAAGAAGACCATCGCAATCGGTTGCGACCATATCGTTACGGACGAGAAGATCTACCTGGCCGACCGCCTGGAGCAGGCTGGCTACAAGGTGCTCGACTGCGGCACCTACAGCCACACCCGTACGCACTATCCCATCTACGGCAAGGCCGTGGGCGAGGCTGTTGCCAGCGGCAAGGCCGACTTTGGTGTGGCCCTGTGCGGCACCGGCATTGGCATCTCCATTGCCGCCAATAAGCACAAGGGCATCCGGGCAGCCTGCTGCTGGGCATCCCTGCGCGCCTCGAAAGCTGTCTGCTGGGCATCCTTCTTGGCCTTGTAGGCCTCATCCAGAGCCTGTTTCTTGGCCTCGTATGCCGCCTGATGTATGCCGCTCTTGGCATCCGCAAGCTCCTCACGGGTATATTGCTTTCCGTCTGCCTCCTGCAAGCGCTTCTGCTGCATGCTCTCCGCCGCCTGCATGCGGTTCTCGCGCATAGACTCTATCGCATCCATACGGCCCTGCTGCCACGAATCTATCGCCTCCATACGGTCCTGACGCCAGCGCTCAACATCCTGCCGCTGCTTCTGAATATATGCAGTCTGCTTACCGGCACGCACCGCACGCCATGCGTCGAGTTTTTCCTTTATCGCCTTCCACTCGTCGCTCTGAAAGTAGGCGTCGTCGCCGCTCGAAGCCGCCTGCCCGGCATGCTTCCACGCCTCGCGCCATTCGTCGCTGTTGAAGTATTCGCCTATCTTCTCCAGCTCCTTGCTGTTCTCAATCCAGTCGTCGCTGCTGAAATAGTCACCCATCTTCTTCAGCTTCGCCTGCGCCTTCTGCCACTCGTCGCTCTCGAAGAACTCCTTCAGCCGCTCGCGCTCCTCGGGCGAGAGCGAATCGCCCCAGTTGTCGCTGATGATCACACGCCCGTCCTCGGTGCGGATCGCGCCGAGCGTCGGACGGCCGTCACTGACGATGTTGTTGTTTATAATGAGCGTACCGTCTTTAAGGCGTATCGTATCACTGGTCATGTTGTTTTTACGGAATTCCTTCCACTCGTCGCTGTTGAAATACTCCTCCAGCTTCTTGCCCGAATCCTCTATCTCCTGCATCTTCTGTTTCCACTCGTCGCTCTCGAAGTATTCGCCCATATTCTCCAACTTCTTGACATTGGCCTTCCACTCGTCGCTGTTGAAGTACTCCTCCAGTTTCTTGCCCGAATCCTCTATCTCCTGCATCTTCCGCTTCCACTCGTCGCTCTCGAAGTATTCGCCCATCTTCTCCAGCTCCTCGGCCTTAGCCTTCCACTCGTCGCTCTCGAAGTACTTTCTTATGCGTTCGCGCTCCTGCTCCGACAGCGAATCCCAGTCGCGGGTCTTGGGCATCTCGCCGCGGCGGATCGTATCGCCCGCAACGACCGTGGCATCATCGCCCCCGCCGCGCGGCATCCCGATACGGCTCCCGGCAGCAGACTCCATGTCGGATACAATTTGCATCTCCGACAGCTGATTTTCCGAAAATTCTTTTGTAACTTTGTCCTCCGGACGGACATAGACTGTCTTGGCAAAGGCTCCGAGCGCAAGGCCCGCAAGCGGCAGCAGCAGAAGGGCGCGCGCCCGTGTCCGCCGCGACGATTTTTCACGTAACATCATGGTAATACGGTTTTTAAGTTTACTGTGATTAAAGCTGTTGGCTATTGAGTACCACCTCCCGCCGACAGCTTTCCTTATTAATAACAACTGGTAGCTTCGGGCATCCACGCCGCTGGCAATGACGGCGGCGTCGGCCTCGTATTCGTGTATGGCCCGCAGGTCGCGGCGCAAAAGCCACATCGCGGGGTTGAACCACTGCACCGCACCCGCAAGGTCGACCAGCAGCAGGTCCAGCGAGTGGTGCAGACGTACGTGCGCACGTTCGTGTGCAAGGATCGCCGCGCCGTTCTCCCGAAGGTCCCGTTCCGAGATCACGATATTGCGGCACCAGCTTATGGGTGCGACATTCTCATCCATGCGCACGAGCGTCGTGCCGTCATCGAGCCGCTCGCAGCGGCCGCGGCGCATAAGTCTGTGCAGCCCGACAATCGAGCGCACCGTAACAAATATAACGGCCGCAACCCCGGCCAGATATATCACAATTCCAATTTGCCGCCACGGTATCTCCACACCGTGCGACGTCTCGACAGCCTCCGAGACAGAGGGCTGTACGGCCGCCACACTCTCCGCAGATGCGTGATCCGACAATATATCCTCTTCTGTCAGGGGTGAAACCATCCCTTCGGGCTCGGGCATAACCGTCTCTTCGGATTCGGGCGCGACCGTCTCTTCGGGCAGGGGCGTCGCCGACGCGGCCATCACGCGGGCGGCAGAGAGTGAGCCCCCGGCCGGAGCATCCGTTGGAGTATCTGCCGCAGGCGTAACGATATCCGCATACGCGGGATATGGATATTCGTCGGAGGTTGAGACCGTCTCCCGGGCGGGGAGCGTGCGCTGTACGGTTATCACGCACAACGGCAGCACGAACGACACGGCCGTCGCCGCCAACACCAGCGCGCGGTTGAAGGCGTGGAAGGTCTCACGGCTCAGCAGCAGCTTGAAAAACAGATAGAAGACCGCGATGCAGGCACCCGTCCTCAGGCTGTATGTAAGAAATTCCGACATCATCTCATCCGTTGTTTTGATTCTCTATGCGGTCGATCAGCTCGCGCAGATCCGCTACCGAGAGGCGCTCCTCCTCGACCAGAGCCGAGACGGCACCCAGACTCGAATGTTTGAAATAACGGTCTATGACGCTGCCCAGAGTGCGGCGCGAGAAGGCCTGCTCGTCCACAAGCGGATAGTATTGGTAGGTGTTACCGAAGGATTTGTGCCCGACATAACCCTTGGCCTCAAGTCCCCGTACCATCGTCGATATAGTATTGAAATGGGGCTTCGGCTCGGGCGCCAGATCAACAAGCTCGCGGACAAACAGAGGCCCGTGGCTCCAGAAGCATCGCATCAGCTCCTCTTCGCGGCGTGTGAGTTTTTCCATCGTTCGATCCTTTTTATATTTACACCTTATATTTGCACCGTGATTATCAACTGCTTGCTTCCCACCCATCAAGGTATCGTCTGCCCCCCGTCATGGGATCGTTTGCACCCTCGCTGCCGGCAGTTTCACGGCTTGCACATCACAAAGATAACTAAAAAATATTCACGAACAACTATTTTATGTAGTTTTATAACTAAAAAATTTAGTTGCCACGGTCCGACGATGGTCAGGGTAATATTGGTCCGGCCCGTCAAAGCATTGGCAAAGAGCGTTTAGAGTGCGGTTGGGAGCCGAAGTAGCACCTCTGTAAAAAAAGCATGCGGGCAGTCCCGAAGAATCTGCCCGCACCATATACGCGCCGCGGCCGTCAGTTATTGACGCGATAGGCCTTCTGCACGCCCTTGATCTTCATGATGGAGTGTATCAGCGTATCTACGACACCCGTGCCCGGCACCTCGACACTGATCGTTCCCTGCGCCGTGCCGTCACCACGCGAGATGAAGTTTATCGAACGGATATTGAGTTTCAAATCGCGGCTCACGGTCTCGGTGATCATATTGGCCAGACCCGTCGTATCCTGTGCCACGATGGCTATCGTCACGCGGAATGCGCCGTCGGCGTCGCTGCGCCACCGCGCCTCCATCACACGGTAGGGATAACGCTCGCGCAAGCGCTGCGCGTTGGGACAGTCGGCACGGTGTATCGTGATGCCCGAAGCTATGGTCACGAATCCGAATATCGCATCGCCCTTGATCGGGTTGCAGCACTTGGCCAGTTTGTACTCTATGTTTCCTATACGCTCGTCGATCACAAGCGCGTCGCTCGAACGCGGCGGCGTCTGCTGCGCCTCGCTCTTCTTGATCTCGGCCTTGCGCTCCTCGACCTCAGCCGCCACGGCGCGCCGCTCCTCGTCGGCACGGCCCGAGACCCAGCGTGTCAGGATATCCTTTATGGTCTGAAGGTCGAGCTTCTGCGTGCCGATCATCGACTGCACCTCGCGGCCCGTGCGCACCTTGAGCTGACGCCCCAGATAGGCCACAGCCTCGTCGATCGTGACACCGATCTTCCAGTTCTTGAGCTTGCGCTCCAGCTCCTCACGCCCCATGCGCGCATACTTCATCTGCTCCTCACGCAGGTAGGACTTGATGCGCGAGCGCGCCTTCGACGTGACGCAGACATTGAGCCAGTCGGCCTTCGGCGTCTGGTTCTTCTGCGTCAGGACCTCGACTATATCGCCGTTATGCAGCACGTCGCGTATCGATGCGGCGCGGTTGTTCACCTTGGCGCCCGTACATGTACACCCCAGATTGGTATGTATGTCGAATGCGAAGTCCAACACCGTCGCCCCCTCGGGCAGCTTGCGTATGTCGCCATTGGGCGTGAAGATGAAGATCTCGCCCGAGGCGGGCTTGGCCTCGAAACGCTGCGTCAGCGAGTGTGTCGTCTCCTCCAGCACCTCACGCAGACGGCTCAGCCATGCCTCGCTCGTCTGCCCGCCCTGATTGACACCCTTGTAGCGCCAGTGTGCCGCAATACCGCGCTCGGCCACGGCATCCATACGCTCCGTGCGGATCTGGATCTCGACCCAGCGGCCGCCTCCGGCCGACACGGTCGTATGCAGGGACTCGTAACCGTTCGACTTGGGGATGGTGATCCAGTCGCGCATACGCTCGGGGTTGGGCGTATAGCAGTCACTCACGATCGAGTAGACCGTCCAGCATAGCTGCTTCTCCATCTCGCGCTCGCAGTCGATGATGATACGCAGCGCGAAGATATCGTAGACACCCTCGAACGGAACCTTCTGCTTGTGCATCTTCGCCCAGATCGAATAGATCGACTTGGTGCGGCTCTTGATATGGTAACGGATGCCCTGACGGTCGATCTTCTCGACAATGGGCTCCAGAAACCGCGCAATGAAGGTCTGACGCTCGCTCTCGGTCTCCTCCAACCGACGGCAGATATATTCATATTCCGCGGGTTCGAGCCACTTGAGCGCCTGATCCTCCAACTCGCTCTTAAGATTATATAGACCCAGCTTGTGCGCTATCTGGGCATAGAGGTTCATGCTCTCCCAGCTCTTCTTGCGCCGCTTCTCGGGCGGGAACATCTCCAGACTGCGCATAACCTCCAGACGGTCCGCCAGCTTGATCAGAATGACACGCGGATCCTCAGAGTAGGAGACGATCATGTCGCGGAAGTCGCTCGCCTGCTCCTTCGAGACCTTGAGCTTGATGTTCGATATGTTATACAGCCCGACGATTATACCCAGCACCTGCTCGCCAAACTCCTCACGTATCGTACGCGAAAGCTCCGGCACCGTATCGGGCTGCTCGCGGTTGGCCACACGCATGACATCGTGCAGCAGCGCCGCCACGGTCGAGTTGCGGCCCAACCCCACCTCCTTGGCTACGATCATGGCCACCGCCACGGCGTGGTCCATCATCGGTGTACCGTCATAACGCCTGTATCCCGCCATGCGCTCGTCGGCAAAGACAAGCGCCTTATCCACCAACGCCTGCGTCACGGGCGAGAAGGTGTCGCGGACGAACCGCCGCAAGGCGTCGTATTTCTGCAAAGCATCCATATCAACTCTTGTTTACGGGTTTACTAACTATATATATATGGTCGGCCGGCAACGCATAGAGCGTACGCTCGGCCGCGGAAAATTCTGCCACATAGTCGCGGTCCTCGACCTCGAAGCCCGCCTCCGCAAGACGCGAGGCGTAATCACGGCCATAGACGCGACGATGGTCGTACTGCCCGAACAGACGCGTACGCTCCTCGCGGTCCGTCACCGTGTCGTCCTCGAAGGTCTCCGCGCGCGAAAGATCCACCGGCGAGAGGATAATGCCCCAACCGCCGCCGCGCATGACGCGGAAGATCTCGCGCAGCGCACGCCGGTCATCCTCGACATGTTCCAGAATGTGGTTGCATATCACCACGTCGAACGACCCGTCCGCCAGAGGCATCTGCTGTATGTCGAAGTGCATGTCGGCAAGCGGGCTCTCAAGGTCGGCCGTGACATAACGTTCCGGCACGTCCGAATAGAGCCTGCGCAGACGCCGCATCAGAGCCACCTCGGGCGCAGCATGCAGCAGCCGCGGACGATCCGTCCCAAGCGACGTCTCGCGCTCCAAGTAGAGCCACAGCAGGCGGTGGCGTTCGAGCGACAGACACCGCGGGCAGAGGGCATCCTCACGCGGGGTGACATATCCGTATGGGAGGAAACGGCGGCGGCGCGCCCCGCAGAGCGGGCACTCGCGTCCGCGCCCCAGATAGAATATTCCCAGCAGCGGCACAGCCCATCCCGCCGCACGCTGCAGCAGCGTGCGCGGAAATATGTTGAGTATAAGTTTTATCAATCGTTTCATCATCTTCCGCCGCCGGACATCAATCCTTTTTCCCGTCCGAATCCTTACTCTCCTTCTTCGACAGCACTCCCTGAACCGCCGTCTCGGCATCGTACAGACGCCCCTTGCAGAAGGCTATCAGTTCGGTTGCACGCGCTACCTGCTGTGCGAGTTCGTCCACGCCGATCTGCTCGCTGCGCAGACGCGTCAATATATCTTCGATACCGGCCACCGCCTCGGCATAGGTCAGTTTTCCAGTAGTACTCTTCTTGGCCATATTTTTCAAAACAGCGTTTTCCCAATTATACAATCCGCACCCGCGGCCACAGGCTCAATCGCGCCCAGCGCCCTTCGCGTCGCCATGGCACCCCGTAACCCGCACATCGAGCTCACCTTCGTACAGCTCCACATGCAGGCTCTCGCCCGCCGTCACCTGCGCTGCCTGCGTCAGCACATCCGCGCCGCGGCGCACAACTGCAAAGCCCATACGCATGATATGACGCGGGTTGCGTCCCTCGACGACACCTTCGGCAACGGCAAGACGCTGCCGCTCGGACTCGATACGCCGCTGCACCGCCGCCGAGAGTTGCTCACGCAGCAGGTCCATACGCGCACGTCCCGCTGCTGCCACAGCAGCAGCCCCGTGCGCCACATCCGCCGCCAGACGCTCCAGATGCAGAGCCTCGGCACGCGTACGCACCTCGGTCATCTCGCGCAGCCGCCGCGCCGACTCATCGAGCCACGCCTCGCTGCGCGCCATACGCTCCGTGAGCCACGCCGCCACCGCCGTCGGGGTCTTAAGCGCCGTATGTGCCACCATGTCGGCCACACTCGTATCCTTGTCGTGGCCGATACCCGTAATGACGGGCAGCGGGAACTGCGCCACATAGGAGCAGAGACGGTACGAATTGAAACAGCTCAAATCGCTTGCCGAGCCGCCGCCGCGGATCAGAACCACGGCATCGAACTCCTCCATCCGTTCGGCCACGGCACACAGCGCCGCCACGATCGAATCCTCGGCCGCGGCACCCTGCACCACGGCATCGAACAGAGTCACGACAAAGGCATAGCCACCCCCGCGCAGTTCGTTGCAGAAGTCGCGGTATCCTGCCGCCGCCGCACTCGACACAACGGCTATGCGCTGCACCAGCAGCGGCATCGCCGTCTCGCGGTTCATGTCCCACACGCCGTCGGCCTGCAGTCGCAGAATCGTCTGCCGACGCTCGCGCTCCCCCTCCCCGAGCGTATAGGAGGCATCCAGATCGACGATCTGCAGCGTCAGCCCGTAGAGTTCGTGGTACGAGACCAGCACCCGCACCAGAATCTTCATCCCCGCCTCCAGACGGCTGCCCGTCTCGGCCTCGAAGTAGGATGAGATCATCGCATACTGCGACCGCCATATCACCGCACGCGCCTGCGCCCGCGGCACAGCCTCAGAGCCGCGCCGACGTGCCGAAGCCGACGGCTCGGCCTTCTCGACAAGCTCCATGTAGCAGTGGCCCGAGTAGTTCACCTTCACTTCGGCGATCTCGGCCGCGACCCACACGGGCATGGGCAGGGCCGTCTCCACGGCCGACTTGATGCGCCGCTGCAACTCGCTCAGGGATATGTAATTCTCGCCCGACATATCAAAAAAAGGATGCCCCCGGCGGAATAAAACGCGCTCCTCCGAAAGCTCCACTACAAAGATACGAAATGTTAACGAAAAAATTGTCTCCGCGCGCTACGCTTCACCCCTGCTAAAAGGAGCCCGCGGCGCCTCACCGCAGACAAATCGGGCACATGCACGTCTGCGCCGGCACTACGCGCATACCGGCCCAACGCGTCACATACGCCCACGCGCCGCATCAGATTGCGATCTCGCGTTCACGCGGCAGCGTACGTCCCTCGGGAAGGGTTATGCGCAGCACATGGTCCGTAGCCACACCCTCGCCCTCCTTCAGCGCGGGCTGCCAGCGCGGGGCCTCCTCCATGGCCTTAAGCACACGGCGGCAGAGCCGTTTGTCGGTCGCCTCCAGCACGTCGCGCACCGTAACGCTGCCGTCGGCCTCCACGCGGAAGGCGATGATGACACGCGCCACGGGGTCGCTCTCGGCATCCCACTTGACCATACGCCCCACATAGCGGCTGTAACCCGTCTGCTCGCTCCCGACCTCGAAACGCGGCGGCGTATCGTAACGCAGCACTATGACAACCACACCGTTATTGGCCGCCTCGCCATACTCGGCGATGGTATGCTCGTCGGCCGGAAGCAGCGTATTCGAAACGATGTCCGAGGGGTCGATATCCTTAACCTGCTCCTCGCTCATCGGCTCGCCGTTGACGATATATAGCGGCGCCTGCGTGTTCTGCGCACGCGACGGCGCCGACAACAACAGCAGCAACGACACGGCGGCGAACCTTAAGGTCGCGGGAAACACGCCCCGCATGCCGCACAAAACAGATATTTTACGCAATATGTACATCAAAGTTTGAACTTATAATCTATGCCGAACACATGGCACAACTCCTTGCGCAGCGACCACTCCTTCATCGCGCCGCCACCCTTGTAGCGGGCACGGTAGTCGCGGTTGAAGTGGACCTTATAGTAGAAGTCGAGGCTGTTGTGGCGGTTTATCTTATACTTGGCGCCCAAGCCCAGACGCACGCGGTTGATATAGTTGTCGCGGTAGAAGGCATCGGTCTTATAGTCGCTCACGGGTCCCGGAGCGTTTAGCGTCGTGTAGAGCTCGGCAAAGACGTAGGGCTTCCAGTGCGAGCGGCGTATGTCGTATGCCGCCTTCAGACGCGAACGCAGCGTGATGAAGGGGTCGGGCTTCTCGTAGCGGTTGGTCGAGTCGCTTCGGAACTGGAACCGCACCCTCTCGCGCAGCGACAGCTCGAAACGGCCCACCTCCCATGTGCCCGTCACATTGACGTTCAGGCGGTGCTTGATGCCCCAGCCGTCCTCCAGATCGTTGTCGTTGACGAAGACATACTCCACACCCGCCTTGAGGTACTTCAGCGGCTCGTACTCCACGCCCAGACCCGAGAGGATCTTGTCCACCGAACCCAGATTGTTCTTCAGACGCGCCTCCTCGCTCCATTGAAGCGCGAATTTCGTGCCGAGAGGGATCTCAAGCGCGGCGCTGAAACGCGCCTGAACGTCATTTACGGAGGTCTCGCTCAGAGGCAGACTCTGTGCATGGAGCGTCAGACCGGCCGCCACGGCGGCAATGGTGACAAGAAGTCGTGACAGGTGTCTCATGGGTAGTCAGGTTAGGTTTGTTTCACAAATTTATGGAATTAATTCTGTAAAGAAGTTGAAACAGGCAGAAAATCCACGCTCCACAACGACATTTCAAGCGCAAAAGGTGCATTTTGTCGTATATTTGCATCCACACGGCCGCCACAGACGGCCGACCGTGCAATAAAACAACCCTCAGAAAACCGTTACAGCAATGCTCAGCAGACATAGAGCCGCGACAGCGCTGCTCGCTCTCTTCACACTTATCTTTACTCTCCCCGCAGCAGCCGGAAACGGCATTCCCGTTCCCAACTGTCCGGACAACACGACAGGCACGCAGGCACAAGAATCACGTGCGGCCGCACCACAGACACGGCCGGAGACCATGCGCCGGGCCGAGCAGACGGCAATAGAGACCGACATGCCGGAGGTGCCGTTCACCTTCGCCATATCCCTCGGACCCAACTTCAACACCGGCGGCAGCCAGAGCGCCGAGTGGTTCGGGTCGCGCCCCGCCACCGCCATGCAGATGGACATAATGATGAATCTGGCGATAGTACGCCGACTGAGCCTCTACCTCGACCTCGGCATAACCTTCTTCG
>ERZ824598.3962-NODE-3962-length-11798-cov-4.097420_pt1 | contig 11798 bp, 9 predicted proteins | sample MGYA00519934_ERZ824598 | MGnify/ENA primary metagenome ERZ824598 (study PRJEB31778, sample SAMEA3449177) | human gut metagenome | biome: human gut; feature: human-associated habitat; material: faeces | place: United Kingdom | collected 2010/2012 ... | reverse complement strand
ATCACAAACGTCCGGATGGACGTGCGATCGATCAGATCCGTCCGCTTGCAGCAGAGGTTGATCTTGTACCGAGAGTACATGGCTCTGCAATGTTTACACGTGGACAGACACAGATCTGTACGATCACAACGCTTGCACCGCTTTCTGAGTGCCAGCGTGTTGATGGATTAGATCCAAATAAGACAAGCAAGCGTTATATGCATCATTATAACTTCCCGTCTTATTCTGTTGGTGAGACAAAACCTAGCCGCGGACCTGGACGTCGTGAGATCGGACATGGTGCATTGGCAGAGAGAGCTCTTGTTCCGGTACTTCCAAGTGAGGAAGAGTTCCCATATGCGATCCGTACTGTTTCTGAGACTTTTGAATCCAACGGATCAACTTCTCAGGCAAGTATTTGTGCATCTACAATGTCATTGATGGCAGCAGGTGTACCGATCAAGAAACCGGTTGCAGGTATTTCCTGTGGATTGGTAACCGGTGATACAGACGATGAATATCTGGTATTGACAGATATTCAGGGCTTAGAGGATTTCTTCGGTGACATGGACTTTAAGGTGGCAGGTACCAAAGATGGTATTACAGCAATCCAGATGGATATTAAGATTCATGGACTTACAAGACCGATCGTTGAGGAGGCAATTCGCCGCACACGTGAGGCAAGAATGTACATTTTGAATGAGGTTATGCTTCCGGCAATCGGTGCACCTCGTGAGAAAGTGGGCACATATGCTCCGAAGATCGTTCAGATTCAGATCGATCCGCAGAAGATTGGCGATGTTGTTGGTCAGCGCGGTAAGACGATCAATACATTGATCGAGCGTACCGGTGTGAAGATCGACATTACAGATGACGGTTCCGTTTCTGTTTGTGGCGAAGATGAAGCGATGATGCAGGAGGCAATTCGCTTGATCCAGATCATTACAACAGATTATTATGAGGGACAGATCTTAGAGGGCGATGTTGTCAGCATCAAGGAGTTCGGTGCATTTGTTGAGTTCGCTCCGGGCAAAGAAGGAATGGTTCACATTTCTAAGATTGCAAATGAGCGTATCAATCATGTTGAGGATGTTCTTACCCTTGGAGATCATGTAAAAGTGGTATGCTTAGGTAAGGATAAGATGGGACGTACCAGCTTCAGCATTAAAGATGTAAAAGATCAGTTATAATCTTTTATTTATGCAGTAGATTGTGAGGATTGTCATAGGATGTTCGTATGGCAATCCTTTTTCTATAGTTGAGGAGAAACGAAGATGGATACAAAATCTCATAAAATTGCAGGCGTAGGAGTGTTAGTGGCTCTTGCTATGGTCCTTAGCTATTTGGAATCATTGATACCTATATCATTAGGTATTCCCGGAATTAAGCTTGGATTATCGAATGTGGTAACACTATTTGCGTTGTATCAGTTCGGTGGTGGGATAGCATTCGGAGTGGCTGTCTGCCGTATTGTACTATGTGGGGTCACTTTTGGCAGTTTGTCTACGATGCTGTATAGCTTTGCGGGGGGATTACTTAGTTTTGCAGTTATGTTTGTTTTGAAAAAAACAGAAAAGTTTTCGATATATGGGATCAGCATTGCCGGCGGCGTGATGCACAATGTCGGGCAGCTTTTGGTTGCGGCATACGTGATGCAGACTGCAAAAATTATTTATTATATGCCGGTTCTTCTTGTTGCCGGGACTCTGGCAGGTGCGGCAATTGGCATATTAGGAGCGATGATCTATCGCAGGATCGATACATAAACACAAGAACTGTATAATAGAAATCTGTTTGGCGCATACTACAAGAGACGAAACAGAAAAGTGAGGTGTGTGCAGATGGACGAGGTACTAAAAGAATATGGAATGCGTTTGCTGGTGAATGAAGAGACGGGGGTGAGAATGCAGCTGGTCTCGATCATTGGAGAGATTGAAGGACATGAATCGGCTTCCAGCCAGACCAAAACGACAAAATATGAGCATATGCTCCCGATCTTGGCGTCGTTAGAGCAGAGTGACAAATTGGATGGCATATTATTTTTGATCAATACGGTAGGTGGAGATGTGTCCTGTGGACTTGCGTTGGCAGAGATGATCGCCGGTTTATCCAAGCCAACAGTAGCGCTTGTTGTGGGAGACAGCCATTCGATCGGAGTGCCATTGTCAGTTGCGGCAGATTACACAGTGATCGCCCCATCGGCGACAGTGATCATTCATCCGGTACGCATGAGCGGAATGGTGCTTGGAGCGCCGCAGACATATGAGTATTTTCGTTTGATACAGGAACGGATCACCGGATTCATTGCCGCCCATTCTAACGTGAGTGAGGATACGATCGAACAGTGGATGATCACTCCGGGCATATTGAGCAGAGATCTGGGCACAATCTTGGTCGGCAGGCAGGCGGTAGAGGCAGGCTTGTATCAATGTGTGGGCGGTATTCATGAAGCACTGCAGGAATTGCAGCAGCGCATTGCCAAAAACAGAACAGACATTTGCAGTTGATATGAGGGTATGCTATAATGAGCTATAAGACGGCTCATTATAGTAGTTTACATAACCCGTTGTGTTCAGGTGCGCAGAGCGCGGGGGGAAGCTGTAAAGATTGCGTACAGAAATGAGGATGGATATGCCAGTTTGGAAGGGGATTATATTAGGTATTGTTCAGGGACTTGCAGAGTTTTTACCAATAAGCAGTTCCGGGCATTTGGTTATTTTGAAAGAGATCATGCACATAGACTTAGAGGGCGGTGGCCTTTTCTTTGATGTTATGCTGCATTTTGGAACATTATTTGCTATTTTTGTAGCATTCCGACATGATATTTTGAAGATGATCGTGGAAGGATTACATATTGTAGGAGACGTATTTGCAAATATCGGAATTTGGTTCTCAGGATTTCGTGGGAATGAGCGTCATTATCACAAAATTGTTCGTACAGCTTATCGAAAGTTTGTTATGTTAGTGATCGTGTCTACGATTCCGACAGGCGTGATCGGCATCTTATTTAAGGATACGGTGGAACTTGCAGGAACTATGTTGATCGTTCCGGGCATCTGTCTGTTGATCACTTCTGTATTTTTGGTTATTGCAGATTATGCAGATGAAGGAACAAAACGACCAAGAGAGGCGTCGTATGTCAATGCGGGATTGATCGGTGTTGCACAGGGAATCGCAACAATGCCGGGGCTGTCGCGTTCCGGAACGACGATTACAGCTTGTCTGCTTTGCGGTTTTGAAAAGAAGTTTGCTGTGAAATATTCTTTTATTATGTCGATCCCGGCTGTTTTAGGCGCGGTCGTGTTGGAGTTAAAGGATGTTGCTAAGGCTCCACTGCAGGCGTCAGCAGTACCGGCATGTGCAGTGGCGACAGTTATTTCCGCAATAGTAGGATATTTGTCAATCTGCATTATGATGCGTTTGATACAGGGAAAGAAATATAAAATATTTGCAGTTTATTGTGCGATCGTAGGACTGATCACGGTCGGCTATGGAATATTCAGATAATTGGAGGAGTGTCATGGCAGCAAAGACATCTGCGGCAAAGAAAAAGGCAGGCAGCGGAGGGCGAAGTGCCAAAAAAACGACAAGCGGAGTAAAGGCAGTACATAGTACCAAGCCGTCTGGCAGGACAACGTCTAAAACGACGGCTCACAAGAAGAATGGAAGCGGCAGTACATCGAAAGCAAGTCGCACCGGGACGAATACATATCGTCGACGCACGATTGAAGAAATGAACGAGTATCAGGACCATATCGCATTTGAGCAGGGAATGACGATTTTGCTCAGTTGTGCTGTGTTAGTGCTATGCTATGTGAGTTTCTTTGGGCTTGCCGGACAATTTGGAGCGGTAATAAAAAACATTTTTATGAAATTATTTGGCTGGACGGCATGGATGATTCCGATGGCAATCGTTCTTGCTGTTATTTTTTCAATCGTAAATCCGGGAGACAAACGCGTACCGCGCAGAATTGCCAGTGGTACGGTAATCGTGTTGGCGTTAATGGGATTGACGGGCAGTGGTATTGTTGGCAAATACATCGACTTAGGAGTATTCCGTGTACTGGGTGAAGTGGGTGGTTATTGCGTATTAGGCGCATTATTATTAGTTAGCATTTACATATTTTATGGAATTGAATGGATGGCAATGCTGCGCAAGCGAAATGCCTATTATCAGGAGATGGGAGAAGCCTATGAGGTGATCCGTCAAGAAGAAGATTACACGGAGCCATCTTACAAGGTTCGTCCACCGAAACGACGTAAGATATACTCGGATCATCAAATGCAGTCTGTCAATTTGCAGCAGATGAATGAGCAGATAGACCGGATGCAGGAAAAAGAACAGGAAAATCGCAAAAATACAAATACAACCAAAGAAAAAGCCGGAAAGCTGGAAGAGATATTACCGAGTGGGAAAAGTGTGCGTACGCAGACGCAGGAACAGGAGTCGATAGAGCGTCAAAAAGAGCAGCAGGAAGAACAGCATATGTCGGTGGAGCCATCTTCGGAGATTCCAATCTATCGTGAGGAACTGCGACGCAAGTTTGACAAACCGTTGTCGGAAACAATCACATCACCGTTACACGAGCAGCCTTCGACGCAGTCACTTGAGAGTTACATTGCGGAAACGAAGGAGAATATGACACAGGCAATGACAGAGAAGGTTTCTGAAGAGCCGAAGAAACCGGCAAAGACAAGTCGGACAAATCGTAACAGTCAGAATAAAGCAGAACGTTCAACGACAAAATCAGAGAGCAGTACGGTGCGAGGAGGAAGTGGCGCGGTTTCTACCTATAACGCTGCGGAGATTGCAGATGCTTTTGCGTCCGGTAAGGAAAAAATGACTGCCAAGCAGAGTGAAGAACAGCATAAACCATATGAATTTCCTCCGGTGGAATTGCTTAGTGTTCCAAAGGAGATACCGGGAAGGGTCAGCGACAGTGAGCTTCGTGAGACAGCAGCCAGACTGCAGGATACGCTGCGCAGCTTTAATGTGAACGTGACGATGGGACCGGTCACCTGTGGACCAACCGTTACTCGCTTTGAAGTGCTTCCGGAACAGGGTGTCCGAGTAAATAAGATCACTAATCTTACCGACGATCTTAAGCTGAGTTTGGCGGCACCGAGTGTTCGTATTGAAGCACCGATCCCGGGAAAATCAGCGGTTGGAATTGAAGTGCCAAATCCGGAGCCAAGTCCGGTGTATTTTCGAGAATTATTGGAGGGCGATGATTTCCGTAAGGCAAAATCGCCGGTTACGTTTGCGGTTGGTAAAGATATTGCCGGTAAACGCATTATGACGGATATTGCCAAGATGCCGCATTTATTGATCGCCGGAGCGACCGGTTCCGGTAAATCAGTATGTATCAATACGCTGATCATGAGCATTTTGTATAAGGCAGATCCATCTGATGTCAAGCTGATCATGATCGACCCGAAAGTGGTAGAGCTTAGTGTATATAATGGAATCCCGCATTTGTTCTGTCCGGTTGTGACGGATCCACGCGAAGCGGCATCTGCGCTTAATTGGGCGGTGCGGGAGATGATGGAACGATACAATTTATTCAAAGAACTGGGAGTACGTAATATTTCCGGTTACAATCAAAAGATCAAGACAGTAGAGGATCCGGAAAAAGCAGGATATTCCAAAATGCCATCGTTAGTTATCATTGTTGACGAGTTTGCTGATCTGATGATGGTTGCTTCTAAAGAAGTGGAGGATGCGGTGTGCAGACTGGCTCAGTTGGCACGTGCAGCGGGAATCCACTTAGTATTGGCAACACAGCGACCATCGGTAAATGTCATCACCGGCGTTATCAAAGCGAATATTCCATCGAGAATTGCATTCTCGGTATCATCAGCCATTGACTCCAGAACGATACTGGACAAAGGTGGAGCAGAGAAACTGCTTGGTAAAGGTGATATGTTATTTTTCCCATCGGGAGAATCGGAGCCGGTACGTGTGCAGGGCGCATTTGTTTCGGATAAAGAAGTCAGCGATGTGGTTGAATTTCTGTGTGAGGCAAATGAAGAGCCGGAATACAATCATGAGGTGACAGCAATTACGGAAGAGTCGGATGGCACAGTGACAGAAGCCGTATCCGAAAAACCGGATGTTGATGAGTATTTTGCCGATGCAGGACGTTTTGTTATTGAATCAGAGCGTGCGGCAGCAGGACAATTACAGCGTCGTTTTTCAATAGGATTTAATCGCGCAGGACGCATTATTGACCAATTGCATCAAGCAGGAGTAGTCGGTCCGGCAGAGGGCACTAAGCCTAGAAAGGTATTGATGACGATGGAGCAGTTTGAGGCATATCTGTCAGGAGGCGATGCAGCAACAGAAGCAGATGAGCTGGAAGCTTATGCACAGGAACTTTCTGCAAGTGATATGTTAGAAAATCCGGAGCATGTGATCTCGGAAGAGCAAGATCCATTACAAGGGATGGTAGATGATCTGGAGGAGCATGGAGTATGATAGCGACAAAAAATATCCGGGGCTTGTTGGTGACAAATGCGTTTCTAAAAAACGGTAAATTTGTCGAGCATTATGAGTGGCTGCGGGAAGCTGCAAGGCAGCAGGAGATCCGGCTGGATCTGTGCGATAACGCTATGCTTCATGCAATCTATGGAATGGAATCTGATGAGGCAAAGTTAGCGTCATATTCGTTTATTATTTTTTGGGACAAAGACATACGTTTGGCAAAATGGATGGAGCAGTATTGTCAAAAACGGGGAATCCCGATCTTTAACACGCCCGAGGCGGTTGCGGCTTGTGACGATAAGAGTGAAACTTTTCGGTTGCTAACAGAGGCATCGGAGGAGGCGTTTTCCTTGATTCCATCTGTTGTTGCTCCCTTAACGTTTGCTGCTGTGGGTTATACAGATGTGGATTTTTTGTCTTCGATCGAGAAGCAGATAGGCTATCCGATGGTGATCAAAGAGTGCTTTGGGTCGTTTGGCTGGCAGGTTTATTTGGCAAAGGATCGGGAAGAGGCACTTAGGTATACGAAAAAATTGGCGGGCACCCCATTTTTATATCAAAAGTTTATTGCTGCGAGTGCCGGTGTGGACGTGCGTTTGCAGGTTGTAGGAACAGAAGTGGTAGCAGCAATGAAGCGTCGGTCAAAAACGGATTTCCGTGCAAATTTATCGAATGGCGGGCAGATGGAAGCTTATGAAGCTTCGCAGGAAGAATGTGATCTTGCTGTTCGCGCAGTGCTTGCATTGGGGCTTGATTTTGCGGGCGTTGATCTGTTATTTGCAAGTGGTGAAGATAAACCGGCAAATATGATCTGTGAGGTGAATTCCAATGCACATTTTCGAAATATTGCAGAATGTACCGGGGTAAATACAGCAGACAAGATCATGCAGTATATTAAGCGTGTGTTGGAAGGAAAACAGGAGAGAAATCATAGAGGATGAATAAATGCAGCGCATAGGTTATATGATTTATGAAACGGCAGAAGGGGAGAAAAACCGTGGCTTTGTGTCTATGTTTGCACAGGCAGGAAAAGCCTATGGTCTGAGATTTTGCTTGGTGACAAAGGATCAGTACAAAACGTCCCCCTTGCCGGATTTTGTGATCAATCGGACCAGAGATCCTGAAGTCAGTCTGTTTTATGAATGTCATGGAGTTTTGGTATTTCATTCTAGTGATATCGTTCATACCGGGAATGATAAAGCGGTGACTTTGCAAAAACTCAAACAAAAGTGGTCAGCAAAGATCCCACTACAGATCCCAAAAAGCACTGTGATCGATCTGACGCAGTATGCGGTCGGACTGGCAGATATGACACAGGTATCCATTGAGGATGGGAAGAAGAATGCTTTTATCAAGCTGAAAAAGGAAGTATTGAAATGGCAGGACAAATGCGGTCTGATGGACCATAATGTAGTGCTTAAATCGGTTGGTGGACATGGCGGCAGCGAAGTGTTTCTGGTATCTATGGTAGAATGGGATGAAGAAGAGAAAACACAGGAGAAACTGCAACCGCTTTTTAACCGAAAGTTGTTGTGTCAGGAATGGATAGACAGTGACAGCCGCGATATACGCATCTATGTTATAGGAGGACAGCCTTATGCAGCGGTACTTCGTCAGGGTTCCGGTGATTTTCGCTCGAACTATTCCCTGGGTGGGTCTGTGCGAGAGTATCCTCTGGACAATATGACAAAAGAGTTAGTCAGACAGTATATTATGGCGTTAGGAGGCAGTGCCTTAGCGTTTGTCGGAGTGGATTTTTTGTTAGAGAAGAGTGGATGCATGGTATTTAATGAGTTAGAAGAAATGGTGGGATGCCGTATGTTGTACGCCTGCAGTGATCACGACATTGTGTCGGATTATGTAGGGTGGCTTGCCAAAAAACTATAAAAATGATAGGATAAAGATTAGTCACTTTTAGGGGGACTATGAGGAGCAGGAGAAAGAGAATGGAGGATTTTGTACATGAAATCAGATATTGAAATCGCGCAGGCAGCCAATATGATTCCGATTTGGGAGGTGGCAGAACAGCTGAATATCCCGAAGGATGAATTAGAAATGTATGGTAAATACAAAGCAAAGCTTGGAGATGAGCTTTGGGATAGAGTAAAAGATAACCCGGATGGAAAGCTGATCTTAGTGACAGCGATCAATCCTACCCCGGCAGGAGAGGGCAAGACAACAACTTCCGTTGGTCTTGGACAGGCTATGGGTAAGCTTGGCAAAAAGGCAGTGATCGCACTTCGCGAGCCATCTCTTGGACCATGCTTTGGTATCAAAGGTGGAGCGGCAGGAGGCGGCGACGCCCAGGTAGTTCCGATGGAGGACTTAAATCTTCATTTTACCGGTGATTTTCATGCAATTACATCTGCCAATAACTTGTTGGCAGCTATGCTGGATAACCATATTAAGCAAGGCAATGCATTGCAGATCGATACGAATCAGATCGTGTGGAAACGCTGTATGGATATGAATGATCGTGTGCTTCGTAATATTGTGGTTGGTCTTGGACGTCCGGTAGATGGAGTTGTACGCGAGGATCATTTTATTATTTCTGTTGCCTCAGAAATTATGGCAATCTTATGTCTTGCGGATAATATGAAAGATCTGAAGGAACGCTTGTCTCGTATTATCGTAGCTTATAATTATGCCGGTGAACCGGTAACGGCAGGACAGTTAAATGCAGTAGGAGCAATGGCAGCGTTATTAAAGGATGCCATCAAGCCTAATATGGTGCAGACACTTGAAAATACGCCGGCGTTAGTACATGGTGGCCCGTTTGCTAATATTGCACATGGCTGTAATAGTGTCCGTGCAACAAAGACAGGACTTAAATTAGCGGATTACGTCATTACAGAGGCTGGTTTTGGCGCAGATCTTGGTGCAGAGAAGTTTTTTGACATTAAGTGTCGTATGGCAGGCATGAAACCGGATGCAGTTGTATTGGTTGCTACGGTACGTGCCCTGAAATATAATGGCGGCGTTGCCAAAGAAAATCTTGGTGAAGAGAATCTGGAAGCATTAAAAGCAGGTATCGTAAACCTAGAGAAACATATTGAGAATGTTGCAAAGTTCAAGGTACCATGTGTAGTAACTTTGAACCGTTTTGTAACGGATACCGATGCAGAGCTTCAGTACATTGAGCAGTTCTGTAAAGAAAGAGGCTGTGATTTTGCACTTTCCGAAGTATGGGAAAAAGGTGGAGAAGGCGGCATTGCTTTGGCAAAAGAGGTAATTCATACATTGGAAACCAAAGAGAGCGATTTTACACCATTATATGATACTGAGTTATCTATTCGGGAAAAGATCGAGAAGATTGCGAAAGAAATTTATGGCGCCGGCAAGGTTAATTATGCACCTGCAGCAGCGAAAGCAATTGACCGTTTAGAGAGTCTTGGGTATGGCGATACACCAATCTGTATGGCAAAGAATCAGTATTCACTGTCTGATGATCCTAAGAAGTTAGGTCGTCCGGAAGGATTTGAGATTACGATACGTGAAGTGTATGTGTCCGCAGGAGCAGGATTTGTCGTTGCGATCACTGGTACGGTTATGACAATGCCGGGATTGCCGCTTCATCCGGCAGCTGAGCGCATTGATGTAAACGAGGATGGTGTGATCACTGGTCTTTCCTAAAAGAAATGTAGTGGAATATATCGCACAACCGTAATTTTTGATGATGTTACAAACATAATAGCAGCTAAAAAGGCTGTCCCTTTACCAATTATTTTGTGGAAAGGGACAGCCTTTTTGTCTTATGTAGAGCAACAACACATTGTTTTACAAATCAGTAGAAAAGTGATCTGTTAGTTGACCAAGCTTCCTTTGAATTTAGATTCACAATAAATGCAGCGATAAATCCGTCTGTTGCGGTCTGTCAATTTGAAAGAGTGTGGTAACTCCTGCTCGATCGAAGTGATACAACGCGGATTTTTGCAACGGATAATTCCGGTAACGGTTTCCGGAAGTTCCAGTTTATGTTTGGCAACGATATTGTTATCCTTTATGATATTGATCGTTAAGTTTGGATCTAATACACCGAGAACATTCAGATCAATATCCAAAGGTCCCTCGATTTTGATAATGTCTTTTTTGCCCATTTTGTTGCTGCGTGCATTTTTGATAATGGCAACAGAGCAGTCTAATTTTTCTAAGTTGAGATATTCATATATTTTCATAGCACCTCCGGCCTGAATATGATCGATGACAACACCCTCGTTTAATCCACCGATATTTAATCTGCCGGTTTCCGGAATTTCTTTCTGTGACATAGTTACCTCCTTTATTTTGCAAGTCCAAGCAAAGTCATGATCAGAGCCATTCGTACATAAACACCGAATTGTGCCTGCTTAAAATATACAGCACGAGGATCATCATCGACTTCAGTTGCAATTTCGTTGACGCGCGGAAGCGGATGCAGTACATACATATTTTCTTTGGCATAGCGCATCTTAGCTGCATCTAAGATGAAACTGTCTTTTAAGCGGATATAATCTTCCTCATTGAAAAAGCGTTCTCTCTGCACGCGTGTCATATATAAAATATCAAGTTTTGGCATATATTTTTCCAATTCATTGGTTTCGATGAAATCAATGTTGCCGTCCACCAGGACTTCTTGGCGAAGATAATCCGGAATACGAAGTTCATCCGGAGAGATCAATATAAAATGTATATTCGGATAACGTACCATAGCATTGATCAGAGAGTGTACGGTACGGCCGAATTTCAGATCACCGCACATACCGATGGTCATATTATCCAGACGTCCGGTCAATGTTTTGATCGTTAAGAGATCCGTTAATGTCTGCGTCGGGTGATTATGTCCGCCATCACCGGCATTGATCACCGGTATCCGTGAATGCATTGCAGCTACGGTAGGAGCTCCTTCTTTTGGGTGGCGCATTGCACAGATATCTGCATAAGAAGAGATTACGCGGATCGTGTCAGCGACGCTTTCTCCTTTGGACGCTGAGCTGGAATCAGCGGAAGAAAAACCAAGCACGCTACCGCCAAGATTTAACATGGCTGCCTCAAAACTGAGACGTGTACGAGTGCTTGGTTCATAAAATAAAGTTGCTAATTTTTTGCCGTCGCATACATGTGCATATGCTTGCGGATCATGCATGATCGACTGACCTAAGGCCAATATGTGGTCCAGTTCATCCACCGATAAATCAAGGGGACTGATTAGATGTTTCATGAAAAGTACCTCCGTTGTATTTTTACAATATATTACCACAACATTTCGGGACATACAATGCTAACTTTAGAAAAAGAAATGACTAAAAATTGAAATGTTTAATTCCACCCTCCCCTTATGCAGTGGAATTCTCTTATG
>ERZ824598.3959-NODE-3959-length-11804-cov-2.808239_pt1 | contig 11804 bp, 13 predicted proteins | sample MGYA00519934_ERZ824598 | MGnify/ENA primary metagenome ERZ824598 (study PRJEB31778, sample SAMEA3449177) | human gut metagenome | biome: human gut; feature: human-associated habitat; material: faeces | place: United Kingdom | collected 2010/2012 ... | reverse complement strand
CCTCCCCCTCCACGCTGGGTGTGTCCCACGCGGCGGTGTTCGGGGCCAATCTGTCCATCATTGCCTTTGCCGGCGGCTTCCTCAACACCGGCCATAACCCCGCCAACTTCGATGTGGGCGTCAACCCCTTCGCCGCGTCGCTGCTGGCGTTTCTGTTCGCCGCCGCCTCCATCCTGCTGATCTTAGGGCTGTGCCGCCTGCGGGCCTTCTCCCCCAACGTGGTGGTGCTGGCCGGCATCGCCCTTGGCTCTGTGTGGACGGCGGCCACCACCGTCCTGCAATTCTACGCCACGGATGTGGGTCTCTCCGCCGCAGTGATCTGGAGCTTCGGCGACCTGGGCCGCGCCACCTACCACACGGACTGGATCATGCTGGTGGTGGTGACGGCGGGCACGGTGCTGTCCGCGCTGCTGTCCTGGCGCTATAACGCCCTGCTCAGCGGTGGAGACGCCGCTTGCAGCATGGGCGTCAATGTACCTCTGCTGCGGTTCGTCTCACTGCTGACCGCCTCCTTGATGACGGCGGTGTGCGTGTCGTTTCTGGGTGTCATCGGCTTTGTGGGCATCATCTGTCCTCACAGCGTCAAGCGCCTGCTGGGGCAGGATCACCGCTGGTCTATCCCCGCCTCCGCCCTCAGCGGCAGCCTGCTCCTGTTGTTGTCGGACACCCTGTCCCGCAGTCTTGGCCGCGGCTCGGCCCTCCCGGTGGGGGCCATCACCTCCCTGCTGGGCGCCCCGTTCTTCCTGATCCTTCTCTTTTCCCGAAAGGAGGCGTCATCATGCTGACCATTCAGGGACTCAGCTACCGCTACGGGCGGCGCGGCGCACCGGTGCTCAACGGCGTGAACCTGACGCTGGCGCGCGGCGAGATCGGTATTCTGCTGGGCCGCAACGGCTCCGGCAAGACCACGCTTTTCAGGAACATTCTGGGTCTCTGCACCCCCGACTCCGGCTCCATCCGTCTGGACGGGCAGGAGATGACCACCCTCTCTCCCCGCCGTCGGGCGCGGTACATCGCCTGCGTGCCTCAGGACATCTGCTTCGGTGCGCTGACGGTGTTCGACTCCGTGCTGCTGGGCCGGCTCTCCCGCTTCGGCCTTCAGGCCGGCGCCGCGGACCATGCGGCGGCATCGCAGGTACTGGAGGAGCTGGGTCTCTCCGCCCTCTCCGGCCGGAACGTGACGGAGCTCTCCGGCGGCGAGCGGCAGAAAGTAGCCATCGCCCGGGCGCTGGTGCAGGAGCCGCAGCTGCTGGTGCTGGACGAGCCCACCGGCAATCTGGACATTGCCAATGAGCAGCTGCTGATGCGCCTTGCCAAAAAAGCGGCTCAGGAGCGGCACATCGCCGTCCTGAGCTCGCTCCACGACCTGAATCAGGCCCTGTCTCTGGGGGACCGTTTTTTCTTTCTGAAGGACGGCGTCATCACCTGCACCGTCCCGCGGGATGGCGTAACGTCCGGCATCCTGCGGGACGCCCTGGGCGGAGGTAGAGGGCGAAAGGATCGTTCTCCACGGCCGCGCCACCTGACGCTCATACCCTCCGCCACAGCATGCGGTTGTCCGCAAACTCCGCCGCCACGCGGCCCGTTTCCTGCAGCCATGTGAGATAGGACCGCACCGTGCTGCCTATCAGCGCGTACTGCTGGAAGCTCATGGCCATGCCGTAATGGTCGAACAGTCCCTTCAGCAGCTCCTCGAATGTCACCGGCTGGGCACACAGCGCCGTGATGCGCTCCCCTACCTCCAGCACCGCGTCCATATTGTACCGCGCCAGCGGCGCGATGTCCTCCGTCACCTCGGCGTGGGCTGGCACAAAGGCACGGGCCGTCATGGCCGCCACCCGCTCCAGTGTCTCCAGGTACGCGGCCACATCGTAGATGTAGCCGATGCGGTACTTCTCCAGCGTCTCGCGGCTGGACACGCAGTCCGCCAGATACACCACGTCGTCCGCGGTGCGGAAACCCACCATCTCCATGCAGTGGCCCGCCAGCGGCAGCAGCTCCATCCCCTGCGGCAGCACCTCCGCCGTCAGATAGGCCGCATCGCTGTCCTGCGCCATCAGGAACTTGTTCCGCAGCTCCCTGGGCGGACATCCGCCGTACAGCATGGACGGCTCAAGCACCGGATGACGTGTCACGGCGCACTCCGCCCCGGGCGCGTACACGCGGCAGCCCGTCTGGCTCTGGAGGTACCGGTTCCCGCCGATGTGATCGGCGTGAGAGTGGGTGTTGCAGATGGCCGTCAGATGCCAGCCGTTCTTGTCCAGGATCTGCCGGATCTTGCGGCCCGCGTCCTTGTCGCTGCCGCTGTCAATGAGGCACACGTCCGTATCGTTCAGCCGCACCAACCCCGCCTTGGCGGGACTCTGCACGTAATAGCTGCCGCCGGACACCTGTATCAGTTCGTACATGGTCACACCCTCCTGCCGCATTTTCCTACATTATAAGATATACCGCTCCGTCATGCAAGAAAAACCGCCGCGCCTATCGTGCAGCGGTCTTTTTTATTGGTAGAACCCGATGACGAAGTCCAGAAACTGCCGCGTCTGCCGGTTCACCGGCGCCCCGCGGCGACAGGCGGCGTACAGCCGTCTCTGTGCCCCATCGCCCGGCAGGACGAACGTCAGCAGCCGTCCCGCGTCACGGGCATCCTCCGCCGCCTTCTCCGAGATGATGGACACCCCCAGCCCGCCGGCCACCAGATTCTTGATGGACTCCTGATCGTTGAGCCGCGCCGTAATGGTCAGCCGGCTCTCCTCCACCCCCATCTGCTGGAAGTAGGCGTTGATACACTTCTTGCTGCCGCTGCCCTTCTCCCGCAGGAGCATCGGCTCGCGGCAGATGTCCTCCACGGTGACACCCTGCGCCGCCAACTGCCGGAAGTGTTCGTTCACCGGCGTGATGAGCACCATCCGGTCCTCGTAGAACGGCGTCAGCTCCAGCGCCTCCTCGTGGATGCGCGCGCCAATGAGCCCCACATCGAAGCTGCCGGTCAGCAGTCCCTCGGCGATGCCCTCGCTGTCGCTCTGGAACACATGGAACTGCGGGGCCGGATGCTCCCGCCGGAACGCCGGCAGGATCTGGGGCAGGATGTAGGCCGACGGGATAGTGGACGCGCCGATGCGGATAATCTTCTCGTCCTCGTCGCTCCAGCTGCGCAGCAGGTCGTCCCGCAGGTGTACGATGCCGCAGGCGCAGGCGTACAGCTCCTGCCCCCGGGGCGTCACCTCGATGGACTTGGTGGTGCGCACGATGAGCCGCGAGCCGAACTCCTCCTCCAGCTGCCGGATGTGTGTGCTCACCGTGGGCTGGGAGAGGTACAGCTTCTCCGCCGCTCTGGTAAAGCTGCGGTACTGCACCACCGCGCAGAAGGAGTGCAATTGCTTCAGTTCCATGCGTCCCTCCCGCTCAGCTCCCGCAGCGCCTTCAGCGCCGCGTCCACATGCGCCTCCGTGTTCTGCGGCCCGAAGGAGAACCGCACCGTACCGGTGGGATAGGTGCCCAGCACCTTGTGGGCGTTGGGCGCGCAGTGCAGCCCCACGCGGGTCAGCACACCGTACTCCCGTCCCAGCGCATCCGCCAGAAAGGCGGGGTCCATGCCCTCGCAGGCCACGGACACCACGGCGGCGCGTCCCTCCACGCCGTCCCGTCCCACGGCCCGCAGCTTTGGAATGTCCCGCAGCCCCTCCAGAAACCGGCCCGTCAGCGCCAGCTCATGACGGCGGATGTTGTCCATGCCCTGCTGCTCCAGCCACACCAGCGCCGCGTGCAGTCCCATGATCCCCGGCAGGTTCAGCGTCCCCGCCTCGAAGCGGTCCGGCATGAATGCGGGCACCTCCTCCAGATGGCTGACGCTGCCGGTGCCGCCGGACAGCAGCGGCTCGATCCGCCCCGTCAGCTCCGGCCGCAGCAGGAATCCACCGATACCCTGCGGGCCCAGCAGGCCCTTGTGTCCCGTAAAGGCCAGCGCGTCGATGTGCATGGCCTCCATGTCGATGGGAAACGTCCCCGCCGTCTGTGCCGTGTCCAAAATGAATACCAGGCCGTGGCGGCGGCAGAACGCCCCCATCTCCTCCGCCGGCATCAGCGTACCGCACACATTGCTGCCGTGGAGCATCACCACAGCCTTCGTCTCCGGCCGCAGCAGCTTCTCCGCCTCCTCCATGCGCAGGCTGCCGTCCGCGCCGCAGGGGATGCGGTCGAAGGTCACGCCCCTGCCCGCCAGCTGGACCACAGGCCGCATCACGGCGTTGTGCTCCATGGCGGACACCAGCACGTGGTCGCCGCTGCGCAGCAGACCCTTCAGCAGCACGTTCAGGCTCTCGGTGATGTTCTTGGTGAACACCACGTTGCGGCAGTCGGGGCCGTGAAACAGGCGGGTCAGCCGCTGCCGCGTGTCCAGCACCTGCTCCTCCGCCTGATACGCCTCGTCGTAGCCGCCGCGGCTGACGTTGCAGCCGCAGTTCTGCACATAGCCGCACATGGCCTCCGCCACGCCCTCCGCCTTGGGAAAGCTGGTGCTGGCGTTGTCCAGATAGATGCGCTCCATGGGTATCCCTCCCTTTTTCTCCCTTTTATCCTACCATCAATTTATTTAGAAATCAAATAATTTTAGTGGAATTATCAATAATTGCTATTAGACTTCCCCCCATGTCAGGTGGTAACATTAGGACACATTATATTACCCATAACGAAAACAAAAAAAGGAGAAAACCACATGAATGTCAACCGCGAAAGATGGCAGATCGTCATCGCCGGACTGATGATCGGCGTCATCGCGTCACTGCTGGTCTACTTCGGCAACCCCTCCAACATGGGCTTCTGCATAGCCTGCTTCCTGCGTGATACCGCCGGCGGTCTGGGCCTGCACCGTGCCGCCGCCGTGCAGTACATCCGCCCCGAGATCGTGGGCCTGGTGCTGGGCAGCTTTATCGTGGCCCTGTTCCGCAAGGAGTTCTCCGCCAAGGGCGGCAGCGCTCCCGTCACCCGCTTTGTGCTGGGCTTCTTTGTGATGATCGGCTGCCTGATGTTCCTGGGCTGCCCCTTCCGTATGATCCTGCGTCTGGCCGGCGGCGACCTCAACGCCCTGCTGGGCCTGCTGGGCTTCGCTCTGGGCATCCTGGCCGGCGTGTTCTTCCTGAAGCGCGGCTACTCCCTGAAGCGCACCTATACCCAGACCAGGCTGGACGGCTTCCTGTTCCCCGCCATTCAGGTGATCGTGTTCATCCTGCTGGTGGCGGCTCCCGCCTTCATTTTCTTCACCGAAGCCGGCGGCGGCCCCGGCGCCAAGCACGCCCCTATCCTCATCAGCCTTGCCGCCGGTCTCATTGTGGGCGCTCTGGCCCAGCGCACCCGTCTGTGCATGGTGGGCGGCATCCGCGACGTGGTGCTGTTCCGCGAGCCCAAGCTCATCATGGGCTTCGGTGCCATCCTCATCAGCGCGCTGGTCTGCAACCTGATCCTCAACGGTGTCACCGACACCGCCTTCTTCCACCTGGGCTTCGCCGATCAACCCGTGGCGCACACCGACGGCCTGTGGAACTGCCTGGGCATGCTGCTGGTGGGCTTCGGCTGCGTGCTGCTGGGCGGCTGCCCCCTGCGCCAGCTGGTGCTGTCCGGCGAGGGCAACTCCGACAGCGCCGTGACGGTGCTGGGTCTGGTGGTGGGCGCTGCCTTTGCTCACAACTTCGGCCTGGCCTCCAGCGCCGCCGGCCCCACCGGTGCCGGTAAGCTCGCCGTGGTCATCGGCCTTGCGGCGGTGGCTCTCATCGGCTGCCTGAACACCTTTCAGAAGAAAGCATAAGGAGGACTTACTATGAAAACCATCGACGCACGCGGCCTTTCCTGCCCCGAGCCCGTGGTGCTGCTGCGCACCGCCATGGCCTCCGGCGAGGGCAGCTATCAGATCATTGTGGACAACCACGCCTCCCGCGAGAACACCACCCGCTACGCCCAGCACATGGGCTATAAGGTCAACACCGCCGAAAACGGCGGTGAGTGGACGCTGACCTTCACCAAATGACCTATTTTGCCACATTTTTCTCCCACTTCGGCGCCACCCGCTATAAGCTCCTGTGCGACGGGCAGGGCATCTCCTGCCGCGTCATGCCGGTTCCCCGGGACCTCAGCAGCAGCTGCGGCACCTGCGTCCGCTGCGAGGAACGCTGGCTCCGTCCGGAGGGCGAGTCGGCGCAGGACGTGGAGCAGGTGGCGGCGTGGGACGGGAAAAGCTACACTGCGGTATATCACATCGACGAGACGGAGGGCTGACCATGGAAACGGAAGTCAAACTGACAAAGCTGGCATCCTGCGCCGGCTGCGGCGCAAAAGTCGGGGCCGGTACGCTGGTCCACCTGCTGGAGGGCTTCCGCACCCACAGCGACCCCCGTCTGCTGGTAGGCTATGACCGATCCGACGACGCCAGCGTCTACTATCTGGACGAGAATACGGCGCTGGTACAGACCACCGACTTCTTCCCGCCGATCGTGGACGATCCGTTCCTGTACGGGCAGATCGCCGCGGCCAACGCCATCAGCGACGTGTACGCCATGGGCGGCGAGCCCAGGCTGGCGCTGAACATCCTGTGCCTGCCGGAGTCCATGACCGGAGAGATGGTGCAGGAGCTGCTGCGGGGCGGCTACGACAAGGCCTACGAGGCCGGCGCCATCATCACCGGCGGCCACACCATCCACGGCGCGGAGCCCATTTACGGCCTGGCCGTGTCCGGCTTTGTCCACCCCAAAAGGATCCTGACCAACAGCGGCGCTAAGCCCGGCGACGTGCTGCTGCTGACGAAGCCTCTGGGCGTGGGCGTCCTGACCACCGCCGCCAAGGCGGGGCTGGTGGAGGAGACGGTGATGCAGCGCATCTACCGCCAGATGGCCGCGCTGAACAAGACGGCCCGTGATATCATGGTCAAGTACCGCGTCCACAGCTGTACCGATGTAACGGGCTTCGCTCTGTTGGGCCACAGCTTCGAGATGGCACAGGGCAGCGGCTGTACCGTTCACATCCGAACGTCCGATGTGCCGTACCACCCCGAGGCGTGGGAGCTGGCGGACATGGGCTTCCTCCCCGCCGGTGCCTACCGCAACCGCGACTATGCCGAAGCGGGCGTCACCGTCCGCGGCGGCATCAGCCGCACCATGCAGGATCTGCTGTACGACCCCCAGACCAGCGGCGGCCTGCTGATGGCCGTGGCGGAGAAGGACGCGGAGGTCTGCCTGCGGGAGCTGCGGGACGCTATCCCCACCGCTGCCGCCGTGGGCTACGTCACCGAAAAACAGGACAGTTGGATCGTGCTGGAGTGAGATACCGCATGTCACGCGGCGCGGAACGCATGCCCTGTTGGGTAAACTTCGGAAATTTGCAGCCTTTTCGCGCTGAAACACGGCGCAAACTCCACAAATACGCAAAAGAGACGGACGCAGCCGCGTCCGTCTCTTATTTCTTCATCATGAACCGTCAATTCCGCCGGTATTCCTTGGGCAGCTGCCCGAACTGCTCCTTGAAGGCCGCGGTGAATTTGCTCTGGCTCTCGTAGCCCACCTGCCCCGCGATCTCCGCCACACTGAGGTCCGTCTCCCGCAGCAGCGCCGCCGCCCGCTCCATCCGGTGCTCCTTCATGTGGGCCGCCAGCGAGCTGCCATAGACCTCCTTGAACACGGTTTTCAGCGTGGTGGGGTTGATAAGATACCGGTGGGCCAGCTCCTCAATGGTGACGCGCCGGTCCATGTGCTGGGCCAGATAGTCGTGGATCTCGCGGATGATCTTCACCTGCTCCGCTTCTTCCCGCCAGCGGGGGCAGGCCACGTCCATCACCTGCTCGATCATCTCGTGGAGCAGGCGGCTCTGGGCCGCGTCGGAGGCGCGATAGTACACCTCCCGCCCCTCGCGGCGGCTGGACAGCAGGCCGCTGTCCTTCAGCACCCGCAGATGGTGGGATACGGCGGGGCTGGACATGTCCACCATGGCCGCGATGTTCACCACGCACTCCTCACAGTGGCACAGCAGCCAGAAAATGCGGATACGGTTGGGGTCCCCCAGCTGGCGGAAAATATCCGCGATATTCTGAAAATGCGCCCCGTCTCGGAGCAGCTCCTGCATGGCCGCCGTGTGGTTCTGTTCCTCCCCGTGGTCGTGAGGCAGGCCGGTATGTTCCATTTGTTTTCCTCCTTTTCGCCCGTTCGGAAATGGTTTTCGCCGCTTTGGGCATCTTCGCTCCGGCACCATTGACTTTTGCCCTTTTCCGCATTATACTACGGCCATGATGATTAAACAAGTACTTAATCTTTTATGTACACGAAAGGAGCATATCCCATGAAAAAGACCTATGCCATCGAAGTCGACTGCGCCAACTGTGCCAATCTGATGGAGGAAGCCGCCGGGAAGACCGAGGGCGTTGCCTCCGCCGTGGTCAACTTTATGACCCAGAAGATGATCGTGGAATTTGCCGAGGGCACCGATCCCAAGAAGGTCATGAAGGACGTGCTGAAGGCCTGTAAGAAAGTGGAGCCTGACTGCGAGATCGAGCTTTGATCCGCCCAGAGACGGGCGTCCCATCTGCACGGCAGGCGGGACGCCTCCCTTATGCCGTATCGCTTCCGCAATTTCGTGAAAGGAGCCCAGACCCATGACAAAAAAGCAGAAAAAGATGCTCATCCGCATCATCATCGCGGCGGTCATGCTGGCAGCGCTGCACTTTATCCCCGTCACCGGCTGGCTGCGGCTGGCGCTGTATCTGGTGACATACGTGGTCATCGGCTGCGACATTATGAAGAAGGCCGGACAGGGCATCCTCAACGGCCGCGTGTTTGACGAGAACTTTCTGATGGCCGTGGCCACCATCGGCGCCTTCGCTCTGGCCATCTATGAAAAGAGCGGCGACTACAATGAGGCCATCGCCGTCATGCTGTTCTACCAGATCGGCGAACTGTTCCAGAGCTACGCCGTGGGCAAGAGCCGCAAGAACATCAGCGCCCTGATGGACATCCGCCCCGACTACGCCAATATCGAGCAGGACGGCCAGCTGGTGCAGGTAGATCCCGATGAGGTGGCCATCGGCACCGTCATCGTGGTGCAGCCCGGCGAGAAGGTCCCCATCGACGGCGTCATCACGGAGGGCCGCTCCACCCTGAACACCAGCGCCCTCACCGGCGAGAGCCTGCCTCGTGACGCCCAGGAGGGCGACGAGATCATCAGCGGCTGCATCAACATGACCGGCCTGCTGAAGATCCGCACCACCAAGGAGTTCGGCGAATCCACCGTGTCCAAGATTCTGGAGCTGGTGGAAAACTCCAGCTCCCGCAAGTCCCGCAGCGAGGACTTCATCGCCAAGTTCGCCCGCGTCTACACCCCCGCCGTGTGTTACAGCGCTCTGGCGCTGGCCATCCTGCCGCCGGTGATCCGGCTGGCGGGCGGCATGGACGGTCAGTGGGAGCAGTGGATCTACCGCGCCCTGACGTTCCTTGTTACCAGCTGCCCCTGCGCGCTGGTAGTCAGCATCCCCCTGAGCTTCTTCGCCGGCATCGGCGGCGCCAGCAAGGAGGGCGTGCTCATCAAGGGATCTAACTATCTGGAGACGCTGTCCCAGGTGAAAACAGTGGTGTTCGACAAGACCGGTACGCTGACGAAGGGCGTGTTTGAGGTCACCGCCGTCCACCACAGCGACATGGACGAGAGCAAGCTGCTGGAGTACGCGTCGTCCCATCCCATCAGCAGGAGCTTGCAAAAGGCTTACGGCAAGGCCATCGACCGCAGCCGCGTCACCGACATTCAGGAGATCAGCGGCCACGGCGTCACCGCCTGCGTGGACGGCCACACGGTGGCGGCGGGCAACAGCAAGCTGATGACCCAGCTGAACATCCCGTACCACGACTGCCACAGCGTGGGCACCATCATCCACATGGCGGTGGACGGGCAGTACGCCGGCCACATTGTCATTTCCGATGTGGTGAAGCCCCACGCCAGGGAGGCGCTGGCCGCGCTGCATAAGGCCGGCGTGGAAAAGACCGTCATGCTCACCGGCGACGCCAAAAAGGTGGCGGAGGCCGTGGCGGCGGAGCTGGGCGTGGACGAGGTCCACAGCGAGCTGCTCCCCGGCGACAAGGTGGCCCAGGTGGAAGCACTGCTGGCGCAGCAGAAGGGCCGGGACAAGCTGGCCTTCGTGGGCGACGGCATCAACGACGCGCCGGTGCTGAGCCGGGCTGACATCGGCATCGCCATGGGCGCGATGGGGTCTGACGCCGCCATCGAGGCCGCTGACATCGTGCTGATGGACGACGATCCCGCCAAGATCAGCAAGGCCATCAAAATTTCCCGCAAGTGCATCGGCATCGTGTATCAGAACATCGTGTTCGCGCTGGCGGTGAAGTTCGCGTGCCTGGTGCTGGTGGCGGTGGGCCTGGCGGATATGTGGGCTGCTATCTTCGCGGACGTGGGCGTGATGGTGCTGGCGGTGCTGAACGCCATCCGCGCCCTGCGGGTGCATGATCTGTAATGACAGGAAGAAAATAAAGAGGGAAGCCCCGGCCGTCGGCCGGGGCTTCCCTCTTGTAGAGGGGTAGTATGGAAAAGAAATGGTATCGGGGTCAGGCCTGCACACGGTTTTCCCGCGTCCAGGTGGTCATGTCCAGATGGGGATAGCGCTTACGCAGCTCCGGCATCTCGCCCTTCAGGTCGCCCAGAGCGGCGATGCGGTTGATGAGGGCCAGGTCGGCGGCGGACATGGTGTGGGAGCAGTCGCTGCCGCAGGACGCGCAGTGGTAGGTGCGGGCCTCCTCGTTATAGACCACAGAGCTGCTGCCGCAGACGGCGCACCGGTTCATCTTAGAAATCAAAGCCATAAGTAATTACCTCCATTCATTTGCTTCGTTTGACTGTCCTTATATTAGCACAAAGCTATTGAGTTGTAAAACGCATAATTGTACTTGCAAATATGAGGAAAAGTATGATAAGATAGAGGGCAAGAAGGAGGTGGCATCATGAGCGTGTCCAAATATCAGATGTTCGTCAAGACGGTGGAGTGCGGCAGCTTTTCCAAGGCGGCGGAGGCGCTGAACTTCACCCAGTCCGGCGTGAGCCACGCGGTGCAGGCGCTGGAGGACGAGCTGGGCGTCACGCTGCTGAGCCGCAACCGGGGCGGCGTGGTGCTGACGGCGGACGGCCGCGCCCTGCTGCCCAAGATCGAGCGGCTGTGCGCCGCCCACCGGGCGCTGATGCAGTCGGCGGCGGATCTGAAGGGCATGGACGCGGGCCTTGTGAAGGTGGCCACGTTCTCCAGCGTGTCCGCCCAGTGGCTGCCGTCTATCCTCAAGAGCTTCGGGGAGCTGTATCCCAATATTGAGTTCGAGGTGGTCACCGGCGATTTCTACGGCCAGAGCGAGGAGTGGATATTGCAGGGCAAGGTGGACTGCGGCTTTCTGCGTCTGCCGTCTGCCAAGCGGCTGCAGACGTACCCCCTGCACCGGGACGAGCTGGTGGTGGTGACGCCCTGCGGCCACCCGCTGGCGGGGAACAACACGTTTCCCCTGCAGGCGCTGGCCAGCGAGCCTTTCATCCGGCTGGAGGAGGGCGACGACTATGAGATCACGGCGGCGCTGGACCGGATGGACGTGCGGCCCAACGTCCGCTATACCGCCCGGGAAGACCGGACCATGCTGGCCATGGTGTCCAAGGGACTGGGCATCAGCCTGCTGCCGGAGCTGATGGTGCGCCACAGCCCGTACCCGGTGGCGGTGTGCCACGCGCCGGAGCGGTTTTACCGCAACATCGGCATCGGCGTGAAGGACAAGGGGGCGCTGTCCGCG
>ERZ824598.3958-NODE-3958-length-11806-cov-3.163986_pt1 | contig 11806 bp, 6 predicted proteins | sample MGYA00519934_ERZ824598 | MGnify/ENA primary metagenome ERZ824598 (study PRJEB31778, sample SAMEA3449177) | human gut metagenome | biome: human gut; feature: human-associated habitat; material: faeces | place: United Kingdom | collected 2010/2012 ... | reverse complement strand
GTATTCAATATTAAAAAAGAATCGACAATGAAATATAATGCTTATCTATTGGTATTTTGTATGTTGTTACTTTCGTCTTGTTTTAAGGACAAAGGGAATCTGTAATGCATTGCAATACATCCCATATTTTATCAGAAATACTGGATTTTTCAATGCTCTTTTGAGGAAAAACATCCTTTTTGAGAAAAAGTTTCCCGTTTATATAATATTCAATGGTTCCTACGGCTATGTTGCTGCGGATCGGGGCGCAGAGGCTTTGGGAAAAGGAGCAGTGTATTTTTATTTCATCATGCCGGCCAAGGAGAGCCTGGCCGGGATCGGGGATGGAGAGACAGACAAAATCTTCCTTCCCATCTGTAACAGGAATCCGGCAGCTGCCAAGATCCGGCAGAGGCAGAGATGAATGTTCATAATTATTCATGCCGTAATCCATGAGAATTTTGGTGTCAGCCCATTTAAAACTTTTATTAGGGGGCCAGCCGCTGGCTAAAACACAGGAAACCAAAGTTTTATCCTGCCTTCTGGCAGCACCGACAAAACAGTATCCTGCTTTGGAAGTGAACCCTGTTTTAATTCCAAGAGCGCCGTCGTAACTGGAAAGAAACAGATCTTTATTGGAAACAGAAAAAATCCGGGATGAGCAGTTGTCTGTTTTTATAGAAGAAAAAGAGTGAGACTGTGTTTTTATGATCTGGCAGAATTCTTTGTTTTTTAAAGCATAGGATGCCAGGATACACATATCTTTGGAACTGCTGTAATGATCCTTGGCATCCAGTCCGTTGGGAGTGACAAAATGCGTCTGTTTCATACCCAGGGAGGCCGCTTTTTCGTTCATTTTTCTGGCGAAAGCAGATACTGATCCGGCGCAGGATTCAGCCAGAGCCACGGCGGTGTCATTGTGGGATTCAAGAAGAAGAGAGTATAAAAGATCTTTAGTCTTAAAAGTCTCTCCGGGACGGACTCCCAGGTGTACTTTGGGCATGGAACAGGCGTAGGAAGAAAAAGATACGGAGGAGTCCGGATTGTTATCTTCCAGGATCAGCAGGGCTGTCATAATTTTGGTGGTGCTGGCCATAGGTTTTTTTTCGTTTTCTTTCGTTCCGTATAGGACCCGGCCTGAATCAGCGTCCATCAGACAGGAGTATTGGCTGTGAAGGGAGATGGCGGAAGGGGAAGCAGAGCTGGAAAGAGTGGTCCATTCCTGAGGCAGAACTGCCTTCTGCACTGGCTTTGTTTTCCAGAGATACGCACCATAACAGCCCACTGTCATAAGCAGGACACACAGCACAAGAAGGAATCTTTTCATATATTTCATAGGGATACCAAAAACAATTTTTTATTATAATATGTAAGAAGAAAAAGAGATATTATTTTTTTATCAAAAAATCCGATAAATGTCAATTAGTCTGATGCTAAAATTCGACAAAAACCCCACTTTTATAAAAGAAGCACTAATATCATAGTACTTCTCTAGGATATTGTTGTCATTTTTGCACAAAAATAAGACCAGACTTCTGTAAACGCCTGATTTTTTCAGTATTTCATGGTTTTACAGCTGGAAATCATGTTTTTCTAATCATACTACATTCGTAAATAACTGCTAAAAACCAGAAAATTTATAAATCTGTCCAAAATCCCGGTGTAACCGGGCAAAGGAGCCATTCCTCCACACAACATAATCTACATTATGTTGTGGAGCTTTCTTTATGCAATAAAAATTAAGGAGGAAACCTATGAGAAGGACGAAAGCAAACCGTGCATTGACATTTGTGATGGCAGCCGCACTGCTCATCGGATCGATCCACGGCGTAGGTGCAAAAGAGCAGAGCAAAGCTTATGATGCACCGGAACTGACGCTCACACAGGGCGTGACAGACTATGACCTGACGGAAGGGATCACGTATGACAGTGAAAAATATACCCTGTCCGTCACTGACACAGGAAACTTTGATATCAATGTGGCTGGAGATTATGAGATCTCATACGCACTGACGGAAAAGGAAAGCAGTGTAAATGTAACTGAAAGTGTGGAGAACACAGACAGTGTAGAAAGCATAGAAAACATAGAAAGCACCGAGACAGTGTCAGGCACAGAAGCGATAGAAACGACAGATGCCATGGCAACGGTGGAAGATACGGATCAGACACCGGAAGGGGATGCCACCAACACCGTTGATACACAGGAAAAGCAGGTCATCACCTTTACAAGAACGGTTCATGTAGTAGCGGCTTCTGAGGACGAAGTACCTATGTATGAAGCACGGGAACTGGTGCTGGTACAGGGGGAGGAAGGCTATGACCTGACAGATGAGATCCTCTATGATGATGTAAAATATACGTTAACGGTAGGGGATCTTGGAGGCTTCGATATTAACAAGATCGGCTCCTACGAAGTGACCTATTCCCTTACGCCTGTGACAACAGAAGGAACACAGGGAAATGGACAGGATGACACACAGGATAACCAGGTCATCACATTTCAGAGAACAGTTACCGTGAAGGAAGCTGGCGAAGAAAACGCTTTGTATGAAGCATCGGATCTGACAGTTTTCCTTGGGGATGAGGATTACGATTTGACTGACGGAATCACCTACGACAGCGATTTGTATGATTTATCCATCACAGATCTGGGTGGATTTGATATCTATGTTCCCGGGGATTATGAGGTCAGCTATGAATTGACAACAAAGCAGAGAACCGGTTCTGCAATGGCAGAAACCGGCTCTGAAGGAAATGCTTCGGAAGCATCTCAGGATACTGAAGCAAATACAACAGCATCCACACAGGAAGATGTCGGGGGAAGTGTAACAGCATCCACATCAGGAACAACTGTGGACAGTGTATCCGATGAAAATGCGGGAGTAGTTGTGGCAGCGTTCAGCAGAACGGTAAGTGTAGTGACACTGGATATGGAACTTTATGGTGCTGCAGCCTATGTCAATGGTGACTATACAGTAGATTTGGGACCGGCTATCTGGACGGATGCTACGCATACCAAATTTTCGTATCCCCATGTGAAGGTAAATGCGACAGCAGATATCAGAACACTTACAGTCACTGTTTCTCATGGCACTTTAAGTCAGGAGGCTATGGACGGTGCAAGCATTACCGATGCTACAAATCGTTCAGCAACATGGTTCTGGAGTGGGAAAACAGCCGAAGAAGTTAGAAATATACTTTCTAAGAAAGAATTTACTTATGAAGCCGGAATAAAGGTGCAGATTTCTGTTGACGGAAATGAGAATATAAAAGTAGATTCTTTACCTTCAAATGCAACATTGACTCAGTACACAAACGGACATTATTATTTATTTATTCCGACAAGTACAAATCCAGACAGACCGCTTGAAAACTGCGTTGCCTGGCATACTGCGGTGAATCAGTCATTAACCTATAAGCTGGCAGGACAGCAGGGATATCTTGCAACGATTACAGAACAGGGTGAGATGGATTATCTTGCCAATCTTGCCGGTGGATGTATCTGGGTTGGCGGAACACGACTGACTTATGATGGAAGCACCAGAATTAATACAAATATAAATGGTGAGATTACCCGGCTTGGGTGGGGAAGCACTTTTTACTGGGTTGGAGGTCCGGAAGCCGGTCAGAACGTAACTGGGTTGTGGTGCTCTGGAGAACCGAATAGTGCAACTCCGGGAATAGGTAGTTCGGCAGATCGCACCTTTTCTCATGTGGGAAATCCAGAGAGTTGTATCATGATGATAGTTGGCAGAGCCGGGACAGCAAACTCTCTAAATGATATTAATGAAGGAAATTATACAAATAATTGGTGTGGTGTTGGAGCAATCGGCTATATCGTTGAGTTTGGCGGATATGCTGACGGATTTGATCCGGGAAATCCGGATCCCGCTTTAAATGGAGTGGTTCGGGATCTTGCTGCTCCTGTTGAGGCGGAAGCTACTATCAATGGTTTAAAGTATGCCCCTCTTGCCGATGCACTGGATACGGCACAGACCGGAGACACAGTCGAGATCGTAAAAGATACCGTCACAGCAGTGACAGGCGGAACCCTGAAAAAAGGTGTGCAGTTAAAGAGCAAGGATGGTACATGGTTCTCCGCACCGGGTGATGCGGTGGATGTAACGCTTGACGTTGCAGCAGATGGAACCGTTACACTCAAAGACGGAACACTTAATGTATCGGATAACGGAACACTGAACGTTTACAGTCCGGTAGACCATAATACTTACAAGGTGACAACCCCGGCAGGCGCATCATCGGTCGTTGTGCCAAACGGTACAGGGGATGATACACCATATCTCAAGAACCATAATACGACAGGCGAACTCACCTTAAAGATCGGGGATGTGACATACACATATACCAATCAGAGTTTTAATGCCATCACCCTGGTCTACATCCCGGATGCCATGTACCGGAATGAAAGAGTGACAAAGGCAGAAGTTACGGCAGACAAGAGTGCAGTAATTAAGCTGGATGGCGGCAAAGAAGATACGGTAGAGATAAAAGGAAATGGTTCAGCCGCCGATAAAGTGACAGTAGAGCGCAGAACATCAGATAAAAAAGCGGAGGTAAAACTTCCTTCGGGAACAAAGGCGAAGGTATTTGGACATGAGGTGGATACTGCACCTGCAGGTGGCGTGACGGTAGGTCAGAGAAATGCAGTCGACACAAAATATCCGGACAGGGATTATATCGTAATAGCTGTTGCGGGAGAGAAAGTCACAGTAGATGGTATTGAATATGTTGCAACGGAAAACAGTCAGAAGTTTTATCTTGGGACATTTAAAGCAATCGTAACCATAGGAAGCAATGCTGAGATTACAAGTGGTCAGGAGCAGACTGATGTTGGTTATTTAAAAACTTATACTGTAAAAATCAGTCCTAAGACACACTTTGACCTCGATAAGGATAACTTTACCGTCACAATGAAAAAAAGTGATACCGGAGCGGCAGAGACATTGCCGTTTGCACAGGTATGCAAAGCGGAAACAGATGGAAGCATTACAGTTACGATTCCAAAGGTCAGTGGAGACATTACAGTGAATGCTGTGGCAAAACGGCAGATGACAACCTTAAAAGTAACAGGTCTTGTAACAGGAAATGCAAAGGGAAGCTTCAAGGCGGTAGATGCATCTGGTAATGAATACAAACTGGAGCAGGATGGCAGCATCAATGTAAAACGCAATGAGGAACTCACCCTTATATTTACGCCAAATGATTTTTCAAATCCTTATTATTCAGATCTTACCGGGGAGAAGGGAGAAAGTTTCTCTATCCTGACAGCATTGCAGGAGACAACAAACAATAAAGATTTATTTGCAGGAGCAAAAACGTTTAACTGGAAAGAAAAGAGTTATCAATTAAAGTACACACCGACAACTTCAGATGTGACACTGCAAGCTGTATTCACACCGTCCCATATTGTACATGTTCATGTGACAGGTGGTACGGCAAAAGTGAAAGATCCAGGGCTTGTAACAAAAGAATCAGGTGCGGACCAGTTCCAGCATGTCATTGTGAAAAACAATGGAACAGTAGGGCTGGAGTTAAAAGATACAACAGGAACAGCCACTACTTATAAACAGGCATATTGGAGCAACGTGGATGGCAGTGAGGGTACCGATGTATCCAATCAGGCTTTCACAGGAAATGGAACAAGCTATACTTACACAACACGGGCGGCAGGCAAACCACAGGCATTAAATATTACATTTGAAGAGGGACAGACCGTAGATGTAAAAGTGACACATGGAACACTTGTGACTGGAAATGATGGTGTGGCGTGGAATGATAAAGGAAACAGTACATACCAGACGATTGTGAAGAAGAATGGAGCATTGAAGGTCAATATTAAGCCAGAGGATGGTTACGGATTAAAGAGCATTACGGTTAATAATGTGGCAATTGATATTGATGCGGCAATCCAGAGTGGGGAAATCACATGGGATGGTACAACAAAGACCTATTCCCATACATTCGCAAAAGTTTATCAGGCATGGAATGTTACGGTGGACTTTGAAAAACTGCATGAGATCGTTTTTGAAGATCAAAAGGGCAATATCTTAAATAAGACAGAGCATATCACAGTGATTGATGGAGATACGATTCCGGCAGCAAGCTTTACCAAAATGCAGGAAGAAGCGGATAAATTAAAGGCTGAGAATGAGAGCCTCTTTGTATGGGTTGATAAAACAGACAGCACAAAGATCTATAATGAAACAACTGTGATGACTGCACAGACTGCGGATGTCGTGACCTTAATCCCGGTATACCGGATGAACGTGATCAAGGGGGCAGATGGAAGCGTTATTGCGGCAGATGATTTTGTCATTCATGTGAACGATGTCAGAAAGCTTACGGACACAGAGGCAGCGACACTCGCAAATGTGACTGCTTATGATCATTCCGGTTCAGACATCAGTAATAGTGTGACTGTGGAACAAACAAAATTAGAGGAATTAAAGAAAAAGACTAAGGGAACATATGTGGATGCTTTGACCTTTATGATTGCAGCATCAGGATTGACGACAGGCGTAGATGTGGAAGTGACGGATGATAATCCGACCATTACGGGAAAGACAGCATATACGCTGACTTTCAAGGGAAAAGCAAATGAGACTTATAAGTATCAGGAGCTGGATGCCCAGGGAACCCCGACAGGTAATGTATCAACCATACTTACGGATGGGGATGGAAAAGCAACCATCACAGGCCTGAAGAAAGCAACACCATATCAGATCAGCCACAGAAAGTATGGTTCTGTAAACGGCAAAACAGCCCTCGTGGATGCAAAGGATATCGCAAAGCAGTTCGAGGACAGAGGTGCCGGGGACACAACAGGCAATAATGCCACGGACAGAACAGAGAAAGCAGAAAACTCCAATGTACAGGTTGTAGTGGATGATGACGGCAACTACAAAGTCATCGTGAAGAAAGACATCGACCACACAGTTGAGATCCCTGACACATGGGGTGAGGTCAAGATCGACTTAAATGATAAAACCATCACAGGTGACAAGGCAGATGATAATAATGAGGCAAAACCGGGACTGGAATTTGTCAAGGATGCTAACAGCAACGAACATCCGGGAACGAATCTTGAGATCGTAAACGGTACGATCAAAGGTGGAGACGGTTCTGCTAAACATCCAGATGGAGCAGCCGGTATCGGAGCCAGTGGTGATACAGCAGATGCCGGAATTATCATCGGAAGCGATGCAAACGTGACCGGTGGTAACGGTGCAAATGGTACAGAAGGCAAAGATGGAGGAAATGGCGGAGCCGGTATCGACGGTAACGACAAGCTCACTCCGACAGTCAGTGGAACGGTGACCGGTGGAAACGGCGGTAAAGGCGGAGATTCCGCAGCCGGTATTCCTGGCAATGGTGGAAACGGTGGAACCGGAATCAGCGCAGGCGATAAGACCATCACCATCAATCCTGGCGGAACCGTCAAAGGCGGTGATGCAGGAAACGGCGGAAACGCAACAGGAGATAATACGAACCCGGGCGGAAACGGTGGAAACGGCGGTACAGGAACCGAGACCACACAGCCGGGAAAGACCGATAATAACGGTGGAACAACATCCGGTGGAAATGGCGGAGACGGCGGTAAATCCGACAACGGAAATGGTGGAAACGGAGGAAACGGCGGCAGTGGCTCCACAGGAGAAAGCAATAACAACGGCGGCACGAACAGTGGCGGCAACGGCGGAAATGGCGGAGACTCAGACAAGGGCAACGGCGGATCCGGCGGTAATGGAGGAAGCTCAGGCGAAACCGGAGGCAACGGTGGTAACAACACCGGAGGAAACGGTGGAAACGGCGGAGATTCCAACAACGGCAATGGAGGATCCGGCGGAAACGGTGGAGAATCCAACAGCGGAACCGGAGGAAACGGCGGAAATGGCGGTGACTCCAACAACGGAACCGGAGGAAACGGCGGAAACGGCGGTGAATCCAACAGCGGAAACGGTGGAAATGGAGGCGATGGAGGAAACGGTAAGAATCCGGGCAACGGAGGAAACGGCGGCGGCTCCAACAGTGGAAACAACGGCAGCTCCGGCAGTGACGGCAGCAAACCAGACAACAACGGAGGAAATGGCGGCAGCAACGGTGGCAGCAATGGCGGAGATAACGGAAACAATAGCGGTGGCTCCGGCAGTGGTGGAAACAGCAATGGAAATACGAACGGAACCAATACCGGGGTCACAGATGGCAAGACGAATGCCACAGATATCGCCGCAGCGGATGGAAACAATGCGTCCGGCGGAAACAAAAACAACAAACACAGCAGGAACAACAGAAACAACAACGAGTCAGACCAAACGGATGGTGAGGATGTGACAGAAGGCACAGAGACCGGTGCAGATACAGGTTCTGATGATACTACAGATGTCGCAGACAGAAGCGGAAACACAGACGACAGCATCCCGGCAGACAGCAGTGATGCAGATGGACACATCAGCTTCGCAGACTGCGGATTCCACTGGTATCCAGTCATCCTGATCCTTGTGATCGCAGGATACACAGTCCTGCGTATCCGGAAGATCCGTGAGGAACTTGACGGAGAGTAAGACAGTAACCCCAAAAGATACCAGAACGAAAAAACAATCCCGGGGATATCCACATATCCCCGGACAATAAAAAAGAAAGGCCTGACATCTAAACTTACAAACAACAAACCAAAATGATATATGTAAATTTTCCAAAATACTTACTTACAAAACATCTGACATGAGCGGGCAGGACAGGAAAGATCCCTGTCAGACCCATTCATGGCAGAAATACGGGGAACAGGAGGATAAGGACCATGGATCCTGAAAGAAGAAAAGCACTGCGGAAGACGCAGAAAAAATGTATCGCAGCCCAGGTGGTGATGTGTGCAGCCTATATATCAGCGGGCATCTTACTGGCTGTGACAGGCAGGCACTGTGTGGCAGATACTCCGATCTATATAGCCGGCGCAGTCATTACAGCCGGCTGCATGGCAGCTCTTGCAGTGTTTGAGTCAAGACTTTCAAGAGAACTTGCAGGATGACATGACAGGGGCAGCGCAGGCTGCCCCTGTTGTGCCTGAAAAAGGGATTATAAGGAAGTGACAGATCATGAAAGACAGGAATTTTGTTAAGGAAATAGAAAAGTTAAGGACAGCCGTCTTAGGGTATGACCGTGAGGAAGTCGTGCTCTACATCAGGGAGCTGGTGGAGTACTATGGACAGAAGAACGAGGAGGCAGTGAGGGAACTATATCTGGAAAAGATGCAGCTTGCGGCAGAGAACGCAGGACTGCGGGCACAGATCCCCACACAGGAGAAGCTCTATGCGGAGGCAGAAGGAAAGGCGGAGGAGATCCTGGGCGGTGCAAAGGAGACTGCGGCGGCCATCCTTGACCATGCCGGCACCGAAAAGGAACGCATGCTCAAAGAGGCCGGGGAAGCAGAAAAGAGGATCCTTGCAGAAGCGGACAGAAAAGCAGGAGAGACCCTTGCAGAGGCGGACAGAAAGGCAGGGGAGACCCTTACAGAGGCAGAGAGGAAGGCAGGGGAGATCCTTGCAGAGGCAGGGCGGCAGGCGGAGGAGATCCTTGCAGAGGCAGGGCGGCAGATGGATGTCATCCTGACAAAGACAAGGGAGAAAGTGGAGAAGCAACAGGCACTCTACCATCAGTACCGCAGCCGTCTGGAAGCCTTGAAAAACGGCCTGGACTGCATCTTTGCAGGGTGTCCGCCGGAAGAAGACACACGGGATCTGCATGGAAAGCCACAGAGACCGGGACAGATACAGGCAGACGGACCGGAAGAGGCCGGTCTCCGGGAACAGCCATGAACGGGGGAGAACAGTACAGCCTTGACATGGCACTCCTGAAGGTCCGCGAGGAAAAACGGAAAAGAAAGATGCGCTCAGAGCGGGCCGCCATCCTGTTCGTGGTCTGGATCCTGGTGTTCAGGGTGTGCGGGATCATGCGCGTGGATGGGAATTCCATGCGCCCTGCCTGCCATCCCGGGGATATCGTGTTCTTCCTGCGCATCCTCCCGGACGGCGTGGACTATGGGGATGCCGTCATCTTAAAGGATGCATTCGGGGAATACCTGATCAAGCGCATCGCAGGGCTGCCGGGGGATGTGATGGAGGTGGACCGTGAGGGACACCTGACAAGGAACGGCGCAAAAGTGCAGGAGACGGATGTCATCTTCGGCCTGTCGGAGACAGGAGACAGCGTGGATTATCCGTACACCGTGCCGGAAGGAAGTTATTTCTTCCTCGGGGACAACCGCCCGGTATCATTGGATAGCAGGGCGCTCGGTGCGGCAGACCGGTCAGAGATAAAAGGGAGAGTCACCGGGGTGGTGAGTTTTGGAAAATGAAACAAGAAAAACAGGGTAAGAGGTAAAAGACCATGAGCATTACAGGAGCTTATACGTGGGAAGAGATTTCCCGTCTTGGGACAGAAGCTTATTTCCAGCCCATCTATAACGTGGAAAAGCACAGGATCACCGGACTTGAGGCACTGTTCCGGGCAAAGGACGGACAGGGCGGGTTCCTTGACCCGGAGAGACTTGTGCAGGAAGCGGAGGAAGGCGGCTGGGTGCACAACATCGACCTGTGGATGATCCGGGAGTGCTGCCGGTGGTTCACGAGGTTCGCGGAATACGGCATCACGAGGATCAATGTGAACCTGTCACCGCAGACCTGCATGGAGGAGGATGTCTGGAAGGAGATCAGCAGATGCCTGGACAGGTACGGGCTCCAGCACGGAAAAATCTGGCTGGAGATGACCGAACTCGGAAAGACGGCGGATAACGGGAAGCTGTTAGAAACTGCACACGAGCTTCAGGATAAAAAATTCAACCTTGTCATGGATGATTTCGGCAAGGGCGAATCCAACTTCGTGCGGCTGATGGATTTCGAGTTCCAGAGCATCAAGCTGGACAAGGAGCTGGTCTGGGGCATCGGGAGCAGGAAGATGGGCATGCCAATCGTGCAGACGCTCCTCGTGTTCGCCCAGAGGAACCACATCTGGGTGACGGCAGAGGGGATCGAGACAGGGGAACAGGCAGCACAGCTGGAAAAGCTCGGCTGCAACTTTTTACAGGGCTACCTGATCAGCAGGCCGCTCCCGGCAGACAGGTGCGTGGAATTTGTTGCAGACTGGGAGAAAAAAGACATCCTTGTACAGTAAATATCATATAAGGAACAGGAGAGATAAATTATGGGAAAGACGAAATTTGGAACAAAGATCGTATTCGTTTTTGTGATACTGCTCGGTGCAGGGGCAGTGCTATATGCGAAAAACTGCATGGAACAGCTCGCAGCATACGCAGTAAGCCTCATGGGCGGGACAGAACAGGCACAGGCGCAGAGCCAGCTTGCGGAAATGATCGGTTCTGATGTGAAAAAAATGGCAGTCCTTATGGCGGCAGGACTCACCGTCACGATCGTTGTGGGTGCTGTGGGCATCATTGATTACATCAGGAGCCTCGACCTTGCATGCAGCTATTCGGACACCCTCGCACAGGGCGATTTTACACAGGATGTGGAACCAAGATACATGGAGAGGAAAGACAGCATCGGAAACCTTGCGGTAGCTTTCCACAAGATCCGGGAGAGCTTTGCGGGACACCTTGGGAGCGTGAAGGACAATGCAGAGTCCCTGAGCGGCCATGTCTCCTCCATCGGGAAAAACGTGGATGAGATCAACGGCGAGATGGAAGGCATTTCCGCAACGACACAGCAGCTTGCAGCGAGCATGGAGGAATCCGCTGCATCCGCAACGGAGATGAACACCATGTCCGAGGAGATCAACAAGGCGATCAGAAACA
>ERZ824598.3956-NODE-3956-length-11810-cov-3.066014_pt1 | contig 11810 bp, 8 predicted proteins | sample MGYA00519934_ERZ824598 | MGnify/ENA primary metagenome ERZ824598 (study PRJEB31778, sample SAMEA3449177) | human gut metagenome | biome: human gut; feature: human-associated habitat; material: faeces | place: United Kingdom | collected 2010/2012 ... | reverse complement strand
AACATGGCCATGTCCCGCCAGAAAAAGCTGGACAAGATGGATGTGATCGAGCTGGCAGCAGAAAAACCGAAGCCGGAGTTCAACTTTCGTTATGGACGCACACCAGGCAAGATGCTTTTTGAAACACATGATCTGGTCATCGGATATGATGAACCACTTTCCAAACCGCTGAATTTTACCATGGAGCGTGGACAGAAGATCGCCTTGGTAGGAACCAATGGTATCGGTAAAACGACACTGTTACGAAGCCTTCTTGGCCTGAACAAACCGATCTCCGGAAGCGTGGAGCAGGGAGAAAATCTGGAAATCGGATATTTTGAGCAGGAAGTAAAAGGCGAGAACAAGACCACCTGTATCGAAGAACTGTGGCAGGAATTTCCGTCATTTTCCCAGTATGAAGTCCGTTCCGCGCTGGCAAAATGCGGCCTTACAACCAAACACATCGAAAGTCAGGTCCGTGTCTTAAGCGGTGGTGAGCAGGCCAAGGTCCGTCTCTGCAAACTGGTAAATCGTGATACCAACATTCTTCTTCTGGATGAGCCAACCAACCATCTGGATGTGGATGCAAAAGATGAGCTGAAAAAAGCTCTTCGGGAGTACCGCGGAAGTATCCTTCTCATCTGCCATGAGCCGGAATTTTATCAGGATGTGGTAAATGAAGTCTGGGATATGAGCAAGTGGACAACAAAGATTTTCTGATGATGTAATTACGATAGAAAAGAAAGGGGTATTTCATGGGTGAAAAACCTCAGAAGATACAAGAACAGAAACATATAAGCCTGGGTGTGCTGGCCCACGTAGATGCAGGAAAGACAACTTTATCGGAGGGGCTGCTTTTTAAATGCGGAAGAATCCGGAAGATCGGACGTGTGGATCATAAAGATGCATATCTGGATACGTATGAACTGGAACGGGAACGAGGCATTACCATTTTTTCCAAACAGGCAGTTTTTTCCATGGGAGATATGGAAGTGACATTGCTGGATACGCCGGGGCATGTGGATTTTTCCGCAGAGATGGAGCGCACCCTGCAGGTACTGGATTATGCGATTCTGGTGATCAACGGAGCGGATGGTGTGCAGGGCCATACACAGACCTTGTGGAGACTTCTGAACCAGTATCAGATCCCAACGTTTCTTTTTGTGAACAAAATGGACCAGGATGGAACCAACCGGGAGAGCCTTCTTGAGGAGCTGAAGAAAAAACTGAGTGAAAACTGTGTGGATTTCCGTGGAGAACTGGACTGTTGTGGTGCAGAAGAGGACTCAGATATCAAAGGTACGGTGGATAAAGCTGGCGAAGTTCATGGAACAGATGAATTTCTGGAAAATATTGCCGTGTGTGAAGAGGCGCTTATGGAGCAATTTCTTGACACTGGCATTATCGTGAAAAAAGATGTGGCCAGACTGATCCTGGAGCGGAAGCTTTTTCCCTGTTTCTTTGGTTCTGCCCTGAAAATGGAAGGCGTGGATGCGTTCATCCGCGGTATGGAAACCTACATGGCGGCACCGGTTTACCCATCTGAATTCGGGGCAAAGGTTTTCAAGATTGCCAGGGATGACCAGGGCAACCGCCTCACTTACATGAAGATCACAGGTGGAAGCCTGAAAGTAAAAGAAACCCTTACCAATGCAGGGAGAAAAGGAATTCCGGACGAAGAGATCTGGGAGGAAAAAGTGGATCAGATCCGCATTTATTCCGGTGCGAAGTTTGAGATGCTCAAAGAAGCGGAGGCAGGAACCGTCTGTGCGGTAACAGGTCTTACCGAAACCTATCCGGGAGAGGGCCTGGGGGTTGAGAGGGAGTCTGTCATGCCGGTTCTGGAGCCGGTGCTGAATTATCAGATCATCCTTCCGGAGGGCTGCGATGCCCACAAGATGCTGAAAAGCCTGAAAGAGCTGGAAGAGGAAGAACCACAGCTTCATATTATGTGGGATGAGCAGCTGGGAGAAATCCATGCCATGCTCATGGGTGAGGTACAGATTGAGATTCTGAAACATCTTATCTGGGAACGCTTCCATGTGGCAGTGGAATTCGGAACCGGAAATATTGTATATAAAGAAACCATTGCCGCACCGGTGGAAGGCGTAGGCCATTTTGAACCGCTGCGCCATTATGCGGAGGTGCATCTTCTTCTGGAACCGGGGGAGAGAGGAAGCGGCCTGCAGTTTTTTACAGCAGCAAGTGAAGACCAGCTGGACCGGAACTGGCAGCGCCTGATCCTCACTCATCTGGAAGAGAAAGAACATCTGGGTGTACTTACCGGATCACCGATCACAGATATGCAGATTACACTTCTTACTGGTCGGGCACACCAGAAGCATACAGAGGGCGGAGATTTCCGTCAGGCAACTTACCGTGCAGTGCGTCAGGGCCTGAAAAAGGCGAAAACCGTCCTTCTGGAGCCATACTACAGTTTCCGGCTGGAACTTCCGGCCGAAAATGTAGGCCGTGCCATGACCGATATCCAGCGGATGCAGGGAAACTTCCAGGGACCGGAGACAGAGGGAGAACTGGCTGTGATCACAGGCAGTGCACCGGTTGCAAAAATGCGGGATTATCAGAGCCAGGTAATTTCCTACACAAGAGGAAAAGGCCATCTCACCTGTACGCTGAAAGGCTATGAACCATGCCAGGATCAGGAGCAGATCGTCCAGGAGATCGGCTATGATTCAGAGAGAGATCTTGAGAATCCTACGGGATCTGTATTCTGTGCTCACGGAGCAGGTTTTGTGGTTCCGTGGTATGAGGTAGAGGAATATATGCATCTGGACGGTGCAGAGATCCAGGACTGGGACGATGCGTATGATGATTCCGGTGACAGCAGTACGGGAACTGCGGAAGCTTCCGGAAGAGGATATTCCGTGCAGGGAAAAGATACACACAGTACCAGTTATGGGACAGGAAAAACCTCCCGTGGGAAATATACTTCGATGTATGGAAGCTACGAAGAGGAGAAAGAGCTGAAGGCAATCTTTGAGAAAACTTTCGGTCCTGTGAAATCGAAGAAATATAACAGCAACAGCAGAAGCTTCGGAAATCTGGAAAGCGGCAGCAGCTTTTACGGAAACAGTGGAAAACGCTCTCAATCTTCAGAACTTCCTGGGAAAACCAGTCAGGGTGCCTGGAAAAACAGCAATCCTGCCATCCACAGAGACGACTATCTTCTGGTAGATGGATGCAACATTATTTTTGCATGGGAAGATTTAAGAGATCTGGCTCAGGCAGATTTTCATGCGGCCCAGACCCGTTTAATGGACATCTTAAGCGATTATCAGGGCATCAAAGGCTGCATCCTGATCCTGGTATTTGACGCTTACCGTGTGGAAGGCCATCCGGAGGAAACCTTCCAGTACCATAACATCCATGTGGTTTATACCAGAGAAGCAGAGACCGCAGACCAGTATATTGAGCGTACTGTCCATAAAATCGGACGGAAACATAATGTGACAGTTGCCACATCCGATGGCCTGGAACAGATCATCATCATGGGCCAGGGAGCTGCCAGAATCTCAGCCCGCGGTTTTAAAGAGGAGATTGCCTCCGCAAAGCAGCAGATGAGGGAAGAATGGCAGGAACGCCGAGACAGTAGCAAAACATACCTCTTTGACAGCATGACCCCGGAATTAAAGTCTCATATGGAAGATATCCGTCTGGGAAGAAAGAAAAAAGAAGAATTATAACAGATACCAGAAAGAACGGACTGTACACCGGGAAATAAAAAGGTGTACAGTCTTTTATTTTCGGAAAAATACCGGCTACAGGCTGTAAAAACTGCACAAAAAGTATAAACTCTCTATTATGAGCATATTTCACAAAAATAAAAAAGCTTTTTGAATTCTTTTGCAAATAAATGGGAAAAGTAGTAAAATAAGGATAGAATCCTCAGTGAGAAGCTCCCTGTCCGGATATATACCCTGGCAGGGAGTTTTCATTAGAGCAATTCAGGGACATTGAAATGCTCACAGAGCACAATAAGACGCCACGATAACAGAAGAAAAAGCAAAAAATGAAAGGATGTGGAAAAATGTTTGAAACAGGCGAATATGTTGTGTATGGCCGTACCGGAATCTGCCAGGTGACGGGAGTTACTACAATGAAGATGGACGGTTCCTCCTCGGAGAGACTTTATTATATATTAAGGCCGGGAGGGGAGACGGAAGGAAAGATTTTTACACCGGTAGAAGGCGGGAAACAGGTTCTCCGTGGAATCATCACGAAAGAAGAAGCAGAGAAACTGATCGACGAAATTCCTTCTATAGAGACACTGAGTATTGAGAACGAAAAGTTCAGGGAAGACAGCTACAAGAACTGTATCCGCACCTGCGAATGCAGAGATCTTCTCCGGATCATCAAGACAATCTATATTCGCAAACAGGCCAGATTATCTCATGGCAAAAAAACAACCGCTACAGATGAACGGTATCTGAAACTGGCAGAGGATCATCTCTATTCTGAATTTTCCATGCTACTGGATATTCCCAAGGAACATATGGCAGGTTATATTGAACAGCGGGTGCATCAGCACAGAGAAGAAGAACAGGCCTGCGCTGTTTGACAAAGTGAGGCGTATCTGCTATGGTATTTCCGGTAACCTTTCGGGAAATTCTGTATCCGTGACACAGGACTGCAGGAAGTGTAGAACAGATGCAGGATCAGCCTGAATGCTGTAAAGAAAAGGAGATGCCAGAAGAATGAGAGAACAGCTTACCCGCAAGGATGTTGAAAAAATAGAGCAGGAGATCGAACACCGTAAACTGGTAGTCCGTAAGGAAGCCATTGAGGCAGTTAAGGAAGCACGTGCCCAGGGAGATTTAAGTGAGAACTTTGAGTACTATGCAGCCAAGAAACATAAGAACCAGAACGAGAGCCGTATCCGTTATCTGGAGAGAATGCTGAAGACGGCATCCATTGTATCCGATGATTCCAGAGATGATGAAGTGGGGATGGATGATATCGTAGAAGTGCTTTTTGAAGAAGACAATGAAGTGGAAAAGTACAAGCTGGTCACTTCCATCCGTGGAAATTCCATGGAGAACCGTGTCAGCATTGAATCCCCTATTGGAAAAGCACTTCGGGGACATCGCGTCGGTGACCGGGTCGAAGTGAAGGTCAATGATGATTACAGTTATTACCTTGTGATCAAGTCTATCGATAAAACAGGTTCCGAGGATGAGGAGATCCGCGGATTCTGATTGAAGCTTTCAATTACAGAAAACCGGTGTCCGATATATAGGACACTTCTCTGAAAATCCGGATTACCGGAGAATTATCACGAAAAAGAATCTAAGGCAGAAGACCTGCAATCAGGTCTTTTGTCTTATTTTTTTACATAGATTTTACATTCCGGTGGGGAAAACTTTACAAAGGGCCGCTATCATGAAAAACGTTGAAATGAGAAAAAAGGAAATCAAACATATCTAAAAGAGAAAGTGAAGGAGAGTATTATGGACTTTTTCAGCGTACTGGCATTGCTTGGCGGCCTTGCTATTTTCCTTTATGGAATGAACTTAATGGGAGACGGACTTGCGAAAGTCGCAGGTGGAAAACTGGAACGTATTCTGGAAACCCTTACATCGAGCCCGATCAGAGCGGTTCTTCTAGGAATGGGTGTAACCGCTGTGATCCAGTCTTCATCAGCAACCACGGTTATGGTTGTAGGTTTTGTAAACTCGGGAATCATGAAACTTTCCCAGGTAGTGGGAATTATCATGGGTGCAAATATCGGTACCACAGTAACATCCTGGATCTTAAGTCTTACCGGAATCCAGAGTGATAATTTTATTATCCGGCTTTTTAAACCGACATCATTTTCACCGATTCTTGCTCTGGTTGGCGTAATTCTGATCATGTTTACAAAGAGCCAGAAGAAAAAAGATGTGGGAACCATTTTTGTGGGATTTGCAATTCTGATGTATGGAATGAGTGCCATGAGCGGAGCTGTTGAACCGCTGGCAGATGTACCGGAATTTACCGGAATGCTTGTGAAATTTTCAAATCCTCTGCTGGGAGTTGTGGCCGGTGCGGTGCTTACTGCGATCATTCAGTCATCTTCCGCATCTGTCGGTATCCTGCAGGCACTTTGCCTTACCGGAATGGTACCGTTCAGTGCAGCGCTTCCGATCATCATGGGACAGAATATCGGAACCTGTATCACAGCTATTCTTTCTGCCATTGGTGCGAATGTAAATGCCAAACGTGCGGCAATGATCCATCTGTATTTTAACCTGATCGGAACTGTGCTTTTTATGGCAGTATTCTATACGGTAAATGCGGCAGTGCATTTTTCATTTATGCCACAGGCTGCAACACCGGCGGGAATCGCGATCCTGCACAGTGCCTTTAATGTTACAGCAACACTGGTGCTGCTTCCTTTTGGAAAATGGCTGGAGAAACTTGCCTGTCTTACCATCCGGGACAAAAAAGAAGAAACCGAGACAGCTGTGGCAGCAGATCCGGATTTCATGATCCTGGAGAGCCGTTTTCTGGAAAAGCCTTCATTTGCAGTTGAGCAGAGCCGAAATGCCGCAAAAAAAATGGCAGAGGATTCCCACAGAACTCTGTTTACAGCTCTGGATCTCCTGAAGCATTTCAGTGCAGACGGAAAGAAGGCAGTTGAAGAATCGGAAAAAAAGGTGGACCGTTACGAGGATGAGCTTGGAACCTATCTTGTAAAACTGAACCAGAAAGATCTTTCTGTGCATGACAGCCACAGCATTTCCATTATGCTTCACTGTATCGGTGATTTTGAGAGAATTTCCGATCACGGCGTGAATATTATGGAATCTGCCCAGGAGCTTCATGAAAAAGGACTGAAGTTCTCCGAAAAAGCTCTGGAGGAACTTCGTGTCATGGAACATGCGGTGGAGGATATCGTGGATATCGCCTATAAGGTTTACGAAAATCAGGATGTACAGCTGGCCCGTGAGATCGAACCTCTGGAAGAAGTGATCGATGAGCTGAGCAAGGAGCTGAAATACCGTCATATCCAGCGACTTCGCGCAGGAGAATGTACCATTGAAATGGGATTTATCCTTTCTGATGTGACTACCAGCCTGGAGAGGGTGGCAGACCACTGTTCCAACATCGGCGTCTGTGTAACCCAGGTGCATGAAGATTCCTTTGATACGCATCAGCACCTGAAACAGATCAAGCACAGCCCGGATGAAACATTCTACCGGGAACTGGAGCTGATTCGCAGACAGTATCAGCTTCCAACATTATCCGAAGAAATAGCAAAGGATAAAACAGTAACCGCTGGTGCATAAAAAACAGAATCATAAAAGGCTGATAGAAATGTCGGCTTTCATATGCCCTGGCTATCCGCAAAAGTGTGGAGAACCAGGGCTTGTGCAGTAAAAGGAAAATAGTTATACTGAAAACAGAAAAAAGAAAAATACGGCTGACAAAAAAAACAGCCGGTGTAACGAACGGAGAGGGATGTGGAATGATCTACTGTGTGGAAGATGAACGAAACATCCGGGAGCTTCTTGTCTATACCCTGGAGACAACCGGATTCGAGGCAGAAGGGTTTGAGACAGGAGGGGAGTTTGACGCAGCGATGAAAAAAAGCCTGCCGGAACTGATCCTTCTGGACATTATGCTCCCGGGAGAAGATGGATATAATATTCTGAAACGGCTGAAAAGCGATACCAGGACCAGGGATATCCCGGTGATCATGGTCACTGCCAAAGAAGCGGAATTTGATAAGGTGAAAGGTCTGGAGGGCGGTGCGGATGATTATATCACGAAGCCTTTTGGAATGATGGAATTTGTAGCCAGGGTAAAAGCAGTTCTCAGGCGCTGCGCAAGACAGAACGAGGAGCGGGAACTGCACTGCAAAGACCTCCGGGTTAATGTAGCCCGTCATGAAGTCAGCTATCAGGGCGAATTGAAAGAGCTTACCAGAAAGGAATTTGAACTGCTGGAGTATCTTCTTGAAAATAAAGGCCTGGTTATGTCCAGAAATCAGATCCTGTGTCATGTCTGGGGATATGATTTTGACGGTGAGACAAGAACGGTGGATGTACATGTGCGAACCCTCCGGCAGAAACTGGGGGAGGCAGGAAATCTGATCGAGACTGTGCGCGGAGTCGGATACCGGATCGGAGATCACTTATGAAAAAAAAGATCCTGAATCATACAAGTATTATGATCGTCCTTGCTGTCCTGATCACCTTTCTGGCAGCAAGTGTAGTCACTTACAGTAAATTCAACACTTACATGCAAAATGGGGTCCGCGAGGAGGCCAGGTACATCTGCCTTGGCATGGAAGAATGTGGAGATACGTTTCTCTCAAAAAGACTGCGGGCAGTATCCTCCAGCCGTGTAACACTGATCCAAAAAGACGGAACCGTACTTTTTGATTCCCAGACATCCCCGGAAAAACTGGAAAATCACAGCAACCGTCCGGAGTTTATGGAAGCGGAAAAAGACGGAAAAAGTGAAAGTATCCGTTATTCCGAGACATTTGCCAAAAAGACTTTTTATTATGCGGTGCGGCTGGATAACGGGAATGTCTTAAGGGTAGGAAAGACGGTAGATTCTGTATATTCTACCTGGATTTCAAGCCTTGCGGTTCTTGGAATCCTGATGGTACTGGTCCTGATCCTGGAGTTTGCGTTTGTCGAGAGGCAGACCAGGGAGCTGATCAAACCGATCAATGATCTGGACCTGGAGCATCCGCTGAACAATGTGTGCTACGAAGAATTACGCCCCCTTCTTGTGCGGGTGGATGAGCAGAACCGTCAGATCCGGCAGCAGGTAAAAGAGCTGAAAGAGGCCGAAGAAATCCGGAAAGAATTTTCGGCCAATGTATCCCATGAGCTGAAAACGCCTCTGATGTCCATTTCCGGATATGCGGAGCTGATGATGAACGGAATGGTTCCGGCAGATCATGTACAGGAATTTTCCGGAAGGATTTATCATGAGGCTGTGCGTCTGTCCAATCTGGTAGCAGATATCATACAGCTGTCCAGACTGGATGAAAGCAACAGTGAAGTTCCTTTTGAGGAAGTGGACCTTTATGAGCTTGCGGAAGATGTACAGAACAATCTCCGTCATCCTGCGGAAAAGAAAAATATATCCCTGGAACTTACTGGAAATTCCGAGAAAATCCAGGGCGTCCGCCATGTATTGTATGAAATATTTTTTAACATTGCGGATAATGCGGTCCGTTATACAGAACAGAATGGGCATGTGCGTATCATGGTCGGAAACCGTAAGGGACATCCGTTTTACTGTGTGGTAGACGATGGAATCGGCATTCCAAAAAGTGAACAGGGCAGGATCTTTGAGCGTTTTTACAGGGTGGACAAAAGCCATTCCAGGCAGACTGGTGGAACAGGACTTGGACTTTCCATTGTAAAACATGGCGCAACCCTTCATCATGCACAGATCCATGTGGAAAGTGAGCAGGGTGAGGGAACCAGAATGGAGATCGTTTTTCCTGGAAAAGATCAGGCCCGGGCATAAAGTGGAAAGAAGCAGTAGGATTTCCAGGGGAAGTGTAGTATAATAGAACGAGGTTCAAAGGCCGGCCGGATGAGAATCTGACCGGCCTGAACTATGTAAGGGGGAAATCCCCGAATCTCTAAAATATCAGGAGGAACAAGATTATGAAAGAGCCGGTTCTGGTAGTAATGGCAGCAGGAATGGGAAGCCGCTACGGCGGACTGAAGCAGATCGATCCTGTAGATCAGGAAGGTCATATCATCATGGACTTTTCCATTTATGATGCAGTACGTGCAGGCTTTAAAAAAGTAATATTTATCATAAAAAAAGAAAACGAGCAGGATTTCCGCGATGCCATCGGTGACCGTTTAAGTGATAAGGTGGAGATCGTGTATGTCCATCAGGATCTGAATAATATTCCGGAAGGATTTAAGGTCCCGGAAGGGCGTGTAAAACCGTGGGGAACGGGACATGCCGTATTAAGCTGTGCAGAGGTTATTGACGGCCCGTTTGTGGTGATCAATGCAGATGATTATTATGGAACACATGCTTTTCAGATGGCATATGATTTTCTGACCCAGGCACAGGAAGATACTGTTCCAGCCCAGTATATGATGGTAGGCTATCGCCTGGAGAATACACTGACAGACAATGGCTATGTATCCCGTGGTGTCTGCGAGACAGATTCAGACGGATACCTTGCGGACATCAATGAGAGAACTCATATCGAGAAACGTGATGGCGGAGCAGCCTACACAGAAGACGACGGAAAAACATGGACCAGCCTTCCGGGAGATACACCGGTATCCATGAACATGTGGGGCTTTACCGGCGGTTTTATGAAAGAGCTGGTAAAACGTTTCCCTGTATTCCTTGAGAAGAGCATTCCTGAGAATCCTCTGAAATGTGAATATTTCCTTCCGTTTGTAGTGGATGAACTTTTAAAGGAAAAGAAAGCAACCGTCAAAGTCCTTACCACACAGGATAAATGGTACGGAGTCACCTATAAAGAAGACAAACCGGTAGTAGTTGCGGCAATCCAGAAACTGAAAGATCAGGGACTTTATCCGCAGGGACTCTGGGATTAAGTAGTAAACCTGGTTTTCTGCTATTGTGGAAACAAAGGAACAGTGCTAAAATAAACAGGAACAGTTAGATCCAATAGAGGAGGAGAAAAACTATGGCAATTTTAGTAACAGGTGGAGCAGGATACATTGGAAGTCATACCGTTGTAGAACTGCAGAATGCAGGATATGATGTTGTAGTAGTTGACAATTTATGTAATTCCAGTGAGAAGGCTCTGGACAGAGTATCCAAGATCACAGGCAAACCGGTGAAATTCTATAAAGCAGATATCCTGGACCGCGAAGCATTAAATGAAGTTTTTGACAAAGAAGAAATCGACTCCTGTATTCATTTCGCAGGACTGAAAGCAGTAGGTGAATCCGTTGCCAAACCGTGGGAATATTATGAGAATAATATCGCAGGAACCCTGACACTTGTGGATGTGATGAGAAAACATAATGTCAAGAATATTATTTTCTCTTCCTCAGCGACCGTATACGGAGATCCGGCAATCATCCCGATCACAGAGGAGTGCCCGAAAGGACAGTGCACCAACCCATATGGCTGGACGAAATCCATGCTGGAACAGATCCTTACAGATATCCAGAAGGCAGATCCGGAGTGGAATGTAGTTCTTCTTCGTTACTTCAACCCGATCGGTGCTCATAAGAGCGGAACCATCGGTGAGAACCCGAACGGTATCCCGAACAACCTGATGCCATACATCACACAGGTTGCAGTAGGCAAACTGAAAGAGCTCGGCGTATTCGGAAACGATTACGATACACCGGATGGAACAGGTGTCCGTGACTACATCCACGTAGTAGACCTTGCCAAAGGCCATGTAAAAGCCCTCAAGAAACTGGAAGACAAATCCGGATTAAGCATTTACAACCTTGGAACAGGTAAAGGCTACAGCGTTCTCGATATCGTTAAGAACTTCGAGGCAGCTACAGGCGTTAAGATCCCATACGTGATCAAAGCACGCCGCCCTGGAGATATCGCAACCTGCTACTCCGATGCATCCAAAGCTGAGAAAGAACTTGGCTGGAAGGCAGAGAACGGAATCCGCGAGATGTGTGCAGACTCCTGGAGATGGCAGAGCCAGAATCCTAATGGATATGAGGCTTAAGGAACAGATAGCTTAATTACATAAAAATATAAAAGCGATATAAAACACGGCAGACAGCCCCGGAGGGATGTCTGCCGTGTTGCTTTTTTGAGGGTAAAAAAGTCGCTTATCATTTCCATAAGCGACAAACAGGCCGGAAACCCGTATAAATGCGGACTTC
>ERZ824598.3950-NODE-3950-length-11842-cov-2.597268_pt1 | contig 11842 bp, 13 predicted proteins | sample MGYA00519934_ERZ824598 | MGnify/ENA primary metagenome ERZ824598 (study PRJEB31778, sample SAMEA3449177) | human gut metagenome | biome: human gut; feature: human-associated habitat; material: faeces | place: United Kingdom | collected 2010/2012 ... | reverse complement strand
GAATTATAATAAATGCTATTTTATTTTTTCAATTTTTTTATGACATAGGTATCAGTTTTGTATCTTCGATTTTCTAGTCATTTTGTTGTGACATAATATAGTATGTTTTTTGACTAAACCAAACAAGATATGGTGTATTACTACTCCTTTTATTGCATGGACAGGATTGTTATTTTATCTTATGTTATTGATGTTATGTAAATCAAATAAAGGAAATTATTTTATTCCATACGTTACGTTACAGATGATATACTAACTGAAATTTCAAAACAAACTACAGATCAAAAAAAACATAGATCAGAGAAAAAAATAATCGAAAAAGAACAAACTATGAATTGAAAAAAGGGAGAAAGCCGATAAAAACAGGGAGAAGACTAAAAACACCGAACGAATAGAAAAGAGTGAGATAAAGTTTCTCACTTCATCTCACTCAGTTTTTGTTCCATGTGGTATAACTCTTTTGCAAATTCTTTAAAAGTTTCTTTCTTTGGAGAATCTTTTCCGATCTTCCCCTCGTTTTTGTAGCAGATCCGATGTTCCATGCTTGCCCAGAGATCCATTGCCATCGTCCGCATCTGAATTTCTACCGGATAATAATCCATGCCATCGATATGATAAACCGGAATTCCTACGATGATATGCAGACTCCTGTAGCCATTTTCCTTCTCCTGCCTGATATAATCCTTCTCCTGCAGGATCAGAATGTCTGTCTGCCTCTTGATCCTTTCCAGTACATGATATATATCTTCTTCAAAATAGCAGATGATCCGGATCCCTGCAATATCCGTCAGATTTTCCCTTGCTTCCTCTGCGCTCACCCTGCAGCCCTTTCTGCGCAGCTTTTCTTCGATACTTTCCTTCTTTTTGATTCGTTCCTGCATATGATGGATCGGATAATTCTTGTATTTACGCCTGTAATCGTTATTCAGGCTGTCCAGCCTCGTCATCAGGTTTGCCATGGCATCCTGATACGGAATGATAAGACTGTCATAATCCGCTTCCTCTATATACTCCATGTCTTACTCCCTTTTCCTTCAATCGTACAGCATCTGCCTGCTGCCCGTTCTTTGCTTTTTATTTTCTATATATTACCAGATATATTTGAATGAATTGTGTAAGATCTATGAAATCTACATAAAAAAGCTGAACAAAATCTAAATTCTGCCCAGCTCTTTATATTTCATACGTATCTTATATGGCTTGTGTGCAAACCATACTACAGCAGTTTGATCAGTTCCTCCTTAACGGAATCCACATGCTCCTGTGTCAGGCCGAAATCCATTTCTTTATAAGTCCATGCTGCACGTCCGATGCCATGCTTTTCAAAGGCTGCATGGATATCCTTGTACCAGTTTACCGTACCGTCGGCCGGAGCCTGGTCTATCACGCCGTATTCGCCGCAATACAGCGGTGCATTCATCTTTTTGGCATATTCGATCGCCGGAGCGAAAATTGCGTCAAAAAAGCCGATTCCCATGTCTGCAACGCCTGCCCGTCTGAAGATCTCTGTTGTATGATCCGGCATATGATTATCCTTTACTGCTTTTTCATACTCTGCCACCGTCATCGGATACTCCGTATGGAAGCCCTTTGGCATAAAATCCTGCCAGTATGCGGACTGGTGTGTGAAAAGCTGCGGATCATAGCAGTGGAAATTATATACGATCTTATCATCCATCGGCGGATCAAGCTGCGGAACGGAAAGCACACTGTTATAATTGATACCGCCTACCAGAATATAAGCATCCTTGCTATACTTACGGATCGTCTCCATGGCGCGTTTTGCCAGTGCATTCCATTTCAGCGCCACGCCCGGATCCACGATCTCATTCAACAGCTCAAATGCCATCCTGTCGCTGTATTTTGCGTATTTTGCAGCCAGCTTGTCCCATAATGCAATAAAGCGGTCTTTCAGCTTGTCATTGTCAAAAAAGCCTTCACTGCCTTCTATATCATCGAATACATAGCCTGCTGTCTTATGCAGATCCAGGATCAGATTCAGGTTGTATTTGCCACACCACTCGATACAATTGTCTATATACTTGTAATTCTCCTCGATCGGTGTGCCATCTTCCTCTTCGATCACATTATAATCAAGTGGAAGTCTGATGTGATCCACGCCCCAGGACGCGATCTCCTTGATATCCTCCTCCTTGATGAAGCTGTCATAATGCTGTGTTTCATACACTCTGCACTGTGAGATCCAGCCTCCTAAATTCATCCCTTTCTGATACCCTTCAAAAGTTCTCATATCCTTCTCCTTTCGTGTCCACACAAAAAATTTCATCGAAATTTCCTATAAATACAGAAAACTATATCCTCGTTTCCAAGGATATAGTTTATGATACCATATAACCTGCTCTCATGGCAGATGTATTCTGATTTTTTCTTTCAGCCGGTTATTCTGTTTCTCTGATCGCTCTTCTGACAGATAGTACTGCGCCCGGTGAAACAGAAAGCTCATCCACTCCCGCGTGAATAAAGTCTGCTGTCAGAGAAGTATCTGCTCCAAGCTCGCCGCAGATTCCTGTCCAGATGCCCTCCTTATGCCCATTTTCGGTCACCATTCTGATCAAGCGCAGAAGTGTCGGATTTTCTTCTTTTTCCAGCCCGAAATAATCAATCTGCTTGTCAGCCCCGATATCCAGTGTACGGATGATCACTTTCTTGCCACCCATTGTCTCCACAACTTTCCTGTAAACAGCAAACTGTTCTTCTTCTGTCGGGAAATCACTGTTTTCCAGATACAGAAATTCTGACCTGAACAGACCGATTCCGTCTGCATCATTTTCAATAACTGCAGCCAGATCACCATAACTGCCTATATTGGCATACAGATTGATCTTTTTCCCGGATTTTGTGACATTCTCTTTTCCGCGAAGCTGCTGCAAAAGCTTTTTCTTTTCATCATCCTGCTGTTTTTTCTGTATAAGCGGTCAGCGCTTCTCTGTCCGGATCTACAATAAATTTTCCCTCATATCCGTCAACGATTGCAAGTTTTCCTTCATATTTTTGATCAATATCCACACCAACAAGAGCCGGACTGCCCATTGTTCTGGCAAGAATGGCAGTATGCGAATTGGCAGAGCCAAGTCTCGTTACAAAGGAAAGTAATTTTGTCTTATCCATCTGTACTGTTTCTGATGGTGCAATATCCTCAGCCATCAGAATAACAGGCTCCTCTCCAAGTATACTGCTTTCCTGTGAAAGGATTGTGCATTCCTCTGTCTGTGCCACCAGAACGCCATTTGCCGCCTCCAGCACCTCCCTTGCTCTTCTGACATCTTCCCAGGGTACAAAATGCTCATATATCACATTCTGCTTAAAAATCACTCTTGCACCGGTACAGTTGATAATGCCGTCAAAATCCGTAAACATCCAGTCAGACAGCTGATGCCCCGATCTGCCGGAGCAGATCACAAGCCGATGTCCCGTCAGGCGTGCCTGCCGCAGTGCTTCCTTCGCTGAGGCAGGCATTTTCCCTGTGTAGTCAAGCAGTGTTCCATCGATGTCAAAGAACAGTAATTTAGGAGTCATTTTACAGGTTTTCCCGGAAGAATTTTTCCAGATTGGCAGCTGCTGTTTCTTCGTCATCACCTTCTACGGTAACTGTAACAGTCTCGCCTTTTTTCACACCGAGGCTCATAACTGCCATCAGTTTCTGTGCCTGTGCACTCTTCTCGCCTTTCGCGATCACAACTGTTGATGCATATTCCTTTACCTTTTTTGCAAGCGTTCCTGCAGGACGTGCATGAATTCCTACTTCATCTGTAATTGTGTAATTGAATGATTTCATTTTGTTTTCCTCCTTATTTCTCAAAACTGATAATTACATCTTTTTCTGTTACCTTGCCGGATTTTACCAGGGAAACAGATCGCAGATCATCTGTATTTGTCAATACAACCGGTGTGATCGTCTCAAGCCCATGTGCCTTGATCACATCCATATCAAATTTCAAAAGAAGCTGTCCCTTCTTTACTCTGTCTCCTTCTTTCACCTGTGGTACAATTTATAGCAGATACTGATATGTAGTATCTGTAAAGAAAGGAAAACCTATGCCAAAATCAAAATACGAACTGATCTATAAAGATCTGAAAGATAAAATTGACAGGAAAGAATATAAGGAGGGTACATTTCTCCCACCGGAAAATACATTAGTGCAGCAATACGACTGCTCACGGAATACAATACGCCGCGCCATTTCCCACCTTGTTATGGAGGGCTATGTACAGCCGCGTCACGGAAAAGGCGTGCGCGTCATACAGACAGCCCCACAGCCACAGCAAAAGTATGATTTTCGTGCAATGGGCATGGAAGGTCTGACAACAACAGTTACCAAATATGGGTACCATGTCAGGACAAAGGTCATTACCTTTACAGAACTTATTGTGGATGAAAAGCTTTCCCAAAAGACAGATTTCCCGGTTGGTACTGAGGTTTATTTTATTCAGAGGGTACGTTATCTGGATGATATTGCGAAAATGGTAGATACAAACCTGTTAAGAAAAGATATTATCAAAGATCTGACAAAAGAAATTGCGCAGAAATCACTGTTTGAATATTATACAAAGGTGCTCGATATTGAGCTTACCACGATCAAGCGTACGGTTACAGTAGAGCGCACCACGCCATTTGATGAGCATTATCTGACACTTGGCGATTACAACTGTATGGCTGTTATGACATCCAAGTGTTATAATCAGTACGGGATCCAGTTTGAATACTCTGAATCCCGTAACCGTCCTGATCTGTTCTCATTTCACTCTGTGATCAGCAAGAGCATGCAGCCTAATTTATAGGCTGCAGCCTGTCAGCCGATCAGAAGCTTCACAAAATACGCTGCATACGCAGCCAGCATGATGATGCCGCCTGAGCGTTTTAATTTACCTTCTTTATTGCAGACACAGACAAGAAGCAGGACGGCTGTTGCTGTTGCCACCGCTGTATCCAGCACAAATTTACTTTCAAATACGATCGGACTGATCAGTGCGGAAGTACCCGCTACAAATAAAATATTAAAGACATTGCTGCCGACAATATTGCCGATCGCGATATCCGCATTGCCTCTTCTTGCTGCTGCAATAGACGTCACAAGCTCAGGCAATGAGGTACCGAAGGCAACGATCGTCAGACCGATGATCCTGTCGCTGATACCGATCACCTTTGCGATCTCGGTTGCTCCATCGACTACAAAATCACTTCCAAGCACGATACATATAAGGCCGACCAGGATCATCAAAAGCTGCACAGGCAGGCTTTTCTGCTTTTCATCCGGCTCATTATCCTCCTTACCTTTCTTTGCCATCCAGAGCAGATAGCCCAGATAGATCAGAAAAGCGATCCACAAAATGCCGCCTTCCACTCTTGTTACCATTTCTCCTGTGTAACCCAAAACACCAAATAAAACGGTAATGGCGATCATATACGGTATTTCTATCATTCTTGTTGATTTCTGTACCGCCAATGGCACAATGACCGATGCAATACCAAGGATCAGCAGGATATTCATAATATTACTTCCCACGACATTTCCGACTGTGATTCCTTCATTTCCTTTCAGGGCAGAGGTATTACTGACAGCCGCCTCCGGTGCACTTGTTCCCATGGCAACGATCGTCAGACCGATCACAAGCTGCGGTATGCCGAGCCGGAAGGCAAGTGCGGAAGATCCGTCCACAAACCAGTCTGCTCCTTTGGTCAACATCACAAAGCCGACGATCAATAATGCGATTGCGATAAAAATGTTCATTGTTTTCTCCTCTTTTTTGTTTTCTATCATTATGCGGTTTAAAAAAACTCATGGATCGTATATCCATGAGTTTCTATGCATACATTGAACTTCCCTTAAGCCGTTACATTTGCTGCATATACAGAATCACTCCCAAATAAGCGCATTGCATTCTGCATACCCATATGCATCTGTTCATCTAAAACACTGGCAAAATCAGAAGTCTCTCCATAGGAAAGAGAATTCTCCACATCTGCAACATAAGGGGATTTCTTTTCGATATGATCAGTCGATACGTCATTATTTACACCCTGTATCTTTTCAAGGCTTTTCGCACTGACTGTATTGGTATTGTAAATATATGGCTGATATGCCATGATCGCGCCAATTCCCATGCTGAATCCTTCCTTTCGAAAAGTCATCTTCAGTATACCTTAACTTACTCTTTTTTGCAATCCCCGTCCGTTTTTTTCTCCGGTTTTTCATACTTCTTATAATGCACATAATCCTGTTTTGTATACTTACAAAATGCACTCAGATCTCTTGCCAGTATTTTGATGCTGTCGATCGTCGTATCAAAAAGACCTGATTTGTACAGATTATACAGCACAAGTCCGACCGGAACTGCCAGAATCATACCGCCAACACCGGAAAGGCGCCAACCGATAAATAACAAGATCAATGTCGGCAAAGTGGATAGACCCAGAGAATCTCCCACAATCCTCGGCTGGATCATCTGTCGGAGCAGCTGTCCACCGCCCCACAGTACCAGAAGAATGATCGCTGTTGTATAATTTCCGTTCAGTATTTTAATGATTGCCCATGGCACAAGTACTGTTCCTGTGCCAAAAACCGGTAGAAAATCTAATACCGCAATTCCCAGTGCCACCAATACCGCATATTTTGTTCCGGTAATCACCAGACCGACCACCAGCAGCAGATACATCCATATTTCAATTTTCAGCTGTGCCAGAAAATAGCCGCCAAAAGCCTTTGTCATCGTATTTTTTACGATCTGCCACTGCTTCTTGACCGACTGTGGTACGCATTTCTGTAAAAATGCATTGATCTGAAACTTTTCCGCAACAAAAAAGTAAGCAGATAGCAAGCCCATCAGGATAGACATCAGTATACTTGGCACATTCATTGCAACCCTGCTGACCACTTTAACCGTTGGAGAACTCAGATTTCCAAGCAGATTTCCCATATAAGATTTTACGCTTTCGATCACACTGTCGATCTGTTGTCTGGAATCTAGCGGCATACGCCGGTATAGTACCTGGAATCTACCACCAACATGTGTCAGATCCGCCTCGATTGCTTCCCACATAGAAGGCAGATTTCCGATAAATCCGATCACCTGCTGTGCCAGAAAGTCAGCAGCAAGGTAGAGCAGAAATGCCACACCGCCGATAACTACTGCAATAATAAAGGCGGAACCGGTTTTTCGTTTGATCTTCAGATGCTTTTCCAGAAGCTGTACAAGCGGATTGGCAAGGAGCGCAATGATCCAGCCAATGACAAAAGGCATAAAAAATACGATCAGCCGTGGTAATAAAATAACAACCAATATGATTGCCAGAACCGCGAGCACCAAATTCAGAAAAATTTTCAGGTAGTGTTTTACAGAATCCATTATTCATCACTCTTTCTTATCCAGAACTACTTCATCAATAAAGTCATACAATTCGTCTCTGCCCTGCTTCGTCTGGGCAGAATAAGGAAATACCAGTGTTCCCGACTCAACCTTTAGTGTTTCTTTGATCAGCCTGATCTGCTTCTGCACCTGAGAACGATTGATCTTATCCAGCTTTGTAGCAATGATGATCGGTCTGAATCCGTTATGTAAAATCCAGTCATACATCTGCACATCATTTGCACCCGGTTTATGCCGGATATCGATCAGCAGAAATACTTCTTTGAGCATTTCGGATTTTTGCAGATAGCGCTCGATCATCTTGCCCCATTTAGCTTTTACCTCCACAGAAGCATTCGCATAGCCATAACCCGGCAGATCCACAAAATACAGTTCCTGATTGATGTTGTAGTAATTGATCGTCTGCGTCTTACCGGGCTGTGCAGAAGTCCTTGCCAGAGATTTGCGGTTCATCAGCCCGTTGATCAGCGAAGATTTTCCCACATTACTCTTTCCGGCAAATGCAATCTCCGGGAGTGTATTTTTCGGTAATGTACTTGTAATGCCACACACTGTCTCCAGTGCCACATTTTTAATAATCATCTTTGCTCCCTTTCTGGAACGAGTGCTGCAGCACCTCTTCCATATTAGTAACAGGTGTAATATTAAGTCCTGTTTTAATTTCTTGTTCTATTTCTTCCAGATCTTTTACATTATCTACTGGTATTAATACGTTTTCAATACCTGCATTTTTGGCTGCAAGCAGCTTTTCTTTCAAACCGCCAATCGGTAATACACGACCGCGCAATGTGATCTCTCCTGTCATGGCAAGATTAGCGCGGATCTTCCGGTGTGTGATCGCAGATAAGACCGCTGCCGCCATCGTGATACCTGCGCTTGGTCCATCCTTTGGCACTGCGCCCTCCGGGATATGGATATGCAGATCATGCGTTTCAAAATAATCATTCGGGATATCATACTTCCTGCTGACAGAACGGATATAAGAAATGCCTGTCATTGCAGATTCCTTCATCACATCTCCCAATTGTCCGGTCAGTTTGATCTCACCTTTTCCGGGCATTTCGTTGACTTCGATCTCCAGTGTCACACCGCCGACGCTTGTCCATGCCAGACCGCGTACAATACCGACATCCGCTTTTTTCGCCCGCTTCTCGGGCTGGAACTTTTCTTTTCCCAGATATTCGGACAGATTATGAATGGTAATGCGGACAGCCTTTGTTTCCTTTTTCAAAAGCTGCGCTGCCACCTTTCTGCAGATCTTCCCGATCTTACGCTCCAGCTCCCTGACGCCCGCCTCTCTTGTATAGGCAAGGATCAGTTTCTCCAGTGCTTTATCGCTGAACGAAAGCTGTTTTGCCAGAAGACCGTGTTGGGAAAGCTGCTTCTTTACGAGGTGTTCTTTTGCAATATGCAGCTTCTCGTTTGTCGTATAGCCACCGATTTCTATGATCTCCATACGATCACGCAGCGGCGCATCAATGTCCTGCAGGTCATTTGCCGTCGCGATAAAAGTAACCTCCGACAGATCGATCGGCAGTTCCAGATAATGATCCTGAAAATGCTCATTCTGTTCACTGTCAAGCACTTCCAGCATTGCGGAAGCAGTGTCTCCTTTATAATCCCGGCTCATCTTATCAATCTCATCCAGCAGGATCAATGGATTTTTCACACCTGCCTGCTTGATCGCCGTAACGATCCGTCCGGGCATTGCACCTACATACGTCTTTCTGTGTCCGCGGATCTCTGCTTCATCCCTGACACCGCCCAGACAGATCCTGACATATTCTTTGTGCATGGCGCGTGCCATACTGCGCGCAATACTCGTTTTACCGATACCAGGCGGTCCGACCAGACATAAAATAGGGCTGTTTCCTTTTTCAGCAAGCTGTCTGACTGCCAGATATTCCAAAATCCTCTCTTTGACATCTGTAAGCCCGTAATGGTCTGCCTGCAGGATCTTTTCTGCTTTCTCAATGTCTGTATTATCTTCCGAGCACTTGTCCCATGGCATCTCCAGAAGCGTTTCGATATAACCGCGTTCTACAGCACTTTCCGAAGAACTCATGCTGATCCTCTCGTATCTGGCGATCTCTTTTTTGATCCGTTCTTTTACCGTATCATCTGCCTGCAGCTTTTTCAGCTTTTTGCGGAATGCTTCCGCATCTGACTCGGTATCTTCCTCTCCCAGCTCTTTGCGGATGTAATGCATCTGCTCTCTGAGCACATATTCTCTCTGGTTTTTCTCTACCCTTTTCTTGACTTCCTTATTCAGTTCATTGCGGATCTCCATGACCTGGATCTCTTCCTGCAACAATGTTTCGATATAGGTATATCTGTCCTGCAGGGATATACATGCAAGTACCTGCTGTTTTTTTGCAGGAGAAACTTGCAGATTCATGGCAAGCTGATCCATAAAATGAGAGAAATCTTTCACTTCCTCCAAATGCCGGATCACGCCGTTGCCTTTGTCCTGCATGCTCTGCAGCTTCGTATAGGCTTCTGACAGCTGACGCCGCATTGCTTCCAGCGTCGCCTCATCCGGTTCTGCGTCCGCCTCTATATCCGCTTTCTGTATCGTAAAGACTGCCCACATGCAGTCTGTCTCTTCTATTTCTTCTATCTGTCCTCTGCAAACGCCCTCTACCAATACCCGTATGATTTTCCCCGGCATTTTAATAAGCTGTCTGATCTTTGCAAGTGTACCGACTTCATACAGATCCTCTCTTGCAGGCTCCTTTATCTGCGGATCTTTCTGCATGACCAGAAAGATTTCCTGCTCCATGCTCATTGCCAGCTCCAGCGCTATGGCAGACGCTTTCCTGCTGATATCAAAGTGTATCACATTATCGGGCAGAACGCAGACATCCCGCAGGGGGATCACTGGTAATTTCTTCTGTATCTGTTCCATATTTTTCTCTTTCTTATGGCAAAACGCCGCCCTGCTGGCAGGGCGACGTCCTTATGCTCTTAATTTCTTTGCGGAATCCGATTCCCGATGCTCTACGATCGGTTTACTCTCTCAGCACTACCTGTTTTGTAATAGTACATTTTTGTATCGTATCATCCGATGGGATCTCATACATAATATCCATCATGATCTTTTCAATGATTGATCTCAGACCTCTGGCTCCGGTCTTTCTCTCCATTGCCTGCTTTGCGATCTCTGTGACCGCATCCGGCTCAAATTCAAGATCTACGCCATCCATTTCAAAGAGCTTCTTATACTGCTTTACAAGCGCGCTCTTTGGCTCTGTCAATATCTTCTTCAGTGCTTCTTCATCCAGTCCTTCCAAAGATACCGTGATCGGAACTCGTCCGACAAATTCAGGAATCAGACCAAATTTCACAAGATCCTGCGGTGTTACTTCCTTCAGCATATCGCTGATGTCGCGGATCACGTTTTCTCCGATCTCTGCATTAAAGCCAATGGACTTTCTGTCCAGTCTGTTTTCAATGATCTTTTCCAGTCCGTCAAACGCACCGGAACAAATAAATAAAATATTGGTTGTGTCAATCTGGATCAGTTCCTGATGTGGATGCTTTCTGCCCCCCTGTGGCGGAACTGATGCAACCGTACCTTCAATGATCTTCAGAAGTGCCTGCTGTACACCTTCGCCCGATACATCTCTGGTGATTGAAACATTTTCGCTCTTCTTTGTGATCTTATCGATCTCATCAATATAGATGATACCGTACTGTGCACGTTCCACATCATAGTCTGCTGCCTGAATGATCTTAAGCAGGATATTTTCCACATCCTCACCTACATATCCGGCTTCTGTCAGTGTGGTTGCATCTGCAATTGCAAACGGTACATTTAAAATACGTGCTAACGTCTGTGCTAACAGTGTCTTACCGGAACCGGTCGGTCCTAACATCAGAATATTACTTTTCTGAAGCTCCACATCTAAATCCAATGGAGCAGTAATTCTCTTATAATGATTGTAAACTGCCACAGACAGCACTTTTTTTGCTTCGTCCTGTCCGATAACATATTCATCTAAAAATGCTTTCAGCTCTTCCGGCTTATAGAGATGAATCTCCTCTGCCATGCCTTCCGGCTGCACATTTTCCTCTTCTTCAAATTCTTCCTCGATAATTTCTGTGCATACCTCTACACATTCATCGCAGATAAATGCACCATTTGGTCCCGCAATCATCTTACGGACCTGTTCCTGTGACTTTCCGCAAAAAGAACATCTGATCTTGTCTTCTATATTACGTCCTGCCATATACTCTCCCTTCAATCTACAACGAGGACATCCCAAAATTGTCAAATCTTCATTTTGAGCTGCCCTCACTTTTTACTCACAATTATCTGTTTGTAATGATACTGTCAATGATACCGTATTCTTTTGCTTCTTCGGCACTCATGTAATAATCACGCTCGGTATCCTGTGCCACCTGCTCGATCGGTTTTCCTGTGTTCGCAGCGATAATCTCATTTAATTTTTTC
>ERZ824598.3932-NODE-3932-length-11911-cov-3.251518_pt1 | contig 11911 bp, 10 predicted proteins | sample MGYA00519934_ERZ824598 | MGnify/ENA primary metagenome ERZ824598 (study PRJEB31778, sample SAMEA3449177) | human gut metagenome | biome: human gut; feature: human-associated habitat; material: faeces | place: United Kingdom | collected 2010/2012 ... | reverse complement strand
CCTTCATGGCTGATATGCCATAAGTTACGGTCACGGCTGTAACTCTGGTCTGTGCCGAATGGAAGATCGATTCCGTGTGCTTTGCAGTATGCGATCTCTGCCTCACGGGAATCCATCTGCCACTTGTCATCACGCCAAGGAGCTATGATTTTGATATCCGGAGCAAGTGCTTTGATACCAAGCTCGAAACGGATCTGGTCATTTCCTTTTCCGGTAGCACCGTGGCAGATTGCAACAGCGTTTTCTTTTCTGGCGATCTCTACCAGTTTCTTTGCGATACCAGGACGTGCCATGGCAGTACCTAATAAGTATTTGTGCTCATATACAGCACCAGCCTGTACACAAGGTACGATGTAATCGTCACAGAACTCATCTGTGATATCTTCGATATATAATTTAGAAGCGCCGGATAATTTGGCTCTTTCTTCCAGTCCGTCTAATTCTTCGCCCTGTCCGCAGTTGATACAGCAGCAGACAACCTCATAACCATAAGTCTCCTTTAACCAAGGGATAATAGCGGTAGTATCGAGTCCGCCGGAGTAAGCTAAAACAACTTTTTCTTTCATAAGATTGTATCCTTTCTTTCTATATGGAATTGTACGCTCTCGTACGACTAACCCTACTATACATCAATCCAAATGAAAACACAAGTGAAAAAATATACATAAAATTGCATAAATATACATAAATTTGTGAATATTTGCTATTTACGGATGGAAAAAGATGGACTATTATAGGATAGAATCATATTTTTAAAAGAAAGAAAAGGTAAGAAACATGGTAAAGGTAGGAATTATCGGAGCGACCGGTTATGCAGGAGCAGAACTGGTGCGTATTTTATTGAATCATAAAGAGGCACAGATCGAATGGTTTGGATCAAGAAGCTATATCGATGAAAATTATGCAGATATTTACAGAAACTTTTTTGAACTTGTCGATGCAGACTGTCTGGGTGATAACATGGATGAGCTTGCTTCCCGCGTGGATGTGATTTTCACGGCAACACCACAGGGATTTCTGGCAGGTGTGCTGAATGAGGATATTTTAAATAAGGTAAAGATCATTGATCTGAGTGCGGATTTTCGAATCAAAGATGTTGCTACCTATGAAAAATGGTATAAGATTGAGCATAAAAGCCCACAGTTTATTAAGGAAGCCGTTTACGGACTCTGTGAGATTAACCGTGATAAGGTGACCACCCAGACCCGTCTGATTGCAAATCCGGGATGTTATACGACCTGTTCCATTCTGACAGCATATCCGCTGGTAAAAGAGGGACTGATTGATCCGGATACATTGATTATTGATGCAAAATCTGGTACTTCCGGAGCGGGACGTGGGGCAAAGACACCGAACCTGTTCTGCGAAGTGAACGAGAGTATGAAAGCATACGGTGTGACAACACACAGACATACACCGGAGATTGAGGAGCAGCTCGGCTATGCGGCAGGAAAAGAGATTACCGTGAATTTTACACCGCATCTGGTTCCGATGAACCGCGGAATTCTTGCGACAGAGTATGCAACCCTGATCAAAAAGCCGGATGGTACCTATCCTTCTTATGAGGAACTGAAGGCTGCTTACGATAAATATTATGCAAAGGAACGTTTCGTGCGTGTATTAAAGAAAGGTGTCTGCCCGGAGACCAAGTGGGTAGAGGGCAGCAATTACGTGGACGTAAACTTTGTCATTGATGAGCGTACCGGCAGAGTTGTGATGATGGGTGCACTGGACAATCTGGTCAAGGGTGCAGCCGGACAGGCCGTACAGAACATGAATCTGCTGTTCGGATTTGATGAGGCAGAAGGACTTTCCATGGTTCCGATGTTTCCATAATGAAAGGCATCTGTTTGATGCATTTCCTACGCTCATTGTTTCCGCGTAAGAGGAACTTTCATACAATGAGCTCTATAATGAGGTGAATAATGAGTAAAGAATATACAATCCGTGTGATGACACTGGAAGATTATGATGAGGTGTATGCGTTGTGGATGGGCATCCACGGTTTTGGAATCCGTTCCATCGATGATTCCAAAGAAGGCGTGGAGCGGTTTTTAAAAAGAAATCCGACCACGAGTATGGTAGCGGTAGCAGATGGAAAGATCGTGGGAGCCATTCTCTGCGGACATGACGGGAGACGCGGATGTCTGTATCATGTCTGTGTGCATGAAGATTACCGGAAGAACGGAATCGGAAAAGCCATGGCAGTCGCATGTATGCGCGCCCTGCAGAAAGAAAAAATCAATAAGGTCAGCCTGATCGCATTTAAGAGCAATGAGCTGGGAAATCATTTCTGGAAAGATGCCGGCTGGTGTTTCAGGGAAGACTTAAACTATTACGATTTTACATTGAACGAAGCAAATATTACGAGATTTAATCGGTAAGGAGAATGTTATGAGTGAGAATTTAAACGCATTGGAAAAAGCACAGGTGCTGATTGAGGCATTGCCTTATATCCAGCGTTTTAACCGCAAGATTATCGTTGTAAAATACGGTGGATCAGCGATGGTAGATGAGAAACTGAAAAAACAGGTCATCCAGGATGTCACCTTGTTAAAGCTGGTTGGATTCAAACCGATCATTGTGCATGGCGGTGGCAAGGAGATCAGCAAATGGGTTGCCAAAGCAGGAATGGAACCGGAATTTATCAATGGACTGCGTAAGACGGATGCGCCTACCATGGAGATTGCAGAGATGGTGTTAAACCGTGTCAATAAATCACTTGTATCCATGGTGCAGGAACTTGGGGTGCAGGCGGTCGGCATCAGTGGAAAAGACGGTGGTCTGTTAAAGGTGGAAAAGAAATTGTCGGATGGTCAGGACATCGGATATGTAGGAGAAGTAAAGGAAGTGAATCCAAAGATTCTGTATGATCTGCTGGAGAAAGATTTCCTTCCGATTATCTGCCCGATCGGTCTTGATGACAATTATGATACATATAATATCAATGCGGATGATGCGGCATGTGCGATTGCCCGTGCGGTTTCCGCAGAGAAACTGGCATTCTTAACCGATATCGAGGGAGTATACAAAGATCCGGAAGATCCGTCCACTCTGATTTCCGAACTTACGGTTTCCGATGCAAGAAAACTGATTACAGACGGATATATCGGCGGCGGTATGCTTCCGAAGCTGAATAACTGCATTGATGCTATTGAAAACGGAGTATCCCGTGTGCATATTCTCGATGGAAGAATCGCACATTGTCTGCTTTTGGAAATCTTCACCAATCGCGGAATCGGTACTGCAATTTTGGGTGATGAAGAACATCATTTTTACAATGAATAAGAGATAAGAGGTGTGGATAAACAATGAATAAACAGGAATATATTGATACCGCGGAGCAGGAACTGCTGCATACCTACAATCGTTTTTCACTTGTACTTGATCATGGTGAGGGCGTATACCTTTACGATACAGACAAAAAAGCGTATCTGGATTTCGCAGCCGGAATCGCCGTATGTGCGCTGGGCTATAGCAATGAGGCGTATAAAAATGCGCTGAAGGATCAGGTGGATAAACTGCTGCATACGTCAAATCTTTATTACAATGTCCCGACCATTGAGGCGGCAAAGAAAGCACTAAAAGCCAGCGGAATGGATCGTATTTTCTTTACAAACAGCGGTACGGAGGCCATTGAGGGAGCCATCAAAGCTGCAAAAAAATATGCATATACCAGAGACGGACATGCCGGCCATGAAATCATTGCCATGAAACATTCTTTCCACGGAAGAAGTATCGGAGCACTTTCCGTAACCGGAAATGCCCATTATCAGGAACCGTTTGCTCCGCTCATGCCGGGGGTGAAATTTGCAGAGTATAACAATTTAGAAAGTGTAAAAGAACTGGTAACGGACAAGACCTGTGCGGTTATTATGGAGACGGTACAGGGAGAAGGCGGAATTTATCCGGCCGATCCTGCATTTATCGAGGGCGTGCGCAGGCTCTGTGATGAAAAGGATATTCTGTTAATCTTAGATGAGATCCAGTGTGGCATGGGACGTACCGGCGAGATGTTCGCATGGCAGAATTACGGAGTAAAACCGGATATCATGACCTGTGCAAAAGCACTCGGATGTGGAGTGCCGGTCGGTGCATTTTTCCTGACACAGCGTGTGGCAGACAAATCGCTGGCACCGGGAGACCACGGAACGACCTATGGTGGAAACCCATTTGTCGGAGCAGCCGTTTCGGCAGTATTTGATCAGTTTAAAGCCTGTGACCTTTTAGGTCATGTAAAGGAAGTAGCGCCTTATCTGGAACAGAAACTGGATGAGCTGGTAGAAAAATATGACTTCCTTATAACACGCAGAGGCAAAGGTCTGATGCAGGGTGTGGTTTGCAAGCTTCCAGTTGGAAAAGTGGCAGCCGCAGCACTTGAGCAGGGACTGATCGTGATCACAGCGGGAGCGGATGTCCTTCGTTTTGTTCCACCGCTTGTCATCGAAAAACAGCATGTGGATGAAATGATTGAAAAGCTGGAAAAAGCATTACTTTCTGTGCAGGAATAACTTACACTTGTAAAAGTAACAAAAAATCGTTAAAATAGAAATGCATTGAGACTCGTTTCGCCCCGGAAAGGGAGAAATGAGATGAAAAAACATTGGATAAAAAAGTGCTGTATGATTCTGACATGCCTGTATCTGACGGGATGTGGCAGGGAGGAAGTGCCATATCTGGATACCACTCAGACACAGGAGCAGACGGTGGAAACGGAACGAACGGAACAAAAAGAAACATTAAAATCCGACCAGACGGTACAGGTATATGTATGCGGGGAGGTAGCAGCTCCCGGTGTCTATCAGCTGAAAGACGGTATGCGCATCTGCGATGCGGTGGAGGCGGCAGGAGGACTGACCAAAGCTGCCAGCCGTGAATACTGGAATCTTGCTGAGAAGCTTTCGGACGGACAGATGATTTATTTTCCCACAGAGGAAGAGGCAAGGGAGAGGAAAGCATCGGCAGAGGCAGCCGGTGCCTCTGTGCAGGAGGAATCGGACGGGCGGATCGATATCAATACGGCGGATGCCACGCAGCTTGTGACCATTCCGGGAATCGGAGAGACACGGGCGGCGGCAATTCTTGCATACCGGGAGAAAAACGGGCCGTTTGCGAAAGTCGAAGATATCATGCAGGTATCCGGAATCAAAAGCGCACTTTTTGAGAAAATGAAAGATTATATAACGATTCGTTGAGGTGTAATATGGCAAAGAAAGTTCTCGTAGTAGATGATGAGAAATTAATCGTAAAAGGAATCCGGTTCAGTCTTGAACAGGACGGGATGGAAGTGGATTGTGCATACGATGGAGAAGAAGCGCTGAATATGGCGAAAGCAAATGAGTATGATATGATCCTTTTGGACATCATGCTTCCGAAGATGGACGGATTCGAAGTATGTCAGGCGATTCGTGAATTTTCTGATATGCCGATTGTTATGCTGACAGCGAAGGGCGACGATATGGATAAGATTCTGGGACTTGATTATGGTGCCGATGACTATATCACAAAGCCGTTTAATATTCTTGAGGTGAAAGCGCGTATCAAAGCGATCATGCGTCGTACCGCAGGACCGAGAGAAAAGAAAGAAGTTTCTTCGATTGTGGAGAAAGGGGATCTGCGTCTGGACTGTGACAGCAGACGGCTGTTTATTTCAGGCAGGGAAGTAAACCTTACCGCAAAAGAATTTGATCTGCTGGAACTTCTTGTGAAAAATGAAAATAAAGTATATAGCAGGGAAAATCTGCTCGGACTGGTCTGGGGAAAAGATTATCCGGGAGACGTGCGTACAGTGGATGTGCATGTACGTCGTCTGCGTGAAAAGATCGAAACCAACCCAAGTGAACCGAAATACGTGCACACAAAATGGGGTGTGGGATATTATTATTACCAGAAATAGACGAGAAGGCAGAAAGGTTTTTCCATGCAGAAGAGTAAACAGTTTCTTCAGTTCTTAAAAAGTTTAAAATTTCGGCTGATTCTTTTGATCGTTGTGATTGCGGTCGTACCGAGTCTGATTCTTTCGGCAGCAGTTTTAAAATATTACGAAAAGCGTGCCGTTTCTATCCGGGAAAGTGAAATCTTAAGCCAGGCAAAAATTCTGGCAAATCAGATAGCGACAAGTGAATATATGAAGCTGGGGGCGGATGTATCGTCCAGCAATATTCAGACACAGATTGATATGCTCACGACCATCTATGATGGTCGTGTCATTGTTGTGGATGACAACTGCAAAGTTTATTATGACACGTATAATCTCGATGACCATAAGCTGATCATTGCAGAGGAGGTCATGCGCAGTTTCAAGGGTGAGGATATTGTGCATTATGATTCGGAGAACCATTACATTGAGATGACGATCCCGATCAGCGATCCTGATGATAAAAGTGAAACGGTGATCGGAGTTATGCTGATCAGTGTTTCTACGGACAATATTGTGATCAACCAGTCATATATGCGACAGGTGGCGGTGATCGTTATGGTCATGGTCGGAATTGCAATTGTGTTTTTTGCAATCCTTCTGCTTTTGTATTTCCTGAAGCCGTTGCAGAAGATTGAAGAGGGAATCGCTGCAATCAAAAACGGATACGGAGAGTACAATCTTCAGGTTAATGATTACACGGAGACGGCGGGAATCTGTGAGAAGATCAATCAGATGCTTGGCCGGATCAAAGTCATGGATGATTCCCGGCAGGAGTTTGTATCGAATGTGTCACATGAATTAAAGACACCGCTGACATCCATGAAGGTGCTGGCGGATTCGATCAATAGCATGCCGGATGCGCCGAAGGAACTGTATCAGGAATTTATGGAAGATATCACCAACGAGATTGAGCGTGAGACAAAGATCATCAACGATCTGCTTTCTCTGGTGAAGATGGATAAGTCTGCAGCAGGGCTGAATGTATCTTCCGTCAATATCAATGAACTTTTAGAGCAGATTTTAAAACGTCTGCAGCCGATTGCGGATAAGCAGAAAGTGGAACTTGTCCTTGAGAGTTTCCGCCCGGTTACCGCAGAAGTGGATGAGGTAAAAATCACGCTTGCGATCACAAATCTTGTGGAGAATGCAATCAAATATAACCGGAATGACGGAGAGGGCTGGGTACACGTATCGCTGAATGCGGATCACCAGTATTTCTACCTGAAAGTAGAAGATTCCGGAATCGGTATTCCGGAGGAGTCTCTGGATCATATTTACGAACGATTTTACCGGGTGGATAAATCCCATTCCCGTGAGATCGGAGGAACCGGACTGGGACTTGCGATTACAAGAAATTCCATACTGATGCATCGCGGCGCAATTAAAGTATATTCTGTGATGGGCGAGGGAACAACCTTTGATGTTCGTATTCCGCTCAACTATATTGCATAGGAGGAAAAAGATGAGAAAAAAAATAATTTCAATCATACTCCTTGTGGCAATGGTACTCACAATGACTGCTGGATGTGGAAAAAAAGAAGATAAAAAAGACTATTTTGTATTTTATGTAAACAATGAGCTGACAAAGGTTGTTGCGAAAAAGATTACCCTGCAGCATACTTCATCCGGCAAAGCACAGGTGAAGGAACTGCTCAAAGATCTGCAGACACAGCCGGAGGATGCAACGCTTCGAAGAACCATTCCACGCAAAGTAAAAATCCAGAATATAGATCTGATCTCTTATCAGATTACGGTGGATTTCAGCAAGGAATATTACGATATGAAACCGACGGAAGAGATTCTGACCAGGGCTGCAATTGCAAAGACACTGTTGCAGCTGAGCCAGTATGTGACCTTTACTGTGGATGGAAAACCACTTGTGGATGCCTCGGGAGCAAATGTAGGTGCCATGAATCTGGACAGTTTTGTGGAAAATCCGGGAGAACAGATCAATTCCAGCCAGAAAGCAACACTGAAACTTTATTTTTCAAATAAGGCGGGTACCAGACTGGTTCCGGAAACCAGAGAGGTACATTACAGTTCCAACATTTCACTGGAAAAACTGGTGATGGAACAGCTGATTGAGGGACCAAGAAAAAGCGGACTCTTGGCAACGATTCCTTCGGAGACGAAACTGATTACGATCACAGTGGTGGATGGGGTCTGCTATGTCAATCTGGATGAAATGTTTTTGAATCAGAATCAGGAAATCTCAGAACCTGTTGTTTTATACTCTATCGTGGATTCCCTGACGGAACTGACGGGAATCGATAAAGTACAGATTTCCATCAACGGAGACACCAGTGGCAAATGCCGTTACACGTATAAACTATCAAAGATGTACAAGGCAGATGACCGGCTGGTCACAAAAGAAAGCGATGAGAAAGTAGAATCTACGGAATAGGAAAAGAAAGCGTGAGGAAAAGACCATTTCTTTTGCTTGCCACAGAGTTTCTGCTGGGGATTGTGTGTGTCAGAGAGCAGCTGCCGGCATGGGGTGTGCTGGCAGTTCTGTTACTGGTATATACCACTCCATGGAAGGAACGGGGGATGCGGAAAGTTCTGTTTGCGGCAGGACTTCCCGGTATGTTTCTTTTGGGGATGCTGCAGATGCAGCGACAGATCGATTTCAGGCAGCAGTACCTGCAGAAACTCACAGATGGCCAGGAGGTTCGCCTGGCGGGAAAGATTGATCGGATAGAACCGAAAACCAGATGCGTTTATTACTATTTAAAAGATTGCACGGTGGAAGCAGAATCGCAGACACTGCCATGCAATGATGTAATCGCATATGTTTCTTCTGCCAGCCATTCGGCTGGACAAATCCTGAATATTGAGGGTACAATTTCATTATTTACAGAAGCATCCAATGAAGGGATGTTTGATGCCCGGCAGTTTTACCAGAGTCAGAAAATTGATTTCGGCATATGGGTCACAAAGATCAGCCGGGTCTATGGAAAACCGGATCGTTACCGGTGCGCACTACAGAATATGAAAAAGCGTGCAAATGACGTGATCCGGCATTCTATCCGGGACGATGGCGTGCTTTCTGCGATGCTGTTAGGGGAAAAGGGGGCTCTGGATGCAGAGATAAAATCTTTGTATCAGAGAGCGGGGATCGCCCATGTGCTTGCTATTTCCGGACTTCATATTTCCCTTCTGGGGATGGGACTGTACCGCCTGCTGCGGAAACGACTGCATACCCGGTATGTGACAGCAGCGCTGGCAACGACCGTTTTTTTGATTTCCTATGCGGTTTTAAGCGGAAACGGGGTATCTACACAGCGGGCGGTGGGCATGTGTCTGATTTATTTGTTTGCGGATGTGACAGGATATGCCTATGACATGTTAAATGCGCTTGGAATTGTTATGCTCGTACTTTTGTGGGAAAATCCGTTTCTGCTATCGTATTCCGGATTTGTGTTTTCCGTGATGGCGGTGATTGCCATCGGAGTGGGAGCCAATGTACTGCTGGAATGGGAACATTCATGGAAACGCAGACAGCAGGCCGGAGAGGAAACCATCAAAAAAACATTTTTCTCAAGACAAAAAGAAGGAATTCTGGTAAGTTTTGCAATCCAGTTGTTTACCATCCCGCTGGTCGCATATTCTTATTATGAAATTCCCGTGTACGCGATGCTGATAAACCTGTTTGTACTTGCGGTGGTCAACGGATTACTGGGGCTTACTGTGCTTGGGGTGATTGTGGGGATGGCGTTTTTGCCTGCGGGGCGTGTTCTGTTTGCACCCTGTGGCTGGATGCTCGACAGTTACCGGTTTCTGTGTGAGGTTTCCTTAAAGATTCCGGGTGCGCAGAGGATCACAGGGAAACCTGCGCATATGCGGATCTTTTGGTATTACCTGGGGCTTGGAGTGTTTCTTCTGGCGATCTATGCCTGTGCACGCAGAAATGAAAAGCATAAAGACTGCAGGGAAACGGCAGATCTGTGTGTAAGCCGAAGAAAGAAACGTCTGCAGGGCATAGTTTTTTCCTGTTTTATTGCGTTTCTTCTGCTTTTTCTTCTTTTTCCACAGAAGAAATCGTTTGAGATTGATTTCCTTGATGTGGGACAGGGAGACGGTATTTATCTGTGCACGGGCGGCGGGACTTCCATGTTTATCGATGGTGGGAGCACCGATGTGAAACAGGTGGGAAAGTACCGGATTCTGCCGTTTTTAAAGGCAAAAGGAGTGTCAGAGATTTCTTACTGGTTTGTCAGTCATACGGATACCGATCATGTGTCCGGTCTTAAGGAGGTTCTTGTGTCCGGATACCGTGTGGAGTATCTGGTGTTTGCAAAAGCAGTGGAAAAAGAAGCAAAGACAAAAGAGCTGGCAGAACTGGCCCGCAGCCATGGAACGAAAGTGCTTTATATGCAGGCGGGGGATACGGTAAGAAGCAAACGTGCAGCTATGCGCTGTCTGTATCCCAAAGCTGCGGATAAAGCGGAGGATGTCAATGATCTGTGTCTGGTACTGCAATTTGAAGAGGGGGATATAAGCGCTCTGTTTGGTGGAGATATCTCCACAGATGTGGAAGAGCAGCTGCTCCGGCGCAGAAAATGGGATAAGGTTTTGGTTTTTAAGGCGGATCATCATGGATCGCGCTATGCGAACGCAGAAGCGTTATTGAAGTGTATCCGGCCGGAAATTACGGTTGCTTCAGCCGGAAAGGATAATCGTTACGGACATCCGAGCCCGGATGCCGTACAAAGGATCAAAGAGAGCGGCAGCAGATTTTTTTGCACCATCGAAGGCGGAAGGATACGGGTGCGCGTCATCGAAAATAAGCTGGTGTGTGAAACTTATGTGAAATAGAAAAAATTATTTTCCGGCACTGTACTGTACCAGAAACAGTTCAACAGCCATCTGGTCATTCATATGTCCGGTCTTTACTGAAGTTTCGTATTCCACACCATCGCGGATTGCCTGTTTGAGCTGATCCATGGAAAAGGCACGGCTCTGCGACTGGTATTTGCGGACCGCCCACTCCGGGCAGCCGGCTTTTGAAGCAATTTCTTTGTTGCCAAATCCCTGATTGGTCATGGATTTGACAATCATCAGACGCTGAAACTGGCTGGAAAGCAGAAAAAGAATACGCATCGGAGCTTCTTTGAGGGCAAGAAGATCATAATAAAGATCCAGTGCCTTTTTCTGCTGGTGCAGTGCCACTGCGTCAATCATGTCAAAGATTTTATTCTCGGTCTGTTCGGTGGTGATGGCTTCCACATCGGAGATATCAATATAGTCTTTTTCCAGTGTGTAGCAGAGAAGTTTTTCCAGCTCTTTGTCGATATTTTCCATGTCATCACCGGTTTTACGGATAAAGAGCGCATAGGCATCTCTTGTAATATTTTTTCCGTTTCTGCGGATTCTTCCCTCGATCCAGCGGGAGAGAGTCGTCTCATTCTGACGCGGAAATTCCACGATGCTTCCGTTTTTTTTCACCTGCTTGTACATCTTTGTTTTCTTGTCTATTTCTTTTTCCGCAAAGACAAAATAAGTGGTTTCCGGAATGGAAGACATGTAATCGGCAAGTTCTTCGGCGCTTTTTTTAAACAGACCGCTGTCTTCGATCAGAATGAGTCTGCGGTCGGCAAAAAAAGGCAGTGTCTCTGCCAGATCGATGATCTCTTTCTGGTTGATGTCGCTGCCGGAGAAAGCAGAAAAGTTCATGGTATCATCATCCGCTGCCAGTGCATGCTTTAATTTGTCCCGGTACTGGCGGATCAGATACTGTTCTTCTCCGTATAACAGATAAATCTGTTTGAATTGTCCTGTTTTGATGTCGTTATCAATCGTTTTCATGTCTACATTATATACATATTGGCAGACTTTTACAACTTTTTTTCAATTACATCTTGACAGAAGGGACAGCTTGACATATTATATTCTAGTATGTTTGCGATGAAGCGTCCGTGTCTGTTTCACCGCAGGAAACAAATTACAGTTTGATATGGAGGTGTACAGATTGGCTAACATTAAATCTGC
>ERZ824598.3928-NODE-3928-length-11931-cov-10.851886_pt1 | contig 11931 bp, 10 predicted proteins | sample MGYA00519934_ERZ824598 | MGnify/ENA primary metagenome ERZ824598 (study PRJEB31778, sample SAMEA3449177) | human gut metagenome | biome: human gut; feature: human-associated habitat; material: faeces | place: United Kingdom | collected 2010/2012 ... | reverse complement strand
AACTTTAAAGCATATCTTCCAAATATTTTCGGAAGTTTTTTTTATTTTTCTTTTTCCTGTATTTTCAAATCCTTTAAACAAGGATAAGAAAAGCAAAACAAGAAAAGTTCTTTTTCTTTGCGAGTCGGACTGCAAAGATAAGGAGAATTATTAATAAGTTCCAAATGTTTTTCGAAAAATATTTTTATCTCTTTTTATTTCTCTGTGTCACCTTCCACACTTCTGTTTCAGTATTTCAATCTTACCACTTTCCTTCTCTTGGAAAGCGGGTGCAAAGGTATAGGATTTAACAATACAAGCCAAACATATCTATCATTTTTTTTAATAAAAATGAAACTTTTTTGTAACTTACTGATTCATAAATGCATTTCGCATTAACAATTTTGAAGAAAGGAAAAAGAGAGAAAATAACTATACATTATATATATACGTGCGCGCGAAGAGCACGAAGAAAGAGAATAAAAACATTTTATAAGCATGCCGGATTGGGTGGTGGCGGTTCTGTCAGTATAGTCGCCGCATCAAAGCAGGGACATTGTTTCACCCACTCTTCCGGCTCTATCTCCCCGTTATGGTTCAGGTCGGGGCTCAGGTCGCGGTGACCGCACAGCCGGGAACCGGGATAATCCTTCAGCAACAGCAACACAAGCACACGCAGGGAGTGCCTTTGGAAAGGGGTGCGTGTATCGGCAGGGCGACCACACTCGTCAAGACCGCCTTCGTAACAGACCCCGATGCTCTTGTCGTTCCAACCGCGGGCATGGGCACCGGGCAGGGCCAAGGGACGGAGGGACTTGATGTCACCGTTCTTGCGGATATAAAAATGATAGCCTGCGCCGGAGAAGCCCCGGCGCAGGTGGTCTGTCGTCAAGTCGTGCTCCGTATAGCAGCGGTCGCAGCGGGTGGCGGAACAATGGACGACGATAAGATTGATGAATCTCATGAGAATTAAAAATTAGAAATTAAAAATTAAAAGTGAAGGAAACCCGCTACACTGTCATGGCATGGGCGCTCAGGGCACCAATAAGCGCGGAGGCTACAGCGATTATCACTTTCAGAATCTTATCCCAAACAGATGATTTTGTACTCATAAAATTAAGGATTAATAGTTAAGAATTAATGGTTAAGAATTAATGGTTAAGGATTAGTGATTAAGGATTAAGGGCTAATGATTAATGGTTAATCATTAGGGATTGATTAGCGATAAGCGATTTGCTTGTGTTCATTAACCATTAATCACTAACCCTTAATCATTCCTTCTTTATCCCAGCGGATTTTCGCCCTGGTCGCCGTCGCCGCCTCCGGAACCACCGCCTTGATTGCCGCCACCGGAGCCGCCCTCCTCGGGCTTGTCGAGCACAAAGCCCACATTCGCCGGGCTGCGGGTCACGGCGGTACTGCCGTTCACCAGCTTCAGCTCCTTGTCGGGGATAAAGCGGATATTCACCTTCGAGATATTGCGCACCGTACATTTGTCCGAGGCCTCCATGCCGGGACAGCGGAACGTCATGTGGAAAGTGCCCAGCTGGTTCAGCTTCACCTTATCGCCATTGGCAAGGTTGCCTTGAATCTCCTCCACCAGGGCTTCGATGACGTGCTTCACGTCGCCCTTCGTCATGGCACAGTTTTTCTGAATGGAGGCGGCAAGGACATCGATGTCCACGGTGCCGCAGGTCTTGGGTTTCTGACGGAGATAGTACAACATGGGCGAAGCCGGGTTGCTCACGATTTTACGGCGCTGGAAGCGCTCTACAATTACATCCATAAATTTAAAAAGTTAAGGTTTAAGTTAAGAAAAATGAGTTATAAGAGAGAAGTGGGTAAGGGAAGGGATAGGGCGCCCGAATCAATGATTATTCCTTTTCTTAAGCACATTACAAAGATACAACATTAAGAAGCGGAAGTCAAGTGTTTTGCCATTTTTTTTACTACAAAAAACACGGAGACACAGAGTTTTTCAAGCAATAAGAAAAATCTCCGTGTCTTTGTGTCTCTGTATTCTATAAATTTCCATCCATCACTTTGCATTCCTCGTCAGCCACTCCAATGGTGGTATGTAGTCCACCAGTTTTGTCATGCTTTGGTTATGATGGAAATAGACTTCACCGGTTTTGCCATTACGGTGCTTGGCTATGATGACGATACCCAGGCCATCGGTGGGATAAGTACTCTTCTTATCGACGGTCTTGCCGTAGAGGGCAGGGCGGCAAAGCAGCATTACCATATCCGCATCCTGCTCTATGGCGCCGCTCTCGCGCAGGTTGCTCAGGGTGGGGCGATGGTCTATGCTACCGTCGCTCGCCCGGTTCAGCTGACTCAGCAGCAGTACGGGGATATCCAGCTCCTTGGCCAGCAGCTTTGCCTTGCGGCTTGCCTGCGCCACTTCCTGCTCGCGGTTACGGTTTTTCTGGTCACTCCTCATGTCACATAGTTGCAGATAGTCCACAATCACCATGTCACAGCGATTCTTGCTCTTCAGCAGGCGGGCGGAAGAACGCACGCGGTCCATGCTCGTCATCGGATGGTCGTCTATCAGTATGGGCAACCGCGACAACTCGGCAGACGCCTCATGCACCTGCCTCACCTCGCCGGGTGTGAGCTGACCGCTACGCAGGTGTTGCGGGTCTACCCCCTCCGTAGCTGCAAGCAGCCAGCGGTCTCCCAGGCGCTCGCCTTGCATTTCGAGGCTGAAGACCACCACATGACGCCCCGCCATGGCAGCGGCACGGGCCAGGTGGAGGGCAAAGGCCGTCTTCCCCACCGACGGACGGGCAGCAAGGATGTTCAAGTCGCCGCGCTGCCAGCCCGCCGTAACGTGGTCCAGAGCGTCAAAACCCGTAGGGATACCCGTAATACCGTTGCATCCGTGCTCCATACGCTGCTCCACCTCGGCCAGCGTGTCGTCCATCAGCCGGTCTATGGAGCGAAGGTGGTCGGCTACGCCGCTCTCGTCCTCCAGCCCCTCCAGCAGTCGATGGGCTTCCACCAGGATGTCGTCAATATCCATCGACTCGTCGGCACTGAACGCCAGCAGTTGCTGGAATCCCGTACGCATGATACGCCGCGTGTGCAATTGCCTAAGGATGAGCGCATGATACTCCAGATGAGCACTGGAGCTGACCTTCGAGCTGATGCGTAACAGTTCGTAAGGCCCGCCCACGGCATCGAGTTTGCCACGGGCTGCCAGTTCGTTCTTCAGCGTGATGGTATCTATGGACTTCGCGCTGCGATACATCGATTGCAGGGCGGCAAAAATTTCCAGATTCTTCTCCTCGTAGAACATCTCGGGACGAAGTTTGTCCACCACCAGAGGCATGGCAGCGCGCTCTATCATGCAGGCACCGATGACAGCTTCTTCGAGGTCACTGTCGTGGGAAAAAGTAGTTTCAGTCATCATATTCATTTTCAAAAGATTTGTCCGCCAGATAGGTGGCGGCTTGTTTACAATATTTTTGGTTGTTCAGATGGTCGTAATATTCGTCGATGTTGTCCAGTGCCCGCTGTTTCTCGCCTACCGTCAATTTTTTCCATTCGCGACGGGCCCGGCCGATGTTTACCTTGGGATGCTCGGTGATGTCATGAAACTTTTCCCAGAAGATGCAGAAGTCCTCTCCCACCCCAGCCACCGGCGCTGCCTTCTTCTTCCGCGGGGCTGCTTTAGGACGGGCATTGCCAGTAAGGAAATCATAATCGGGGATACGGATGTGCATCACGTAGGGGTTGGCCACCCGCTCCACGATGCCGGCGTCGAACATCTTGTTGAAGAAGTAGCGCGTACGGTTGCGGGGCCACCCCAATATCTCCATCCAGCGGGCCAGGGAAAGTACGGACTCGCCACGTACACAGTCGAAAAGGTGTCCCCTGACGTTGCAGGTCACCGTGCTGTAGTTGACGTGTGTCAGCACAAAGACAAAGGCTTCGAAGGCATCGGCGGCTTTCTCTCCGGTTTTCATATTCATTTGTTCCTCAAACAAGGCTTTGGGGAAGAGGAGATAGCCTTTCTTCAGCATCTCCGTTGTCATGGGTCTCATTTCTTTTTCCATTTTTGTCTATTCTTAATTCGATAATGCGACAAAGGTAAGGGACCAGCCAGGGGGATACAAATAAGCAGTTAGAATCGGCTAAAAATTAATGAAATACATAAGGTGGCGAGAGAGGGGTTCACCTCATCCTCCACCACCCTATATAATAATATACTAAAATAATCAGAATGTATTAGAAATACATTCTCTATTTCGCATATTTTTTAGAGACCAGAAGATACGGATTTTTCACGGTCATATCCTTCACGTGGTCGGGCATCCCCCAGTAGCTCAGGAGGATGCCTATCTGTACGGGGGTGAGGTGGGCAGTCCTGGTGGTATAGCCCTGGTCCGTCAGGTCCTTCAGCAGGCAAGCGTGTTCCGCAATGGAACGGCGCAGGGCCTTTACAGCCGAGCAGGCATACGCGTAGTTTGGGTAATAGGCCACTGCCACATCTGCAATGCGATGGCATCCCTCGAGCAGCCATTCAAAACTTTGTTCTTTTATCATTTTGCATATATTTATTAATAAAACATGTTGCAAAGTTAGAATGGGAGGGAAAACTGGGAAAGTTCGAGTGGCAATAAGAAAACTTGCTCAAGAAAAATGAATGTGTCAAAACGGTTGATGACACACCCTCACTGTCTTATTGATAAAAGCAACACTTTCATACTATAATAGGGAAGCACACATTTTGTGTATTTCATGCAACTTATCGGTCAGCGATTTTTCTTTAAGAGAGACAGCCATATTATATCTCGCCTGCCTATTAACGAGAAGTTCCGCACTAATCCCTAAGGCTGCTTCTACCATAAGAGCGAAGTCACTGGTTACATCTCCCTCTCCCTCTTGAAGTACCCCAGCACCGTGGCCGGTGTAAGACAGCAGCGTTCCACGCTTTTCAGGCGGCTCTGAAAAGTATATCGGGAGCATAGCACAAGGCAGAACCAAGTATAGTTCAAGCTACGGTGCAAGCGGTGCTGAAGGTGGTCGAAAAAACGGGAAACACGGGCAAAGAAGCTAGCGATATGCTCGCGGGGAACAAAACGGGAAGGCTGTACGGCAGCATTACGGGAGCGCTTGGCGGTACGTTCCATCTGTGCAAGGGTATACTCCAGTTGCTCGATGTCATTGCGGGTGTTCTCCATGGTTTGTTCCAATTTCTCGCGTCGTACCTGCTGCTTGACATATCGTTCTTTTCTGTCAGCGATTCGATTTTTGAGGTCTTCTGCGGTGAGGTTTATTCCTTTGTTCTGGATTGATTTCATTATAAATGTATGTTTTATAGTTGTTTGTCTGTATATAAGTTCACGAAAACACATCATCCGTCTGCACCGAATGCATAATGCATAAAAGGCAAACGGATGATATATCAGGAGCAAATGTACGATGAATATTGCAGATAAAGTTCTTAATGACCATTAAGTCTTGTTATAAAACATGATATTATCTACTGCAAATTTGGAGATTATCAGAAAACACGTACATTTGCAATGTGTTTTTCATAGTATTAGATTTAAGGTTAACAAAAGATTGGCTGTCTGGGATAGATAGCCTTTTTTTTATGCCCGCACCATTCGATTCATCCAATTAGTATCAATTCACTTTATACAACTTTTTAACCCACCAAAAGTGTTTTTAAACCCCAAAAGTTGTAGATTATAAATACTATGTTTATATTTGCAACATGAAAAAAGCGCTCGAGAAAATGTAGTATCTACAACTCGTCTGTGAAGTAGGTGGCGGTTGTGATATAGACAGCGTTCATAAGACAAACAAGCAAGCAATCTACAACAATAAAAATATGAAAGTTAGACTTATGACGAAAGTTAGTGCTGCAACCCTCATTTCAGCAATTGCCTGCAGCATATTCACGGGATGTACCGAAAAAGACCTATACAATCCCGAACGTGGAAAAACAGAACTAAAGCCGGAGAGCGAATACTTTGACTTTGCAACAACAGCCCAGGTAGCTTTTGACGTGAATTATGGAAAAATCGCAGGAGGCGCATTAATAGAGGTGTTTACAGAAGACCCCATCACCTATCAGACAAACAACCTCTACTCCATCAACGGCGAAGCGGTTTTTAAAATCTTTGCAGATGCAGACGGACGCTTCACCGGCAACGTAGAACTGCCCAAAGCGACAGAAAAGGTATATATCATCTCACAAAGTTGGGGAGCCCCCATGTATGTGGAAGCAGATGTGGAAAATGGCAAAGTGGTGGTAGATATGACCGAAAATAATGCCAACACCCGCTCAACTGCCATGACACGTGCAAAATCCAACCTGACTATCGACCTAAAGGATAGGAAGGAACGGGTATACTCCATCGTTGGATGGGGACAATCTCACGGTGAGATTATTGATAATAATGACATTGTAACTACGGGAAATTTCAATGACGGAACTTTAAAGCAGTTACAACACACACTGTGGAAAGGTTATGACAGCAAACCCAGCAATCTGGACAACAGAGCTTTGGTGAGCGATACAAAGCATGTGAACACCACCATTGCCCAAGCATATATCAACAACCAGGGACAACACGTAACGATTACCGATGCAGAACTGTATCTGACCTTCCTGACCGAACGTGCCGGTTACCTGACTTCCATCGGCTATTATTACTACAAGACCAATGAAATTCCCAACAGCCCTGACAAGGTAGACAAATTCATTATCATTCCCAATGCATCCATTGCAGGAGACGACCCGTATACCGGATGGTCTGGAAGTGGTAACAAATATTCCCGATATGACGCTCCCATACAGAAGAATACAAAAATACAACTTCTGTATCAGGACGAAAACGGTAATGTCTCCACCAAATTCCCGGCAGGATATACCATAGGATATTTCATCATCCCCAATGGATATACCCCCAATAAAGGTATCGACTACTCTATAAATTATATATATTCCAATAAAGAATGGAACAAGATATATGCAGGCCAACAAGCTCGCTTTATCTCCCTCTCCACCAGCAACGGCACGGTAGTCTACGGAGTAGAAGATGGCGATGATACCAGCTACGAAGACATACTGTTCTGTATCGATGCCAACCCCAATGAAGCCATTCAAGACCCGGACCGTCCGGTCATAGACCCGGAAGAGCCTACGGTGACGAGCTCCGAAACAACCTACCGCACGTATGCCTACGAAGACATCTGGCCCAATGGCGGTGACTATGACTTGAACGACGTGATTATCGAACACAAACGGGCCATTTCATTCAACAGCAACAATTATGTGCTGAAGGTGGAAGACACCTTTGTACCCGTACAGCAAAGTGGTGCCGCCACATACTCCAACGCATTTGCCGTGCAATATGTGGCCAGCCAGCGAGGCAGCATAGAACTGCCTGCCGGAGCAGTCGATGAAACAGAGACCTCTTCTGTCATCCTATTCCCCGATGCAAAGTCTGTGCAGGGCAACGAATTTACCGTAACCCGTACATTTGCAGACAACACATTGCCTAAGAAGAATCTGGAGAGCGACTTGAACCCGTTCATCATTGCCCAGTATACAGCCGGAGCCGACAACCGGACAGAAGTGCATCTGCCCAAGAAGAAAGCGACCGGTAAAGCCAACGCAAAGCAAATCGGAGCCGAAGACGATGCCTACTACATCAACAAGGACGGCAAATATCCATTCGCCATCATGCTGCCGGCCACAACCGGCACGGAAGGCCCCATCCGGTTCACTCCGGCAAAGGAAACCGTACGCATCGACCTGGAGTATCCCGATTTCGCCAAATGGGTAGAGTCCAATGGTGCCACCAATAATGACTGGTATCTCTACTACCAGTCGTCCAAAGAGTGAAATCCTACGACATTCCTTAAAGAAGAGCCGCGCAATAGTTGCATTTGCGCGGCTTTTTCATGCATGACCATTACCGTTATGAAATTATTTTTTCTACATTTGCATCCGCTAAAAGGAAACAAAACCGCATCAGGCTGAAAAAAACATGAGGAATACATCACCCGCCGCACCTACCATCCGCTTCCGCCGCTGGAGCAGAAAAGCCTACGCTGCATTTGCCAGCATAGGACGGTGTGTCACCATCGGTTGCCTGCGCAAAAGCGTGGCAGACAGCTCTCTGTCCAAACAGAAGACTGCGGGAACCGCCGGACATGCCGGATGCGGGGAAGAGAGTACCTGGAAAGGAGAAACGGAAGGAAGGGAAACCGACACCGGCATTCCGCTGGGTAGCAGCAGCGTCCTGACAAGTATCCTCACGGAGCCGGGAACGAACCGGCACATTCTTTTTGAAACACAATTCATCCGCCCCTGCGGGAATACGGGCGGACAAGACACATATAGCCTGAAACAAAAGAGAACAAGAGGTACGGATTACCGGAAGCCATGCAGCAGAATGACGAGCTGCACCGCCCCGGCAATCCGTACCTCTGTCTTTATCCATGAACATAACCCAAGAAAGATATGACCCTACAGAAATTAAAGGAACAAGTGCTGCGCGGCAGCCACATCAGTAAGGAAGAAGCCGAATGGCTGGCTGTGCAACCCGACAAGGAAGCGCTATACGAAGCTGCCCACGAGATAACCCGGGCCCGAGCCTCGGAGGAGTTCGACATGTGCTCCATCATTAATGCCAAGTCCGGACGATGCCCGGAAAACTGCAAGTGGTGTGCACAGTCGTCGCACTACAAAACCCAGGCAGACGTGTACGACCTGGTGGACAAAGAAGAATGCCTGCGGCATGCCCGGCATAATGAAGCCCAGGGCGTGGCACGTTTCTCGCTGGTGACCAGTGGACGGAAGCCCTCCTCCAGAAACATGGAGAAACTGTGCGAAGCCGCCCGGCACATGCGCCGGCACTCGTCCATCCAGTTGTGCGCATCACTGGGACTGCTCAACGAAGACGAAATGCGGGCACTGCACGACGCAGGCATCACCCGCTATCACTGCAACCTGGAGACAGCCCCCTCCTACTTTCCCCAACTGTGCAGCACGCACACGCAGGAAGAGAAGCTGCGCACCCTGCAAGCCGCCCGCAACGTAGGCATGGACATCTGCAGCGGCGGCATCATCGGTATGGGCGAGAGCATGGAGCAACGCATCGAATTCGCCTTCACACTGCGCGAGCTGGAAGTACAGTCCATCCCCATCAACCTCCTGAGCCCCATCCCCGGCACACCGCTGGAACGGCAGGCGCCACTCAGCGAGGAGGAAATACTGACCACCATCGCCCTCTTCCGCTTCATCAACCCGACGGCTTTCCTCCGCTTTGCCGGAGGACGCTCGCAACTGAGCAAGGAGGCCGTGAAGCAAGCGCTGCACATCGGCATCAACTCTGCCATCGTGGGCGACCTGCTGACAACGCTCGGCTCGAAAGTGTCGGAAGACAAGGTGCTGATAGAAAATGCCGGATACCGGTTCTGCGGCTCGCAGTTCGACAGAGAGCACCTATGGCACCCCTATACCTCCACCACCAACCCGCTACCGGTGTACAAGGTGAAGCATGCCGAAGGCGCCACCATCACCCTGGAAAGCGGAGAAACACTCGTAGAGGGAATGTCGTCGTGGTGGTGCGCCGTCCACGGGTACAACCACCCTACACTGAACCGGGCGGCAGAGGAACAGCTGGGCAAGATGTCGCATGTGATGTTCGGAGGGCTGACACACGACCCTGCCATTGAACTGGGCCAGTTGCTGCTACCGCTCGTCCCGCCGTCCATGCAGAAGATATTCTATGCCGACTCGGGCTCGGTGGCAGTAGAGGTAGCCTTGAAAATGGCCGTGCAGTACTGGTATGGCAAGGGAAAGGCGAAGAAGAACAATTTTGTGACTATCCGTTCGGGCTATCACGGGGATACATGGAATGCCATGTCTGTCTGCGACCCGGTGACGGGCATGCATTCGCTGTTCGGGGCATCATTGCCGGTGCGCTATTTCGTGCCGCAGCCGCGCTCACGCTTCCATGGCGAATGGGATGAACGGGATACGGTGGAACTGCGGAAACTGGTAGAGGAGCATCACGAGGAACTGGCAGCGCTTATCCTCGAACCTGTGGTGCAGGGCGCTGGCGGCATGTGGTTCTACCACCCCCAGTACCTGCGCGAAGCGGCACAGATATGCAAGGAACATGGCCTGCTGCTGATATTCGATGAGATAGCCACGGGCTTCGGACGGACGGGAAAACTCTTTGCCTGGGAGCATGCGGGTGTAGAACCGGACATCATGTGCATAGGAAAGGCCATAACGGGCGGATACATGACGCTGTCCGCCGTACTGACGACGAATGAAGTGGCGGATACCATCTCCAACCATACGCCGGAGGTGTTTATGCACGGACCCACCTTTATGGGAAACCCACTGGCATGCGCCGTAGCGTGCGCTTCGGTGAAGCTGCTGACCTCGCCCGAATACGACTGGCAAGGCAAGGTGACTCGCATCAGCCGGCAACTGCAAGAAGAGCTTGAACCGGCACGCCGATTACCGCAAGTGACGGATGTACGTGTGCTGGGAGCCATCGGGGTGATTGAGACAAAAAAGCCCGTAGACATGGCGTGGATGCAAAAACGCTTCGTTGAGGAGGGAATCTGGGTACGCCCGTTCGGAAGATTGGTATACCTGATGCCTCCGTTCATTATAGAGCCGGAACAGTTGAGGAAGCTGACGGGAGGGTTGATGAAAATTATACAGGAAATGAATTGAGAGGATAAAGGGAAAATTATTATATCAAGAATTTATGAACGTAACTAACTATATGCAGCAAGAGCTGCAAACATTGAAAGAACACAGCAACCTGCGCCGCCTGCCGCAACTGACACACGAGGGACGCACGGTTATAGCCGATGGCCGGCATATGCTGAACCTTTCGTCCAACGACTACCTGGGCCTGGCTGCCGACCGCCAGCTAAAGGAAGAATTCCTGCAGACACTGACACCGGACACCTTCCTGCCGACTTCCTCCTCCTCCCGCCTGCTGACGGGGAACTTCGGGATTTACGAAGAACTGGAGACGGAACTCGCCACACTTTTCGGCACAGAGACAGCACTGGTGCTCAATAGCGGCTATCATGCCAATATGGGGATTCTGCCCGCCGTGAGCGATGCACAAACCCTAATACTGGCAGACAAGCTGGTGCATGCCAGCATCATCGACGGCATCCGCCTATCCACCGCACGCTGCATCCGCTTCCGCCACAACGACCTGGTGCAACTGGAACGCCTGCTGGAACAACACCATGCAACATTCCGGCAATTGATTATCGTCACAGAAAGCATCTTCAGCATGGACGGTGACCAAGCCGACCTCACGGCATTGGTGCGTTTGAAAAAAAGATACTCCAACGTACTGCTCTATGTGGACGAAGCCCATGCATTCGGCGTAAGGGGACTGCGCGGCCTGGGCTGCGCCGAAGAAACCGGATGTATCCGGGATATAGATTTCCTCGTGGGCACCTTCGGCAAGGCGGCTGCGTCTGCCGGTGCATACATCGCCTGCTGCCGGACGATACGCGAGTATCTCGTCAACCGGATGCGAACCCTTATCTTCACCACGGCATTGCCTCCGACAAGTATTGCTTGGACACTGTTTATCGTACGGAAACTTGCCGGAATGCAGGACCACCGCGAGCATCTGGCAAGAATCAGTCGGACACTGCGCGAAGCATTACAAGCCAAGGGGTACGGATGCCCCAGCGCAAGCCATATCGTCCCACTGATTATTGGCCCCAGTGCCGACACCGTGCTGTGCGCAGAGCTGCTGCAGAGGCATGGCTTTTATGCACTGCCGGTACGCCCGCCCACGGTGCCCGAAGGGACATCACGCATCCGCTTCTCGCTGACGGCAGACATACGGGAAGATGAGATTGGAGAACTTATACCCCTTATTCCCCTAAAGGAAGAGAGGAATACTAACGCTATACGATTCTAAA
>ERZ824598.3926-NODE-3926-length-11933-cov-2.877252_pt1 | contig 11933 bp, 10 predicted proteins | sample MGYA00519934_ERZ824598 | MGnify/ENA primary metagenome ERZ824598 (study PRJEB31778, sample SAMEA3449177) | human gut metagenome | biome: human gut; feature: human-associated habitat; material: faeces | place: United Kingdom | collected 2010/2012 ... | reverse complement strand
CAAAGTGGTGAAAGACCGCTTATAGCCGTCAAAATTCTTACGAAAACGCTCCCGCACATGCACATCCCGGTTGCCCTCCAACCGATTGGCAATGCCCTTGGGCAGGAACTCCCGCACCACACAAGGCGCCTGCAAGGTACGATCATAGGCGGCATACACCGCAGCGTCGCTCTCCCAAGCCTGCACATGGCCCAGCACATACCGGTCCTGAAGCACCGTGCGCAGGGGCAGAAAGCTGGTGTCGTTCTCCTGATCGTTATCAAACCCGCAGCCGGGGCAAACGCTGCCTGCGGTCAGGGGCGCAAAACAATTCATACACAGTCGATCTGTATTTTCCAAAAAAGATCCCTCCAAATCAAGACCTTATACTATAGCAGTTTTATAATAACAGCCGGTTGATTTTTTGTCAACCGCACTTTCGTAAACAATCGGTAAACATCCCCTACCCCGCCGGTTGAAACTGCGCATCTTTTCGTGTATAATGAGGGGTACAGAACAAATGAACCGAAGGAGTTTTTGAATATGAATTTTAAGCAGTTGCCAAACGGCATGAGCGAGGGCTTTGCCCTGCTGAAAAAATGCGATGTAAAAAAGACCAAAAACGGCGCCGCCTACTTAGATCTTGTGCTGGGAGACAAAAGCGATGAGTTGCCTGCCAAGCTGTGGGACTATACGGACAACGGCCTGTTTGCCCCGGATATGGTGGTCAAGGTGCGGGGCACTGTGGAGCAGTATAACGGTCGGGATCAATTCCGCATTTCTCAGATCCGCCCGGCAGCGGACAGCGACAACTACAACCTGTCCGATCTGGTGCCCGCCAGCGAGGTGGGCGGCGCCCAGATCTATGATATGCTGATGCGCCGGGTAAATGCCTTTCAGGACGCGGATTTTAAGGCCATTGTGTCCGGCATTATGGAGGACCATAAGGAGGCACTGGTGCGCTATCCTGCCGCTCTGCGGCTGCATCACGCCATAGTGGGCGGGTTGATGCTGCACACCGTGTCCATCGTGCGTCTGGCCGAATCCCTGTGCCAGATTTACCCCAATGTGGATAAAGAACTGCTGCTCTCCGGCGCCATTCTCCACGATGTGGCCAAGACATGGGAACTGGAGGCCAACAACCTGGGGTTGGTCAAGGGCTATACCACCGAAGGTGAACTGATCGGTCACTTGGTCAAGGGCGCTATGTATATTGATGAAAAGGCACGCGACCTGGGCGTGGCACCGGAAAAGGCGGCACTGCTGGAACACATGCTATTGTCCCACCACGGTCAGCCGGAGTACGGCTCCCCTGTGCGGCCCATGTTCCTGGAGGCGGAAATTCTCTCTCAGCTGGACGCACTGGACGCCACAATTTTTGAAATTCACGCTGCCACCTCCAAGGTGGAACCGGGCAAATTTACCGACCGGCAGTGGGCGCTGGACAATCGCAAGCTGTTTAACCACGGCCGCACCACCACCGAGCACAAGGTTAACTTAGGAGAATAACGCAATGGAAGTAACGCAAGAAAAATGGACGGAGATCACCGTCACCGTGGATACAAAAGACATTGAGACCGCCGGAAATATTGCCAATATGGTGGTGCCTTACGGCATTTATATTGAGGATTACTCCGCTCTGGAAGAGGAGACCATGGAGATCGCCCATATTGATCTGATTGAGGCGTCTCTGCTGCAAAAGGACCGCACCAAGGGCATTATCCACATTTATATCAGCCCGGAGGAGAACCCGGCAGAAGCCGTTTCTTTCTTAGAGGATCGGCTGCAAAGCGCCGGTATCGCCTACACCCTGGGCACGGACCTGTGCGCCATGGAGGACTGGGTAAACAACTGGAAAAAATATTTTCACCCTATGCCGGTAGGCGACAAGCTGCTGATCCGCCCCACCTGGGAGGACGCAGACCCCACAGACGGCCGCAAGGTGCTGCACATTGAGCCGGGCCTGGCCTTTGGCACCGGGTCGCACCCCACCACCCGCCTGTGTCTGGAAACGCTGGAAAAGGTGGTCACCCCCGGTGCTACGGTACTGGACATCGGCTGCGGGAGTGGTATTCTTTCCATTGCCGCTCTATTGCTGGGTGCGCAAACTGCCTTTGGCGTAGATATTGACAAACTGGCGGTAAAAACCGCCAACGCAAACGCATTGGAAAACGGATTTGGCCCGGATCGGTTCACGGCCGTGGAGGGCAATTTGTCCGACAAAGTCAACGGGCAGTACGATATTATTGTAGCCAATATTGTGGCAGACATTATTATGCAGTTCAATCCCCAGGTGGCGCAGTTCTTAAAGCCCGGCGGCACCTACATTACCGGCGGTATTATCGATGTGCGGGAGGACGAGGTGCTGGCCTCTTTCGCCGCCAACGGCTTTACCGTGCAGCAGCGATTTGAAGATAAAGGCTGGCTGGTATTTGTATTAAAGCACGCATAAGTCCGGCCTCCACTGACCGAAAAAGCAGCGATCGGCAGTTGCAGACCCTACCGACGCTCTACGCTGTCCGATTACATCACACACAAAAACGCCCTGTACAAGCTGTACAGGGCGTTTGCGTTGCCGTTTTTTATTTTGCCTTCGTGGCGATCTCCTCGGTAATGCGGGCGATAAAGTCCTCAAGACTGGAGGCACCCTCGTCGCCGTCCTTTCTGGAACGAACAGACACGGTGCCGGCCTCAATATCCTTGTCGCCGGCCACCAGCATATAGGGCACCTTCTCCATCTGCGCAGAGCGGATCTTAAAGCCGATCTTCTCGCTGCGGTCATCCACCTCACAGCGAATACCGGCAGCCTCCAGCTTTGCCTTCACGGTGTTCAAATAGTCAATATGACGGTCCGCGATGGGCAGCAGCTTCACCTGCACCGGCGCCAGCCAGGTGGGGAACGCACCGGCAAAGTGCTCGGTCAAAATACCGATAAACCGCTCAATGCTGCCGAATACCACACGGTGGATCATAATGGGACGGTGCTTCTCGCCGTCCGCGCCCACATATTCCAACTCAAACCGCTCCGGCAGCTGGAAGTCCAGCTGAATGGTGCCGCACTGCCAGGTACGACCCAAGCAATCGGTCAGGTGGAAGTCCAGCTTGGGGCCGTAGAATGCGCCGTCGCCCTCGTTGACCTCAAAGTCATAGCCAAGCTCAGTAATGGCGTCCCGCAGGGCCTGGGTAGCAATATCCCAGTCCTCCTTGGCGCCCATAGAGTCCTCCGGCTGGGTGGACAGTTCAATGTGATACTTAAAGCCAAAGGTGCTGTACACACTGTCGATCAGCTGTACCACGCCCTTGATTTCGTCCTTGATCTGCTCCCGGGTCATAAAGATGTGGGCATCGTCCTGGGTAAAGCAACGCACCCGCATCAACCCATGCAGTGCGCCGGACAGCTCATGCCGGTGCACAATGCCCAGCTCGCCCATACGCAGCGGCAGATCCTTGTAGGAGTGCATTTTGTTCTTATACACCAAAATACCGCCGGGGCAGTTCATAGGCTTAATGGCAAAGTCCTGATCGTCAATAACGGTGGTGTACATATTCTCTTTATAGTGGTCCCAGTGACCGCTGCGCTCCCACAGCTTGCGGCTGAGGATAATGGGAGTAGAGATCTCCTGATACCCGGCAGCCGTGTGGATCTGGCGCCAGTAGTCGATCAACTGGTTCTTGAGGATCATACCCTTGGGCAGGAAGAACGGGAACCCGCTGCTGCACATATTCCAGCGCAGAGGTGGCGGGCACGTCGCGGCCGTCCAGCAGGATATGGTAGCGCACATGATGAACGCCTTCCTTCTTGGCCTCCTCCAGCATTTGCAGGTGGGCCTCCAGCATAGACGCTTTGGGGAATGCAGTACCGTACACGCGACAGAGCATTTTATTCTGGGCGTCACCCCGCCAGTAAGCGCCGGTGGTGTTGGTTAACTTAAAGGCCTTTACGGCGGCAATGCTCATCAGATGAGGACCGGCGCACAGCTCGGTAAACTCACCCTGCTTGTAAAAGCTAATGTGCTCGCCCTTGCCGGCGTGCTCGGCGATCAGTTCTACCTTATACGGTTCGCCTTTCTCCTCCATCAGCGCCGTGGCCTCCGCCGGGGGCAGCTCAAAGCGCTCGATCTCCGGATTTTCCTTCACGATCTTCTTCATTTCCGCCTCGATCTTAAGCAAATCGTCGGTGGTAAAGGGCGTGTCGCCGCAGTCGAAGTCATAATAAAAGCCGTTCTCAATGGCCGGGCCGATGGTCAGCTTCACCTGGGGGTACAGGCGCTTAACCGCCTGGGCCATAATATGAGATGCGGTGTGGTTAAAGGTGCGGCGGCCGTCCTCCTCATCAAAGGTCAGCACTTCAAAGGCGCAGTCGTCGCTGACAGTGGTGCGCAAGTCCCGCACCTGGCCGTCGATCCGGCAGCAGCAGGCTGCACGGTACAGACCCATAGAAATGTCCTTGGTAATGTCCGCCGCCGTCATGGGTGCGTCATACACCTTAACGGAGCCGTCCTTTAGTGTAATGTTCATAACAATTCCTCCAAAAAATAAAAAATCACCCTGCATACACAGGGTGAATGAAGATCCACGGTTCCACCTGAATTGCACAGCAAGATGCTGTACCTCAAGGCCCGGATAACGGCAGGCAACCGGCCGGTATTGGCGGCGCTCCGGGGTGGTAAGCGACAGCTGCACCGTGTGCCCTTGCAGCGTACAGGCACTCTCTGAAAAACGGCAAAAAGCGGCGCTCTTGTCCCCATCAAAGCTTTCTCTATTTCTTATGGCTTATAGTAGCACCTTTTACCGTCCCTGTCAACCGAAACGGCCGAATTTTTTGCCTTTTCCTCCGCCTCCGGCGCAAACAAAAACTTGACAGATACCATATATAGGTGTATTATTATACAGAAGTTTTACATTTTGTTATGTAAGGCTTCTTTACAGAAATGCGTTAAAATGTAATTAAACTGTACCTTTTCTGATGATATTCGATTCGAGAGTTCCATCTCAAAAACGAGAAATTTATGCAGAAGGAGGTGCTGTTGATTATGAGTAATGTTGTGATTCCGGTGATCGTAGGCGCGGTTTGCGCCGTTGTTTTTGCCGTTTTAGGTTTCGTTTTGGGTGTGGCGCATCGCCGCAAGACCGCAGAGAAAGAAATCGGCTCTGCCACCCAAGAAGCCACCAAGATCATCAATAACGCTTTGGCCGAGGCAGAAGCTTCTAAGAAAGAAAAAGTACTGGAAGCCAAGGACGAAGTGCACAAGCTCCGCTCCGACGCAGACCGGGATATCCGCGAGCGCAGGAACGAAGTGCAAAGACAGGAAAAACGCCTGAACCAGAGAGAAGAATATCTGGACAAGAAAGCGGATTCCCTGGAAGCAAAAAATGATAAAATCAGCGAAAAGCAAAAAGAACTTGAAAACAAATTACTCGAAGTCGATGGCATCAAGAAAAGCCAGTTTGATATGCTGGAGCGTATTTCAGGTCTGACCCAGGAGGAAGCAAAAAATCAACTGCTGGCCTCTCTGGAAGAAGAACTGGACACGGAAAAGAGCAAAAAAATCCTCGAATACGAGCAGATGACCCGGGACCAGAGCGAAGTGCTGGCGCGGGAGATCATCGGCACCGCCATTCAGCGCTGCGCCGCCGATCACACGGCAGAGACCACCGTCTCCGTTGTGGCACTGCCCAATGACGAGATGAAAGGCCGCATCATCGGCCGTGAGGGGCGCAACATCCGCTCCATTGAGTCCATTACCGGCGTTGAATTGATCATTGACGACACGCCGGAAGCCATCACCGTCAGCGCCTTTGACCCGGTGCGCAGAGAGATTGCCCGCCTGACCTTGGAGCGACTGATCCAGGACGGCCGCATTCATCCCACCCGCATTGAGGAGCTGTACGAAAAGGCCAAGCGTGAGGTAAATGCCACCATTAAGCAGGAGGGCGAGAAGGCTGTACTGAAAGCCAACTGCGGTTCCATTCACCCGGAGCTGGTGCGCCTGCTTGGTAAATTGAAATACCGTACTTCCTACGGACAGAGCGTGCTCAAGCACAGCCTGGAAGTGAGTTATATTGCCGGGCTGATGGCTGCGGAACTGGGCGCTGATGAGCGACTGGCCCGCCGCGCAGGTCTGCTGCACGACATCGGCAAGGCTTTGGATCACGAGATGGAAGGCAGCCATATTGCCCTGGGCGTGGAATTTGCCCGCAAGTATAAAGAGAGCGAAGCCGTTGTGCATGCCATTGAGGCGCATCACGGTGATGTAGAGTGCAAGACCGTGGTCGCCTGCCTGGTTCAGGCGGCAGACGCCGTATCTGCCTCCCGTCCCGGCGCCCGCCGTGAGAATGTGGAGAACTACATTAAGCGCCTGCAACAGCTGGAGGAGATCTCTTGCAGCTTTGAGGGCGTGGAGCGCGCTTACGCCATACAGGCCGACCGTGAGGTCCGCGTGATGGTGAAGCCGGAAGTGGTATCCGACAGCCGTATGCCTTTTGTGGCCCACGAGATTGCCAAGAAGATCGAGTCCGAGATGGAATATCCCGGCCAGATCAAGGTCAATATTATTCGTGAGTCCCGTGCTTCCGATGTGGCAAAATAACAACAAAAGGGACGGTCTTTCCGTCCCTTATTTTTTTGGGAGGAATCGCAATGATCAAACATATTGTATGCTTCAAGTTGGCTGACCCCACCCCGGCAAATTGCCAAAAGGCAGCGGAAGTGCTCCGCTCCATGGATGGCAATGTACCGCTGCTGCGTGGGATCGAAGTGGGGGTCGATGAGCTGCGCTCCGGGCGCTCCTACGATGTGATCCTGCAGGTACTGTTGGACGATATGGCCGCTTTGGACGCCTATCAGCAGGACCCGTACCACTGCGGCGTGGTCAAGAAACACATGCACGCCGTGGCAGAAAACAGCATTGCCATGGATTACACGGTGGAATAAAAACAAAATTACTGCTCCGGCAGATAGTCACTATGGGACTATCTGCCATTTTTTTGCCTTTTTTATCGTGGAAATAGACAAAAAATAAGTGCCATTTTTGCCGCTTTGCCGAAAATATGTCGCCGTCACCGCCTTGCATTGACACGACCCCTCCAAAATGATAAAATGAATGTATCTATATAATATATAAATTTATATATAAAAGAGGAGCAAATTATGGACCAAACCAAGGAAATTGACATTGATCTGAAAAAGATCTTCTTGATGATGCGCAAGAAGGTCGTTTACATTCTGCTGTTCACCCTGCTGGGGGGCATTGTCGCCGGTTGCTTTACCGAGTTCTTTATAGACCAAAAGTACACCGCCAAGATCTCCCTGTATGTGTACAGTGATATGAATCAGCTAAGCACCCAAAGTTCCATCAGTTACAACGACTACACCGCCTCCACCGCTTTGGTGAAAAGCTACCTGGCCGTGCTGGAGAGCGACGCAGTGCTGGACAAGGTAGCGGAAAAAGTAGGGCTGACGGACGGCAGCACCATTAAGAACAGCATTTCCACTTCCCAGGACGAGGACACCAATGTGTTTTATGTGTCCGTCACCACGACCAATCCCAAAACCAGTCAATCCATTGCCAACGCCGTAGCGGAGGTGGCTCCCGGTGAGATTGCCCGGATCATCAAAGCCGGCGGCGCCAACGTGATCGACTATGCCAAGGAGCCAAAGAGCCCCTCCTCCCCCAATATAAAGAGAAATATCTTTCTGGGGCTGTTAATTGCCTTTGCCGTCTCCTTCGTTTACTTCTTTGTGCGCGAGGCGTTTAACGCCACCATCACCTCTGTAAAGGATCTGGAGCGTGAATTCCAAATTCCGGTACTGGGCACGATTCCCCGCCTGGTGGCCACCCGCGACAAGCAGGCACCGCCTACAGACAGTGGCCAAATTGCCCCGCCGGAACCCCCTGTATCCATGAAAGGAGATGCGTAACCATGGCACTGAGACGCAATAAGAAAAACCCGGACGAGCGCGGGTTCAGCCGTAACGATCAAAAGAAAATGCTGGCAGCAGACACCCCCTTTGTAATCAAAGAGGCCTACAATACCATCCGTACCAGCCTGCTGTTTACCCAAAAGGGTGAAAGTTGTCCGGTATTCGTGGTCACCAGTCCGGACGCCAACAACGGCAAAACCATCAACACCATTAACCTGGCGATCAGCTTTGCCCAAATGGGCAAGCGCACCCTGATCATTGACTCGGATATGCGCAACCCCACCGTTCATCGTATGTTCAATATTCCGGTGACCAACGGCCTGTCTGAAATATTGGCCGGGCTGACAGACAACATCACTGTATCTAAGACCAATGTGGAAAATTTATCCATTCTCTCCTCCGGCAAAATCCCGCCCAATCCGGCGGAGTTGCTGGCCAGCTCCAGAATGGATCTGCTACTGAGTTTTGTCAAGGGGCATTACGACTGCGTGTTTATCGACACCCCGCCGATTAACCTGGTAACGGACGCCAGCGCCTTTGCAGGCAAGGTCACCGGCTATGTGATGATCGTTAAGGCCGGCAATACGGACATTCCCGAGGTGCGATCCGCCGTTGACGCGCTGGAAAGCATCGGCGCGGAGGTGGTGGGCTTCATCCTCAATGACGCCACCCCGGACCGAAAGAAATACTACTCCTACTACAATAAATATGGCCGAAAGTACAAATACGGCTACGACTACGGTTACAGCTACAACTACAAATAAACACAGGAATGATCAAACTTGAAAAAGTGGCAAAAAGTTCAGCAAACAAGTGAATATTTCGTCGATGGGATTGCACTGGTGCTGGCGACCCTGATCACCTATCTGGTATTTGGCAAAGGGCTGCACCGCATTTTGCTCTACACCGCGGACGAGTGGAAGTCCTACTGCTTTATGATGTTTGTGGCCTACTCGGCCATCGCGGTCGGCTTTGCCTCCTCCATTGATCTGGCAAAACGGCAGCGGATAATGGAGCTGCTCGCTGTATTGCGTAACTGCTCGCTAACCTACATGAGTTTTGCGGTACTGTTGCTGGTGTTTAAGAATCCGATGATCGACTCCCGTTACCTGTTTATCGGTTCCTACCTGTTGTTCATCCTATTCTCTTGCCTGGGACGCTATGTGCTCAAGCGCGTGCTGACCAACAACTTCTCCAATTCCCGCAATGCCACGCTGGTGGGTGTGGTCACCACCCCGGACCGGGCAGAGCAGTTTGTGCAATCGCTGCAAGAGGACTGGACCAAGCGGGTAGACGGTGTGACAATCCTACATGCCGATGCCTTGGCTGCCACAGCCTCCGTGGGCAACCCGGGCGCATATCGGGCCATGCACAGCCGCACGGTGGAGCAGCGCTGCTGCGGCGTGGCAGTTCTGCCGGATCTGAGCAGCTTTTTAAGCTGGGTGCGCCTGTCCTCTATTGACGAGGTGTACATCAACTTCTCCGGTAAGGAGGCCAACTGGTCTACGGAGAATCTGAATGCCTTTATTGAAGAACTGGAAGATATGGGTGTGCTGGTGCACATCAACATCCCCACCCTGGAGCAGTTTGTAGAAGAAAGTAAGTTTAACCACATGCGCTGCGATATTGTGGCCGGCTACCCAATGGTGAGCGTATCTGCCGCCGTGCAAAATTCCAAGATGCTGGGACTGAAGCGATTTATAGACATTATAGGCGCCATTGTGGGGCTGATCGTTTCTGCTCCCATTATTTTGCTGGTGGCCGTTCCCCTGCTGTTGGAAAGCCGGGGCGGCCTGTTCTTTAAGCAGCAGCGGGTGGGCAGAAACGGCCGTCTGTTCTATATGTATAAGCTGCGATCCATGTACGCAAACGCAGAGCAACGCAAAAAAGAATTTGAAGAAAAAAACCATATGCAAGGCCTGATGTTCAAGATGGACAATGACCCGCGGATTACCAAAGTGGGCCGCTTTATCCGCAAGTTCAGCATCGACGAGCTACCCCAGTTCTACAATGTACTGCGGGGAGATATGAGCCTGGTTGGCACCCGCCCGCCCACGCTGGACGAATTTGAGCAGTACAGCTCTCACCACAAGCGGCGGCTGTCCATGCGACCGGGCATTACCGGGCTGTGGCAGGTCAGCGGCCGATCCCAGATTGAGGACTTTGAAGAAGTGGTGCGCCTGGACTGCCAGTACATAGACAACTGGTCCCCCGGCCTGGATATTAAGATCCTGTTCAAGACCCTGGGCGTGGTATTTACCGGCCACGGGGCACAGTAAGGAGGGCGATCATGAAAATCGCAATGATCGGTCACAAGCGCATTCCCTCCCGAGAGGGCGGCGTTGAAATTGTGGTAGAAGCCCTGTCCCGCCGTATGGTACAGCGGGGCCACCGGGTCACCGTTTATAATCGCAAAAGCCGTCATGTGGCAGGAACCGCCTTTGATGATCACAGCCACTTGCACAACCTGGACGGGGTACAGATCCGCTGGGTGCCCACCCCCAACAGCAAAAAGCTCAATGCCATTGTGTACAGCTTTTTTGCCACGGTGCAGGCGTTGTTCGGTGGGTACGACATCATTCACTTCCACGCAGAGGGTCCGGCGGCTATGGTGCCCTTAGCCAAGTGCTTTGGCAAAAAATGCGTGGTCACCATTCATGGCTTGGACTGGCAGCGAGCCAAGTGGGGCGGCTTTGCCACCCGCTTTCTCCGCTTTGGCGAGCGTATGGCCGCCAAGTATGCAGACGAGATCATCGTGCTGTCTGCCAGTATGCAGCAGTATTTTGCTGACACCTATCACCGCCAGACCGTGCGGATTGAAAACGGCATTGACCCACCGGAGACGGCGGACCTGACCCCTCTGTCCCGCTTTGGACTGGAAAAGGACAGCTATATCCTGTTTCTCGGTCGCATTGTCCCGGAGAAGGGCATCCACTATTTAATCGACGCCTACCATAGGCTGCAAACAGATAAAAAGCTGGTGATCGCCGGTGGTGCCAGCCACTCAGAGGAATATTTCAATCAGCTGAAAACCAAGGCCGCCGGAGATGCGCGTATCGTCTTTACGGACTTTGTGCAGGGCGCGCCTCTGGCTGCGCTGTACGCCGGCGCCTATCTCTACTGCCTGCCCTCGGACTTAGAGGGTATGCCCATCAGTCTGCTGGAGGCCATGAGCTACGGCAACTGCTGCGTCACCTCGGACATACCCGAGTGCACGGAAGTATGCGGTGACCACGGCTTTGCCTTCCAAAAAGGCAACACGGCAGACTTAAAACGACTGCTGGAGCAGCTGCTATCTCAGCCAGACTTGGTGAAGTGCTGCAAGGCCACTGCCGCAGACTATATTTTACAAAAATACAACTGGGACCAAGTCACCGAGAGAACGCTGGAACTGTATGAACAGGTTAAAAGCGCAAAATAAAACCCACTTGCAATGGGTAGACCACACCAAGCTGCTGGCCTGCGAGGGAGCCATGAGATGAACATTCTCTTTATTAACAAATTTCTGTACCCCAAAGGAGGAACAGAAACCTATATGATGGGGCTGGGGGCGGAGCTGAGCCGCCGAGGCCACCGGGTAGAATACTTTGGTATGGAGCACCGGGGCAATTGCGTGGGCAACCGAGTCGGAGCCTACACCAAAGATACCGACTACCACACCGCCAACCCTGTAAAAAAAGTGAGCTACGCTCTGCGCACGGTATACTCCACCCACGCCCGACGGCAGCTGCGCCGAGTGCTGGAGGATCTGCAGCCCCAAGTGGTACACCTGAACAACTTTAACTACCAATTGACCCCTGCGGTGATCTTGGAAATACGCGCCTGGGACAAAGCCACCGGACGACACACCAAGATCCTGTACACGGCGCACGACTACCAATTGCTGTGCCCCAACCACATGCTCAATCGGCCGGACACCATGGAGAACTGCACCGCCTGCTTGGGCGGCAAGTACACGCCGTGCGTGCAACACCGATGCATGCACGGCTCACGGGCTAAGAGCCTACTGGGCGCAGCCGAGGCTACCCTG
>ERZ824598.3909-NODE-3909-length-11979-cov-2.534133_pt1 | contig 11979 bp, 8 predicted proteins | sample MGYA00519934_ERZ824598 | MGnify/ENA primary metagenome ERZ824598 (study PRJEB31778, sample SAMEA3449177) | human gut metagenome | biome: human gut; feature: human-associated habitat; material: faeces | place: United Kingdom | collected 2010/2012 ... | reverse complement strand
CTGCTGTATGTGGCAGCCATATTGCTTTCGCTTTATATTGTCAACAGGCGGATGAAAATGTATATAAAAATGTCATGGATATTTTTGATACTGAGTGTTCCAATCGTTGGTATTCCGTGCTATTTCTTTTTCGGAAGACCGGAGCTTACGTCGAAGACACAGAAAAGAATGGCAAGAATTGTGGAAGCATATGCGCCGCTTCGGCCTGAGAACGAGCTGCTAAATGAGACACTCAGACAGACAGATATGGATGCATACAGACAAAGCAGGCTTATCACTCAAAATCAGAAATATCCACTGTATGCGGAGGACTGCACAGAGTACTTTAAATCAGGTGAGGAGGCTTTTGAGAGCATTTTAAAAGATTTAAGGTCAGCTGAAAAGTTTATCTTTATGGAGTATTTCATAATCGGCAGTGGCGTTATGCTTGATCAGATACTTGATATACTCAAAGAAAAGGTAAAGCATGGAGTTGTGGTGAGAATCATATATGATGATTTTGGCAGCATAAATGCCATTCCGCCACATTTTATAAAGGAGATGGAGAGCATCGGAATACAGACCAGACGATTCAATCCATATAAGCCCATGCTTTCGGTAATTATGAATGACAGGGACCATAGGAAGATACTGGTAGTAGACGGACGTGTGGCGCATACAGGTGGTTACAATATAGCAGATGAGTATATCAACAAAAAAATCAGGTTTGGATACTGGAAGGATGCCGGTATCCGTGTAGAGGGAGAGTGTGTAAACAGTTTCACGACGATGTTCCTTGAGATGTGGAATTATATCAATAAGGACAATGCAGTACATGATGAATATTTGAATCCACACAATACTTTCAGCCAGTCAGAGGAAAGCGGTTTTGTCCAGCCGTTTTGCGATTCACCGCTTGAGCATGATGATGTAGGAGAGAATCTTTATGTGAGTATCATCTCAAGAGCTAAAAAATATGTTTATATTTTTACACCATATCTGATACTTGGAACAGAGCTGTCACATGCTATGATATCGGCAGCCAGGTCAGGTGTTGATGTGCGTATTGTTGTACCTAAGATTCCCGATAAAAAGCTCATTTATCTGCAGACAAAAGCCAATTTTAGACCTCTTATCGAGGCGGGGGTAAGGATATATCTATACACACCCGGCTTTATACATTCAAAGTGTATAGTGGCAGATGATGATACTGCGATAGTTGGCACATGCAATCTGGATTTCAGGAGCATGTATTGGAATTTTGAGGATTTTGTATACATGTACAGGACTCAGTGCATCGGAAAAATAAAAGAGGATGCGATAGAGACGTTTGCGGTTTCAGAGGAGGTGTATGAGGAAAGCACAAATGATATCTCATTTGCAGGCAGGCTGCTGCAGAGTATTTTGCAGCTTTTTGCACCGCTTTTGTAAATGTGTCTGTAAAGCGTCTGATAAAAATCTGTTGAATAATGTTACAAGTTGTAATATAATAATCCAAGCGATTGCGTAAGCAACGCACGAAGAAACTGAATATGTAGCATAAAGGTGTCGGAGCAGACAAGCATTTGAATCTGATTTATGACAGGCGATGTGAAGCTGGCTCCGGTGAAAAGGGAAACAGGTGCAAATCCTGTACGAACTCGTCACCGTAATTAAGGAGTGACGGCCAATAAGTCACTGGGCAACCGGGAAGACGGCCGAAGCAATGATATATAAGCCGGGATACCTGCCTTTGTGTTGTACGGAAACAATAGTGTTTCAAGCCACGAGTAACTGGCTGTACGTGATGAAATAATTATAATTACAGACAAGGTTATGATAGCCGTATAGTCTGTGTTAGAAGGATTTTGACATGTATAGCTCTTTGACATAATAGTACAAAGAGCTTTTATTTTTGACGCTTTAAATGTTTTCGTCTTACATATTTAAAACATGTGCAGCTTAATAGCTGCAAGGAGAATGAAAAGGAGAAAACATGAAAAAGAAATTAGTAGTAGTACTGATGGCAGCAGTTATGGCTATGACAGCAGTGACCGGCTGTGGCAGCAATGCAGATGATGCAAAGAATGATACACAGGCATCTAAGGCTTCAGAGAGTGAGACAAGCGCAAACGCAGATCAGGAGGCAGCAATGCATGTGGCAGATTTAATCGATGCAATCTACGTGCAGGAGAGAACAGATGATACAGACAAGCAGTGCAAGGAGGCTAAGGAGGCCTGGGACAAGCTCACAGACGCACAGAAGGAGCTTGTAGAGGGAGAAAATGCTGATCCTGACTATTTCGGCAGAGATACAGGCGATGCTTCAAAGGATGATCCGTTAAATGAAGATAATATCGGAGAAAATGAACTTCTTGTAGTAAGTTTTGGTACCTCGTTTAACGACAGTCGTGCCGAGGATATCGGTGGAATCGAAAAAGCACTGGAAGCAGCATATCCGGACTGGTCTGTAAGAAGAGCATTTACCGCACAGATCATCATCAACCATGTACAGGCAAGAGATGACGAAAAGATTGATAATGTGGATCAGGCATTAGAGAGAGCTGTTGACAACGGAGTAAAAAATCTTGTTGTTCAGCCGACACACTTAATGCATGGTGCAGAGTATGACGAGCTGGTAGAGACACTTGACAATTATAAAGACAAATTTGAGACAGTTACCGTTGCAGAGCCAATGCTTGGTGAAGTAGGATCTGATGCAACTGTGATCAATGAGGATAAGGCAAAAGTTGCAGAAGCAATTACAGCAGAGGCAGTAAAGACAGCAGGATATGATTCTTTAGATGCAGCAAAAGAAGATGGAACTGCATTCGTATTTATGGGACATGGAACTTCTCATTCTGCAAAAGTAAGCTACAGCCAGATGGCAGCACAGATGAAAGATCTTTCCTATGATAATGTGTTTATCGGAACTGTTGAGGGTGAGCCGGAAGAGACAGCATGCGAAAATGTGATTGAGGCAGTAAAAGAAGCCGGTTATACAAAAGTTGTTTTAAGACCTCTTATGGTTGTTGCAGGAGATCATGCAAACAACGATATGGCAGGTGACGACGAAGATTCCTGGAAGAGCCAGTTCACAGCAAGTGGATATTTTGACAGCGTTGATACACAGATTTCAGGACTTGGAAGAATCGAAGCAATCCAGCAGATCTATATTGATCATACAAAAGATGCAATCGATTCCCTTGGAGACCTTGAGTCAACATCCACCACAGAGAGTACCGTTGGTACTCTCGAGGATGGTGTTTACACCGCAAAGTTTGATACAGACAGCAGCATGTTTCATGTAAATGAGGCAGATGAGGGACGTGGTATCCTTACCGTAGAAAACGGAAAAATGACGATCCATATCAGCCTTGTTTCAAAAAAAATTGTAAATCTGTTTGTCGGAACAGCAGATGATGCGAAAAAAGACGGTGCTGATATTTTAGAGCCGACAACGGATACTGTAAAATACAGTGATGGAACCACCGACGAGGTATATGGTTTTGATGTGCCGGTAGAAGCATTAGATGAAGAATTTGATCTTGCAATCCTCGGCACAAAAGGCGAGTGGTACGATCACAAAGTAAGCGTTTCTGATCCGCAGGAGACAGATAATTAATAAATGGAGATTTGTATGAATAAAAAGAGAGTGACCGCAGTAATCTTATCCGCAATGATGTGCATGCAGATATTCACGGGATGCGGTGCAAAAAATAATGCCGCTGCAGTAGAAGGCGGGGCTGGTCAGACAGCCACGGAAAGTGCACAGGGAGCGGCAGGTACAGTCACAGAGGAAAATGCACAGACAGCAGAGGAAAATGTGCAGGGAACGGCAGATCAGGATGGAACAGAAGAAAGCATGACTGGAAATGATGCCGCAGAACGGGCAGACAGCACAGAAGTTTCAGTTCCTGAGGATGGCGAATATACGGTGGAAGTCACATTAGAAGGCGGCAGCGGAAAAGCAACTGTGGATTCACAGGCGAAAGTTACTGTGAAGGATGGAGTGGCATATGCGACGATCACATGGAGCAGTACGCATTACGATTACATGATCGTGAACGGGGAGAAATATCTCAATGAAAATGAAGGTGGAAACTCTACATTCACATTTCCAATTGATGGAATCCCATGTGAGATGGATGTGATCGGTGATACGACGGCAATGAGTACGCCGCATGAGATTGATTACACCCTGACTTTTCAATTTCCGGAAACGGCAGGTTTTAAAGACTTAGACTGCAATGGGCGTATGGAGTTATCCTACGCCGACCAGTTTGAAGTAGAACAATATGGTGCTTATAAGCTGATTACGATCGTGGATAACGGTCGTTTTTTGCTTGTGCCAAAAGGTGTCAAAGTGCCGGCGGATGTTCCGGCAGATGTGACAGTTTTAGAACAGCCGCTTGAAAATGTATATCTGGTGTCGAGTGCGGTGATGGATTTAGTCTGCCAGATCGGTGCTGTCTCAGATCTGAAATATACAGGAGTAAAAGAAAAAGACTGGTATGTAAAAGAGGCGGCAGATGCGATGGCAGCGGGAAATCTGATCTATGCCGGGAAATACAGTGCGCCTGACTATGAACTTTTACTTTCCGGTGGATGCACGTTTGCGATTGAAAATACGATGATCACGCACAACCCGGAAGTGAAAGAAAAATTAGAAGAACTTGGAATCAAGGTCATGATCGAGCGCTCCAGCTATGAAAAGCACCCGCTTGGAAGACTCGAATGGATAAAGCTTTTTGGCGTTTTGTTCGGGAGAGAACAGCAGGCCAAAGCGTTTTTTGATGCGCAGGCAGCACATATTGAGCCGATTTTGGAAAAAGAAAAAACGGGGCTGTCGGTAGCATTTTTTGCAGTTGCATCGGATGGAACGATTACGGTACGGAAACCAAATGATTATGTATCATCAATGATCGAACTTGCGGGGGGCACTTATTCCTTAAATGGTTATGTCCCGGAAGAGGAAAATGCACTCTCCACATTAAAAATGCAGATGGAAGATTTCTATGCGGCCGAAAAAGATGCTGACATTCTCATTTACAATGGTACAATAGAGGGAGAACTGACATCGATCGCTGAACTGGTACAGAAAAACAGTCTGTTTGCCGACTTTAAAGCAGTAAAATCAGGACAGGTCTACACAACCGGAAACAATTTTTACCAGCAGACCAGTGGAACCTGTGATTTTATCGAGGATCTCAATAAGGTACTGAATGGGGAAACGGATGCAGAGTACCGGTTTTTGAAGAAAATCAACTGACAGGAATTCATATAAACCAGAGGAAATCATGAAAAAACGTTATATCATCTCTTTTGTTGTTGCAATTATCATATTATCGGTATTGTTTTTATGGAATGTCGGGGCGGGAAGTGTGGACATATCCACATCGGATCTGTTTGCAATCCTTGCGGGAAGTGGAAAAGATGAGACATTTTCACAGATCGTGTGGAAAATCAGACTGCCGCGCATCCTTGCTGCGATCTTGTTAGGAGGAGCACTGTCAGTGTCGGGATTTTTACTCCAGAGCTTTTTCCAGAATCCGATTGCAGGACCGTATGTGCTTGGAATTTCATCCGGTGCAAAACTTGTGGTGGCGCTCACCATGATTTTTTTGCTGGAAAAAGGCATTATGATCAGTTCCTTTGGCATGGTTATGGCTGCGTTTGTGGGTTCCATACTTGCCATGGGATTCGTGCTTTTAATTTCATTTCGCGTGTCAAAAATGTCGCTGCTGGTGGTCTGTGGGATCATGATCGGTTATATCTGTTCCGCCATCACGGACTTCTGCGTCACATTTGCCAGCGATTCGAATATCGTCAATCTTCACAACTGGTCAATGGGAAGTTTTTCCGGCATGACATGGGAAAATATAAAAATGATCGTCGTGATCGTCGGCGCAGCAGTGCTTGTGACTTTTTGTCTGGCAAAACCGATCGGGGCATATCAGATGGGGGAGGCATATGCCAGAAATATTGGTGTCAATGTAAAAGTGTTGAGGGTCACGATGATTCTTTTATCAAGCCTTCTGTCTGCCTGCGTGACTGCATTTGCGGGACCGATCTCCTTTGTCGGAATTGCAGTGCCGCATCTGGTGAGGATGGCGACAAAAACAGCGCGCCCGATTATCCTGATTCCGGGGTGTTTTTTGTGTGGTGCAGTTGTGACACTTTTTTGTGACGGAATTGCAAGAACCGTGTTTGCGCCGACGGAAATCAGTATCAGCTCGGTTACGGCACTGTTTCTGGTGCCGGTCGTGATCGCAGCAATGTTGAGAAAACAGGAGGGGAGGTAGTCATATATGCAGGAGATCCGCACAGAGCATCTGACTGTCGGCTATGATAAAACACCTTTGATCGGGGATGTGAATCTTTCTGTCCGGCCGGGGGAGATACTGACACTGATCGGGCCGAATGGTTCCGGAAAATCCACGATCTTAAAGACGATTACAAAGCAGTTAAAGAAACTGGATGGAACCGTATTTTTGGGCGAAGCATCCATGGATGAATTAAAAGACAGCCAGATTTCCAGACGATTGTCCATGGTCATGACAGAACGCCTCCGCACGGAGCTGATGAGCGGCAGGGAAGTGGTTGCCTCCGGGCGTTATCCTTATACGGGAAGATTTGGCATCCTGTCAAAAGAGGACTGGGCAAAAGTGGATGAGGCGATCGCGCTTGTCCATGCAGGTGAAGTGCAGGATCAGGATTTCATGAAGATCAGCGACGGACAGCGCCAGCGTCTGATGCTTGCGCGGGCAATCTGTCAGGATACAAAAATCCTGATCTTAGACGAGCCGACCTCCTATCTGGATATGGGCTTTAAGATGGATATACTTACAAATATCCGCATGCTTGCAAGAGATAAAAAGATGGCGGTCATTATGTCACTGCATGAGCTTGACCTTGCGCAGAAAGTTTCCGATACGGTCGCCTGTGTCAGAGGCGACTGCATCGACCGCATCGGCACACCGGAGAAGATTTTTGCCGGAAATTATGTGCAGGAATTATACGGGGTGGCGGATCAGAGTTTTGATCCGGTGACGGGGCAGATTTTTTTGTGCACGGGACATGAGAAGGCAGTTGTTTCGAGAGATTTTAGTGCAGAGAATTGCTCTGGCAAAAATTTTGGATGTGGTAAGAAGAATCCAGATCCGGTCAGTCCACAGTTTTTTGTGATCGGCGGTGCGGGCAGCGGCATCCCGGTATACAACAGGCTGTGGCGCGAAAACATTCCATTTGCAGCAGGAATCCTGCAGGAAAATGATGTAGAGTACAAGGCAGCAGTGGCACTTGCTTCAGAAGTTGTGGCAGAAAAGGCATTTTACCCGGTTGGAAAGGATAAGGTGCAGGCGGCAAAGCGGCTGATCGATAGCTGTAAAAAATGTATCTGTGCGGTGGAAGAGTTTGGACCGTTAAATGAAGCGAACCGGGAGCTGGCGGAGTATGCGAGGAGGATTGGGAAGACTGGCAAAAACATATGAACAGTATACACAGAGATATCTTCAAAGCTATCCACGAAGGAAAATGGCTGAAAATTGAATATCTGAACAAAGAGGGCAGGCACACGAACTACTGGATCGGAATCCGGGACTTAGACCCACGGAACAAGACTTTAAAAGTGGACGGACTTCATCTCAACCGGTGCTCGATTGAGGGATACGATAAGATCTATATCGATTCCATCCTCTCGACCGAGATCGTGGAAGGCTCGTACTGCCCGGAGAATGAGCGGCTGATCGAAGATATCGCGCTGCACCCGGAACGCTACCAGAACCTTTTTGCAAACACGGCAAATTTAAAAATACTGAATTATCTGGAAATGTGCAGCAAACTGGATGCCACGCCGTATACGACCGATTATGAACTGGTGCGCTATATCGACGGAGATCAGGTGCGTGACGGGGAGTACCAGTTGTCGGAGGAACAGTTTAAAGAGATCGTGACAAATTTTCAGCGGCGCATGAACCGGGGCACGAAACAGGGGAAAACGCTTCATATTCAAAAGCTGGCACTAAATATTTTAAGCATCCATACAAAAAATGGATTGTATGTGCTGGCATACCGGAATCTGAATCTGGATGTAAAAAACAAGGCATTTAAACCGGATGAAGATATCACGATCTGCACGCAGTTTACCATAGGGGGAGAGCAGGAAAATATCCGAAGGTATTTAGATGCGGATGAATATGAGCTGTTATCCGATTTTGAAAAAAATCTTGAAAAAATAAAAGATGCGATTACAGAAAAAAACGGTGCACGGGCGGTTGTGGATGATATGCCCTATGTCATCGGACTTGGCATGGACTGTGCATTAAATCTGCATGAAGAGTATAAGGCGATTCTTGACATGTACGAAAAAGAGCAGGTGACTTTTCCAATCCGGGCATTTTTCGGCGATCTTTTGGAACGTCCGCGAAGAACGAAGGCATATCCGATCGCACTGTTAAACCAGAACATCAATCTCGACCAGCTTCTTGCAGTCAACAATGCCATGAAATATCCGCTTGCCTATATTCAGGGACCACCGGGAACCGGCAAGACGAATACGATCTTAAACACGATCGTGACGGCATTTTTTAACAATATGACGGTACTGTTTGCGTCTTACAACAATGTACCCATAAACAATGTATTTGAAAAATTAAGTTCCCTGACTTATAAGGGAAAACGGGTCGCATTTCCGGTACTGCGCCTTGGAAATCAGGAAAAAGTAAAAGAATGTATCTGTTACATCAACCAGCTGCGGAGAGAGGTGCATGGCATTAAAGTATTTTCTTCCACGTTAGATCGTCGAAAAGGTGATAGAATTGACCGGGCGAAACAGCTTTCCGGCAGGTTAAAGGAATATGAGGAAGTCTTAGACCTGACGGAGCGCAAAGAAACGTTAACGCAGGTCATGGAGTATCAGGAACGGATGAAAAATGTGGCGACGCTCTTTCATTTCCATACGGATCTGCAGGGGCGTCAGCTGCGGAATCTGGATGAAAAAATCCAGAAGATCGGTGAGATATCTGAGCGGGATGCAATGGCTCTATTAGACCGCAATGAGGATGAATTTTACAGTTATCTGTATTATACCTCCGCAAAATACATCAAGGAGCTGGAAAGTAACAGGTTTCAGGATTTACGGAAAATTTTAGATGATGATGAAGATGTGAATGAGCAGGCAGCAGCATTTAACAAGTATCTGCAGAAATCGGAGAATGTAAAGAAGCTGCAGAAGGTATTTCCAATCATGATAACGACCTGCATTTCTTCCCATAAACTGGGTGAATCGGAACCGCTGTTTGACATGACAATCATGGATGAGGCGAGCCAGTGCAATGTTGCGGTCTCACTTGTGCCAATCATCCGGGGTGAAAAACTGATGCTGGTGGGAGATCCGCAGCAGTTAAAGCCGGTTATTTTATTGGACGAACTCACGAACCGGAAACTGCGCAGAAAATACCATGTTGCGGATGAATATGATTACCGCGAAAATTCCATTTATAAGACATATCTTGCCTGTGATGCGGTCAGCGATGAGATACTTTTGCGAAATCATTACCGCTGTAATAAAAAAATCATAGACTTTAACAATAAAAAATATTATAACTCCAAACTTCAGGTGCAGTCTGACAGCAGGGAAAGACAGCCGCTTGTCTATGTCAATGTGGATGGCGGGCCAGGCGACATGAAGAATACCTCTCCGGCAGAGGTGGAGGAGATCATGCGCTATGCGGGGGAAAATCCTGATAAAAGTATTGCTGTCATCACACCGTTTGTGAATCAGCGGATACTGATCGAGCGAGGGATCAAAGAAAACGGATTTGAGCATGTCGTGTGCGGAACGGTACATGCATTTCAGGGAGACGAAAAGGATGTGGTGCTGTTTTCCACGGCGTTAAGCGACCGGACTGGAAAGGGAACTTATGACTGGCTCAAAAATAATAAGGAACTGATCAATGTTGCAACGTCGCGGGCGAAGGACAAGCTGGTGCTGCTCGCGGATAGTAATGAGCTTGAGCGCCTGCATGCCGGGCAGTTGGATGACGATCTCTATGAACTGGCGCAGTATATCAAAACGAACGGACAGTCAAAGATTACCGAGAAGCATATCAGTTCCAGAGCTTTAGGGATACAGCCTTTTTCTACCGCCACGGAAAATGCGTTTCTGGAAAATCTGACGCATGCGTTGGAGAACATCTGGCTTTCTCAAAGTAAGTATGTGATTCACAAGGAAGTGGCAATATCACAGGTGTTTCATGATAATATTACGTATGATGATCTGTTTTACATGGGGCGTTTTGATTTTGTGGTATACGAAAAACAGGGGAAAAGCGAGCTTCCGGTTCTTGCAATCGAACTGGATGGGAAAGAACATTTTGAGGATGCGGTCGTGCAGGAGCGGGATCGAAAGAAGAATGCAATCTGTCAGGCACACAATATGGAAATCATCAGGGTGGAGAATTCTTATGCCAGAAGGTATAACCATATTAAAGGAATCCTGATGGATTATTTTTCAAGGGTGCATTAATGGGAATAATAAAAAATTGGAAATTGTTCTCAAATGCAATTTCCGTATTTCGAAATGCGCTTGTTTCCAATCGGTTTAGCGTTTATTATAGTGATAGAGATAAAAGGAGGTCGCTATGTTTTTTATCATGGGAATTACGGATGGCAGGAAAGATTTTGATTTTACCCAGACGATCATCTGTAATCTATGCGGAAAATACGGAAGGTATCAGGTTTTTATGACGTACACAGTGCTTTCAATGTTTTTCATACCGTGCTTCAAGTGGAATAAGCATTATTATGTGCAGACGAGTTGCTGCAACACGTTGTATGAACTTGTCCCGGAGATCGGGAAAGCGATTGCCCGTGGGCAGCAGGTCGAAATTCAGCCGGAACATTTGACAAGGGTTTCGAGAGGCAGCAGTAGCTTTATGTATAAACATTGTTCGCAGTGTGGGTACGAGACTGCGGAGGATTTTGAGTTTTGCCCGAAGTGCGGGAAACGGTTTTAGAGGAGTTGTGAGAGTATGAAAGAAATTGAGGAATTGCGGTTGGGATTGCCATGAATGAAGAGGATGCAACAGAAGAGGTAACCCCATTAGATTACATATTTTCGGTTGAAATTTTAAATGAAGGCTGGGAGTTTACTGGAGGAAAGATCGAAACTGGGGAAACACCTCAGGAAGCATTAAAAAGAGAAATTATGGAGGAACTCGATACAGAAGTTGTAGTTGGAGATTTGATCGATAAAATAAAAGATAAATTATGAGAGAGAGGTTTACACAATGGACGTAAGAAAAATGAGAAATGAAGTACTGGGAAAGCGTGTGGTTGCAGCACTGGAATCCCGAAATATGGAAGCTTATTATGTGGAGACAAAAGAAGAGGCAGTTCAGAAAGCGCTTGAACTGATTCCAAAGGGCAGCAGTATCAATATGGGTGGAGCATCTTCGGTCAAGGAGTGTGGTCTCTATGATGCGGTTTGCAATGGAGATTATCAATTCTATGACAGGGATAAGGTAGAAACACCGGAGGAAAAAGCAGAAATTGCACTGAAAGCATTCAGTAGTGATTATTTTCTGGGCAGTGTGAATGCTATGAGTGAGGATGGCGTTTTTATTAATATTGATGGAAATGCGAATCGTGTAGCTGCATATGCGTATGGACCAAAACATGTATTGCTGATCGTGGGCATGAACAAAATTGTGAAATCGGAGGAGGATGCTTTGCACCGTGCGCGAAATGAGGCCGCTCCGATCAATGCGCAGAGATTTGGAATCGATACACCATGTTCGAAAAATGGAAGCTGCTTTGACTGCAAAAGCCCGCAATGTATCTGCTGCCAGATTTTGACAACCCGGTTCAGCAGAGTAAAAGGACGTTTTCAAATTATTTTAGTGGATGAAAATCTTGGATTTTAAGAAGCAGAGTGGAAAGGAAAACTGAAATGAGAAAATATGCAGGGATGAGAAGTATTGCATGTCTGGCAATCTGTGGAGTTTTGATGACCTCCGT
>ERZ824598.3905-NODE-3905-length-11993-cov-3.973697_pt1 | contig 11993 bp, 7 predicted proteins | sample MGYA00519934_ERZ824598 | MGnify/ENA primary metagenome ERZ824598 (study PRJEB31778, sample SAMEA3449177) | human gut metagenome | biome: human gut; feature: human-associated habitat; material: faeces | place: United Kingdom | collected 2010/2012 ... | reverse complement strand
CCGACCTTCTGATTCGTAGTCAGACACTCTATCCAGCTGAGCTACCGGCGCATATTCTCTTGGCGTTCTCGCCGGAGAACGTGTTTTATTATAGCGCCCGCCGCCCGGAAAGTCAAGCGTTTTTTTCAAAAAACTCAAAAAATTCTGCAAATGGGCATCTTTCACGAAAATCCGCAGCCTGCGGGGCGGGTTTTCAGCTCTTTGCCGTTGTCTGAAAACGAACATCGAATTGACAAATACTTTGCAACATTTTATAATATAGAGTAGATTTCGGATTACGAACGATGGCGTTTGCAATCGCAGCCGCCATCGGCTTTTTTATTCTCCTGTCTGTCCGCCTGTTGCGCACAAGCGTGTACGCACGGTACAGAGCGTTAAACGAATAAACCGAAATCGACCCCAATTTGTATTCCATTAAGAAACGGAGTGGCACAAAACCATGGCGAAGTACATCGTCAAGCGCGTGGCAATGGGCATTTTCAGCGTGTTCATCGTCGCGACCCTTACCTTTTTCATCATGAACCTGGTCCCCGGCGGCCCGTTCGTGGCGGAAAAGTCCATCAGCAAAGCAGCCCAGCAGGCCCTGGCCGAAAAATACGGCCTCGATAAGCCCCTCGGCGTGCAGTACCTTAATTATATGAACAGCCTGATCCATGGCGATATGGGCCTGAGCCTGAAACAGCGCGGCCGTACCGTCAACCAGATCATCTTCTCCAAGCTGCCGGTCTCGGCCCGCACCGCCGGTCTGGCTGTGGTCGTCGCGCTCTGCGTCGGCATTCCGCTGGGCTGTCTGTCCGCGTATAACCGAGGGAAGTGGGCCGATAATCTGATTATCGTGTTTGCCACCTGCGGCATCGCCATCCCGAGCTTTATCTCAAGCGTCGTGCTTTTGTATACCTTCGGCATGAACCTGAAGCTCCTGCCCACCGTCGGCCTGAATGAACCGGCGGCCTACATCATGCCCGTGACGGCGCTGGCGATTTATCCCACCGCCTACATCACCCGCCTGATGCGCTCCAGCCTGCTGGACGTCATGGGTCAGGACTACATGCGCACCGCCCGCGCCAAGGGTGTTTCCAGTGTGAAGATCCTCTTCAAGCACGCGCTGCGCAACGCGATCCTGCCTGTCATCACTTATGTCGGCCCCATGCTGGCAGGCCTGATGACCGGTTCCTTCGTCGTGGAGAAGATCTTCTCCATCCCGGGTCTGGGCCGCGACTTCGTGTCCGCCATCACGAACCGTGACTACATGATGATCATGGGCACCACGATCCTGCTGGCGACCCTCGTCATCGTTGCGAACGTCGTTGTTGACATCCTGTATAAGATCATCGACCCGCGCATCAAGCTGAAGTAAGGAGGAGCAGACACATGGAAAATCTGAAAAAGAATCCGTTGAGCCTGCAACTCAACGTTGAGGACTTTGCCCCCGCGTCCAACGACGAGAAGAAAAGCCTTGTCGTCATGCGCGAGAGCGTCAACTTCTGGAAGGACGGCATGCGCCGTCTGCGCAAAAACAAGATCGCCATGGTCAGCCTGGTCGTCATCCTGCTGATCGCCTTCATGGCCTATGTTCTGCCCAGCTTCTGGCCCTACAGCTATGAGCAGCAGATCAAGGGCAGCAACAACCTGGCTCCGTTTGAGTATTCTGCCGCCGAGCAGAAGCTCATCGACCAGGGCGAGAACGTATTCCCCCACATTCTGGGCACCGACCGTATGGGCCGTGACTTTGCCGTGCGTGTCATGATGGGCACCCGCGTCTCCCTGTCTGTCGGCCTGCTGGCCTCTGTGCTGGTCCTGCTCATTGGCGCGACCTACGGCGCCATCTCCGCATTTGCGGGCGGCTGGATCGATAACATCATGATGCGTATTACCGATATTCTCTACACCATCCCCGACATCCTGCTCATCATCCTGCTGGCCATGGCCATCAAGGAACCGCTGGAGAGCCTGGCCACCAAGCCCGGCTTCGGCTGGATGCAGAAGCTCGGCCCCAACATGGTGTCCATCTTCATCATCTTCGCCCTGCTGTACTGGGTCGGCATGGCGCGTATCGTCCGCTCCCAGGTCCTGACGCTGAAGGAGAGCGAGTACGTCACCGCTGCCCGCGCACTGGGTGCCTCCGGCGGGCGCATCATCAAGAAGCACCTGCTGACGAACTGCATGGGCACCCTGATCGTCACCACCACCCTGCAGATCCCGTCCTCCATCTTCACCGAGAGCTACCTGAGCTTCCTCGGCCTCGGCGTTGCAGCCCCCATGCCGTCCCTCGGCTCGCTGGCGACTGACGCCGTCAAGGGCATGAACACCTACCCGGTGCTGCTGATCGCCCCCGCGCTGATGATCAGCATCATGATCCTGGTTTTCAACCTGTTCGGCGACGGTCTGCGCGATGCGTTTGACCCGAAGCTCAAGAGCTAAAGAGGGAAGGAGGAGCAACATGAGCGAAAAAATTCTTGAAATCAAGGACGAACGCCTGTCCTTCTTCACCCCCGCGGGCGAGGTCAAGGCGCTGAACGGCGTGTCCTTCAGCATGAACCAGGGCGACGTGCTGGGCATCGTCGGCGAGTCCGGCTCCGGCAAGTCTGTCACGGCCTACTCCATCATGGGCCTGACCGCCTACCCCGGACGTCTGGTCGGCGGCACAGTGTGGTTCAACGGCCACCAGATCGATAAAATGACCGAGAAGGAGTTCCGCAAAATTCGCGGCAACGAGGTCTCCATCATCTTCCAGGACCCCATGACGAGCCTGAACCCGGTGTACACCATCGGCAACCAGATCGTCGAGGTCATCCTGCTGCACACCAAAAAGACCAAGCAGGAAGCCTGGGCCCGCGCTAGGGAGCTGCTGGAGCTGGTCGGCATCAACGAGCCGGACCGCCGCCTGAAGCAGTACCCGCACGAGCTGTCCGGCGGTATGCGCCAGCGCGTCATGATCGCCATTGCGCTGGCCTGTGAGCCGAAGCTGCTGATCGCCGACGAGCCGACCACCGCGCTGGACGTGACGATCCAGGCACAGATCCTGGAGCTGATGAACGACCTGCGCCACAAGCTGGGCATGTCCATCATCATGATCACCCACGACCTGGGCGTTGTGGCCCAGATGTGCGAGAAGATCGCCGTCATGTACGCCGGTCACATCGTCGAGTACGGCACGACGGACGAAATTTTCTACAACCCCCAGCATGAGTACACGAAGGGCCTTATCAACTCCATCCCGAAGCTGAACGCCGAGGAGAAGGAGCGTCTGGTGCCCATCGAGGGTCAGCCCGTTGACCTGCTGAACCCGCCCGCAGGCTGCCCGTTTGCGCCGCGCTGCAAGAGCTGCATGAAGGTCTGCCTGAACAAGATGCCGCCCAGAACCGAATTGAGCAACACCCACTACACCTATTGCTGGCTGCGCCAGAAGGAAGAATTTGAGAAGGGGGGCAAAGCCTGATGAGCGAGAATCTCGTTGAAGTAAAGCATCTGCAGCAGTATTTCCCCGCCGGCGGCATGGGCAAGAACAAGCAGTACGTTCAGGCCGTGGACGATGTGAGCTTTGCCATCCGCAAGGGCGAGACGCTGGGCCTGGTCGGTGAGTCCGGCTGCGGCAAGACCACGACGGGCCGCACCCTGCTGCGCCTGTATGAGCCTACCGACGGCACCATCATCTACGACGGCAAGGTCCTGTTTGACAAAAAGGAAAAGATCGCCGTTGATATGCTGCCCTACCGCCGCCGGATGCAGATCGTGTTCCAGGACCCCTACGCGAGCCTGGACCCCCGTATGACCATCGGCGACATCGTCGGCGAGGGCATCGACATCCACCATCTATGCGCCAACGCCAAGGAGCGCCATGACAAGATCATCTCCCTGCTCGAGCGTGTCGGCCTGAACAGTGAGCACGCCAACCGCTACCCGCACGAGTTCTCCGGCGGTCAGCGCCAGCGCGTCGGCATCGCCCGCGCCCTGGCTGTGGACCCCGAGTTCATCGTCTGCGACGAGCCGGTCTCCGCACTGGACGTGTCCATTCAGGCACAGGTCGTGAATATGTTCGAGGACCTGCAGCAGGAAATGGGCCTGACCTACCTGTTCATCGCCCATGACCTGAGCGTGGTCAAGCACATCTCCAACCGCATCGGCGTCATGTACCTGGGCAAGCTGGTGGAGCTGGCTGACAGCTACGAGCTGATCGCCCACAGCATCCACCCCTACACCCGCAGCCTGATCTCTGCCATCCCGGTGGCAGACCCCATCACGGCACGCCAGTCCAAGCGTATCGTGCTGCAGGGCGATGTGCCCAGCCCCCTGAACCCGCCGTCCGGCTGCCGCTTCCGCACCCGCTGCCCCTACGCAGACGAGCGGTGCGCCGCCGAGGTGCCGGAGTTCAAGGAGGTCACCTCCGGCCACTGGGCAGCCTGCCATCATCTGGACAAGGTGAAGTAAAAACACTTCATTCTCCTGAAAGATGAATACATCTCATCTTCCGGCTGAAATATTGTAACGAAATGGTTACAGACACCCGTTGGGGCTTGTAACCGGTGCGAGAACGCATTATACTATTCGTGTTCCTCCGGAGGACAGGCTGTTTTGGCAGACCGTGCTCCGGATCGAATATAGAGGAGGCTGGGGGAACCTGGCACACTCAATTTGATTTAAGGGAAGGATAATTATTATGAAACGCATTTCTCGTCGTAGTTTCCTCAAGGTTGCTGGCGTGGGTGCCGCTGCTCTGGGTCTGGCAGCCTGTGGCGGTAGCAAGTCCGGTTCTACCGCAACCTCCGGTTCTGCTTCTTCTGCTGCTGGTTCTTCTACCGGCAGTGTCAACACCGCTGGCTTCACCGTCCAGTACGGCCCCAACCCCGAGACCCTGGATCCGGCTCTGAACTCCGCTATTGATGCCTCTAACACCATCATCACCATCTTCGAGCCCCTGCTGCTGATCAACGAGAACAACGAAGTGATTGGCGGCCAGGCTGAGAGCTGGGAAGCAAGCGAGGACGGCCTGACCTGGACCTTCACCATGCGTGACGGCCTGAAGTGGAGCGATGGCACCGACCTGACTGCTAAGGACTTCGAGTACAGCTTCAAGCGTATGGCAAACCCTGATACCGCAGCTCCCTACGCAGCAACCTGCCTGGGCATGATCGATGGTTTTGACGCAGCACAGGCCGGTGATACCGATGCTCTGAACGTCAAGGCAAGCGACGACGGCAAGACCCTGACCATCGTTCTGGCTTATCCCTGCTCCTACTTCGACAAGATGGCTGCATTCGCAGCTATGAGCCCTGTCCAGCAGGCAACTGTTGAGGCAAACGGCGACAGCTGGTGCACCTCCGCCGACACCTTCGTGTCCAACGGCCCCTACATGATCACCGACTGGACCCCGTCCGAGCGCATCGTGCTGACCAAGAACCCCAACTACGTTGGCGGCTGGGACAACTCCAAGATCGTCTCTGACACCATCACCCTGCTGCTGCTGGAGGACTCTTCCGCTGCCTTCGCTGCTTACAACAGCGGTGAGGCTGTCCTGATCAAGGACGTGCCCACCGACGAGATCCCCAGCCTGACCAAGGCAGAGGATGGCGGCGACTTCTATGTTGACACCATTCTGGGCACCTACTACATCAGCATGAATCTGCAGCATGATGCCTTCCAGGAGGCCAAGGTCCGCAAGGCTCTGGCTCTGGCTATCGACCGCGACTACATTGCCAACACCATCATGCAGGGCACCTACTCTGCTGCTTCCAACCTGGTTGGCCCTGGCATCGTGGACGAGAACGGTTACTTCTACGACAACGCAAACGGCGGCTCTCCCTACATTGCTGATGACTACGAGGCAAATCTGGCCGAGGCTAAGAAGCTGCTGGAAGAGGCTGGCTACCCCAATGGCGAGGGCTATCCCACCATCGAGTACAGCACCAACGATGCCGGCTACCATGTGCCTCTGGCAGAGTACCTGCAGCAGGCTTGGGGCGATCTGGGCATCACCCTGACCATCAACAAGATGGAGTGGTCCTCCTTCACCCCCGCTCGTCGTGCAGGCGAGTACGATGTTGCCCGTAACGGCTGGGTCATGGACTACAACGATCCTTCCAACATGGTCGAGCTGTTCTGCACCGACAACGGCAACAACGATGGTAAGTACTCCAACCCCGACTTCGATGCTGCAATCGAGGCTTCCAAGGTTGCTGATGCTGCCGAGCACTTTGCTCAGCTGCATAAGGCTGAGGACGTCCTGATGGAGGATATGGGCTGCATCCCCGTTGCTTACTACAACGACTTCTGGCTGCAGAGCCCCGCTCTGAAGGGCACCTGGCACAGCCCCTACGGCTACTGGTACCTGCAGTACGGCTACATCGAGGGCTAATCGCCCCGGTGCGGCGTACAGCGTGAGCTGAACCGTAAATCACAGGCACCCCGCTTACCGGAAACGGCAGGCGGGGTGCCTTTTTGCGTGCAGGACCGAAAAACGGACGTCTTGCACACCCCGGTGGGCTATGATACAATAAAAGATGATCAAAGCACAAAGGGGAGAGAAGAATGGAGCAAAAACGCCTGTGTCCGTACTGCATGGGGGAGCTGCCCCCCGCCGCCGACAGCTGTGTGCACTGCGGCAAGGTGTTTGCGGGGCGCAACCCCGCCGGCTGCCTGCCCGTGGGCACGGTGCTGGCCGGGCGCTACACCGTGGGCGAGATGCGGAGCCTGGACGGGGAGGGCATCCTGTACCGGGGCGTGGAGAACCTGGGCTGCTTCCGGGTGACCATTAAGGAATATCTGCCGGTGACCCTGTCTGCCGAGCGGGGCGCGGACTGCATCCTGCAGCCCAAGACCGGCAGCGAGGTGCTGTTCAAGACCACCCGCATGGACTTTGCCGACCTGTACCGGGCGCTGGAGCGCATCACCCCGGCCACCGGGCTGGAAGCCGTGCTGGACGTGGTGGAGGCCAACAACACCGTGTATGCGGTGATGGAGAATCTGGGCGGCACCCCGCTGGACCAGTGGCTGGAAGCGCAGGGCGCGCCGCTGCGCCCGGACGCCGCCTGTGCCATGCTGCAGCCGGTGTTTGAGGGCGTGGCCGCCATGCACAAGATCGGGCTGGTGCACCGGGGCATCTGCCCGGAGAACCTCCGGGTGATGGCCGACGGCCGGTGCCGTCTGGCGGGTTACGCCACGGTGGGCCTGCGCACCGCCGGAAGCGGCCTGCGCGAGCAGCTGTACGAGGGGTATTCCGCCCCGGAGCAGTATTCCACCGCCGAGTTTGAGGGCCGCTATACCGACGAATACGGCCTTGCAGCGGTGTTCTACCGCATGGTGTGCGGGCAGGCCCCGGTGCCGGCCGCCCAGCGTATGGTGTCGGACTCCAACCCCCGCGCCCGCACCGTGAACAGCGCCGTGCCGGGCTATGTGTCGGACGTGCTGCAGATGGGCCTGCGGCTCAAGCCCATGGAGCGCATCCAGACCGTGCCGCAGCTGGTGCAGGCGCTCTCCTCCAAAGAGTACACCGAGGAGCTGGGCCGCACCATGAAGCCCGAGACCCCGGTGGGCCAACCGGAAGAAAAGGCCCATCTGCTCAGCATCAAGGGCCTGCTGGCGGGCATCCTGATCCTGCTGGCCATTCTGCTGGTGCTCATGGTGTGGACCATGGTGAGCCACCGCCTGCCCTCGGCGTCATCGGGATCGGTGGAGCCGGAACCGGCCAGCAGCGAGGTGCTGGAACCCCAGAATCTGGTGCCCAGCTTCATCGGCATGGATTACGCCCAGGTGCAGAACAACCGGGAGTACACCGGCATGTACCTGTTCTACGTCACCGAGGAGTACAGCGACACCGTCCCGGCCGGGCAGATCATGACCCAGGAACCGGTGGCGGACACGGTGCTCAAGGCAGGGGAGACCATTCGTCTGGTGGTCAGCAAGGGCCCGCAGAAGGTGGAAATGCCCACCATCATCGGTTTCAGTCAGGACGCCGCCGTGCAGACGCTGCAGAGCCGCGGGCTGATCGCCAGCTGCTTTATGGTGGTGAACGACGGCTCCTATGCCGCCGGATGCGTGGTGTCGGCCAGTGAACCGGCGGGCGCACAGGTGGACGTGGGCACGGTGATCACCGTGTATATCGCGGCGGACCCCAGCGTGGAGATCACCACCCCGCCCGAGGAACCGGCAGCCACCGAACCCACCACGACCCCGGCTGACCCGGAGCCCCCCGCAGACGGCGGGGACCCTGCCGCCGACCCGGAGCAGGGGACCAAGTGAGCACGGAAGGATCGTTTTAAATCTGCAAATCCGGCAGGGCTGCGGCCTTGCCGGGTTTGTTTTTTGCCGGAGGGGAGCGCCGTTGCTGCGGCAGGCAAAACGGCTTCTGCGCGCAGAACGGGCGGCGGCCCCAGTGCTCCCCATAGTTCCGGGGTGGGTAACTGCGGCGGGCCATTTGTCCGCTTTTTTGTGTTTGCAGTGCAACAAAAACGTTCCCGTCCGCAACAAATGTGCAATTCAAAAACTGCGAAAATCGTTCATTTTTTCGTGCAATTTTGCCATTTTGGGGCCGGTCTGTCCGTCAATCAGCCGAAATTTCCGTGCAGGCTTTTTTTCGTGCAATTTGCCCCCTTGAAATTTTTGGAAAACGTATATAATATAGGATTATAAGGACTGCCCAGCGGGCGTCTATTTTGTGCTGTAGTTTCTGAAAAGTTGCGCGAGGAACACAGTCTCTAGTGAAGTGAGGAGGACGATTATGAGAAAAAAGTCCAAGAAGAAGCAGATCGTTGCGATGACGCTGGCCCTTTCGGTGCTCAGCAGCTCGGTTGGCATGTGCGGTGCCTCCGCAGCCGAAGCCCTGCCCGACACGGATGACTCCGGCCTGCAGGTGACCGTTGTCCCGCTAGCTGACAGCAATGCGGACACCGACACCCCTGCGGATGACACTAAGACCGAAAAACAGCCTGTCGCTTCCACCGGTGACAACACCGACCAGCCCACCGACGGCGAGGGCGACGGTGACAATACCTCTTCTGACGACAAACCCACCATCGAGCGCCCGGAGCAGTCCGAGACCGTAGAGACCCTGCCCGGCACCGCCGAGGACAACAAGGACCACATCAAGGGCGAGGACAAGGACGACACCGAAGATAAGGGCGATTCCGGCGAGGAGACCCCCGACACCGGCGATACTGACACCGGCGACACGGAGGAAAAGGGCGAGGAAGGTTCCGGCTCTGAGGAGACCCCGGAGGAAAAGCCCGAAGAGAAGCCCGAGGAGAAGCCTGAGGAGAAGCCCGAGGAAGATTTGGACTACTCCGTTGCCTATGACCAGGACACCGGCCACTTCAAGGTCACCTTCAACATCAAAGAGGACGCCGAGGGCGACCAGACCATTGAGCTGAGCAAGGTGCAGGAAGTCGTGGAGAAATACGGCGAGAAGCAGTTCGACGAGTGGCTTCAGACTGATAAGGGTGCCAAGTGGATGGATGACGCCCTGTGCTACGCACAGTACGGCGAGTCCAGCAAAAAGACCGTTGATTTTAACGGTGCATCTTACACGCTCTATGTCTACTACGATGAGAAAACGGATTCGGTCTGCCAGCGTGTTGCTTTCAACAACGAGCCCGGTTGCACGACCATGTTTGATGTTTCCCTGTCCAACGGCTCCAAGCATACTTATGTGTACAAGGACAACAGCTTTACCGTTGCTACCCCTGACGTGAGCAACACCGACAAAACCGGTGCGATCGGTTTTGACGGACAGGAGCTGCCCAAGGAATATGCTGGCAATACGAACCTTGAGCTGAAGTACGATAAAAACGCTGAGTCCGGCTGCATGGAGGACTTGGTGGACGCTGCGCTGGCGAAATACGGCGAAGTTCAGCATCAGAATCAGTTCCTTGATTCGGAGGGCAACCTGACCACCAAAATCACTAAAACCAATGTACCTGCTGGTACCGAGGTGGAATTGATCAACGGTAAATATTATGTAAAATCCGGCGATCATTACTACGGCGAGTTCAAGCCGAGCGAGGTTCAGACCACTAAGGATGGAAAGACCGTTCTGATCAACGACAAAAACGCTTCAACCCTTGCCTTCAAAAAGACCAAGAACGGCAAGAAGGTTGAAAAGGACTACTACGTTGGCCCCTTTACCCACTCCAGCAGTGCTCTGTCGACCCAGGATATCCAGAAGGCACTGAAGCCCTATATGGCAGAAAAGGATTATAAGACCTACGACGACTACATTCTGGACTACTACCGGAAACCCGATGGCTCCAAGTATGATAGGGTAAGCGACCTGCTGAAAAACGATCCCAAGGCTCTGAAGGAGCTGAGCCGTTCCGGTTCTTCTATGCCCAACGACCCCAATACCGGAAACAACACTGTTAAGATGGACCCCTCCACCCTTTACGACAACTTCTACAAAAACGTCCTGAGCTTCAAGGTGGGTGACCCGAAAAAGGTCGATACCGAGGCTGGCGGTAATGTTGACCACGACCACAGCCACGGTCAGTGGGCTGCCGACGGCACTCAGGAAACCATCGGCGATTACATGGCTGGTAAGCTGAATGAGACCGGTGCATGGGACAAAGCCAACAGCTACTTCAACACTCTGCTGGCCAGCGGCCTGACCTCTGAGGAAGCCACCTGGGCAGCATTTGCCATGGCCACCAACATCGACTTCCAGAACGCAGGCAACGACTACCAGAACACCGCCTGGAGCTGGTACGCCTCCATGGTGCTGCATCAGGCAGACGGCACCCTGGACCTGACCAAGACCGACAAGAAAACCGGCGAGATCATCGGCGATGACGAGGGCGAGGGCCAGACCAGCTTCTACCTGTGGAAGTACGAGACCGACAAGGAAACCGGTGAAAAGGACACCATGTACTGCACCTATGTGGAGCCCACCTACACCACCAACGAGGCAGGCGAACAGGTGCTGGAGAAGGACGGCTTCTACTGCTGGGTCAAGTACGACCCCTCCAAGGACAAGCTGACCTACACCGTCACCACCACCAACGGCAAGCTGAACATCGACTATGCCCTGCTGGAAAACGTGGTGTACTACCTGCAGGAAGCCATCGCCCCTGACGGCTACGACACCGACCCGGAGATCTACGTCATCTGCGATGAGGAGTCCTACAAGGAGCTGGAGGGCACCGAGGTGACCAACCCCGCCACCGGCGCCACCAGCAAGGTGACCGAGTCCAGCTGGCTGGGCAGCATCCTCGGCGGCAAGACCCTGTCCATCAACTTCATGAACACGGCCACCGTGGTACCTGACCCCGATCCGGAACCCACGCCGGATCCGGACCCCGTGCCGCCCGTTGATCCGGATATCCCCGTGGACCCCGCCAACCCGGACAATCCCTCGGTGCAGGACGCTGACCCGGATAAGACCCCTGTGACCCCGGAGAACCCCCAGAACCCCGCCGTGCAGGACGCTGCCCCGGACGCCGCCGCCCTGCCCCAGACCGGCACCACCAGCTGGATGGCCGGTGTGCTGGCAAGCCTGGGCTCCCTGCTGCTGGCCTGCGGATGGTTCTTCACCCGCAAACAGGTTTCCCCCAAGCACTGAGCACCCCTGAACCGCAGGAATCTCCGCACTGACGCATAAGAACCGCCGCATCCGGTGCCTTGCAAAAGGCCGCCGGGTGCGGCGGTTTTGGTTGTGTGCCGCGCACAGCTGCGGGGGTTCGCGGCGTTTCGCACAAGAAGCGGTGCAAAGCGGCTGTTATATTTGGCGCAGCTGTCACTTGAACATTTTTCAGTGCAGGGTATAATAAAGCTATCGGAACAAAGGCGTTCCGCAGGGGCATCGTCTGCCCTTGCGGGGCGCTTTTTTTCGTTTTCCGGGGTGCGGAGGGTGCCGCGCCCGGCAGAGCACAATCTGGAGTGTCAAAAGGATGGGAAAGACTATGCAAAACTTTACAGAGCAAACGCACACCCTTGGCCTGTACGATCCACAGTTTGAGCACGATGCCTGCGGCATCGGCGCTGTGGTGGACATCAAGGGCCGCAAGAGC
>ERZ824598.3902-NODE-3902-length-11999-cov-4.152378_pt1 | contig 11999 bp, 9 predicted proteins | sample MGYA00519934_ERZ824598 | MGnify/ENA primary metagenome ERZ824598 (study PRJEB31778, sample SAMEA3449177) | human gut metagenome | biome: human gut; feature: human-associated habitat; material: faeces | place: United Kingdom | collected 2010/2012 ... | reverse complement strand
GCATTTGACGACCGCTAATCAGAGCGAGATTCGCAGAGCGTATCTCGTCTCTGTTATGGCGACGAGGAAGATGCATGATATTTTCCGGAAGTGTCAGGGGATTACGGTGAAAAATTTTGTTTGACTTTTTGAAAAGAGACAAATATAATAAGGCATTGAACGAGTAGCAAATCTGCGTAAATCCGGTTTGTTACTCGTTTTTGTTATGGCGATGAGGAAAATGCACGCATTTATGCGGTGCATTTGACGACCGCTAATCAGAGCGAAACTCGCAAAGCGTGTTTCGTCTCTGTGTTCATAATATGCCATGAAAAAGTGTGTAGCTTATCAGCGTAAGTCCAGCTTGTGCGATAAGTGCACACTTTTTTTGCAGAAAAGGAGGATTCAGTTAAGATGGCAGAAAGTAACAAAATGAAGGAAATGCCGGTCAATAAGCTCATGGTACAGATGGGAATACCGATGATCTTATCGATGGCATTGCAGGCGGTTTACAATATTGTGGACAGTGCCTTTGTCGGAAACATGAAGGTGGGAAGTGAAGCGGCGCTTAACGCACTGACACTGGTGTTCCCGGTACAGATGCTTATGGTGGCAGTAGGAATTGGAACGGGCGTCGGAACCAATGCGCTTCTCGCAAGGACACTCGGACAGGGAAATGCCAAAAAAGCTGCAAAAGTGGCGGGCAATAGTTTATTTCTCGGAGTAATTATTTATGTGGTATGTTTCTTATTTGGAATTTTTGGAGTAAGAGCATACATTTCATCACAGACCATTGATCCGGAAGTGATTTCAATGGGAATGAGTTATTTAAGAATATGCTGTGTGGTTTCATTTGGAATCATTTTCTTCTCATTATTTGAAAAATTATTACAGGCGACCGGACGTTCCCTTTATTCTACGATCGGTCAGGTGGTAGGTGCGGTCGTAAATATAATTCTAGATCCGGTCATGATTTACGGTATCGGACCGGTTCCTGAAATGGGCGTGGAGGGCGCAGCCTATGCTACTGTAATTGGGCAGGTCGCATCGGCAGCATTATTATTTATTTTTCATATGAAATTAAATAAAGAGTTTGAGCATGGTGTGGAATACATGAAGCCTGATACCGGAATTATAAAAGAAATCTATGCGATCGGACTTCCAGCGATCATTGCACAGGCATTGATGTCTATCATGGTTTATGTGATGAATCTGATCTTAAAATTCAGTCCTTCTGCACAGACCGCATATGGATTGTTCTATAAAGTGCAGCAGTTTGTATTGTTCCTCGCATTTGGACTTAGGGATGCGATCACACCGATCATTGCGTTTGCCTACGGAATGCACAGCAAAAAGAGGATTCAGGACGGAATCAGGTATGGACTGATTTATACGATCGTACTTATGGTCGTTGGTGTGGCAATCACGGAAATTTTCCCGGGTGCTTTTGCGACGTTATTTAATGCGGGACAATCCAGAGAGTATTTCATCGGAGCGATGAGAATCATCTCCATCAGCTTTATTTTTGCGGGAATCAATGTGGCATATCAGGGAATTTATCAGGCACTGGACGGTGGTATGGAATCACTTGTGATCTCGCTGCTCAGACAGCTTATAATTATATTACCGCTGGCCGGCATTTTCTCTGTTTTTGTCAGAAACGGTCAGATGGGAGTTTCGTTGGTCTGGTGGGCATTTCCGATCACCGAGCTTACCGCATGTCTGGTGGGATATGTATTGTTGAAGAGGATCAGAAAAAACAAGGTAGAAAGTTTAAGTTAAGGAGGAGTCAGTTATGGAAAAGAGAATCATAACGATCAGCAGAGAGTTTGGAAGCGGCGGCCGCTTTATCGGTGAAGAAGTGGCAAAGAAACTTGGGATTTCCTATTATGACAAGGATATCATCGGACAGATTGCAGAGCAGTCAGGATTTGCACCGGAATATATCCGGGAAAATGCGGAATTGTCTCCGAAGAAAGGCTTATTTGCCTATGCATTTTCCGGACGTGATATCACAGGGAAATCAGTGGAAGATATGGTGTATGAAGCACAGAGAAACGTGATCCTGAAAATTGCGGAAAAAGAAAGCTGTGTGATCATAGGAAGAAATGCGGATTTTATCTTAAAAGACCGGGAGGATGTGCTGAATGTTTTTATACACGGGGATATGCCGAAAAAAGTGCAGCGTATCTGTAAATTATACAATGTCGCAGAAGCTGATGCCGCAAAAATGATAACCGAAACAGATAAAAGGCGCAGAACAAACTATAATTTCTACACAGACCAGAAATGGGGAATGGCAAAAAATTATACATTATCTTTGAACAGCTCGCAGCTTGGATATGAAAGGTGTGGGGAAATCATTATGGAGTGCGTAAAATAGAGAATAGTATGGATCAATAAAAAAACTGGTTTTTGAGGTGTCCCCTCAAAAACCAGTCCTTTTTTTATGATGTCTGAAATTCTGTTAAATTAACACTTCTCAGGTTCCGGATAATCAACCCCGAAAGTTTCAACTGTCACGGTTTTCATTACCTGTGGCTGTAACGGACGGTCAGAGTAATCGGTTGCTGTTTCCGCAATTTTATTGACAACATCCATACCCTCGATCACTTTACCGAATGCAGCATAAGCGCCGTCTAAGTGTGGAGAGTTCTTGTGCATGATGAAGAACTGGGAACCGGCAGAATCCGGGATCATAGTTCTTGCCATGGATAAAACACCTTCAGAATGTTTTAAGTCATTTTTGAAACCGTTCTGGGAAAATTCTCCTTTGATCTCATAGCCCGGGCCACCCATTCCGGTTCCGTCCGGATCGCCGCCCTGGATCATAAAACCGTTGATGACACGGTGGAAGATGACACCGTCATAAAAACCTTTTTTTACTAAACTGATAAAGTTGTTTACAGTATTTGGTGCGATTTCAGGATAAAGCTCTGCTTTCATGATATCGCCGTTTTCCATCTCGATTGTAACAATTGGATTTGACATAATAATTGATTCCTTTCATTGAATATGATATCGTGATTTTTCATATACACACCATATTGTAACGAAAAAATATGTTTTCGTAAAGATGAAACACAAAAAATCAGATCATTGTATTCTGAAAGCAGACTCTGATCTTTTGTACAATGCCGGCATCAATAAAGCCTTTGTCTGCCATATCATCGAGAATATCGCAGGTTTTTTCATGCGAAAAACCCTGTTTATAAGGGCGGCTTTCGGTGAGTGCCTGATAAATGTCTATACACGCCATGATGCGTTCCGGCTCGTTTAATTCAGCGGCAGTTTTGCCGAAAGGATAGCCTTTTCCGTTCAGTTTTTCGTGGTGGAATGCTGCCCAGTCACGGATGTCTTCAAAATCGTTGATATTGGACAGAATCAGATAAGTATATCCTGCATGGTTTTTCATTTTTGAAAATTCTTCATCGGTCAGCTTATCCGGTTTTTCCAGAATATCATTGTCGATTGCCATCTTGCCGATATCATGAAGTGCGCCGGCCAGGTACATTTTCTGAACCTGTGTGGAATCGTAGCCGATGTACTCTGCAAATGCGGCTGCTTTCTCAGCGACACCGATGGAGTGTCTGCTTGTAAAAGAAGATTTATAGTCGACGATCTGCGCAAAAAAGTCGGCGATATTTTTGCAGGTTTCCCAGTCAAAGGTCTGTTTTTCTCTCGGAACGATCTCCCAGAGTTTCGTTTCAAAGGAGTCATCTTTGAAATCTGCAAATTCGTTATCTGAAAATATATGGAAAAAAGCATCCACACATGCGGCGTCAAAAAGTTTATCCGTATGCTGGATCAGGTACTGTTTTACCATATCCCATCTCTGTGTTTCAAATGCACCGCTGTGCCCGATGATATCCACCACATCGGCAAGGTGGATAATGCGCGCAGACAGAGGAACTTCATCCCATTTTTTGTGAAATGGCCCGGTGCCGTCCGCGTGCTCATGATGGTATAGGATTGCATTGGTAACGTCAGTTTTAAAAGGGATTTTTGCAAGATTCTGTTCGCCGTAGATGCAATGCAGGTTCGTAGTGTTTGCCACAAGGTCAGCGGTCAGGTCTGCCGCGGAATGCTCCTGCAATTCCTCGGAAATATATTGTGTGAGGGCGTTGTCGTGCAACAGAGCGCAGATTGCGAGATCCTGCAGGGCATCCTCCGGCAGATCAAAATACTGCCCCATGCGCACACTGATATAGGCCACTCGTTTTCCGTGTTTATTTTTAATGTTTACCAGTTCTGCCTCGATGCAGTCGAGAGCATAGGAACAGGCACTGATCAAACCGATAATATCTATCTCCATGATTTATTTTAATGAAATCGTACTGCATACAAAGCGATGCCTTGCGATTTCATAACCTCCTAAATTAGTAATAATTCCTATTATTGAATTATAAAATCAGTTGCCCCTATTGTCAATATGTTACAGTTCACAGGTTACCCTGCGAACTGTAACTTCGCAGCCCCATATAAAGTTTTGCTTCGCAAAAGGGGGCTGCTCACACCCGCATCACGTTCATACGCACCTGAACAGCATGGTGTTCAGGTGCTGAGTGAACAGTAACGTCAATATTCGTTACAGTATTCATATGACCATGATTAGTTTTAGCAGGAATGGCAGAAGTTTCATATTTATAGGAAGTATATCGAAAAACTTCCTTGTAAATTTTTTTGTTTTATGGTTTGATAAGTACAGAAAAAGAGTATCGGAGAATAAAGGAGAGAAAAAGTATGCCAGTTTTTGATTTCAGCAGCGCTTCAGAGGAAAAAGAAGCGTTTGTATGTACATATACCGCATTTACATCAGACAGTTCCGAAAAAACACCGGATGATCCGATCCTGGTGTTAGACAATCAGCAAAAACAGTGGAGCCATCATTCCACCGGAGTATTTTGCAACCAGAGCCAGTGGACAGCATTTGAGTTTAAGGAGGAGGACGAGACATTCCGTTCCAATATCCTGCGGATCGATGCACGTTTTGTGAATCTGATCAAATGGCTTGGGGAGAACCGTATCAACGTTCTTTTGTCCGGGGAAAACAGGGCGGACGGCTATGCCGTGTACAAGATCAGGGAAAATGCTTTTCACGGTGGAACGAAACTCTCTGCGGCGGATGGATTTTTACAGTATGTGATGGAACGCCTTTTATCGAGCAGTGCACCGGAGCAGGAGGATGAGGACGAAGAGTTAGACGAGAGCGGCGACAGCATGAAGCTTACCAGTATCCAGAGTATTTCGGATTTCTTAAACTGCGCAGGAAGAACCATGCCGGACAATATCAGACTGTGGGCGAGAAGAAATTTAGCAGTTGCACGTTCCAGCGAAGTGTCTGCCGAGGAACGCCGCCACGCGCAGCGTGCACTTTCCATTATGACGAATATCCAGTGGAAAAATAATTATTTTGAAGCAATCGATCCGGTGGAGGCGCGCAGGATTTTAGATGAAGAACTATACGGAATGGAAAAAGTAAAACAGCGTATCATGGAGACTATCATCCAGATCAACCGCACACACACACTTCCAGCGTATGGACTTCTGCTTGTCGGACCGGCAGGAACCGGAAAATCGCAGATTGCCTATGCGGTGGCAAGAATTTTAAAACTGCCGTGGACGACACTCGATATGAGTTCCATCAATGACCCGGAGCAGTTGACCGGAAGCTCCCGTATCTACGGAAATGCGAAGCCTGGTATTATTATGGATGCATTTTCCATGGCTGGCGAGTCGAACCTTGTATTCATCATCAACGAGCTTGATAAGGCTGCATCTGGAAAAGGAAACGGCAATCCGGCGGACGTGCTTCTTACCTTATTAGATAATCTCGGATTTACAGACAACTATATGGAATGTATGATTCCGACCGGCGGCGTCTATCCGATTGCGACCGCCAATGTAAAAGAAGATATCAGTGCCCCGCTGATGTCACGTTTTGCTGTGATCGATATCCCGGATTACACGCAGGAAGAGAAAAAAATCATTTTCTCCAAATTTGCACTGCCAAAAGTCTTAAAGAGGATCGGATTATTGCAGGGTGAGATCGTTCTGACCGGGGAGGGACTGGATGAACTGATCGAGCAGTATAAGAATACATCGGGAATCCGTGATCTGGAGCAGGCGGCAGAGCACCTAGCAGCCAATGCACTGTATCAGATTGAAGTAGACCATGTAAAACAGGTTGTGTTTGATGCGGAAATGGTAAAAAAATTATTTGCGTAAAAAACAAAATATAAGAAAGGTAAAAAGACCACTTCATGAAATTTTTCGTGAGGTGGTCTTTTACTGTCCGAATTAATGGACAGAAAATATGGATAATGGGAAGCAGCAAGAGGGCAAAATGACGGAAAGTGAGGAGCATGGCAGATGAAAACGGAATATCAGATTATTGCGGTAGACTTTGACGGAACACTTTGTACGGACTGCTTCCCAAAGATCGGACAGCCGAATACAGCACTGATCGAACTGCTGAAAGGATTGAGAAGGCAGGGACGCCAGATTATTTTGTGGACGTGCCGCTGTGGAAATCAGTTAGAGGAAGCAGTGGAATGGTGCAGGAAGTGGGAACTGGAATTTGATGCAGTGAATGAGAATCTGCCGGAGATTATCGAAAGGTACGGATCAGACGGAAGAAAGATTTATGCGGATGTTTATATTGATGACAAAAGCTGTTTTCCATGGGAGGTAAAAAAGGATGAGAAAGTTGGATTATGAATTTATTTTTACATGCGGTATTGTTGCATTTATCGCAGCGCTTGGAATGGTAGCTGGCATTGTTGTGCTGGCTGGGGCAAAGATTTATGTTTATAACCTGCCTTTGATCGTGGGAAGCTTTCTGGCTATCGGAGGACTCTTGTGGGGATTATTGTTAGTTTTGAACAATGATAAGGTGGAAAAAAGGACAAAACATCGTTACTGCTCAGACAGTATCTGAGCACTTTGCTGTATCATACATATCAGTTACTATATTTACCAGATTAAGGTTGACGCTCTATCGTGAATTAAATATAATAAACTTGATTTACTGTGCCTTTTTAGGGGAATACCGAAGGCATCTGGAGGAAAAATGAGAAGAAACCTTAATATAAAACAGAGAAAATGGCGGAGCTTTATCTTTGCAACGATTTTTGGTGTGACAGCAGCGACTGCGGTCATTACGGTAAAACCGTTGGAAAGTTATGCGTATACGGAGACGGCAGGTGTTTTGAATGATGGACCGGTACAGATGCGAAAGACTCCGGTAGATGGGGACAAGATCACATCTTTAGCTGCGGGTACAGCAGTCCGTGTGATAGATGAAGTGGATGGCTCCGATGGAATGAAATGGTACAAGGTACAGATTTCCTATAATGGAATGGCATCCACCGGATATATCCGGTCAGATTTTATCACGCTTTCAACAGAAGATACCTCTTCCGGAAGTACGATCACAGATAATTCAGCACAGGGTGCAGCCGGAGTTGTCACCAACACGAACGGCAATGTCTATGTGAGGACAGGTGCGAGCACGGCATATTCTCCGGTCACGACGGTAAAAAGAGATCAGACAGTCAATGTACTCGGACAGACAACCACAAATGGAACTGTGTGGTACAATGTGACATTTAATAAGAATGGTGTGGATTATGCAGGTTGGATCTGCGGAACCTATCTGGCAGTAACCGGACAGACTTCTGCGGATGGATCGCAGGGAGACACCACAACGGTGACGGATGAAGAATATGTTGCATCGTTAAAATCAGCAGGATTTCCGGACAGCTATTGTAACTCACTTCTGGCATTGCACCAGAAGTATCCAGACTGGCAGTTCGTTCCGGTACAGACAGGACTAGACTGGAATACCGTCATTGCAAATGAGAGTGTTGTCGGAAGGAATCTGGTGCAGAGTTCTTCCAATGATGCGAGAAAGTCAACGGAGACGGGGGCTTATGACTGGGCGACCAACAAATGGTATGGTTATGACGGAGCAGGCTGGGTAAGTGCCTCCTCCAATTACATAGCATATTGCATGGATCCGAGAAATTACCTGAATGACACGTATATTTTTCAGTTTGAAACGTTAGAATATGCGCCATATCAGAACGTGACAGGAGTTGGAAATATTCTGTCAGGCAGTTTCATGAGTGGAAACTATAGCGATACAGACGGAGCATCGCGAAGCTATGCAGATACTTTCATGGAAGTGGGACAGAACTTGAGTGTCAGTCCTTATCATCTGGCTGCAAGATGTAAGCAGGAGCAGGGAAATAAGGGGACAAGTCCTTTGATCTCTGGCAATTACTCTGGCTATAATGGATATTACAATTACTTTAATATCGGAGCATATACGACATCGTCTGCGTCTGCGACGGTCAACGGATTGATTTATGCGAAAAATAACGACTGGAATTCTATTTATAAATCAATTAATGGTGGAGCTGGTATCGTTGGAAATAATTATGTGAAAAAAGGGCAGAACACCTTATATTTCCAGAAATTTAATGTGGTGAATATGAACAGCATATACTCACATCAGTACATGACAAATGTGCAGGCGGCAATGTCAGAAGGAAAAACAATGAGTACGGCTTATGCGGATAAATCACAGGGATTTATATTTCGTATTCCGGTGTATAGCAATATGCCGGAGTCAGCAGTGACGTTTTCAGACAGTGGTAATCCGAATAACTGGCTCTCTTCTCTCAGCGTAAGCGGATATGGACTGACACCGTCTTTCCAGGGAGCAGTAACCGATTATTCCGTGATCGTTGGAACCGAGGTAAGCTCGATCAATGTAGGTGCTTCGGCAGTTGCACCGAAAGCGGGAGTTTCCGGAGCGGGAACTTATGCATTGAATTATGGAAATAATGCGATCAACGTAACTTGTGTGTCACAGAGCGGTTCGGCAAAAACCTACACGATCAATGTGGTAAGACAGCAGCCGGCAGCAGACAATACCCAGACACCGGAAAGTGGTGGAACAACGGTTGCGGACGGCGTATCCGTTTCTACCTCCTATAAACTGGGAGATACCGTGATCACAGGTATTACACCGGGAACAGGCGCTTCTTCTGTACTTGCCAATATCTCAGCGGGAAGCGGCACGGTCAAAGTGCTGAAAGCAGATGGCACAGAAAATACCGGTGCAGTCGGAACAGGTAATAAAATTGCAGTATATGCAAATGGAACACTGGTGAAGCAGTATGACGTTGTCATTTACGGTGACATCAATGGAGATGGAAAAATCTCTGTGGTCGATCTGGTCATGATGCAGAAACAGATTCTTGGAACATCACAGCTTTCCGGTGCGTATGCAGCGGCTGCGGATATAAGCAGAGATGGAAAAGTTTCCGTAAAAGACCTTGTGCTTTTGCAGAAACATATTATAAATGCAGCACAGATTGAACAGTAATAGGGCTGTGTGGATAGAAAGAGTTATTTTAGTGAGAAAATACAATTTTCACACATAAGAATGGAGAGTAAAATGAAAAAGAAATTAGGTGTGATCATTACACTGTTAACATTATGCATCTGCCTTATGACACCGCAGATGCATGCCAAGGCGGCTTCCGGAAAAACAACGATCGCTGTGTCTGCCGGTTCCCTGAATATCGGACAGACTGTGACGGTAACGGCAAAAGCATTAAGTGCATCCGGGGACAGTGCATATGCCAATATGGTTTTGACCTATGATGCCGGCATTCTGGAGTTTGTGAGCTGTAATGCAACTTATGGCGGTGGCGGCGGAAGTATTTCGGTAGCGAGTGACAGCTTCAGTGTGACATTAAAAGCAATCAGTGCGGGAAAAGCTTCTATTTCGCTTTCTGCTACGGATGGTGTTATTTACGGTACCGAAGAAGAATTGGATTCCATGGCAGGCAGCAGCACTTCTGTAACGGTCAAAAACGAAGCAGCAGGCAGCGATACAGGAAATAACAGCAGTGCCGGTAACAACGGAAGCTCCGGCAGCAATGGAAATGCGGGAAATGGAAGCAGTTCTGGAACAGGAAGTAACAACAATACTGGAAGCAATACGAATACGGCAGCTTTATCCGCAGATAATTCCTTAAAGGCACTGACGATTTCACCGGGAACATTGTCTCCGGCTTTTAAGGGAAGCACCACAAAGTACACGGCAACGGTTGATAATTCCGTGACAAGTATTGCAGTGAGTGCAACACCGGTCAATGAAAAGGCAACGATTGAGTCTGTGACTGGAAATACGAATCTTGCAGTTGGGGCAAACGTTGTTAAGATAGTCGTAAAAGCAGAAAATGGCACAACAGCTACTTATAAAATCACTGTGACAAGACAGGCTGCAGGAACCACCGGAAGTGAGACGACAACTACAGGCGGTGAAAACGGAGACGACGGAAATGGTGACAGCGAGACTCCAGAAGACACCGAGGAAGTGGATGCAACGGAAACTCCGGTGCCGGCGGCAGACGTTGTGATCAATAACACAACCTACCATATCGCAGACAATTTTACAGAGGAACAGATTCCGGCTGATTTTACAGAAGCAACGGTTAATTTCCGGGGAGCGGAATGCAGAGGTCTGACATTCAACAAGGGAACGATCTCTCTGATCTATCTGGAAACAGACAATGTGGACGCAACGACCGGCAGATTTTTTATTTATGATGAGACCAGGGATGTTGTCTATGATTTTATGAAGTTTACAGCAGGGGAGAGCAGTTATGCTATCCCACTTCTGGCGCCGCTTGATTCGGTACTGCCGGAGAGTTATGTGCAGGTGTCCCTGCAAATGCCGGAAAATACTGTGATGACCGCTTACCAGCTTCCGGCAGAGGATGGAGAGGAAGCGTCTGATTTCTATATCTTTTATGGGGTAAATCAGGATGGAACCGAAGGCTGGTATCAGTATGATGCAGCAGAAGGCACTTACCAGCGTGTGAACGGAAATATTACAGAGACAGCGGATTCTTCTTCGGATGATCTTGCAGCATTGCAGAGCGAGTATGATGAACTCTCAAAGAAATATAAAGATGCAAAATCCTTTTCCAGAAACATGATCGCTGTGCTTATTTTTGTATTGGCAATCGCAGTTGTGATCATCCTGAATATCGTTCTCTTTGGCAGAAAGAAAAAAGGAAAAGACGAACTCTTAGAGGACGATAACGTCGAACTCGAAGATGCAGAGTATGACGAAGATATAGATGAGGATGAAGTAGAAGACACCGAAACTGATAAAAAGCCTCTCTTTGGAAAATTCCATGGATTCCGCAAAAAAGAGGATGATTCTCTGCTGGATGAGGGTGATGAAATCAGTCAGGAGAAGACGATTGACTTGGTATTAGATGAACCGTCACAGGAAAAAACGAAAAAAGCAGAAAAAATAGAATCAGAAAGAGCAAAAGTAAAAGAAACAAAAGATGCAGAGGACGACGATTACTTTGATGATGAGGAAGAGTACATCGAGGAAGATCATCCAATCAACAGGGCTTACCGCGAATGGAATGATTATGAGGATGAAATTCCAGCTCCAGTGAAAAAAACAGTGACAGAACAAACATCTGAGCAAAAATCGTCCGAAGAGGATCAGAAAACCCAGCCAGAAAAAAATGAAACTTCTGTGAAAAAAGAAAAAGGATTGGAAGTTTTCGACCTAAATGATTTATAACATAAACAATTTCCGCACATAAAATTCGGCTATGCACCTTGAAAATTCAATAGCGGGCAGTCCAATTCATGCCGGGAGAATGGATGGAATCAAGACTCCAAGTCTATGACAGATTTGGAGTTTTTCTTCTTTTGTGCAATTTCCAAATATAAAAATGGATTGTATAAAAGAAATGGGTAAGCTATAATATGGGTGTGGTCAGATGCCTTTTGGGGATGACTATATCTGTTACAAAAAGGAGGAAGACCAGTGAATACAGAATTGAAAAATGCAGTGAAAGCAACAGACTCAAAAGCACAGTATGATACGAGTGCAAAGCGTCTGTTAGGGCAGAAAAGCATACTGGCACATATACTGGTAAAAACAGTTGATGAGTTTAAGGGCATGAATC
>ERZ824598.3901-NODE-3901-length-11999-cov-9.983339_pt1 | contig 11999 bp, 9 predicted proteins | sample MGYA00519934_ERZ824598 | MGnify/ENA primary metagenome ERZ824598 (study PRJEB31778, sample SAMEA3449177) | human gut metagenome | biome: human gut; feature: human-associated habitat; material: faeces | place: United Kingdom | collected 2010/2012 ... | reverse complement strand
GGGCAGCTTGATAAGGAGGCAAATCTATGGCATATATCACGAAACGCGGCAGCTCTTACAGTGTCCGCTACACCTATCAGGACGAGCACGGCAAGAGCTGCGACAAATGGGAGAGCTTTCCCACCAAAGAGGAGGCGGTGAAACGCCAGAAACAGATCGAGCACGAGCTGGCGACCGGTAATTTCCTGATCCCGTCCACGGTGACGGTGGCGGAGTTCCTGATGGACTGGCTGCCCAAGCAGTGCAGCAAGCACAAGTGGGCACCCAAGACCTACCAGTCCAATCTGGCCCTCATCCAGAACCTCATCATCCCTTATATCGGGGAGATGCAGATGCAGAAGCTGCGGCCCTACCACATCGAAGCCCTGTACGACACCCTGAGCAAGACCCCCTGCGGACAGTATGTGGGCGGCAAGCGGCGAGACCTCTCGCCCAAGCAGCAGAAGCGCACCCTCTCCGGCACTACCCTCCATGAGGTCCACCAACTGCTGCACAATTCCTTTCTGCTGGCGGTGGAGTGGGGCATCCTCATCAAAAGCCCCGTCCCGGTGGAAGCGCCCAAAAAGACCACCCAAGAGCGCAGCATCTGGGAGGTGGAGGAGATGCGGGCAGCGCTGGACAGCATGGAGGACCCCATCCTGCATCTGGCAGTGCACCTGACGCTGGTGGGTGCGCTGCGGGAAGGGGAGGTGGCAGGTCTGACCCCGGAGGACATCGACTTTGATGCCGCCAACGGCATGGGCACCTTCACGGTCAACCGTTCCATGCAGCGGGTGCAGAAGGACACGCTGGCACAGGTGGACAAGGGCTGCATCCTCCGCATCTTCCCGGACAAGCTGGAGGGCAGCAAGACCTCCCTCATCCTGAAAGACACCAAGACCGAAGCCTCCTGCCGCACCATCTTCATGACCGCTGCCCTGCGGGAGGAACTGAAGCAGTGGCTGGAACGGCTGAAGCGGGAAGAAGCCCTCGACCCGGAGCGATACCGCAACAGCGGGATGCTGCTGCGGCTCCCCAACGGTCTGGCGGTGGAGCCGGTGCTCATCCGCAAAAAGTTCCTGAAATGGCAGGACGCACACCCGGAGTTCCCGCGCATCGTCTTTCACGGTCTGCGACATTCCAGTGCCACCTACCAGTTGATGATTTCCGGCGGTGACATCAAGGCGGTGCAGGGGACCACAGGACACGCCAGTGCGGATATGCTGGTGAACACCTACGCCCATATCCAGCAGTCCTCCCGTGTGGAGCTGGGCAAGAAGTTTGAAAGCGGCTTCTATGCCAAGCCCGACACCCCCAGCCCGCAGGCTGTACCCGCCGCAGGCGAACCCACCATCTCCATGACGGCTCTTTTGGAATTGCTCAAGGATGCCGACCCGGAAATGAAGGCAAAGCTCCGCCTGGCACTGCTCACCTGATGCAAAAAAGGGCACTGATTGCAATGCAATACAGCGCCCTACATCATCGGACATGGATAACACCGACCGTGCAAAAACCGTGCAGAAACCGTGCACCCATGGCTTACAAAACAAAAAAGCCATGAAATCTTTCGATTTCACGGCATTTTCTGGTGCGATGGAAGGGACTCGAACCCCCGGCCTACTGATTCGTAGTCAGTCACTCTATCCAGCTGAGCTACCAACGCATACGTTCCGCTCGGAACATGATGTATTTTATCACTCAGACTGGGTTTTGTCAACCGTTTTTTGCAAATATTTTTATCTTTTTCAAAAAGCAGCATTTTTTATGATTTTTCTTGTATCGTTTTTGTCGTTCTTGTGCTATAATAACCTTACTATATGTTTTTAATCTGTGTCCGTGCAGGGGTACAGGAGCTTTGCGGGCAGCACCGCGTGGAGGCTGCGCCGCCGGGTTTTCTCTGCAGCGAGACACCACGGAGGGTAGATCCTATGAAACTGGTAAGCGTGGAAACTCCCGAAAAGAGTGTCTGCAAAATGACCTTCAGCGCCAGCCCCGAAGAGCTGGAAGCTGCATCCAACGCCGTTTACGAACGCACCCGCGCCTCCTATACGATCCGCGGCTTCAAGAAGGGCGAAGCGGACCGCGCACAGATCGAGGCTGACCGCGGCGAGCACACCTTCTGGTACGATGCCATCAACGATCTGATGGACAAGGACGTGCCCGCGCTGTATGATGCCGCCATGGCAGAGCACGGCTTTGTGGCTGTTGACAATCCTGTGTACGATCTTGTGAGCGTGAAAAAGGACGAGGGCTTTGTGGCCACTGCCACTGTTGCCCTGCAGCCTGAGCTGAACCTGACCAAGACCACCGGCTTTACCGCCGAGTGCGTCACCCCGGAAGTGACCGACAAGGAGATCGACAATGTGCTGGAGCGCCGCCGCGCTGCTGCCGCTGAGCTGGTGCCGCACAAGGGTCCTGCCGTAAAGGGCAACATCGTACATATCGATTACGAAGGTCTGCTGGAGGGCAAGCCCTTCCAGGGCGGCACCGCAAAGAACCAGGCCGTCCAGCTGGGCAGCGGCCGCATGATCCCCGGCTTTGAAGAGGGCATTCTGGGCCACAAGGCAGGCGAGGAATTCGAGGTCTTCGTCACCTTCCCGAACCGTTACCACGCAAAGGATCTGGCCGGTAAACCCGTCGTGTTCAAGATCAAGCTGATCGACGTATGTGTGCGCCAGATCCCTGCTCTGAACAGCGACTTTGCCAAGAAGGTTGCCAATGTGGACACCATGGACGAGCTGCGTGCACAGGTCAAGCAGCAGCTGCACGACGGAAAGCATGCCGGTGCGCTGAACCGTGCCAAGGATCAGATCCTGACCCAGCTGGCCGATGCTTCTGAGGGCGAACTGCCCAGTGTGCTGGTGGAGACCACCTACCAGCAGCAGATGGAGCAGATCCAGCAGCAGCTGCAGATGCAGCGCCTGAGCCTGGATCGCTACCTGAGCCAGCTCCACGAGACCCGCGAGAGCTTTACCGCCAAGGTGCGCTCTTCTGCCGAGAAGACCGCCCGTGTGCACATGGCTCTGCTGCAGATCGCACAGCAGGAAAATCTGGTGCCCACCGAGGAAGATATCGATAAGGCTCTGGCCGCTCGTGCAGAGCGCGCCAAAAAGACGCTGGAAGAGATCAAGGAAAAATCCGATATTCCCGTCATGCGCCGCAACGAAGGCATCCGCAAGGCTGCCGACTGGGTGATCGAGCACTCCACCATTGAAGAAAAGTAAGTTCTGATACAGAGAAAGCCCGTGCATTTACTGCACGGGCTTTGTTGTTTCCTGTTGATATCTGTGTTATACCTGTTGTGCTGCCCTTGTTCCCCCTACTCCGCAAGTTATGCAGCAGGAGGAGGTAAACAGCTATGGCATACCTTATCGAACTCATTGTCTCGGTCGGAGCACAGGTAATAGGCTATTTCCTGTGCAAGTGGCTTGACCCGGACAAACGCAAGGGCAAGTAAGCAAAAGACCCCCGGAGAGAGGCAAGCTCCCCGGGGGTCATTTTTTGTGAACAGCCTAATACCTTATCGAACTTCGGCTAACACTAGTATATCCCGAAATTCCGGAAAATCAAGGTATTCACCAAAAAGTTCATATTTCCGATAAAAAGCAGCATATCACCCCAGCAGGTTAAAGCCCATGATGACCACGCCCAGCACCACCAGCACGACGCCGGTGGCACGGTTCAGGGTCTTAGGCTCAGCCTTATTGGCAAACACCGCCGCAATGCGTGCCCACAGCAGGGTGAACACCACGCACAGGATCCACACCAGCCAGTCGGGCGTGCCGCCGATCATGAAGTGGGAGACCGCACCGGTCAGGGCCGTGAAGGTCATAATGAACACGCTGGTGCCCACGGCGGTCTTCAGCTCGTAGCCCAGCACACTGGTGAGGATGAGCAGCATCATCATGCCGCCGCCTGCGCCGATGAAGCCGCAGATGAAGCCGATGATCACACCGCACACGATGGACTGGATGGCACGCTTTTTGGCGCTGACACCCTGCATAGCTTCCTTGGTCGTCATGACCGGGCGCACAATGAACTTGATGCCCAGCAGGAAGGTCATGAACACCGAGAAACCGCCCATGGTGGCCGAGGGCACCTTGCTAGCCACCCAGCTGCCAACTACCGTGAACAACAGCACACTTACCATCATGATAAGGCCGTTGCGGATGTCCAGATTTTTGTTTTTATGATAGGTATAGGCCGAGACGGCGCTGGCCAGCACATCCGAAGAAAGGGCAATGCCCACTGCCATATAGGGGTCCATGTGCAGGAAAGTGATGAGCATGGGGCTGATGACCGCCGCCGCGCTCATACCGGCAAAGCCGGTGCCAAGGCCGGCCCCCATGCCGGCAAAAAAGGTGACAAGAACCGTAAACAACACGTTCATTTTATGCGTTCTCCTTTATAATTTCGTCCAGATTTTTCCCGATCAGCTCCATGGTCCGGAAAAAGACCTCCTGATCGGCTGGCTCCACATGATCCAGCAGGCGCTTGAAAAAGGCATTCTGCACCACACGCCCCTTGCGGATGATCGGGTCTGCCTTGCCGGTGCAGAGAAGCTTCGTTTTGCGGCGGTCGCCGACCACAGCGTACCGTTCCAGATACCCTTCCTGCACCAGCTTATCCACATTCATGGAGACGAGGTTCGCCTTGATATGCCGCACCTCCACGATGTCCCGGGCCGTTTTATAGTCCGGGTTGTTGGCGAGGAACAGCAGGATGTCCAGCGCCGTCTGCGACAGGCCAAGCTCCTGACACAGCGGTTTGCAGACGGCATTGTACGCCTGCGCGGTCTTGATGGAAAATTCGATATTCGGGTTCACAGCAGGTCTGTCCTTTCATCTTTGAATGATTCATTTTTGAAGTATTATAGTGCAGATGAGGGGAGTTGTCAAGGGGGGAACTCCCTCAGTCGCGGCTTACGCCGCGCCAGCTCCCCCGAAGGGGGAGCTTTTTGTCATCTTCCGGTTAGCACAAATAAAGCTCCCCCTTCGGGGGAGCTGGCGAACGCAGTGAGCCTGAGAGGGTTCTTCCCGCCGCGCGGCTGTTTCCGCAGGAAATCAGCGCGGCAGATGCTGTTTTCCTCCACGACCCCACCCGTGAAAACGCAATGCCGGGCGGTCCGCAGACCTCCCGGCATTGCTCTATTATAAATAATTCTTCCACTGAATATGCGCAGAGCAGCGCGGAGCGCATTCCAATCGTTTTTCTCAGAACAGCACCACAGCCGCCAGACGCACCAGCAAAGCGCACAGCCATGCCACGGCGCACTGGTTCACCACCATGATGACTGCCCACTTGTTGCCCAGCTCCCGCTTGACCGAGGCCACTGCCGCGATGCAGGGGGTGTACAGCAGGCAGAACACCAGCAGGGGAGCCGCCTGCGCCGGGGTGAGGGCCGCCGACAGCGCAGCTTCGGAGCCAAAGAGGATGAGCAGCGAGGACACCACGCTCTCCTTTGCCATAAAGCCGGTGATGAGGGCGGTGGAGATGCGCCAGTCCGCAAAGCCCAAAGGCCCGAACAGCGGGGCGATGTCGCCCGCAATGCGGGCAAGGATGCTGGCCTGCGGGTCGGCGGTCAGCCGCAGCTGCAGGTCAAAGTTCTGCAAAAACCAGATGACGATGGTGGCCGCAAAGATCACCGTGAAGGCCTTCTGCAAAAAGTCCCGGGCCTTTTCCCACAGCAGCTGTGCCACGTTTTTCAGGCCGGGCAGGCGGTAGTTGGGCAGCTCCATGACAAAGGGCACCGCCTCGCCCTTGAACACCGTGCTCTTGAGCAGCAGTGCCGCCAGCACGCCCACCGCGATGCCGGTAAAGTACAGCAGCACCATCACAAGGCCCGCATACTGCGGGAAGAACGCCGCCGCAAACAGGCTGTAGATGGGCAGCTTTGCCGAGCAGCTCATGAACGGGGTGAGCAGGATGGTCATTTTGCGGTCGCGCTCCGAGGGCAGGGTGCGGCTTGCCATGACGCCGGGCACGGTGCAGCCAAAGCCGATGAGCATGGGCACGATGCTGCGGCCCGAAAGGCCGATGCGGCGCAGCAGCTTATCCATCACAAAGGCCACGCGGGCCATGTAACCGGTATCCTCCAGCATGGAGAGGAAGAAGAACAGCACCACGATGATGGGCAGAAAGCTCAGCACGCTGCCCACGCCGGTAAAGATGCCGTCGATGAGCAAGGAGTGCACCGCCGCATTGACGTTCCAGTTGGTAAGCGCCGTGTCCACGATGCCGGTCAACGCGTCGATGCCCGTTTCCATCAGGTTCTGGAAGAACAGGCCGATGACGTTGAAGGTGAGGAAGAACACCAGACCCATGATGGCGATAAAGGCCGGGATGGCGGTGTACTTGCCGGTGAGGAATTTGTCGATGCGGTTGGAGCGCAGCTGCTCTTTGCTTTCGTGGGGCTTGACCACCGTCTTGGCTACCAGCTCCTGAATGAAGGAGAACCGCATATCCGCAATGGCGGCGGCGCGGTCCAGCCCGCGCTCCTGCTCCATCTGCACGATGATATGCTCGATCATCTCTTTTTCGTTCTGATCCAGCTTCAGGGCTTCCTCAATGCGCTGGTCGCCCTCCACCAGCTTGGTGGCGGCAAACCGCACCGGAATGCCCGCCGCCTTAGCGTGGTCCTCGATCAGATGGATGATGCCGTGGATGCAGCGGTGCACCGCGCCGCCGTGGTCGTCCTCACTGCAGAAATCCATGCGGCCGGGCCGCTCCTGATACTTTGCCACATGAAGGGCGTGGTCTACCAGCTCATCCACGCCCTCATTCTTGGCGGCAGAAATGGGAATGACCGGGATGCCAAGCATGGCCTCCATCTTGTTGATGCGCACCGTGCCGCCGTTGCCGCGCACCTCGTCCATCATGTTCAGCGCCAGCACCATGGGGGTGTCCAGCTCCATGAGCTGCATGGTCAGGTAGAGGTTGCGCTCGATGTTGGTGGCATCCACGATGTTGATGATGCCGGTGGGCTTTTCGCCGATGATGAACTGCCGGGTGACGATCTCCTCGCTGGAATAGGGGGACATGGAGTAGATGCCCGGCAGGTCGGTGACCTCGGTCTCCGGGTGGCCCTTGATGGCACCGCTCTTGCGGTCCACCGTCACGCCCGGGAAATTGCCCACATGCTGGTTGGAACCGGTGAGCTGGTTGAACAGGGTAGTCTTACCGCAGTTCTGGTTGCCAGCCAGCGCAAAGGTGAGGGTCCTGTCCTCGGGCAGGGGATTCTCCCCCTTTTTAATGTGGTATTTTCCGCCCTCGCCAAAGCCGGGGTGATCCACCATTTTATCATCTGCCGGAGCCGCCGACATTGCCGGGGCCTTTTCGGTGGGGGTGATGCCGATCTGCGCGGCATCGTCCAGCCGGAGGGTCAGCTCATAGCCATGGATGCGCAGCTCCATGGGGTCGCCCATAGGAGCCAGCTTGACCAGCGTGACCTCCACCCCCGGGATCAGGCCCATATCCAGAAAATGCTGGCGCAGTGCGCCGCTGCCGCCGACGGTATCCACAACAGCGCTTTTTCCGATCTGCAATTCTTTTAATGTCATAAGATCGACCTTCTCATTTTATCCACTGTCAACGTGTGTTAGTTTGTGTTAACAATAGTAATATAGGCTAACTTTGCGCGGTTGTCAATAGATAATATGGGGGAGATGCCTGCAAATCGAACCCTCTCAGACTCACTTTGTTCGCCAGCTCCCCCGAAGGGGGAGCTTTATTTGTGCTGACCGGAAGAAGCCAAGAAGCTCCCCCCTCGGGGGAGCTGGCATCGCGCAGCGATGACTGAGAGGGTTCGGCTTTTGGCATGGCGGCACAGTTTCCGGTTGAATTGCGAAGTGCACGGTTTCACCAGAGGCTCCCTCTCCGAGGACGACTTTCCCCGGCCGGGACAGATTCTCCCCGCGCCGGGGAGAAATGTCACCGCAGGTGACAAAGAGAGGAACAGATGTCACCGCAGATGACAAAAAGGGGAATCTGGCAAAACCGTCAGGTTTTGACGGAGGGAGTTTGTACACAAAAAAGCCGTGCACCCTCTTTTTCAGAGAATGCACGGCTTTGAAAGTTTATGCGTTTACTTCACAGTGTGGTAGCCATCAGGATTGTTCTTCTGCCAGTTCCAGCTGTCGGCACACATTTCCTCGATGCCGTATTCCGCCACCCAGCCAAGCTCGTTCTTTGCCTTGGTGGGGTCTGCATAGCACTCGGCAATGTCGCCGGGGCGGCGCGGGTCGATCACATAGGGGATCTCCTTACCGCAGGCCTTGGAGAAGGCGTGGATCACATCCAGCACGCTGTAGCCCTTGCCAGTGCCCAGATTGCAGATGAACAGGCCGCAGTTCGTTTCCAGCTTCTTGATGGCGCACACATGGCCGCGGGCCAGATCCACCACGTGGATGTAGTCGCGCACGCCGGTGCCATCCGGGGTGGGATAGTCGTTGCCAAAGACATGCACCTTTTCCAGCTTGCCCACGGCCACCTTGGCGATATAGGGCATGAGGTTATTGGGGATGCCGTTGGGGTCCTCGCCGATGAGGCCGGACTTGTGCGCACCAATGGGGTTGAAGTAGCGCAGCAGGGCCACGTTCAGGCTGGGGTCAGCCTTGCACACATCCTGCAGGATGCGCTCGGTGAACACCTTGGTCGTGCCGTAGGGGTTGGTGGTGGCACCGGTGGGGAAGTCCTCGGTGATGGGCACGCTGGCGGGGTCGCCATAGACGGTTGCGGAAGAGCTGAACACGAAGTTGTGGCAGTTGTGATGGCGCATCACGTCCAGAATGACCAGCGTGCAGTTGAGGTTGTTGTAATAGTATTCAATGGGCTTGGAAACACTCTCGCCCACGGCCTTGTAGGCTGCAAACTGGATCACAGCAGTAATGTCCGGGCACTCAGAGAAGATGTGCTCCACATCCTCGTGCTTGGTCATATCTGCCTTGTAAAAGCGGAAGTCCTTGCCGGTGATCTGCTTGATGCGGTCCAGCACCACCGGAGATGCATTGTAATAGTTATCTGCCACAACAACGTCGTAGCCAGCGTTCAGCAGTTCGATGCAGGTGTGGCTGCCGATATAACCGGCGCCGCCGGAAACCAAAATTGCCATAGCCTAGTACCTCTCTCACTCATTTACATTACAGTTGATGCCGGCATTCCCCGGCCTTGCCTAAAGAATACCGCTTTTATGGCTCGGAATCAAGGGATGCGTCTTCTATTTAGATGAATTTTTGTTGCATCTTTGTTTTTGAGATTTTGATTTGAAAACGTTTTTTGTCATTTTGTCATGGATAAAAGGCACGGTTTGTGCAAAACATAGAAATGGGGACGGGCTCGCCCTCTCAGTCACGGCTTACGCCGTGCCAGCTCTCCCAAAGGGAGAGCCCTTGGCAAAACCGGGAACTTTGCGTGGACTGCCAAAGGCTCCCACTTTGGGGGAGCTGGCATCGCGTAGCGATGCCTGAGAGGGCGAGCCCGCTATAAGCAATTCCACTTACGCAAAAAACGTCTGCCGGAGCAGACGTTTTTGTGTGGTGCATCATTTTTTACAATTTTCCGCACTGCTTGCCGGTGAAAAAGCGCAGGGTGGTGGTGGCGCGGAACACCTTGCCTGCCCGCAGCACCGTGGTGGGGAACTCCGGGTGGGAAGGGCTGCAGGGGTAATGCTGGGTCTCCAGCGCAAAGCCGCCGTACTTCTGCATGGGCACGCCGCCCTTGCCGGGGGTGGGGCAGTCCTGCAAAAAGTTTCCGGTGTACAACTGGATGCCCGGCTGGGTGGTGTACAGCTTCATGCTGATGCCGGTCTTTTCACTGGTGACCCATGCGCAGATGCTCTGGCTGGAGCCGCGGGCGCGGTCGATCACAAAGCAGTGGTCGTAGCCACCGCCCACCATGGTGGTCTGGGCAAAGCCGGTATCAATGTCCCGGCCAATGAGCTTTCCCTCGGTAAAATCCATGGGGGTGTTTGCCACCGGCAGAATGGCACCGGTGGGGCAGGTCTGATTGTTGCCTTCCAGATAGTTGGAGGCATAGATGCGCAGCTTCTGGCCCAGAATATCGCCCTCACCGTTCAGGTTGAAGTAGCTGTGGTTCGTGAGGTTCACGATGGTATCCGCATCCGAAGAGACGCGGTAATCCATGCGGAAGGTATTGTCCTCGGTGAGGGTATAGCGCACCGCCAGCTTCAGGTTTCCCGGGAAACCGTCCTCACCGTCCGGGCTCTCGGCCTCCATCAGCAGGGTATCGCCAAAGGCCTTCACCCGGTACAGTTTGCGCGAAAAGCAGCCGTGCAGATGGTTGGGGCCGTTGTTTGCTTCCAGCTGGTAGGTCTTGCCGCCCACGCTGAAGGTGGCATTCTCGATGCGGTTTGCATAGCGGCCCACGAACGCGCCGCAGCAGGTGCTGCCGGAGGACGTGAAGTCATCCTCATAATCTGCCATGGTGTCATGGCCCAGAACGACATCCACAGGGCCGTTTTTGGCCGGAACGATGATGTTTTTAATGATGCACCCGTAATCCAGGACGCTCACGGTCAGGCCGCCGGGGTTGGAAAGGATGTACTCTGTAACATTTGCGCCCTGTCTGGTCACACCGAAGGGCTTAGAGCGGATCTGTGCCATTGGGCATTCGCCTCCTCAGATTTTACTTGGAGATACAGTCAGACAGACTTCCACTGTATTCTAGCTTATTTATGATTATATCACAGTTTTACATCTTTGTGGGGAACGAATTTTAGAATTTGAATCCAATTTTTCAGGCTATTTTTTGTTGAAATTATTCAGTTGGCGGGGTATGCAGCCAGAAAGATGTGCTTCCCTCGCAGAGCGTTTTCGCGTGGATTGAGTTTTACGCCTTTTGCAAAAAGCATTGCCGCCGGATACGTTCGAATCGCGGGAGACGGCGGGTTGCGGCTCCCTGCGTCTGCTTTGTGCCTTGGGCGGTACTCGCATCCTGCAGGCCGCTGCCCCAACAGCTCCTCCCTGTTTCGGCCGCTGGCCGCGGTCGTCGCCGTTGCAAACTAAGGGCTGCTCGCCCTTAATAATCCCAAAGCGGATGGGCTCCATACAAAAAATCCAAGTCGCTGCGCTAGAGGATTTTTTGTGTTGCGCCGATTTTAAGTCGCTTACGCGACGAACGGTATGGCAAGGCTGCGTGTTTTTTCTAGCAAAAACTGTGATTTGCAAACTTTTTATGAACCCTATTGACAAAGTGGGAAAACAGGAGTATAGTTTTAGCAGTCGAACAGATAGAGTGCTAAAACAAGCAAAACCAGTTCGGCAGGAGGTGCACGAAACCGTGAAACAACTGAAGAATAGCCGCTGCTTCCCGTTCGGCAGCATCTCTGCACCGGGCTTTTAGCAGATGACTATCGTGTCCGCTAAAATAAACCTTCCGGTATGAATGGAGGCTTGACTTTATGAATACCAATCAATATACACAGAAAACGCTGGAGGCTCTGCAGGCAGCGCAACAGCTGGCTGTGGAGTACCAGCACAATCAATTGGAACCTGAACATCTGCTGCACGCCCTCGCTTCGCAGGAGCAGGGCCTGATCCCGCAGCTGCTGCAGAAGCTGAATGTTGATCCCGGCAGCTTTGCTGCCGCCGTGGCCGAAAAGCTTTCGGCTCTGCCCCGGGTCTCCGGCTCCGGCCGTGACCCCGACAAGGTCTATATCTCGCAGGCCACCGATAAGGTGCTCAGCGCCGCCGCCCGAGAAGCCAAGGCCATGAAGGACGACTATATCAGCGTGGAGCATGTGTTCCTGGGTCTGCTGGACGAGCAGACCCAGAACACCACCGAGTTGTTCCGTGCGTTCAGCATCACGAAAGATAAGTTCTTGCAGCAGCTCACAGCAGTGCGCGGCAACCAGCGTGTGACCAACGACAATCCCGAGGAGACCTACAACGCCCTGCAGAAGTATGGTCAGGATCTGGTAGACCTTGCCCGCAAGCAGAAGCTGGACCCCGTCATCGGCCGTGATCAGGAGATCCGCAACGTGATCCGCATCCTGTCCCGTAAGA
>ERZ824598.3887-NODE-3887-length-12053-cov-36.635773_pt1 | contig 12053 bp, 7 predicted proteins | sample MGYA00519934_ERZ824598 | MGnify/ENA primary metagenome ERZ824598 (study PRJEB31778, sample SAMEA3449177) | human gut metagenome | biome: human gut; feature: human-associated habitat; material: faeces | place: United Kingdom | collected 2010/2012 ... | reverse complement strand
CATCAGTATTACTCGTCGGCAATGGATTTGGCGCATTTTTAATTGGAAATAGTATCAGCAGGCGCTTCACACCGTCGCGGAAAAAGGTCGAGGACGGCCGCATCCGGGAGATGACTTCCTTTTCCTCCGCCGTCGCGGGCATGAAGGAATCCACATCCAGATGCAGGCTAAAGGGCTTTTTCTTGTTCATCATCATGGTGCAGATGCCTCCTTATTCGTAATCAATGCGCGGATCAGCCACCTTGTAGAGCAGGTCGCTGATCAGATTCATAATCACGATTAAAGAGGCGAGGAAAATGGTCGTCCCCATAATCATGGTGTAGTCGCGGTTGGTGATGCTGGATACGAACTGGCGGCCGATGCCCGGCACGGCGAAAATCTGCTCGACGACCATCGAACCGGTGACGATGAACGCCAGCATCGGGCCGAAATAGGTGATAACCGGAATCAGCGAGTTCTTCAGCGCGTGACCGAAGATAATTTTCTTGCCCGAAACGCCCTTGGCGCGCGCGGTGCGGATATAATCCTGCCCCAGCACGTCGAGCATGGAGGAGCGCGTCAGGCGCGTGATGTAGCTCATCGGGTAGAGCGCAAGGGTGATAATCGGGAGGATCAGCCCTTCGGCCGTCGCGCCGTTCGCGGGTACCCAGCCTAACTTGACTGAGAACACTATCAGCAGGAATGACCCCATAATGAACGACGGCATGGACACGAACGCGGTCGTAATCACCATGATAATCTTATCCAGCACGGTGTTGCGCCGCAGCGCCGCCAGCGCGCCGAGGACGATGCCGGCAATCGCCGCGCTGAACGCCGCAATCAGACCAAGCTTTGCGGAGGTCTTCATGCCATCCAGAATAATGTCAATGACCTGACGGCCGCGCTGCTTCAGGCTCGGCCCGAAGTCCAGCTTCGTCACCACGTCGCGCAGATATGTCACATACTGTTCGCCCAGCGGCTTGTCCAGCCCGTACTTGGCCTCCAGCGCCGCCTGCGCTTCCGCAGAAATTGCCTTTTCACTTGCGAACGGTCCACCCGGAATCGAGTGCATCACGAAGAACGTCACCGTGATGACAATCCAGATGGTCAGCAGCGCCAGCAGCACGCGCTTGAGGATATAAAACAGCATCTTGGAATTCATCCGCTCCACCTTCCCGGCAGGGGCGCTGCCGCGTCTGCCTGCGTTTCTTGTTCATCGACACGCCAAACCAGCCGGCTTCACCGTGTCGATGCTTTATTATGCAACACTGTATGGAGAAAATCAAGTGTTTTGTTGCACAAACTGTGTTTTTTTATGTTTTTCTCGTGTATTTTGAATATTTTCGTCCAAGTTGTTGCATTTAGCAAGTTTTTCTGCAAGTCCCTGTTCATTTTTGCGCACAAAAAATGCAGGACGCTCATTCGTCCTGCATCATGGTAACGAAGTGAATTACTCCGCTGCCGCCAAGCTGCCGAAGATCTCCAGCGGCATGTTTTCCAGCGCGTCGCCCACTTCCTTGCTGGCGACCTGGAACGTCACAGCGAGAACCGTCTCGTCATCAAGGAAGGTGTACAGCGCCAGCACGGTGTCGCCGGGGGTGTACATCAGGCAATAGTTTTCGTTGACATACAGCTCAGCGAGCATTTCTTCCGTCGCACCCGCGTCCTGAATGCCTTGCAGCAGCGTTTCAAAGCTCATCGCGGACAGCTGCGCCGTAATGCTGACCGTCTGGTCGGCGTTGACGGCGAAGAGCAGGATGTTCTCGGCGTTTTCCGTGCCTGCGGGGACTTCCTGAACCGCCCAGTCCGCCGGAATCTGCATCGTCAGACCCGTTTCACCCAGCGCAACCGTCTGCGCCTCGAAGCTGACATTCATTTCAACTGCCGGCACTTCCGCTTCTTCCTCCGCGAACGCAAAGGCAGTGCAGCACATCATGAGCGCCATCAGGAGAGCAAGGAGTTTCTTCATATTTGTTTCCGTCCTTTCATTTCCAGCATGATTCGGCTGATTTCTTTCCATATTAAACAGCCACATCTGGTAACGTTTATAGTACCAGATGCAAGCCGCTTTTGCAATACGCTTTCGCGCAGGAAAACGGTTGATTCGCGCGGATTTGGGATTTCAGAATGAAGCAGCTTCCATTTTCATTCACGAAATGCGAGTGAAGTGACTTTTATTTACTTTTCAATTCTCACCAAATCAAACAGTTGATTCTTTCCGTAAAAGCGGACTTTGCTTCCCTCCCCCCCCTTCACAAAAAACGGGGCACCGCGAGAGCTTTCGCCCCCGCAGCACCCCGCCATCCGCGGATGCGCAGTTCCGCATTCCGCATTGTCCCTTACTTCTTCGTCCAGTCCTGCTTTTCGCCGATGCCGTAGTTTGCCGGCAGCACGTCGTCATCAACCAGCACGAAGCCCAAATCCGCCGTGTAGGTCGTACTGGCGGAGGTCACCTGCACCGGGTTCGATTCGCCGTTTTCGCCCAGAATCGACGCAATCAGCGGAATATCCGTGCGCATACGCGTCGGCACAACTTCCGTCGGGTAGATGGGCTTGAGCGTGTACACGCCGGGATACAGGTTCTCGAAAGTGTAGTAGCCGTACGCATCGGTCGTCGTTTCCGCGACGAGCTGGTCGTTGCGCCACAGCTCGATGCGCATGTCGCCCAGACCGAGTTCGCCCGCGTCCTGCAGGCCGTTGCCGTTCAGGTCAAGCCAGCAGAAGTCACCCAGCGTGCCCGGCTGCACCGCGCCAATATTCTGTTCCAGCTGATGCTGGCTCATGCGCAGGACAATCAGGTCGCTCTCTCCCTCGCGGGCGGTGTAGGTCGTCATCACGCTGATGTTCTGCCCGTCCTTGAGGCGCGTGTCGTCCTTTTCTACGACGACGTAGCCGTTCGGGAGCGTCACACGCAGACGGTAGTTCCCCGGCATCAAGCCGTCAAAGCGGTAGATGCCGTCCTCGCCCGTCGTCGCGGTTTGCAGTTCGCTGCCCTTTTCGTCCAGCAGGATAACCTCCGCGCCGGACAGGGGCGCAATCTCGCCCGCGTTGTCGCACCAGACCATGCCGCCGATGCTTGTGTCAATCTTCAAGCCCAGCATCGGAGCAGTATAGTTGTTGTTTTCGCTAATTTCAATTTCGGTCATGACGAGCTGACTGCCCTCGGTGGTGAAGGTGCTGTCGCCCAGACGCGCCGCCTGCGTACCTTCCTTGAGGTCGTAGGCAAGGCTGTACACGCCGGGGGCAATGCCGTCGATGGCGAACCGCCCATCTGCATCGGTCTGCACCTGCGCAAACACCGCGCCGGTTTCATCCAGCAGGGTCAGCGTCTCGTTTTCCGGGGTGATTTCGCCCGCGTCCATGCGCCCGTTGTCATTCTCATCCACCCAAACCTGACCGGACATCTTCGACGGAATCACGCCGCCAAGCGCCTGATTCAGCCATTCCTCGCCCAGCCCGATTTCGATGCTCACCTGCTGCTCGTTCAGCCCGTGCATCAGCGGCAGGGTCACATTGCCGTCCAGCTTGGAGAGCACCATGCTCTCCGGGAAGCGCAGGGTCAGCGTGTAGGCGTCCGGCCGCAGCCCGGTGAAGCTGTACGCGCCCGTCGCATCGGTGAGGACGGTCTGCTCCGTCAAGTCCTCGCGGGAGGGGGTCAGAATCAGCGTCACGCCGGCAAGCGCCGCTTCGTCTGCATCCTGCGCGCCGTTGCCGTTGTGATCGGCAAACACCATGCCTTCAATGTCGCCCAAAGCCAGTGCGCCGCACAGGGGCGCGGTGACTTCTTCGCCCACGCCGATGGTAAAGGAATCCGTCGTGCCGTCGGAATCCGGCGCGATGGTGTTGCCGCCGTCCGTCAGGGGAGCAAACACGCCGTCGCCCGGCAGCTCGTAGCGCAGACGGTACGTTCCGGGCAGCACCGCGTCAAACAGGAAACTGCCATCCGCGCCGATGGTGCGGGTCGCCACGTCACCGGTTTCGTCCATCAGGTGGACCACCGCGCCGAGCAAGCCGCCTTCATCCGCGTCGCGCAGGCCATTGTCGTTCTTGTCGGCAAACACCACGCCGGACACATGGCCGGGGGTAATCATGCCGATATCAAGCCCCGTCAAATCCGCGCCCATTGTCAGCGCCACCGGTTCGCTTTCGCCCGCGCCGCCGGAGAGGTTGCGGAGGATATTGCCGTCGCCCGTGCGTGTGAACGCCAAGCCGTGGTTCGCGGTCGCGCTCACGGTGTACTGCCCCGGCGCAAGGTCATCGAAGGTATACACGCCGCTGCGGTTCGTTTTCGCCGTGCGGGTATTGCCGTTTTCATCCGTCAGGGTGACGGTGAAGTTGTTGACCATCTTTTCCGCGTCCATCCGGCTGCCGGAGAAGTCGTCATCCAGATACACCATGCCGGAGATGCTGCCGTAGGTAATCGCGCCGATGGCCATCGTCATCTCGCTGTCGTTCTCCAGCACCACGTCAGAAATCGTGTGCTCGCGGCGGTCAGTGCCGGGAGCGAACATGTTGCCGTACTCGCCCTCGCCCGCAATGGTGTACACATAGCCCTGCGGAATCGTCGCTTTGACGCGGAACGTGCTGCCGCGGATGTTGGCGAAGGTGAAGCGCCCGTTCTCGTCGGAGACGGTGTTCAGCAGCTCCTTGCCGATGGCCTGACGGTACAGGACGACCTTCACGCCTTCCAGCGTCTTTTCGCCCTCGTCGTACACGCCGTTGTTGTTTTCATCCAGGAAGCAGATGCCGTTGATGTCAGAGCCCTTCATCACGCCAAGGAGGACTTCCTCCAAATCACCGCGTTCAAGAATCACCTGATCCGTTTCAGAGCGCTTGAATTCGCTGGTGATGATGGAGCGGCGATTACCGCCCGTCTGGCTGTAGCGCGCAAACACCAAGCCGTCCGGCAGGCTGTATTCGACATTGTATGTGCCGTAGCGCATTTGACCGATGTAGAATTTGCCGTCCTCGCCGCTCTCGGTTTCGTACACCAAGCCGTTTTTCACGCCGACGGCGCGGATTTTGATGCCCGCTTGACCGGGTTCACCGTCCTGATACACGCCGTCGTCGTTTTCATCCAGCCATACAAGACCCTGCAGCGCCGCCATCGTCATCACGCCGACGCCCACGTCGGTCACAGAACCGGCTTCGAGGGTCAGCGGCACGCTGCTTTGCACTTGTTCGGTCGTTTCATCCATGATGGACATGTTCGCGCTGACATTTTTGCCGTGCACACCATGGCCGAAGCCCGCGGGTAGCTCGCTGCGCAGGACGTACGTCCCCGCCGGCACAGCCAGCGACACTTCGCCGTTCTTGTCCGTTTCGCCGGATGCCACAACAACCTCCACGCCGTTGACTTCGGTGATGAGGCTCATCGTCGCGCCGGACACGCCTTCCTCGTACTTCCCGCGTGAACCGTTGTTATCGTTGTCGCGGAAAGCGTGGATGGTCAGCGCCGCCGGATTCGCCGCCTTCGCGGTCACAGTCGCGGGTTCGTCGCTAATGACGAGCGCACCGTTGGCAAGGGTCACACCCGCGTCATAGCGGACAACGTACGTCCCGTATTCGAGGAACTCCGCCTGCCAGGCGCCGTTTTCATCCGTCACCGCTTCCGCCGCGACTTCGCCCGCCTGATTGACCAGCTGCACCTGCACGCCGCTCATCGGCTGACCGTCCAGCCCCAGCACCACGCCGGAAGCGTCGCCGGTGGCATGGTTCGCCAGCGCCGGCAGCACAACGGTTTCGCCCGCGCCGATTTCCACCAGAATGCTTGCCGTCACGCCCGTATCGGTCGTGCTGAGCGTCCAGCCCTCGGTGTCATACAAGCCGCGCGGCAGGGCTGCCGTAATCTGATAAGTATCAGGATACAGGTCGTTCAGCGCAAACGCGCCGCTGACCGTCATCTGTTCGCTCATCCGCTGGCCGGAAATCGTCACTTCCGCCGGGGCAGACAGGTCGTCGATGCTGCCGGTCATGCCGCCGCTGAGCGTCAGATCCAGTTCATAACGGCTGGTCTGCATCGCCTGAATGTTCACCAGCCACTGTGCCTGACCCTTCTGCAGGTTCGGCCAGCCGTTCACGCCCGTCAGCAGCGTGCCTTCCGGCAGCGTCACCGTGACGGCGTATGTCCCGTGGAAGAGGTCGGCTTCCTCCACCGTCTCGCCATCGGTCAGGTAACCCGTGCGGGTCGTTTTGCCGTCCTCGCTGACAATCTGGTACGCCACTGCCGCGTTCACGCCGCGCATGAGCATCGTCAGCGTGCCGTCCACGGGTTCAGGGGTGGGGGTCGGCGTAGGCGTAGGCGTCGGGCTCGGCGTGGGCGTCGGGCTCGGGGTCGGGGTAGCCGTCGGGGTTGGCGTCGGCGCTTCCGTGGGTTTCTCCGTCGGTTCCTCCGTCGGATTCTCGGTCGGCGCTTCCGTCGGCGCTAAGGTCGGGGTAGCCGTCGGGGTCGCCGTAGGCGTTGCCGTTGGCGTAGGCGTTGCCGTCGGGGTCGGTGTAGGTGTCGGGGTGGGCGTCGGCGTAGGCGTAGGTTCAGGCGTGGCGGTCGGCGCCATCGTCGGCGGCACATAATAATAGGAAGCGTTCACCTTCGTCACGGAATCCGCACCCGTGTAGCGCTCGATGTTGATAATCTTGTCGCGCCAGCTTTCAATGGCCAGCGAAGCCTTCGTCATTCGCAGGGTATACAGCCCCGTATGAATCGCCGCCGGCAGGGCATAGTCGCCCCGGCTGTCGGTGTCGAAGGAGAGAATCGTCTCGCCGCGCTCGTTAATCAGGTCAAAAGAGGAGCTGCTCTCCGTGTGCACGGTGAACAGACCCGTGTCCGTCAGCACAGCAATGACCGCTTTGTTCAGCCGTCCATCGACAATCGACACGGTGTAGCTCGCCGCCATAATGGCGTCCTCCGGCATCGTTTCCGCCACCGGGACAAGCTGCACATTGCCCGTTCCGGGGACGGAAATCGGGTCACTGCCGAAGTCGGTCAGGCGAATCGTGCCGACCGCCTCCCCGTTCTGCATGACGGTAAAATCGCCCGTGAATTTCCGGGATTCATACGTTCCCGCGCTTGTGGCATACATGCCCAGAAAATCCACTTGCAGCATCGTCAGCTCCGATGCCGCAGCCGCGGGGAGCAGCATCAGCAGCATTCCCAGCGCGAGCAGGAGTGACAGAAATCGCTTGCCAAGCATCCTCATCTTGCCTGTTCCTCCATCTGAATCATCCGCAAGCCGTGCGGAGTAAAGTCACAGAATAATCCATGTACTATGGTAAAGCAATCCGCCCGACTTGTCAACCATTCCGCGCATATTTTTACAATTGGATTGCTTTTCTGGTCGAAAATCAGCATGTTCCGGCAATGAAAAAGAAGGCTGACTTTTTCAGTCAGCCTCCCATGCGGATACTATTCCCAAATGAGAATGCGCCGAGATGCACCGCAAATGATTCGTTCTGGCTGACGCGAACGCCAGCGCGGGAAAGGCGCAAACAGATGGCACATCCAAATGCAAGAAATCGTATCAGTTGCTGCCGCCCATCAGCAGGGTCAGCATGCTCTCCGGCAGACTCATCAGCAGGGTCATGGGCAGGTTCTGCAGGTTGTTCATCACCTTGACGAACCACGTCTGGAACTCACTGTCCGTCATCGCGCCCAAATCCTGCGCCTTGCTCACGTCCAGCGCGTCCTTCGCGTCGCAGGTGCGGGTTTCCGCCGTGATGGTCACAACGTCCAGACCCATGAAGCGCACCAGCACATCCACCTTGCGGACGCCCTGTTCGCCGTCCATCGTCGCAAAAGTCGTCACCACAACGCCGAAGCCCTGCTCGACACCGTCCACCGTTTCCTTGATTTCCACATCAACAACGCTGCTGTCCGTGCCGACGCCCTTGCCGCTGACGTTGATTTCAACGGGGTCTTCGCCAGCATAGGCGGTCAGGTTCGCCGTGAAGTTCTCCAAGTCGCCTGCGAAGGTCAGCGTCGCCGCGGTATCTTCCGCGCTCTTGATGGTCACAAGCCACGTCGCCACGCCGTCCGCCGTGTTGCGGGTCATCGTGAAGGAGATCGGCAAGGGTTCTTCGCCGCCGTTGTTGATCTTCACCGAAGCCGTCATGCGAACCAGCTCGCCTGCTTCAGTCATCCAGTATTCGTAAACGATGTCATCCGCGTAGAGATCTGCTTCATCAAGTTCTTTCAGCAGGTCGTCCCAGCTCGTGTCAGCAGCAGAAAAAAACGCATCCATGTAAGCGCCGATGCTCGGAACGCTGTGGATCATTTCCAGCAGGGCTTTCGTCATCTCGGCCAGCTTTTCCGGCGGAACGGTGACTTTGACGTAGTTCTTCGCCGCGTCGCAGTCGCCGGGCTGCTCGGTCACTTCTGCCATTTCTGCACCGGACAGTATTTCGTTCATCATGGTCATGAACGCCGTGGTGTCCGCCTGCGTCAGTTCTTCCATGAGCTGCTCTTCCGTCATGCTGCTCAGATTCGCCGATGCTTCCATCAGGGCAGTGTATTCCGCATTGCCGCTCAGCTGTTCCTTCGATTCTTCAATCGCCTTGTCGATCTCCTCGTCGCTCTGACCGGACATCTTCATCGTCGCGCGGAGGGCTTTTTCCCTGATGGCTTCCATGTCCTTGCTGTTCACAGCAATCACGCCGCCCAGCAGCGCGCTGGACACATACATCAGCTGGTTTTCTTCCGCAGCAGTCGTCAGCGATGCCATACCCAGCACGCTCTTGCCGCTCAGGTTGAGGTCAAAGCCAGCTTCGTCGCCCTGCTGATAGCCGGTCAGGGACAGCGCCGCCAGCAGGTCGTTGATGGCGGCCATCGTGGTGTCATCCCCGCCCAGCGCCGCCACGAGGTCAGCGTTCAGGTCGTGGATGGTAATGGTGGTTTCCTGACGCGCGGCATTGTCCCACACGCTGTTTTCCGCCATCAAGGTCAGGGGCATCGCCAGCATCATGATGCTGAGCAGTACCGCAAGCAGTTTCTTCATGGGGTTTCCTCCTTGTTATTTGGTTTCCCTTTTTATAACAGCACTGCGGGGCAGTGATGTTATCTGTTGATTTTAGGGCGTGTCGTCCAGAATCATCTGCGACACGCTGGTGGTGAATTGGCGCGTGCTGTCCGGCAGATTCATCATGAACCGCGGCAGAATCTGCCCGGCGGTGAACATCACGCCCGTCATGTACGCCTTGAAGCGCACACTGCTGATTTCGCCCAAGTCCAGCACGTCGCCATCCGACAGCAGCGGACGCGATTCGCACGGGCGCGTTTCGGCGGCAATCGTCAGGAAGTGCTCGCCCTGCCAGAGCAGCTGAACATCCACATTCTGATACACTTCGCCATCCACCTGCTGGGTGTCCATGCTGGCGCTCCAGCTAATGCCCTTTTCTTCCCCGTCCACCGTGCGGTGCATTTCCAGCAGGAGATTCTCTTCGTTCGTCAGCGACGAAATGGTGCAGCGGTACAGCTTCTGTTCGCCGTCATCCGACGTAATCAGCACCGCTATTCCGCCGTTGTCCTCCATCTTCAGCTGACCATTCGTGCCCTTGCCCGCCGTTTCCTGCCGCCAATCCAGCCGCACGTCGTCGCCTGTCGGATGGAAATTCACCGTGATTGCTGCGTTCAGCAGCGTATCCTGCGCCAGCGTCGGCGTATGGGTCGGCGCAACCTTGTAGCTGATCACCACCCGCAGCAGGCGCATCGACGCATCCACATACTGTGCCACCTGCGCATCTTCCACCAGCAGCGTCTGCTGACGCAGCCACGTCTGCAAGTCCGTATCCTCGACGGGCTGATCCTGCGCGAACGCCACCAGCTGCCGATACGTATTGAGCAAATCCACATACGCCTTGACGGCGGGCGTTTCCTCCACCGTGTCCAGCAGAATGCACAGCACCTCCATCAGCTGCTCATTGCTGAGGGGGAAGTACAGAATGTTCTTCGCCGATTCGCATCCTTCGGGCGGATTCGAGACACTTTCCACCCGCGTAACCTTCAAAATTTTGTTCAAGCGCGTAGCAGCCTGCTGCCAGTCCGTCTCGAACAAGCCATTGGCAACGTCCTCCGGCTGCATTTCGCCCGTTATCAGCGGATTTTTCGTGATTTTCGCCAGCAGTGCGCCCACGTTCTCGTACTCTTGCGCAATGGATTCGCTGACTTCCTTAGCAGGCAGCTCCACCCCTGCGTCCACATACACGCTCTGCGACGCATTCCACTGATGGAGGATTTCCGCGATATGCCGCATGTCCTCGTCGAGATTCAGGTGCACCGTGCCGCCCAGCACATCACTGCTGATGTAGACATCCGCACCGCTGGTCTGCACGCCGTAATCCACAATGGACTGGCCATTCAGAAACAGTTCACACGAGGTGAACCCCTGCCGATAAACCTCCACGCGCAGGGCATCCAGCAAATCCCGATACGCGGTTTCCGCCGCTTCCTCCATTTCCGCCACGAGCGCCCGCCCGTTGAAATCGCGGAAGGTAATGGTCGTCAGCGTCGCTTGGGGCGCGTTTTCCTCCGCCAGTCCGCACAGCGGCAGCATCAGCGCCAGCGTCAGCAGAATCGCAAGCAGCTTCTTCATTCGTCAGCCTCCTTGACATTCGTTTGTGCGCTTTTCAGCATTCCATTACCATTATATCAAAAAAAACACCTGTTGCAAGCGAATATGCGCAAGTTTTACAATTCCGTGCCCCAAAGATGCAAATTTGCGTCTGAAAGCGCATCTTCGCGGGAAAAATGCTTGATGCCGTCATGCAAAATTTCTGTGAATGGCGCAAAAGGCCGTTTTCCCCTCTTGTGAAGCGCGAAAAAATATGCTACAATAGATAGAGTATTCCGGATTACCGAAAGGAGCTAATTCGCATGGAATTTCTGACCAAGCTTTTGGGCATCGCCACCGCCGTCGCGGAAACCACCACCACCACCGGTGCGGCCGACCCTGCCGCTGGCGGCATTGTCGGTATTCTCTTCAGCCTTCTGCCGCTGCTGCTGGTTTTCGTCCTGATGTACTTCATGATGATTCGCCCCGAGAAGAAGCGCCGCAAGAAGGAGCAGGACATGCTCGCGTCCCTGAAGAAGGGCGACCGCGTGTGCACCATCGGCGGCATCTACGCCACCATCGAGAGCATCAAGGACGACACCATCACCCTGAGCGTCGGCAAGGGCGACCAGACGATGGTTGTTGCGCGCTGGGCGATTCGCTCGGTGGAAGATGTGACCATCGAAAACGAGACCGAATCCCTGAACTAATCGCAAAATTCCCGGCTTCGTGCCGGGTTTTTTTGTGCCCGATTTTCCCGCCGCGCATATGCTGGGAGTGAACAGCTCACACGATGGGAGGAATCGCCATGAATCAGCGTCCGAATTGCTGCCGTCCCATGCCGCCGCAAGCGCCTTGTCCGTCCAGACCGCCTTGCCCGCCGAACCCCGCTTGCCCGTCTTGTCCGCCGACGCAGAAGGGCGTTTTATTGCCGCGAATCCTCGCCAGCGGGCGGGAGTGGCAGCGCCGCGCGTGTGTGGCGCTGTACGTCGGCGGTTTGCCGGAGGATGCAAACGGGCGACTGCAGCTCGTCGGCGTTACGGCGTGCGGTGACGCGGATTGGGAGATTGCGCCGTACCAAGAACCGCGCCCGTGCGGCTGCCGCGGATGCCGACCGTCTCGACCCGCGCCGTGCCTTCTGCGGGTGAATATTCCGGTTGTTTGCCAAGTGCAGGCGGAGTGCGGGCAGGTTTTGCGCGGCGAAAGTGTGCTGACAACGGATGTTGCGCTGCCGATTCGCTGTGTGCAGGCGGAATGCTGGCGCAACCAGATGATGGTGCTTCCGTGCGTTCGGCTGATTGACGGCGGCGCGCCTGTGTGTGCGGATGGCTGCCGTCCCCCTGTGTTTGATTGCACGATTGAGCTGCTCGTCGAAGCCTACATGACGCGATGGGAAGCGTGCGGCACCCCTGCGCCGACTTGTCCGGATTTGCCGCTATTCCCCCCGCCGCCGTTCGGGTGACAAGGGCGTTGGAAGACCCAAGGGGCTTTGCCCCTTGACCCCAGCAGGGACGCTGTCCCTGCACCCTGCAA
>ERZ824598.3876-NODE-3876-length-12095-cov-3.839784_pt1 | contig 12095 bp, 6 predicted proteins | sample MGYA00519934_ERZ824598 | MGnify/ENA primary metagenome ERZ824598 (study PRJEB31778, sample SAMEA3449177) | human gut metagenome | biome: human gut; feature: human-associated habitat; material: faeces | place: United Kingdom | collected 2010/2012 ... | reverse complement strand
GAAGGACGCCATTACAGAGTAAGGAAGTAGAAAAGAATATGGATAACCACCTTATGATTTTTGAAAGCACAGATTTTGGTCGGGTGCGTTCCGTGCTGAAAGACGGAGCTCCTTGGTTTGTTGCGGTTGATGTGTGCAAAGCTCTCGGATTGAACCAGGTTACGCGCGCAATGTCCAGATTGGACTCGGATGAAGGTGGGTTACTTGAAGTACCCCACCCCCAGAACGCCGATAAGACGATTGAAATAAATGCCGTAAGTGAAGCCGGACTCTATCATTTGATCCTTTGTTCCAAAAAGCCGGAAGCGAGAGCCTTCAAGCGCTGGATCACCCATGAGGTCATTCCCTCCATCCGCAAGCACGGCGCGTATATGACGGACAGCCTGTTGGATGCGCTGGAGGCGCACCCCGAGGCCGTGCCGGAGTACCTGAACCGTCTGCGCAGCGAAAACGCCCGAAACCGGGAGCTGACCCGCCGTCTCCGGCTTGCCCTCCCCAAAGCGGAGTATTACGACGCCTTTGTTGACCCTGCGGACTGCACCAACATCCGCACCACCGCCAAGGAGCTGGGCGTTCCCGAAAAGCAGTTTACCCGGTATCTGGAGGAAAAGAAGTATCTGTTCCGGGACAAGAACCGCAAGCTCTTTCCCCGTGCGGTCAAAAAGAGCGCCGGTTTGTTTCTGGTGAGGGACTTCTACACCGAGCGCGGCAAGCTGGGACACTATACCCTCATCACCCCGGCGGGCAAGCGGCATTTTCTGGAGAGAACGGATGAAATTCTGTTTGAATAACGCTTTTAATCCATCAGCAGTCCCATCAGGAGGTGATGAATATGGCAAAACGCTCGCCAAGGCTGATTTTCACCGAGGAAGAACGCGCCCTGCCGGAGCTGGAACGAGCTGTCCGCAAGGCGGACAGGGCGGCGGTTAAGCTGGAAAAGGCCGAAGCGAAAATTCCCAAGAAAACCGTTAAGGTCAAAAAGCGCGTTGTGGACAGTGAGAGCGGCAAGGTCACGACGCGCCTTTTCTTTGAGGAGGCGGACAAAAAGCGTCCGCCCTCCAAGCTGGCGCACGCCGCAAGGAAAGCGCCGCTGGATACCGTCCGCAGCGCAGTCCACCGCAAGCTCCGGGAGGAGGGCGACGACAACCCCGGCACGGAGGCGGCGAACACCCTGACCGAGACGGCGGAGCGCACCTGGCGCATTGCGGAATCGGCGCACCGCTCCCATGCGGAAAAGCCCTACCGCAGGGCGGACAAGGCGGAAGCCGCCGCAGACAAAGCTAATCTCAAGGCGCTGAACAAACAGTACGAGCAGGAATACGGCAGGGCTTCCAACCCCTATTCCCGCTGGCAGCAGAAGCAGGCCATTAAAAAGGAATACGCCGCCGCAAAAGCGGGGAACGGCGCGAGGAATACCGTCAAAGCGTCCGAGACCACCGCAAAGGCGGCAAAGCGCGCCGCCGAGGGGAGCAAAAAGGCCGGCAGCTTTTTTGTCCGGCACAAGAAGGGCTTCCTCATCGCGGGCGGCGTCGCCGCCGCGATACTGCTGCTCATGACCTGCATTTCCTCCTGCTCCACGCTGTTTCAGGGCGGGGTGTCCGGCATTGCGGCCTCCACCTATCCGCTGGAGGATGCGGATATGCTGGCGGCGGAAGCCGCCTACTGCGCCATGGAGGACGAGCTGCGGGAATACCTGAACAGCTACGAAAGCACCCACGATTACGACGAGTACCACTTCGACCTGGACGAGATCGAGCACGACCCCTATGTGCTCATTTCCATGATTACCGCCCTCAAGGGCGGAGAATGGACGATTGACGAAATAGGCGGGATTCTGGAGACGCTGTTTGAAAAGCAGTATATCTTAACGGAAACCGTCGCCACGGAAACCAGATACCGCACCGAAACGCATATCGGCTATTACACCGACGAAAACGGCAACCTGCAAAGCTACGAGTACGAGGCGGAGGTTCCCTACACCTACTATATCTGCCATGTGGAGCTGGAAAATTTCAACCTCTCCCATGTGCCGGTGCATATCATGTCCCACGATCAGCTCTCCATGTACGCCGTGTATATGAGCGTGCTGGGCAACCGCCCCGACCTGTTCCCCGGCTCCCCGTATGTGAACCGGTACTACCACACCCAGTATGAGAAGTACGAGATGCCCCCGGAAGCGCTGGCGGACGAGCAGTTCGCCGCCATCATCAAGGAAGCGGAGAAGTATCTGGGCTACCCCTATATCTGGGGCGGCAGCTCGCCGGACACCTCCTTCGACTGCTCCGGCTTCGTTTCGTATGTCTACAACCACTGCGGCCTGCACTGGAGCTTCGGCAGGCTGGGCGCGGAGGGGCTGCGGGGCATGTGCGCCTATGTCTCCCCGGAAAGCGCCCGTCCCGGCGACCTGATATTCTTTGAAAAAACCTACGACACCGCAGGCGCGTCCCATGTGGGCATCTATGTGGGCAATAACAGGATGCTCCACTGCGGCGACCCCATTCACTACGCTTCCATCGACACGAGCTACTGGCGAAGCCATTTTCTCCAGTTTGGCAGATTACCTTAACAACAACCATATCAACGCAAAAAGGAGGATGTTATGAACCCGCGACTTGAAAAGCTGCGTCAGGAGCGCGAGAAGCTGGCGGAAAAGCTCACATCGCTGACCGCACGGCTCAAAGCCCTGGACGAGCAGATTCTGAAGCTGGAAAACACGGATATTGTGGGCATCGTCCGCGAGAACGGCCTGACCATCGAGCAGCTCGCGGCGCTGATGGAGATGCTGGAAAAGCGTCCCACGGCGGCGCTGCCCAACGAATACAGAAAAACGGAGGAATTTATGGATGAAGAATAAATGGAGATTTTTTGCCGTGACGCTGGCCGTCGTGCTCTGCATGACGGTCTTTTCCGTTACGGCCTATGCAGGCGGCGGCGATATGGTCGATTCGACAATGGGCGACCCGACCATGGAAGGCCCAACTGTAACCACACAGCCGGAGAATACGAATACCGGTGAGCAGACCCCAAACGGACAGACCCTGACCGTGCTTGTGACCGAAAATGCGGACGGAAGCCATACCGTGACCATCGGGGATCGGAGCTGGACGCTTCCCGCCAAACGGGAGCAGTCCGGAAAGGTGGTCAACGTCCGCACCTATTTGAACCTGCGCACCGGCCCCGGCACGGATTACACCGTGATCGGGCGTCTGCTCAACGGCGCGGAGGTGAAGGTGCTGGAGGAAAGCAACGGCTGGTACAAGGTGGTCGTGCCGGAGCAGACCGGCTATGTATACGGCAAATACCTTGAGGTCATGAACGCGCCGACAGAAAACAGCGGAAGCGATACGGATATGGCGGGACTGCCGGAGCTGCTGCTGCAATATTACGCCGCTGCCGGAGGTTCCGCGCCCCTGACCCCGGACGGCAACCTGACGCTTATGGACGACATCGGCTCCGCTTTCGGCGCAGGCAAGCAGTTCATCACCGTGACGACCAAGGGCGGCAATACCTTTTATCTCATCATCGACCGGGACGATAAGGGCAATGAGAACGTCCATTTCCTGAATCTTGTGGACGAGGCCGACCTGCTGGCGCTGACCAAGGACGGCGAGAGCATCGTCCCCGCCTGCACCTGCACGGACAAATGCGCCGTTGGCAAGATCAACACGGGCTGCAAGGTGTGCAGAACCAATATGAGCGAGTGCGCGGGCAAGGAGCAAGCCGCAGAAATTACGCCCCAGCCCGCCGAGCCTGCGGAGACCGCGCCCGAAAAGAAGTCCGGCGGTGCGGGGCTTGTTGTGGTCGTCCTCCTGCTCCTGCTGGGCGGAGGCGGTGCGCTGTACTGGTTCAAGCTCCGCAAGCCCAAGGCCGACACCCGTGGGGCGGACGATCTGGACGATTACGACTACGGCGAGGACGAGGAAGATGAGGATTACGAGTTTGAAGATGAAAACACTGCTGACAGTGAGGAGGACAAAAACCAATGATGAATACGACCTGTTACCGGCTTGTTGTGTGTGAAAAGCCCTCCGTGGCAAGGAGCATTGCCGCCGTTCTTGGCGCAGGCAGGCGCGAGGACGGTTTTCTTTCGGGCGGCGGCTATCTCGTTTCCTGGTGCTTCGGGCATCTTGCGGAGCTTTCGGACGCAGACGCCTACGACGAAAAGTACGGCAAATGGCGAAGGGAGGACTTGCCCATCCTGCCGGATAGCTGGCAGTACACCGTGGCGAGGGACAAGCAGAAGCAGATGAACACCCTTCGCGCCCTCATGCACAGAGAGGACGTTTGCGAGGTCATCAACGCCTGCGACGCCGGGCGCGAGGGCGAGCTGATCTTCCGCACGGCGTATAATCTCAACAACTGCCGCAAGCGCGTGAAGCGGCTCTGGATCTCCTCCATGGAGGATGCGGCGATTCTCCATGGTTTTGACAATCTCCGCGACGGCGCGGAGTACGACAACCTCTACGCCTCCGCCCTCTGCCGCAGCAAGGCGGACTGGCTGGTGGGCATCAACGCCACCCGCCTGTTTTCCGTGATGTATCACCGCACCCTGAACGTGGGGCGCGTGGTATCGCCCACGCTTGCGCTGCTGGTGCAGCGGGAAGCGGAGATCAATGCCTTTCAGCCGGAGAGCTTCTATACCGTCCATCTGGACTTTAACGGCTTCTCCGCCGCAGGCGAACGCATGAAGGAGCAGGCAGAGGCGGAGCGGCTTGCCGGAGACTGCAACAGCAAAACCGCCGCTGTTACCTCCGTCGTGCAGACAAAAAAGACGGAGAAAGCCCCGGGGCTCTACGACCTGACCACGCTCCAGCGGGATGCGAACCGCTTGCTTGGGTACACGGCGCAGCAGACGCTGGATTACCTGCAAAGCCTCTACGAAAAGAAGCTCTGCACCTATCCCCGCACCGACAGCCGCTATCTCACCGACGATATGGAGGGCGGCGTAAACGCGCTGGCGCTGTGCTGTGCCGGTATCTGCGGCACGGAGCCGCCCGCAGCCGTCTGTTCGGGGCAGGTGTGCAGCAGCAAAAAGGTCAGCGACCACCACGCCGTCGTTCCCACGATGGCGGCGGGCGAAACGGACTTGGAGGCGCTGCCCGCAGGCGAACGGGAGCTGCTGCGCCTTGTTTCCCGTCAGGTGCTTATGGCGGTCAGCGCACCCTTCGTCTATCTGGAGACCGAGGCAAGGCTGGACTGCGGCGGAAATGCCTTTTCTGCCAAGGGAAAAACGGTGGTGCAGCCCGGTTGGAAAGCATATGCGGATGCGGAGCTTACGGACAAGCCCCTCCCGGAGCTTGCCGAGGGACAGTCTCTTTCCGTTTCCTCCTGCGCGGTCAAAGAGGGCAGAACGACCCCGCCCAAACACTTCACCGAGGATACGCTTCTGTCGGCCATGGAGACGGCGGGCAAAGAGGATATGCCGGAAGATGCCGAGAGAAAGGGATTGGGAACCCCCGCAACAAGGGCGGCGGTCATTGAAAAGCTGGTGGCCACGGGCTTTGCGGAGCGCAGAAAGGCGAAGAAATCTGTACGCCTCGTTCCCACCGAAGCGGGCGTGTCCCTCATTACCGTGCTGCCCGAACAGCTCCAGTCCCCGCTTTTGACCGCCGAATGGGAGCACCGCCTCAAGGAGATCGAATGCGGCGAGCTGGGCGCGGACGAGTTCCTCGCCGGCATCTGCGATATGGTCGCAGCGCTGGTTCGGGACGCTGCGCCTGTGGACGGCGCGGAGGTGCTGTTCCCCTCCGGCAGACCCGTTGTGGGCAAATGCCCCCGCTGCGGCGCAGAGGTCACGGAGAGCAAAAACGGCTATTTCTGCGAGAGACGGAGCTGCAAGTTCGGGCTGTGGCGGGACAACCGCTTCCTTGCCGCCAAGAAGATCAGCCTGACGAAGAAGATGGCTTCCTCGCTCCTGACGCAGGGACGCGCCTACGCCAGCGGTATCTACTCCGAGAAAACCGGCAAGACCTACGACGCATTCATCGTGCTGGAGGACGACGGCGCGCGTTCCTCCTACAAGCTGGACTTCACCAAGTGACCCTCGCAGGCTCCCGCACGGGCGTTTCGTTCCCCTGCGGGAGCCGTTGTTTTTACCATGATCCAAAGGAGGTATGCATGAAATGGCTGAAAAACAGACCAACAAGGAACGGCTCAAGGACATCACCGACAGCATTGAGACGGGCATAAAGGAGCTGTTTGAGAGCGACAGATACAGGCAGTACCTTGCCACCATGAGCCGCTTTCACAAGTACAGCGTCAACAACACCATGCTCATCTATATGCAGCGCCCCGACGCCACCCATGTGGCCGGCTTCAACAAATGGCGCGATCAGTTCGGAAGAAGCGTTAAGAAGGGCGAAAAGGGCATTAAGATCATCGCCCCCACGCCCTTCAAGAAGAAAATCGAGCAGCAGAAATTAGACCCCGACACCAAGCTCCCCCTGCGGGACGAGAACGGCGATATTATCACGGAGGAAAAGACGGTGCAGATCCCCATGTACAAGCCCGTGGTGGTGTTCGACGTGCAGCAGACCGCAGGCAAGCCCCTGCCGGAGCTGGCGGCGAACCTTACGGGGGACGTGCAGAATTACGGGGTGTTTATGGAAGCTCTGCGCCGCAGCGCGCCCGTACCCATCTCCTTTGAGAAGCTGGCGGAGAATATGGACGGATACTTCTCCGTGGACAAACAGCGCATTGTCCTCAGAGAAGGCATGAGCGAGGTACAGACGGTCTGCGCCGCCGTCCATGAGATCGCCCACTCCAAGCTCCACAATAAGGACGAAATCGGAGAAAAATATCAGGCGGTCGAGCTGTTCGGCAAGCCCGCGCTGTTCTCCAACGGGCGCATCGACCGGGATAAGCTGCCGGAGGGCTTGTATGCGTATGACCTGCGCGGCTCGGATTACGATCCGGGTATGCCGGTAACGCTTGAAAGCCATGTCACCGTCAATCACGCCGCCTCTGTCATCACAGCAGCGCCCATTGAGCTGCCGGAGCAGGGCTTTCTGTATCTGGGCGAGGACGGGCTGAACTTCACGGGCGGCGAGCAGACCGTGAAGGAGTTTTGGCACGCACAGTACCCGGAAAAGGCAAAGCTCTCCCGCGCCGCCGAGGAGATTCAGGCGGAGAGCATCTCCTTCGCCGTCTGCGCCTATTACGGCATTGAGACAGGCGAAAACAGCTTCGGGTATCTGGCGACCTGGGCAAAGGACAGGGAGCTGACCGAGCTTCGCGCATCGCTGGAGACCATCAACCGAACCTCATCCTCCCTGATTACGGATATCGACCGCCATTACGCGGAAATCTGCAAGGAGCGCGGGCTGGACAAGGAGACGGAGAGCCTTGCCGCCCAGCCTGTGCAGGAGATCGCCGTGCAGGAGCAGGAGCCGGTCACAGCGCCGGACAACGGCTGCGTCCCCGACCCTGCGATTTCTGTTGAGAGCATGAACGCCTACGGCTACACCGATTCCAATATGCTGCCGCTGACAAAGGAGCGTGCGCTGGAGCTCATGGAACGGGACGTGAGCGTGTATATGCTTCACACGGACAACACCGAGGCCATGGCGTTCGATGCGGAGGAAGTCCGCAGCTTTGACGGCATCTTCGGTGTGGAAGCCTCCGAATGGGAGACGGTCAAAGACCGCTTCGCACCGCCGGACTATGAAAAGGCGTTCCTCGACAACACCGCCGACAGCTTTGCCATCTATCAGCTTCGGGATAATGATAATACGGCGCAGCTCCGCTTTATGAACGCCGAGTATCTGGAGAAGAAGGGACTTTCCATTGAAAAGGGAAATTACGCCTCCGTCTATGCGGGAAACCTTGACCGCAGGGGCGATACGCAGGACAGGTTGGACGAGCTGTATGAGACCTTCAACCTCCGCCGCCCGGAGGATTTTCGCGGTCACAGCCTGTCCGTCAGCGACATCGTGGCGCTGAAGCAGAACGGCGTGGTATCCTGTCATTACGTGGATTCCCGGGGCTTCAAGGCGCTGCCCGACTTCCTCAAGCCGGAAAACTATCTCAAAAACGCGGAGATGGCCATGGAGGACGACTACGGCATGATCGACGGCGTTATCAACAACGGGCCGAAGCAGACCGTGGCAGAGCTGGAGGAACAGGCGAAGTCCGGCAAGCCCGTCTCCCTCATGGAGCTGGCGCAGGCGGCGCGCCGGGAACAGGCGCAGGCGTCACGGCAGGAGAAGAAGCCCTCCGTGCTGGCAAAGCTCTGTCCTCCCGTCAACGAGCCGAAAAAGACAGCGCGTTCAAAGCGCGCGGAAAGAGAGCTGCTATGATGAATTTTACCAACGATGAAATGAACCTCATGTGCATCTACCAGAGCGACAGCCGCAGCGGGCTGATTGCCGCCCTCACCGAAATGCGCGGATACCTGGACGAGGACGAAGCCGAGCTGCGGGAGCTGACCGACAGCGCCCTGCAAAAGCTGGACGAAATCACCGATGAGGACTTCGCAGCGCTGGAGCTGGTGCCGGACTTCGACACGGACGAATAAGGCGGATGCGGCGGGAGCGGCCTTCGGGTCGCTCCCGTTTTGCTTCCGCAATTCTATTTCCCAAAATCGAAAAAGTTTTAATTTTGGGAAATAGAACATCGACATATAAGAGAAAGCGTCCCGTTTCCTGCATAGGATTCGGGACGTTTTCGGATATACCGCCCCCCTACATAGAGCGTCCGGTCCGGGCGCTCTAAATTTATGCCATGAAGGAGGAGCAATATGCCGAGCAAGCTACAAACGTATATGCAGATGGCGGACGAGGCGCAGCGGCAGATCACCGGCAGCTACCGGGGCTGGACGGGCTTTCTCACCACCGCCGCAAGGCTGTACAAATACCCCTACGCCGAGCAGGTCATGATCCACGCCCAGCGTCCGGACGCCACCGCCTGCGCGGAGTACGACTTCTGGAACGAAAAGATGGGCCGGTATGTCCGCAGGGGCTCCAAGGGCATCGCCCTCATCGACAGCAGCGGCGAAAGGCCGAGGCTTCGGTATGTGTTCGACGTGTCGGATACGGGCGGCAGAGAATTTCCAAAGAGCCGCTACCTGTGGGAATACCGGGAGGAACACGCGGATGCGGTAAGCGCCATGCTGGAAAGCCGCTACGGTGTGGACGGAAAAGGAGGGCTGCCCAACCAGCTTGAGCGCATCGCGTCTCAGCTTGCGGAGGAATACTGGCGGGACTATAAGCGGGATATCCTCGCCATCGTTGACGATTCCTTTCTTTACGGGTATGATGAATTTAACGTAGGAGCGGCCTTCCAAAGCGCCGCCGCCGTCAGCATCGCCTACTCGCTCATGTCCCGCTGCGGGCTTGAAGCGGACGACCGCTTCGAGCATGAGGATTTCCTGAGCATCTTCGATTTCAACACCCCGGAAGCCGCCGCCGAGCTGGGCACGGCGGTGAGCAGGATCAACGGAGAGGTGCTGCGGCAGATCGAAGTCACCATCAAGAATTACGAGCGCGAGAAACTCGCGGAAAGGAGCCATAGCCATGACAGAACTGACCTACACCAAGAACGGGGACTACCTGATTCCCGACCTGACGCTGAGCGAGACGCCGGAGGACGCGAGACCCCTGGGCAAGTACGGGAGACTGCGCAGGAGCTACCTTCAGGAGCACAGACCGGGGCTGTACAGCCGTCTGGTGCTGTCGGAGAAGCTGTTCCCGCACCTGCGGGAGATCGACGAGACGGCGAACCGGAGGCTGGAGCAGATGATGCCGGAGCTGATGAAGTCGGCGGGCGTGACGGAGGAGCTGAAAGCCCGCGATCAGATGAAATGGGTGGGGCTGATGAACAGCCTGAAAGCGCAGGCCGAGGAGATCATCCTCAGCGAGCTGGTGTACAACTGACCAATGACGCGCCGGAAGCGGAACCGGCGCAGCCTCCGATACCGCAGGCATACCAACTGAGCCTGTTCCCCACGGAGGAAGAGCAAATCGCATATATCGCAGAAGCGGAGAGCTACACGCCCTCCGCTTTTTCCATGTCCATCCCGCAGGCGGATATCGACCACATTCTGCGCATGGAGGGCAACGCCGACTATGCCCGCATGAAGATCGCCACGGAGTTCTCCAAGGGCAAGAGCGTGGAAGAAATCGCGGCGTTTCTTCAAAGCAGCTTCCACGGCGGCAACGGCGTTGTCACCGAAAACGGCAGATATTCCGCCTGGTACGCCGAGGACGGCATCCACATCGCCAATGGGGACGCGGCAAGATACCTGACCTCCGCAAAGGTCGTAAGCTGGCAGGAGGCGGCGGAGCGCATCGGACAGCTTTTGGAGCAGGGCGAATACGCCGCCAATGTGGAGCTTGCGGAAGCGCCGGGGCACGAGCGCACGGAGCTGGCGCAGTCTATCTGGTATCTACGGCAGGATTTAAGCGAAAAGGCACGGGCGCAGGGCTATCTCTCCTGCCTGTCGGATATGCGGGGCGGCGGTTTCCCGGAGGAAACGGCGCGGCTTGCCGAGCGGCTGAGAGACCCTGCGTTCCGCGAAGTCCTCATGGATGATTTTTCACAGCTCCGATCCGACTACCGGGAGGACAGGAGCCTGCTGCGCTTCCATTACCACAAGCCGGACAAAATCGAGCAGGGTTTGCGGGAGCTGTCCCTGCCCCGCAGGGAGTACCGCACCGAAATGGCAGAAATCCCCGCCGTGCAGCGGTTCATTACGGAGGACGAGATCGCCGCGACCCTGACCCGCGGCAGCAATATTGAAGGGAGCAAGGGGCGCATCTACGCCTATTTCAAAGAGAAGCATACCCCCAAGGAACAGGAGGACTTTCTGAAAAAGGAATACGGCATTGGAGGCAGCTCCCACGCGGTATCCGGCGCATCCCACAGCGGCGAGGATCACAGCGGCAAGGGCGTCAGCCTGAAAAAGCAGGACTGCCCGGAAATTCAACTGAACTGGGCGAACATCGCCAAGCGTATCTCCGAGCTGATCCGCAAAGACCGTTTCCTGACCCCGGAGGAAAAGGCGCGCTTTGAGCAGCTTCAGCGGCAGACCGCAGCGCGAAGCACAGCATGGAATGACTACAATGCCGTAAAGGAAGCCCACCCGGACGACCTCGTGCTGTTTCAGGTAGGGGATTTCTTTGAGCTGTATGGCGAGGACGCAAAACAGGCGGCGGAGCTGCTGGATATGAACCTGACCACCCGCAATATCCCCGGCGCTGGCCGTGTGGAGATGTGCGGTGTACCGTCGCACAATTTAGAGATGTATGTGGAGAAATTGCGCGATAAGTATGATGTGACGATTGCCGAAGCGCCGGACTTTAGAGGTGAACGCCGCATTTACACGCTGCGCTCCGTTGACCATGAAGCAGAGGCCGCCATTGACGCATACGAAGCGGAGTTTGGTGCGGACGGCACACGGGTGTTCCGCGATCCCGCCGCAGAGCAGGCTCAACCTACGGTGCAGGAGCTGTTCGAGCGATACCGTCTGAGCGTGGGCAACGCGCTTTCCAGGGATGAAGCGTTTCTCAACGCCTGCCGCAACTCTGACCGGGAGAACGCCTATCTGGAGGGCGCGGCGGCCATCCGGCGCATCGTCACAGAATCCGGCGATTTGCAGCTCACACGGCTCTATTTCGATATGCCCGCGTTCCACAACCGGCTCCATCAGGAGCTTTTGGACAAGCTGTATCCCACGTTGGCGACCACGATAACGCCCTCGCCCTACAAGGTGACGCAGGAGGACATCGACGCTGCCTTGCAGAGCTGGAACGGAAAAATTGAAAGCAAGCAGGCGGTTGTTCGGTATATGGCGCAGCACGGGCGTGAACGGGAAACCGCCGCATGGCTGGCGCGGGAGTACGGCTTGAAGGATACCTCTAAACCGCTGCAAATCTCCGTGGGCAATTCCGAGCCGGTCACGCTGTCATGGGCAAAGGTGCAGCGGCGCATTGCGCAGCTCATCCGCGAGGATCAATTCTTCACAGAGCAAGAAAAGTCTGTGTTGGAGCAGAACCGGAATTACCTGATTTTAGACCGGCTGCGGGCAGACTGCGAATACTTTCTTGGCGCAGGCAACCGCGCAGAAAAGCATCTGTGGGCGGGCAGCGTCTATGCAC
>ERZ824598.3860-NODE-3860-length-12134-cov-4.077324_pt1 | contig 12134 bp, 10 predicted proteins | sample MGYA00519934_ERZ824598 | MGnify/ENA primary metagenome ERZ824598 (study PRJEB31778, sample SAMEA3449177) | human gut metagenome | biome: human gut; feature: human-associated habitat; material: faeces | place: United Kingdom | collected 2010/2012 ... | reverse complement strand
GGTCTTACGTAGATGTACACGGTAAAACTGATAATATTGCATACAATGTAGTAGTAAGTGGTGCATATAATAATTGTTATGGCGGAGAATTGGATGACAAATTGACTGCTAAAGGCTGGGTTGTTTCCCTTCATGGAAAATCCGGCAATGATACTTTAATCCAAAATTCATACTGGGCGAAAACATATGGAGGCAAGGGAGATGATACAATTATCGCTAATAAAAACGGCAGCTATATTTATGGAGAAGCAGGAAATGACACAATAACAATCAATGTTGAAACAAGCAATGAGATTGATGGCGGTACAGGTGATGATACTTACAATATCAATGCTTCTTGTGCACCGAAAGATACAGACGGTAATAATGTGTATAATATAGATGCAGACAATTGTAACATTACCGGCGGGATGGGCAATGATACATTCTATGTAAATGGAAATAATAATACTGTTAATGGAGCAGGCGGTGATGATTATTTTGTTATAAATAGCAAGGGCTCAAATACAATTGATGGTGCGACGGGTGATAATTATTATGTCGATAATTCGGATGGAAATGCTACGCTCGTTAATGTAGTTAGTGATCCAAACAGCGGAATGCTGCAGTTTTCTTCAATCGGTGAAGAAAAGTCTTTTATCATTGATGGCAAGAAATACACTGTAAAAAATTCGACGACTCTTGGAACATCTCAAGCTGCTAACAGTTTGAAATATTCATATAATGCAACAACCGGCAAAATAACTGTTGATGGTTCAAACTTTACAATAACTTCTGATGACAGTGCATGTAATTTAGCCGTTAAAGGTGACAACAATCTTGTATATGGAAGTAAATATGCAGACACAATAATTGTCGAATCCGGTTCAAATAATAAAATTTATGGTTTGAATGGTGATGATAATCTAATTTTAAATTCTGCGGATAATTCAGTTCTTGGAGGTGACGGTAATGATACAATTACTGTTAATGCGGCCTCTGGTAAAGAAATTAACGGTGAAGATGGAAATGATATTATTAATATAAATTGTAATAATAATTCAAATATCATAGCTGGAGATGGTAATGATAGGTTAAATATTAATGGTTCAAATAATGTTGTAGATGCAGGTAACGGAAATAATAATATTACAATTTCAGAATCTAATAATACTGTAACAGCAGCAGATGGAAGTAATGATATTCGTGTAACGGGTTCATCAAATAATGTTACAGCCGGTAGTGGAAATAATAAAATTGGTATTTCCGGTGATGATAATACCTTAAATGTTGATAAAGCAGTTGGCGAAATCAATATTCTCGGGAGTAGCAATGAGGTGACAGTAAATAATGGTGCAAATAAAACGATAATTCAGGGTAATCACAATACATATATTAGTTTGAATGGCGAGAAAAATGTTTCTGTTAAAGGCAGTAATAACGAGATAAATACTGGCAGCTCAAGTGATGCTTTCAATATATCAGGTGATAATAACCACATAACCAGCACAGGCGGCGACAACAATGTAACAATTTCAGGCAATGCAAATATTTATGAAGGCGGGTCCGCCAAAGATACTATACGCGTAAATTCGGGCAATAGCAACAATATTGATGGCGGAGCCGGAAACAATACTTTGTACGACAAAGGAATTAATACTATTTATACAAATGTCCGCCGTATAATAACCTCTCCGTTTGAAACGGATTTAAAAATTGATATTGGCAGTGGTGATGATAAATTTATACACATAACAATAGATTTTAGTACTATTGGCTTTACAGTCGATTTATCAACTGCTAAATCTGCTTTAGAAAGTTTAGAAGCCATAGATGATATGTTAAAGACTGTATCCGAACAGCTTTTAAATATAGGCAGCACCATAAACCGTTTAGAGAGCGTTGCAGAAGCACAGGCACTAAAACTTAATAACTTGATATCTTTCCGTTCAACTATGCAGGATGCAGATATAGCGGAAGAATCATCAAATTACATCCGCTACCAAATCTTACAGCAAGCCTCCTCGACTTTATTAGCTTCATCTAGAAATCTTAAAGCACAAAATGTTTTAGGACTGCTTTCAAATATTTCTTAATAAACTGGTATATCAATAGGGTTAAGCAGCTTTACGCTCAGCACATCACCTTTATTAATGTATACGTCCTGACCTTTTCTAAACATATCTGCAACACTGTCGCCAACCCAGTATCCAACTCCGCCGATAAATCCGCCTACAGCGCAGATAGGTGCTGTTAAATATTGAATACCCGGAGCAGATTCTCCTGCACTCATACCATAATTGGTTGCATTTTTAGTTATTTCTACTCCTCGTTCATAGTTTTTCTTGACAGCTTCACCGTATCCAAGGTTTTTATACAAAGACCCGTCAAAATATATATTATCAAATTGACATACGGCCATATCCAAAGGAATTTGTCTGCCGTTAGGGGTAACTACGTGGTCAAAATCAAGATAAAGTTTAGCACCTCTTGAAAATCTTTTTGCTGTATTAACCTTAGAAACACTTCCTCTTACAACAGAGCCTGCCGGTAATATTATGTTTGTATCAGATGAGAGTTCATTTTTTAAAGTTGCAACAAAAGAATCTCCTTCACATCCTGAAAAAGTGCTTACAGGCTGTAAAAATTCCAGTTCAAAAACAGTTCCTGCCGGTATTCTTTTTGTTCTTGCATCAGCTTTAAAAGCACCTGCAAAAGCAGCAGTTGATGCTATGCACAATGTCAGCATTAGTATTATAAAATTTTTCATAATTCTCTCCTCCAATACACGACGATTGTAGCATATTGTAATACTAATTGCAATCAAGATTAATATCTTCATTTTTAGCAGAAAAATGCTTTATCATCTGCGAGGCAGCTACTGCTGTAAATGGTACGCAGATAACAATTGCAATGCTTCCTATCAGCGCAGAAGCTGTTTCTGTGACTACTTGGTTAAGGTTTATAAATTTTTGCAAATCAATATTTCCTGCGAGAAGCAAAAGCGGAAGCGAACCGCCGAGATATACCAGTATTAAAGTATTTGCCATTGTTCCGATAATATCACGTCCAACATTCATGCCGGAAATAAAAAGATCTTTTACTGTTTTTGTATTATCTGTGATATAAATTTCATTAATTGTGCTGGCAATTGACATTGCAACATCCATTACAGCCCCGAGTGTCGCAAGTATCATTGTCGAAATTGTTATGCCGATAAAATCAAGTTCAGGGTGAGCTGTATACAAAAACATTGAGTTTTCTTCTGTGAAACCGGTAAGATGCGCAGTAAACATGGTTATGTATGACAGCAGGCCTGCGAACAAAAGACTTAACATAGCTCCGATAACAGCAGATGTGCTCTTTGCGTTACAACCGCCTACCAGATACATTGTTGCTGCAGTTGAAGCAACACAAATTAAAATAGTTGCAAGAACCGGATTTATTCCAATTAATATTAAAGGAGAGAGTGCATGTGTTATAAGAAGCACTGTCAGCCCGATAGAAATAAGGCTGTAAAATCCTTTTTTTCTTCCTACATATATTAGAAGCCCGCAAAATAACAGCGACAACCAGCCAAGGTTACCGGAACGCTTGATATCTTCGATAGAAAATTCTACCCCTTCTCCGTTATCCTCTGCGTGGAGTATAACTTTTGTATTTTTTTTCAATTTAATATCATAATAAGGGTTTCCGGTAAGCATATTATCAAGCTCTACAGTTTCGCCTTTAAATTCTCCGGTAAGAAGCCTAACCTGTATAGTTTGTTTGGTCTGTGATACAGTATCGTCGTTTAAATCAACATACTGAACGTTTTCGACTATTCCAGTTTGGGAAGGCAGTATCTTTGCTTCATCTGCCATAACCGGTAAAAACAACATTGATAATATTAATAAAAGATATTTCATAATATGTGCCTTGCTTAATCAAACAGATTAGTCTGCATTGATTGTATTTTAATTCCTAAATGTCTATATCCTTCCGGCGAAACTTTTCTGCCTCTCGGAGTTCTCTGCAAAAGACCAGCCTGAAGGAGATATGGTTCACAAACATCTTCAATCGTTCTTACATCTTCGCTCAGTGCAGCGGCTATTGTTTCTATTCCGACCGGCCCGCCGTCATACTTATCAATAATTAAATTTAAAAGAGCTCTGTCTGTGTTATCAAGTCCAAATTCATCTATTTTTAACAAATCCAGTGACTCATTGGCAACATTTTCGTTAATTTTACCGTCGTGTTTAACTATTGCAAAATCTGCAACTCTTTTAATAAGTCTGTTTGCAATTCTTGGCGTTCCTCTTGAACGCATTGCAATAGCTTTTGCACCATCAGTAGAAATTTCAATATCAAGAATTTTAGCAGTTCTTTTTACAACGCTGGTTAATTCTTCTATTGTATAAAATTCAAGCCTGTGGATAATCCCGAACCTGTCACGAAGCGGACTGGAAAGTTCTCCTGCTTTTGTTGTTGCGCCGATTAAGGTAAACTTAGGCAGAGGTATTCTTAGAGTTTTTGCGGTTTGGCTTTTGCCTGTTGTCATATCAAGCGTAAAATCTTCCATTGCCGGATACAAAATTTCTTCTGCAACTTTATTTAATCTGTGTATTTCGTCAATAAACAGGATTTCTCCGCCTTTTAATGACATTAATATACCTATGATATCACGCGGTCTTTCCAGAGCCGGTGCTGAAGTAATTCTTATGTCAACTCCCATCTGAGAGGCAATGACTCCGGCAATTGTTGTTTTTCCCAAGCCCGGTGGTCCGTAAAATAACATATGATCCAGAGGCTTGCTGCGTTTTTTTGCCGCTTCCAGTGTTATTTTTAGTGTCTCTTTGAGCGCTCCCTGTCCTATATAGCTGTCAAAGTCTTTAGGACGTATAGAGCTCTCAAAGGTATTGTCATATTCAATGGTTTCAGGCTTAACTATAGGGTTTTTCTTATTCCCCCCGTATTTACCCCTTTTCTCCAAATCGTCATCATCTGATATAATTGCCATAAATTAATCATAGCATAAATTTTTAACAAACTCTATTTGTATTCATACCCTTTAAATAATCTCTTATACTATTAAAAGTCGATTTTAATAGATAATTAACACTTTCGGTAGTATTATACGCAATATGCGGGGTAATTATGACATTGTTTAAATTAAACAATTTCTGGGTTATCAATGCAACTTCAACACAATGATTATTGGACTCTTCTATTATATCTCTCATTTCTCCAGGATGAGTGCTCAAAAACTCACATTCAAGAACATCTAATGCTGCTCCTTTGACTTTTCCATTAATTAAGTTGTCGTATAAAGCTTTTATATCAAGAAGCTCTCCTCTTGACGTATTTATAATGTAAACGCCATCTTTCATTTTTTCGAATTCATCTGAACCAATCATGTGGTAATTATCGCCATTGTATGGTACGTGCAAAGAAATTATGTCGGAGTTTTTTATAAGCTCTTCTAATTCAACAAAGTCACATTCTTTATCAACATCAGGATTTTTCATATATGAGTATATTAAAACCTTCATACCAAGAAAACGTGCAATTTTTGCAACAGTTGAACCAACAGCACCACATCCAATAATACCGATGGTATAAGAACTTAAAATTCTGCCTTCATACTTTTTGTGGTTAATTTTTCTATTTTTCATGTCGAAATATGCTGGAAGCAAATTTCTTACAAGTGATAGCATGAGTGCAACAGCATATTCTGCAACGGCAGTTCGTCCGTATTCTTCTACATTAATAACTGCAATATTTGTTTTTGAGCAATAATTCAAATCAATATGACTATAGGCAGTAGAGCGAGTTACTACAATTCTTAAATTTTTGAATTTTTTTAAAACTTTTTCTGTAATATTTGATGTTGTAAAGACACTGATTGCAACAGTATTGTTCAATTCATCCTCTGACAAAATCGTACTATCGTCTAACGGCTTGGAGTTGAATGTAATTTCAAAATCTTCCTGTTTATTATTTTCAAAAAATTCTTTTTCAGACTCTCTAAAGTCGAACATCATCATCTTTATCACTGGCAATCTCCTTTTTTAATTAAGTATGAGGGTAAAATAAATATATGCTATTCTACAGACAGGCAATTTATGGTAGCATTAGTGATAAAGAGGTGATTATATGAAAAAAATCAGTATTGTTTCATCCTGCTTTAATGAGGAAGATAATATTCCTATACTATATAGAGGAATAAATGAAGTGATAGAAAAGTATATAGAAAGGTATGAATTTGAGTTCATATTTATCGATAATGACTCGACTGATTTTTCTCAAGATGAGCTTAGAAAACTAGCAATGGACGACAAGCGGGTTAAACTTATTTTTAATTCAAGAAATTTTGGATACATAAAATCCGCTTACTATGCAATTATGCAAGCTTCTGGCGATGCTGTAATATATCTTGCCTCAGATTTACAAGATCCTCCTGAATTGATTGCTGATTTTATTGACAACTGGGAAAAAGGTTGTGAGGTCGTAATTGCCAGAAAATATGACAAGAAAAGCTTTTCTTTCTTAAATATTCTAAGGAAGTTTTATTATTTTGCTCTTGACTTAATGAAGGATGAAGGCGGAAATCTTATCCGTAATTATAAAGGGTTTGGGCTTTATGATAAAAAGGTTATAGATAAACTTAAAGAGGTTGAAGATCCTTATCCGTATTTCAGAGGTTCAGTTCTGGATATGGGATTTTCAATGAAAATTATTGATTTTGATGAGCCGGAAAGAACAAGCGGTTTTGATAAGAATAATTTGGTAACTCTCTGGGATAATGGTATGCTGGGGCTTACGAGAACAACAAAAGTTCCGATTCATATTATTACAATGATAGGGTTCTTCGGTACGGTTATAACCTTTGCATTAATTATGCTTAGCCTTATCTGCTATGTCGGGTATTTAAACTTTATTATCCCTAAAAAAATGCTTTCGCTTTATTTCTTAATGTTTATACAAATTTTAAGCGTCGGCATGATTGGAGAATACTTGATAATGCTTTGCAGATTTGCAGAGAAAAAGCCTCTTGTTATTGAAAAAGAGAGAATAAATTGGGAAGTATAGTTTATTCCTGCATATGTGATGCTAAGCTCTGCAAATTTGTGTAATCCTGCATACAGTATGTTTCATCAACGGCCAGTCTGCCGTAGAATATGCTGTCAGAAACAGCCCTTCTCTTTTGCGTACCAGCAGTTGACATATCTGCTCTGTACTGTTTTGCTTCTTCTCTTTGTGAACCTTCCAGTTCAGAGAAATTTAAGCCCTGCGTAACTTCATTGTATTTTTGGGAAGCTTGCTTATATGCTGATATTGCAGCATCGTATGCTGTACTTGCTTTGCTTTGCAAGTTAAGCCAGTGCTGTCTCCAGCCGGCATGTTTTTCCTTCTGTTCTTCAAAACTTTGATTGAGTTCTTCCCACTTGCTGTTCATGCCGAATAAATCATTTGGATCTACTTCAACACGTTTCCCGTCAATTTCAACGTACCATTTGCCGTCAATACCTTTGTTTGCCGGCATGTATTGTCCGTTTATCCAGACTTTTGGTTGTGAATTTCCAGATACTTGTACCACGTGTTTATACTCCTTAAATATATAAAGTATGCATAGCTGGAAAAATTGCCTTTTTTGTAAACAAATTTTAACTTAATTTAAGATTTGTAAAAAAATTACAAGAAACAGTTTACTTTTTTTATATATTGAAACAATAATGTTATTGTAAGAAGTATATATCACAAATACATGGAATGTATGTTTTGAATAAGCATTAATGCCGACAATGGAAGTCAGCAAGCTTATGAAAAATGTGTAGAAAATCGTTTTTAAATAATCAGGGTAAAACAGTGGTGTATACGGACAGGGTACATATCCAAAAATAAGGAGAGAATACTATCACAAAAGCCGTGATATAATCACAGGCTTCTCAGGGCTGTTTTTAGTCTTATTAGAAACAGTCATGGGGAAAACTACGCAAAAAATGCCTAATAAGGGCAAAGAGTAACATAGAGTGCTGCACACGGAATGTGCAGTTGTAGACGGGCGAAAAGTAAATTATTTTGCCGCGTCAGATTAGAGTACGTATCGAAAGAGAGAAAGGAGATCCCAACTATGGCACTCACAATCAACACAAACATTTCATCAATTATCGCACAAAGAAGTTTGAACAGTGCGACAACAAATTTGAACACATCTTTAGAAAGGATGTCCACAGGTTACAAAATTAACCACGCAAAAGACAATGCTGCCGGTTATTCAATTGCAAACATGTGGGAAACTCAACTAGGTTCTCTGGATGTAGCTGCGGATAACGCGGCAACAGGTTCAGACATGTTGACATCAGCAGAACAAAGCTACAGCCTTTTGTCAGATCACTTACAGCGTATCAGAGATTTGACCGAACAGGCTGCAAACGGCACTTATGCTTCTGCTTCACTTAAAGCAATCCAGTCTGAAATTTCAGCAAGATTAGATGAAATTACACGTGTGGCATCAAATGCTGAATTTAACGGAATTAAGCTTATGTCATTTGATGGTACTAATGGTAATATTACCGGTATGAACGAAAAGGGTATCGACTTGCAGGTTGGTCTTTATGGTGATGGTGACAGTATTATAAATTTAGATATTGATCTGTTTAAAAGTGCAACAATCAGCGGGCTTTTCACAAATATGACAAAGGCTAATGGTAATGGTGTAACATTACAACAGATGCTTGAGCAAGCTAATAATAAACAATCTGTGGATTTGAAAACAACAGATGAAGAACAAAAAATAGTTAATAATAAAATATTTGCAGCAGCTTGCAGCGGTCTGATTTATGACAGTGCTACTGATTCTTATACTCTAGCATCTGGTGTAGAAGATTCTTATGGAGCAAAAGAAATGTTGAGCTTCCTTGATTCTGCAATTGATGATATTTCTTCAAGAGTAACAAGAATTGGTGCTGCTCAGAACAGAGTAGAATCTGCTATTACTGCAATCGATGTGCAATCTCAAAACTTGACATCATCATTGTCTACGCTGAGAGATACAGATGTAGCAGAAGAATCTTCAAACTATATTCAGTCACAAATTCTGCAGCAAGCATCTGCAACCCTGTTAGCAACAGCAAACCAGACACCAAGTATTGCATTAAACTTAGTTTAAGAAAGGTTAAGGTATGGATAGAACTATTTATTTTTGCTAGTTCGTTGATTAGGGTTATGGTTGTTGAAGGGAAACGAGTTAACTCGTTTCCCTTTTTCTATATTATTATACCGGACAAACTAATTTACCCTGCGCAGACTTTATGATATTATTCAAACCATGCAAAATATAAAATCTATTATCTCAGAAGAGCTTAATTTTGTTGATAATGAAATTAAAAATGTTTCGCTAGAACAAGATGATATAAAACAAGCTTTAGAAAATTTTTTATCAGGCTCATCAAAACGAATTCGCTCAACGATTACTTCTTTATATATTAAAGCCTTGGACAAAAAAGTTTTACCGCAATGTATAAAAATAATGGCTGCTGGTGAAATAATACATAATGCGTCACTGCTGCACGATGATGTAATTGATAATGCTAAAACCCGTAGAGGTGAAACTACAATAGGAGAAGTATTTTCACCATATGTATCAATACTTTCCGGAGATTATTTACTTTCTATTGCAACAGAAAAATTGATGGAGGTTAACGATAATAATATATTGAAAATTTTTTTAAACTGCACAAAACAAATGTGTAATGCAGAGTTAACCCAATTTTTTCTTCGAGGAAAGAAACCTGAGATTGACCAATATATAAGAATTTGTGAGGGAAAAACTGCATTCCTTTTTGAGGCAATTATGGAAAGCTGTGCAATTATTGAAAATTTACCGGTTGCTGATGCCGTTAGTTTTGCAAGAAATTTTGGTATATTTTTTCAGCTAAAAAATGATTTAGAGAAGTTGTCGGCAGAGTGTGATGCTGCTAATGAAATCTTTACTCCTAAAGATATTTTGGGTATTGAAAAAACATCTGCTTTAATAGATAATTATTTAAAGAGGCTAAGAGGAGATATCGGGCAGCTGCCTGATAATATTTATAAGAAGGGACTAGAGGGTTTACTTACAGAACTATGATTGATAAAGAGAAGTTTAAGGCAAATCTTAAAGAAACAATAGATACTATAGTTTTTGTTGTAGTTGCAGTTATTTTAATAAGATTTTTTATTGCAGAATTAAGATGGATACCATCCGGTTCTATGAAACCTACACTTGTCGAAGGTGATAGAATTGTTGTTGAAAAACTGACTAAATTTCCCAATCTTCTAAAAAATCATAGTTTTGAAAATACTCCGCAAAGAGGCGATGTAATGATATTTTATCCGCCTTTTGTAAAATTGAAAACTACGCCTTGGGCTGTTTTTAGCAGACTAACAGGTTTTTTCTGCAAAGACATTGCTTATATAAAACGTGTTGTAGGGCTTCCTGGTGAAAAGCTGGAAATCAAACAGGGCGATAACGGAGCTTATAAAGTTTATATTAATGATAAACCATTAAAAGAAGATTATATAATGAGCGAGTATGATTTCCACAAGTGCAAATCAGATATGTATTGCGGTCCTCTTGTAATTCCTCAGGGACATTATTTCATGATGGGGGACAACCGTGGCAATTCTATGGACAGCCGTTTCTGGGGAACATTGCCAAAGGAAAGGTTCATAGGCCGCGCTGTATTTCTTTTCTGGCCGTTTACGCATATGAGAAGTCTGTAATTTATCCCTACTAAAGTTGTAGAAATTTCTAACTAATTGGGAATTTTAATTTTTGGCTACAGCATTTAATATGATAGTGTGAAGGAATAAAAAGCCGGAACAATTATCACAAAAGTCTTTTGCCACATTTTGGCAATACTTTTGTTGTGTTCATGGAAGAAAAAGAAAGAAAAGGAGATCAATTTATGGCTTCAATCACTATTAACACAAACCTTGCTTCTCTGACAGCGCAAAGAAACTTGTCAGCGGCAACAACCGGTATGAATACCGCAATGGAAAGATTATCAACGGGGTATAGAATTAACTCCGGTAAAGACGATGCTGCAGGATCAGCAGTATCAACATTAATGGAAGCTCAAATTTCGGGTTATGATGTTGCAGAATCAAACGCAACAATGGGGCTCTCGCTTCTTGATACTGCAGAAGGTGTATTGGATATTGTTTCTGATTATCTACAGCGTATCAGAGATTTGACCGAACAAGCTGCCAACGGTACTTATGGTACATCTTCAATGCAGGCAATCAGAACAGAAGTTCAACAGAGAATGGAAGAAATAAATCGTTTGTGTGACGTTATTGATTTTAACGGCATTAAACTTTTAGATGGTACAAGTAATGCTTACCAGAGCGGTTCCGGTGTTAACTTGCAGGTAAGTAATAATTCCGGGAAACCAAACATTATAAACCTTGAAAAATCATTGTTTGCATCTGCAAAATGTAGTGCATTATTTAATACTACAAATGGCAATGAATGGTTTATACGTGAAGGTGAAAGTTTTGACGCAGCAAAAGTTAACAAAAATGGTACAGAATGTATAGACTCAAGTAAATTCTCAACACCTGCATTATATGCAAGAATTACAGGTACAAGAGTTGAATTAGATGATGGTACTGTATATGACTTTGAAGGTAAAGGTATTGTTAGCAATACTTATGATGAATACGGTACAAGAAATCCGCAAACAGGTGTATTCAACTGTATAACTGCAATCTGTGATGCAGTTTATACAAATGATTCAACTGCACGTGAATTTTTACAATTCATTGATGATGCAATTGAAAACATTTCAGACAGAACTGCTCTTATAGGTGCGTACATGAACCGTGTAGAATCAGCTGTTGATGCAATCGGAGTTCAAAAGGAAAACATTGTGGCAGCAAATTCTTCTATCAAGGATGCTGATGTTGCTACAGAATCTTCTAACTATATTAAGTATCAAATATTGCAGCAATCTACAGCAACATTGCTTTCAACTGCAAACCAGACTCCAAGTATTGCATTGAATTTAATCTAATAAGTTTTTCTTAAATAGTGATGAAGCCCCCGCTGCGCGGGGGCTTCTTTTGTAAACATAATAAAAAGCTTGAGTTAAACTCAAGCGGAAAAGGGAAAAGGGATTAGGGGTAAA
>ERZ824598.3858-NODE-3858-length-12135-cov-9.763245_pt1 | contig 12135 bp, 10 predicted proteins | sample MGYA00519934_ERZ824598 | MGnify/ENA primary metagenome ERZ824598 (study PRJEB31778, sample SAMEA3449177) | human gut metagenome | biome: human gut; feature: human-associated habitat; material: faeces | place: United Kingdom | collected 2010/2012 ... | reverse complement strand
ATACCGTGCAGGCCAGCCAGCTCCGCTTTTCCCAGCCCAACAAAAAGAAGCGGGATTACCCGCTGAAAGGCAAAGCCTTCTGTGGCTGCTGCGGTCATGCACTATCCCGCACCATGCAGAAAACCTCATACTATCACTGCCGCCATTCCGAGGCGGACGTAGAAAGCCGCTGCCACAAGATGCGCCTGAACGCCGCGGAGCTGGAACAGACGGTATTCCTGACGCTGAAAAAGCAGATGGAGGCCGCCGCACCGCTTGCCCCTGACGGCACACTCCGGGTGGATGCTTCCGTACCGGAACGCGCCGAATATGAGCAGCAGATCGAGGCACTGCAAGACGGTAAGCGCGCCTTGTATGAACGCTATCTCATGGGCGAGATTGACCTGAACACCTACAAGGCGGAAAAGACCGCGTGTGACGAGCTGCTTTTGAAAACGAAAAACGCCTATGCCGCAGTATTGGCACAGGCGAAGCAGAAACAGGACGAACAGGCACGGCAGGACAGCCGCATGGAAGCGTCCAAGGCGATTTTCGATGCGGACACGCTGACCACCGAGCTGGCCGAGCTGCTAATCGACCGGGTGCTGGTGTACCCTGATAAGCGCATTGAGATCGCATACAAAATCCAAGACATTTTCGATTGAGGAGGCAGACATGAAAATCGCTTTCTATTGCAGAGTGGACGGACAGGGCTTCGGCTTTGTCCTACCCGAAGAAGCTGACAAGCTCCGCGAGTTTTTCGCCGAGCATCAGGATAAGCCTGCGCTTGAAAATCCATCAGGCGTAAGCTAAAAATTTTTGTCGTGTGCTTGACATACGGGTGGCGGAGATCATGGAAGCGTACCCGTTCACAGCCCGCGTGGTCCAACAGCCTGTGCAGCCGCTGGCGCACCACCGATGGGAGCAGAGGCGAATCCTCCTTCTTTGGTGACGGAAACAGCCATCTGGAAACATTCCTTTTCCGGTACTCTCTGAACACCTCCAACACTTTGGGCGGTAGGAGCAGAGTGCGTACCGCCGCCTTTGTTTTCGGCTCAGTGACCACCACCTCAGAGCCTATGACCACCGCCTGCTTGCTGATTCGCAGTTCGCCCGTGGTCAAATTCAGCTCCTCCCATTGCAGGGCCGTCAGCTCTCCCAACCGCAGTCCTGTGGCAAATTCCAGCAGGAACAACTCGTAGTACTTTTCCTCCTTCGCCTGGATCAGCAGCTTTTGCATGGACTCCCGCGAGAGGATATTCATTTCCCCTTTTCGGGCGGGCGGCAGCTTGCAGCCAGACGCGGGGTTTTGCGGGATCAGATCCTCCGATACCGCCCGTTCCAGCGCTCGCCGGCACAGGCTGTGGATGTTGCGGAGCTGGGAGTCCGCCAGCCCCGTTTTACCGTCCGATTGGTCCGCACGCCCCTCCGTTTTCAGCCAGACGAAGAACTGCTGCATATCCTTCGCGGTCAGCCTGTTCAGCGGGATATGACCCAGTCCCGGGCTGATGTACAGCCGGAGGTAGCCTTCGTAGATCCGCCGTGTGCCGGGACGGGCGGCGGGTCTGCTGTGCGTCTCATACCAGTGCTCCATCCAGTCCCCGAAGGGCATATCCGCCTTGATCCTCGGCGGCGCAGGCGGCGCGAGGGCGTCCTTCAGCGTTTTCAGCTTCTCAACACACTCAGATTTTGTTTTAGCCAGCACATTTTTCGTTTTCGGCAGACCCTTGTCATCGTAGCCGATGACCACACGGCCCTCCCATCGGCCGTCCTTTCTCAGGCGGACAGTTCCTTCTCCGTTTTTTCGCTTTTTTGCCACGGTCTCAGCTCCTCTCCGAAAATGTCTGTGAGGAATTCCCCCACGATCTCCGCCGCCCGCCTCTGCATATCGCCGGTGGTGTGGGTGTAGGTATCCAGCGTGAATGCCGCTCTTGTATGGCCGAGGATCCCAGAGAGCGTTTTCACATCTACGCCGGAAGTCAGCGCATGGGTCGCGAAGGTGTGGCGCAGATCATGAAAGCGGATGTCAGGCAGTCCCGCCCGCTCCAGCAGCAGCTTCATGCGCCGGTAGGCGGCATCCGGTGCGGTCGGCCGCTCCGGGCGGAGCAGGTCCGGGAATATCCAAGCTGTCTTCGCCGCCCGCTTTCTCTCCTTCAGCAGCACCGCAAGGCTGGGCGGCAGGGTGATCGTCCTTGTCCCCGCGTAGGTCTTGGTATCGCCTGTGGTAAGACCCTTGCCCTTCTCCCGGCGCACCGTGCGGCAGACCTTTAAGCTTCCGCTTGCCGCATCAAAGTCCTCCCACCGCAGACCGCACAACTCACCCCGCCGCAGGCCGGTGGTGAGCTCTGTGTAGAAGAGGTCATGCCATAGGGTGTCCTTCTGAATGACCTCCAGGAGGCGGTCGACCTGCTCCGCCGTCAGCACCTTCTTTTCCTGATAGCTGAACTTTGGCGGCGTCACCTCCTCCACTGGATTCCTCGGGATGAGCCGCGCCTGTGCCGCTGCTTTCAGAATCCCATGGAGCGTGGTATGGATGCAGCGGACCGTGCCGCTGGCCAGCTTCCGGGACAGCACATCATAAAACCGTTGGATGTCCGCTGCTTTGATTTGACTGATCCGCTTCTCTCCGAGATGGGGACGGATATGGTTCTCAATGTAGCCGCGGTAACCATTCAGGGTATCGCGCCGCACCATCCCCTCCTTGCTCACCAGCCATTGGTCCAGCCACTCGGACAGGGTGAGCCTGCTCTGCTCCGTCAGGTCGACGCCCTGATAGGCGGTGATGCACTTCCGCAGCCTTGCGGTCAGTTCCTTCTGGGTGTCGGCGTAGACATAGCGGAAGATGGAGTCGCCGTTGTCCTTGTGCCCCACTACGATGCGGCCCTCCCAGCGGCCATCCTCCCGCTTTCGTACCATGCCGTCGCCGGACGGTCTTCGTTTTGCCATGTGGTTTCACCTCCGAGACTTTTTCTTTGATTAGGCGCAGCAGCTCCTGCGTGGCCTGAGGGTTATTCTGTAAACACACAATACCGAAGACGCGGAGAGAAAGCGAGTGGAATCACCGGCACCGGCGTAAGTTCTACGAAAGCAACGATTCAGCCACGCCATCCTCTCTCGCGGTTCGGCTTTACTCCGGGCCTAATCAAAATCCGGCAGCATCCGCTGGATGTCCTGGGCATCCTCAAACCTGATCTGCCCGTTGGTGCGCTTGACCTCGTCCGCCACATAGCCGCGCAGGGCGCGGCGGTCCTCCATAGCGTCGCCGAAGTGCGCGGCGATGGTGTGGGCCATGATGCCCTGCTCCACCGCGCACTTGAACAGGAGGCTGTTGGTGCGATTGGCGCTGCCCGTCACGATCCCGCGCAGCGTCGCTGTCAGCGCGTTGGAGAGGTACTCGCTTGCATCCTCCGCGCCGAGATAGCCCATGTAGAAGTGCAGCGACTTCTCAATGAACTCGCTGCGGCTTTTGCAGTTGGCCTCCTCCAGCCAGCCGTCCATGCGGCGGATCGTCGAGGGTCTGAGCCAAGCGGGGATCCGCGTCTTATTTTCGTGTTCCATATTGTTTTCTCCTTTTTCTGGTGTGACACCGCGCAAACCCGCACGGCGTCTGGATCTTTCGTCCTTTCGACCACCTAAGACCCGCAAGAAGTCCTAAACCGACCTCGGAGCGGTGTCCTCGGAAAGCCCCGCACTGCGGGGCTTTGTGGGCGAGAGGGGTCGCTTTGCGACCACCTCTCTTTATCTTGTGCTTTTATCGAACAGGTGGGTTTCAGCGGAACTCGCCATAGCCGGAGGAAAAGCGGTGAACCCATGCGCTCTGTTCTCCCTTTGCTCTTGTGTCAAAAAAGCAGCAAATTCCGCATCAGCGAGACGGGGGTGGTATCACTACCCTCGGAGCGAGCCGCGTGCTCCCAAAACCCTGCGCGGCCGCGGGTCAGGAGGGCATACTTTGCCGTTTTACGCGCTCTGCTCTCCCGCTGCTGGAATGAACGCAGCGCCCAGCTGTTCGGCTCTTGCCTGTGCCCGCTGCCGTTCCATGGCTTGCCCCGCCTTCTCCATCTGACGCTCATAACAGAGGGCGAGGGCATTCTTGATCGGCAGGATGGCGTACCTGAGACATCCGTTGCGCTTGAGACCGTCCCTGGTGATGATCTCCGTGCGCTCTGTCCGGATGAGCCCATGCTCCTCCAGTGCGGCAACGTATTTTGCCACGGTGTTGACCGAGATGCCCAGCTTCCTTGCGATGGTGGGGTAGCTGACGATGCACTGGTAGGTACGGCGGTCTTCGATGCGGAGGAGATAGGCGTAGATGTTGATCTCCATGTGGTGCAGTCCCAGATCAAAGACCGCGTTGGGAACGGGAAAGAAGTTTTTGATGGTGTCCTTCTTCACATAGGGCGAGCTCAGCATCACTGCACCCCTTTCGTGTGCGCGGTGATCCATTTCCGCAGCTCTTCCTTCGGAACGACGATGCGCTTGCCGATCCGCAGAGAGGGAAAGTCTGCCTCCTGAATGAGTTCATAGACGCTGGAGTCCGAGACCCCCATGAGATCCACCAGCTGCTTCACACTCAGCAGCAGGGGCAGTTCATCATAGCTGGTATAAACGCTTTTCTTCAAATCGTGTCCTCCTTACAGCTTTGTTGGTAGAGCGTATTCAGTTTTTGTCGGTAATGTGTATTTCGATCTCACCCCCTATGTTTTTTCTCTGCTGTACGCCGCGCCCTCGCTCCGTTGGTGCGCTCCCCCTTCGCGGGCTCGTGGCGACACTTCGCCCGGAGCATCCGGGCTGCGGCGGCAGGGATTCACTTTTCAAGGTTCCGAAAATAACGGTTGACATATCTGCCTTAATAGATTAGACTTATTTCATAAAACCTGTTTCCTGCGTCTACTTCTGGGCATACTATAACATGGCAATACCCTGTTGTCAAGTCTTATTAAACGCTATGTATTTCATCAGTCTAATCTCGTTTTAAGGAGCGTCCATTATGCATACCTACATTTTCAGAACCTACATCGATGGCGGCAGGGAGTACTACGAGTACACCGATGCAGCGGACAGAGAGCAGACCATAAAAAAAGACTTTCCGTTTCCGGAAAGTCTGATGAGTCTGCTGTATATGGATATCTGGGAGCTGGAGCCCATCACCAAAAGGATGGACAAGGCACTGATGTCTTTCTATCAGTCCAGGGACTACAACGAACTGCAAACCGTAGCGGCCGGCTTGAATGAACTGGCGCCCCGGCATATCTGCTTTGAGCTGCTGCGGCTGGACTGGCTGGAGCGTCTGGATATGGTGGACAGTACCGCACCCGGAGATTTTCAGGACTTGCTGCCCCACAAGAAACTATCCCATCTCTGCAGCAGTATCGACACCATGCAGAAGCAGATCAAGGGGCTGATCGCGCAGGCGCTGGACATGGACGGGGAGAAGATATCCGTATCCGAGAAGATGGTGGCCTACTACAACGCCGAGGACGGCGACACGCTGAACACCTTTCGGTTCCAACCCCAGACCATGAGCTTTGAGGTCATCGACCACAAGGTTTTTGCCGAGGTGCTCTGTCCCAGGGACATCTACGACCTCATTGATTTCCATGTGCGGGAGTGCGTGAAGCGTGAGGTGAAAATGCGTGTATGCAAGAACTGTCTGCGCTACTTCGCCGTGACGGGCAAGGCCAGCACGGAGTACTGCGGCCGGGTCTGCGACAGCAAGGGCCGCACCTGCCGGGAGATGGGGGCCATCCACACATGGACGCAGCGCAAGCAGGGCGACGAGGTGTTCAAGGAATATCGCAGGGAGTACAAAAAGCGTTTCGCCCGCATCAATGCCGGCAGGCTGACCAGGAGCGTGTTCTACGCCTGGAGCGAGGAGGCCAGGAAGAAAAAAGAGGACTGCGACAGCGGCGTGATCTCGCCGGAGGAGTTCTCCCGCTGGCTGAAGGAGTCGTGAGAAAGAGGTGCCGCTATGATCTACTGCGTTTCGGATATTCACGGAGAGCTGGACAAGCTTGAGCGGATGATGGAGTTGATCCGCTTCTCTGATGTCGACCATTTATACATCATCGGAGATGTGATCGATCGCGGGGCGATGGGCGTGGATATCCTGCGCTGGATCATGGCTGCGCCCAATATGACAATGCTCCTTGGCAATCATGAGCAGATGTGTCTTGACACGCTCGGCCCTAAAAATGAATTCGGGGCACGGGACCTCTGGCGGCAGAACGGGGGAATGCCCACCTATCGGGAGCTGCTCTATCATAAGGCGCCAACGGAGCGAAGCTCGATCCTGCGCTTTTTGGCCGGGCTGCCGGATCATCTGGAGCTCGAGGTCGGCCGACGGAAGTTTCATCTTGTTCACGGCTGCCCGTCGGAGGATCGGAATACACGCATTTGGGGGCGTGTGACTCCCGACAGCAGGAGTCCTTATCCCGATACCATCTGCATTGTGGGGCACACACCGACATGCTTTCTAACGGGGAAAACGGATGAAGAGCACCGCATTTGGCATGGAAATAACATCATCGACATCGATTGCGGCTGCGGGAACCTGCGCTCAGAGCACCGCCGGCTGGCCTGTCTGAGACTGGATGACATGGCGGAGTTCTATGTGGGAAATTCCGCCGAGTAAACGACTGCCGGATCGCCAGAGATCCTCCCGCGCTATGAGTGGGACCTGCCGGCGTCATTGCTACACGCACTGGAGGAATACAAGCGCGGGCTGCGGGAAAATGTGTCCTGCCTCGATTGCCGGTGAAGAGAGCTCTACGGCAACATCAACGCCTGCCAATGGAACCGGTTGATCACCGAGAAGGAAGCGGAATACCTGAGGGAGAAATACCTGCAAGCGCAGCTTCTTAGACTACACCGCTGCGCAGGGGGATAGAGCGTCAGCTCTGATGCGACACAAGACGATGCTTCAAAAGCGGAAAGCAAGAAAAAGCTGGCGGGGAGTTGCGCTCCCCGCCAGCTTTTGTGTCTATGAAAGGGCGGCTTTCAAACGAGGTTCCCTTTAGCCGATCGCCGTGATGGTTGGCGCCGTCCAGGTCTTAAGCGCCTCCATATCCGGCGTATAGATACGCATAAAGAGGTGGAAGCCACCGTCCGCGACCGGGAGCCAGTTCGTCGTATCTGCCGGCGCGTCCTTCGACAAGATCACATCCACAGAGCCGTCGTCATTCCGCTTCAGCCCCGAGCGATCGTTGATGCAGTAGCGGTCGATGGGGTTATCGATGAGGAAATCGTCGTCGCCGTATGCGGTGATCGACCAGAAGCCGCCATCAAGAACCTGCGGATCGCTCTCAAAGTGGAGCAGATAGGACTTCTCTCCCGTCAGGGGATTCCCGTCAGCGTCCTTATCCGTCTTGGGATACAGGGCGATCTCCACGGTATTTGCCCCAAGCCCGGCGATCGCCACCAGCGCACGGTAGGCATATTCCGTACCGAAATCCCCAATCGGCGCGCCGAAATAGCTCCACTGTCCCAGCTTGTTGGAGTACTTCATGCCCTCTGCCGCAAGCTTCGGCCGAAGACCCTGAAGCATCTCCTGCCAGCTCGTCTGCACATCCCCGGTCAAAACGGCTGCGTCAAATTTCATACCGGGGCCAACGCCGACTGCCGCGAGCTTTTCCAGCAGCTCTGCATCAGCAGCGGACGGAGGGTTGCTCTCCATCAGCGCGTTTGCCTTGCTGAAGAATGTGACCGGATCCAGCGAGAGGATCTTATTGACGGGAACATAGTTGTTTTCCTCCTGATAGCTCCCCTGCGGGGGCTGATACGCCTCTCCGCTCAGGTAGGCGGAGAGCGGCAGGAGCTTCATGCCAGCCTGAATGGCATAGACATTCGGAAGATCCGCCTCGCCGGAGAGCACGGTTCTGGTGATGGACCACGCCATAGCGGTAGGAACATCGATGCGGGTCACGTCCTCCGGCAGGTCGCCCCTCCAATTTGCGCGCGTGATCGCATAGGCTCCGGCACGGTCAAGGACAGCGACGGTATTCGTCCATGCGTCAAGCACCTGCACCTTGCAGAAGCGATCCGTTTCCGGCAGCACATAGACCATCGGCTCCTCGCTCAGGTCGTACCACACCTGTGAATAGATGGTGTCCACATTCGGACTGACCACGTTTTTGAACTGCGCGTTGGCAAGCGCCAAGCCGTGCATGAACTGATTGACCGGCGCCTTGCCGGGGACGGGCTCCTCCGTATTCGTTGCGGAGGTCTTCGTCGCGTCCATCAGCACCAGCGGGAATGCGTAAATGTACGCCTCCTCGATGGTTTCCCACACATCTCCGGCAGGCAAAGCGTCCTCCGGCTTGGCAGTCCCCGCACAGCCGGACAGCAATATGACCATGCAGAGCAGCAGTGTTGCGATTTTCTTCATAATATCCTCCTTATACAGAACATATTGATCGACGGTCGGGTTTCTTGTCCGGCCGCATTACGGCTCGATGATGTTGAAATACAGCTCAAAGGCGGCCATGCTGTCGCAAAGCGTTTGGAACAGCGCCGCGTCACCCTTTTCAACGGTGACGAGTTTTTCGATATTCTCCTGGTTTCCGCTCGTTATGGCAAGAATTCCGATCCGGGGCATGGAGATCGTCAGGTCGGCGTCGTCCGAAAGTGCATCCTTATAGTACAGGAGCACGCCGTGGTGGAGCTTGAGCAGATAATCGTCAGCATCCGTCAGCTTGAGATTTATGGTGAAGGAGCGGTCTTGGAGCTTTTCCGTATCCATGACGATACCCATGTAATCCAGCATGGTCTGTGCGTCCATGCCCTGCGCGGTGGTGCCGACGCCCAGCTTGGCTGCCTTTGGATACTGCCCGGTGCCGTTTCGCAGCTCAAAGGCCGCTACGAGATAAGCGTTTCTCCATGCGCCGGACTCCGCCTGATACCCAAGCTGCTCCAGCGCGTCCGCGCACAGGCAGCGGGCTTCACGGTTTTCCGGGTCGGCAAATACCAGCGTGTTCGTGATCTGCGCGACCCACTGATACTCGCCCTTTTCATAATCGGCGCGCGCCATCTCAAGCACCCTGCCGGTGTCGCCAAGGTACGCCACGAGCTTTTTGGCATATTCGCTCGGCTCCAGCTCGTCCAGATGGATCGGGTTTGCGTCGTACCAGCCCATGTATTTCTGATAGACCGCCTTGACATTGTGCTTCAGCGTGCCGTAATACTGCCGGGTATACCATACCTTTTCCAAGTCCTCCGGCAGCTGGATCATGGAGGCGATCTCCGTGGAGGTGTACCCCTCGTTGATGTACAAAAGGGTCTGGTCGTGGATGAACTTATAGACCGCCGCCGTGTTGGTCAGATATTCGCTGACGTTCTCTTTACCCCAATGCGGCCAGTTGTGCGCCTGAATGACGACCTCGGCGTCGGGGAAGAGCGACTGCGCCTCGGTGATGTAACGTGCCCAGCCATTCGCGTCCCGCACCTCCGCGCCGCGCAGCGTATAGAGATTGTGCATCGTCCCGCTGCAATTCTCCGCCATCCACAGCGCCTTGCTGTCGGGGAAATAGGTGTTCATCTCGGCAGGGGATTCCGTCCCCGGCGTCTGCTGGAAGATGGCCCTCACGCCGTCGATGGTCGTTTCAAAAACCGGCTCTGCGACCTCGTAGCTCGGCGCAATATAGCCGACGCCGTTCTGCACCGCGGTCAGTCCGATGCCAACCGAAAGACGGCCCTGCTCGCCGTAGGGCAGCATGGAGCCATACTGAAAAAACGCCCGCCGCTTCATTGCCGTGCCGACAAAGACATTTTCCTTCATCACCGCGTCCGCATAGCCCTTCGGCACGATGATCGCGGTCTTTCCGGAGGCAAGCTGCTCGTCGAGCGGCAGGCTGCGGTCCGCGACCTCCTCGGGCGCGATCAGTCCCTCGATACCGCCATAGTGGTCCACATGCGCATGGCTGACCACAACGGCGACGATCCGCCCATCGCCCATCTCGGAGCGGAAGAGCTTCAGTGCCTCCCCTGCGGTATATCTGCTGCTGCCGCAGTCCATGACGATCCAGCCGTGCTCGCTGCGGACGAAGGTGATATTGGCAATATCGTAGCCGCGCACCTGATAGATGCCGTCGGTGACCTCAAAAAGGCCGTAAATGTGGTTTAGCTGCGCGTTCCGCCAAAGGCTGGGGTTTGCGGTGTCCGGCGCGTCCTTGTCGAGAAAGGCGTAGGCGTCCTGCGTCCACACGGCTCTTCCTTCCTCGTCGCGAAGATCCAGCGTGTCCGGCGCGGCGAGAAAGCCCCGGTTCGCATTTTCAAGCTCTGTGGTATCCGCAAAGTCCAAAAGCGCGTATACCTGCTGGTTGGTGTCGATCGTGTACTGGGTCGCCGGCTTGCTCTCGGCATTCAGCCCTGTGTCCGTGCCTGCGCTCACCGCAGGAGCGCTGCTTTTCTCCGGACTGCCGCAGGCAGTCAATGCGGCAGCCAGTATGCCCGTCACAAGGAGCATACGCATTTGTTTTTTCTTCATAGGCGTTCCTCCCTCGCTCGGAAAGGCTCTCCCGCAGGACTTTCCCGCGGGGGATGAGTGCCGCACGATCGCAGCCCTTCCCGCTTCTATACTGCGCAGTTTAGCGTAACATCGCGCGAATTGCAATAGACCTTGCGTGAACAGCGCAAAACCTTGCGCGAATAGCGCATTTTGCTTGCTTTGCATCAAAGACCGTGGTATTCTGTGAAAAAAAGCAGATCGTGAGGGAGCACTATGAGATCCAACGGTATTTCCGTCATTTCTAACCGCAGGCACATCAGCCTGCCGGTGGAGGACATTCTCTATATTCAGCTGGCGGGGCGTCGGGCGGTCATCCATGCCTCCGGCGGCAGGACCTACGAAACCTACACCACCATAGAAGAGTTGGAGCAGATGTTGGGCAGCGGCTTTATCCGCACCGACCGCGCCACGCTGGTGGCCGCCAAGGGCATCCATGCCATTGGCAGGCAGATCGAGCTTATCAACGGTGAAACGCTGGACTACGCCCACCGGAGAAAGCGGGAGCTCAAGGAACAGCTGCGCGCCGATTGGCGGCAGATCGCGCAGAGCCTGCCCGACAGCGACGCGCCTGCCACGCGGGAAGACTATCAGCGGCATTATGCCAGCTATGACAGCGCACCCTTTGCATTTACCGACATCGAGATGGTCTTCAACGAGAAGCGCGCCGCCGTGGACTGGATATTCCGCTACGCCAACGAGGCGCTGGCGAGGCTGGAAAAAAAGCCGCTGGAGCAGCTCATCGACCGCTCCTTCAGCAGCATTTTTCCCAATATGGACGACAAGTGGCTGCGGGTCTACGAGCGCACAGCGCTGTTCGGCGAAACGCTGGAGATCATAGATCACAGCCCGGAGATCGACACGGATCTGAAGATCATCTGCTTCCCCACCTTCAAGGGACATTGCGGCTGCATCCTCTTCAAGCAGGCGGAAATTCAAACGATGCGTGTTGAAAAGCCGGGCGGCAAGAGCGAAACGGGATGCTGAACGGCAGGGGAGAGCGTATCGTCAGTACCCGATTTGAACGAGGCCTGCAACGCTCCGCTCTCCGCTGCATTTATCTTTGATAGCATCCCACGGCGTGAGGTGGCTTCGGGTGATTTCGTGTTGTTCCCCGAGAGGAAAAGAGGGATGCCGAGAATACCGCAAAGCCCCGCTGGAATTGCTCCGGCGAGGCTTTGCTTTTGACCACATAAAATGCCACAGACAGGTGTGGAACACATGGGAGATGTGGGTCACAAGATGTTAGGAAAGGAATTAAAATCGAGAGAAAACCACTAAAAACGGCTAAAAAGTGTAGGAAAAATAATGCGGTAGCTCTTTGCCTATGGCGACGCAATTTTTGCGCTGTCGGAGGCGGTCTTCTTTGGTTACAGCGGTGCGATTTTCGAACGGTCAAGAAGCCCTTTCCATTGACTACAGCGGCGCAAAATATGCACGTTTTACTCCGGAAATTGCCGCCGAGCCGAAAGCACTTTTTCGTACGCTTGAAAACTGCGATTTCCTCAAACGCCTGCGGAACGTCCACCTTGAAAAGTCCGCTGTCACTGGGGGCTGATGCCCCTCACGTTCACCCAAGACTGCGAAAACGCCCGCCAAGGTGCACCTTAGACTGCGGTTTCAAAACCTCGGAAAGCCCCGCACTGCGGGGCTTTGTG
>ERZ824598.3855-NODE-3855-length-12141-cov-6.522836_pt1 | contig 12141 bp, 7 predicted proteins | sample MGYA00519934_ERZ824598 | MGnify/ENA primary metagenome ERZ824598 (study PRJEB31778, sample SAMEA3449177) | human gut metagenome | biome: human gut; feature: human-associated habitat; material: faeces | place: United Kingdom | collected 2010/2012 ... | reverse complement strand
TTCGTTGAATTCTGATTTTTAAAGAACAGCGCTCCTAAGAGCACAGAATTGAGAGTTCACCAACTCATCAACTCTTTGTCAAATTTATTCGCTGATGAATTGGCGTCGTCAGCGAAGGATTGAAATTAAACACCTTTCCGCAGGCTTTGTCAAGACTTGTCGTAAAAATACCGCAAACACGGTATCCCTCCGGCTCACGCCTTGGATTTTTCGGGAAAGAGAACCTCCGAGTACCCGAAGGTCCGCCAGTCCGTTACGCGCATCGGATAGAGAATGCCGACCAGATGATCGGCCTCGTGCTGGACGACTCTGGCGTGCAGCCCGTCGACCGTTCGCTCGATCCTGTTGCCCTCAAGGTCAAACCCCTTGTATCGGACCGCAACCGGCCTCACAACCCTGCCGCGAAGCCCCGGCACCGAGAGGCAACCTTCCCAGGCGCTCATCGTCTCTTCGCCGACGGGTTCGACAACGGGATTGATGAGCACGGTTCTCGGAACCCTGCGTGCGCCCGAAGCCTCCTCGCTCTCCTTCGTACCGAAGCAGATGACCTGAAGCGAGACGCCCACCTGAGGTGCGGCAATGCCGATGCCGCCCTCGACGTCCATGGTGTCCCACATGTCGACCACAAGCCTCCGGAGCTCGGGCGTACCGAACGCCTTCACAGGCATCGCCTTCTCAAGAAGCAGCTCCTCGCCCATCTTCAACACGGGACGGATCATTCGGCCCCTCCCCTCTGCGCATCAGCACGCACGGTCTCCCTGACGATGTCGACGACGCCCCTGACGGCACGCGCAAGCGACGACTCAAGCGACGCGAAGTCGATCTCATCGGCACAGTCACCCATGCCTGCGGCATGGTTGACGGAAACACAGATGCCCGCATAAGGAAGATCAAGCTCCCTGGCAAGGGCACACTCGGGATAAAGCGTCATGCCGATCATGTCGGCTCCGTCCCTGCACATGCGCCTCACCTCGGCCGCCGTCTCCAGTCTCGGACCCTGAGTGCACGCATAGACGCCCGCAGTCCTCACGCCCACACCGAGCCTTTCCGCGGCCTCAACCAGTCTGGCGCTCAACGCCCTGTCGAACGGCCACGTCATGTCGACGTGCTTCATGCCGGCAGTCCCGAAGTCATCGTAATAAGTGACTTCACGGCCCCAAGTGTAGTCAAGCAGCTGATCGGGGACCGCAATGCGGCCGGGCCCCATGTCCGGCGCAACACCGCCCACGGTCCCGACGGCGATCACACCCTCCACGCCCGCCTTCTGCAGCGCCCAGATGTTTGCACGGTAGGGCACCCTGTGCGGGGCGAACTCATGCTTCACGCCGTGACGACGCAGGAAGACGATCGACCTTCCGCCGAAGCGTCCGAAGACAAGCGGTGCGCTCGGAGCCCCCCAGGGCGTTGTAATCTCAATTTCCTCGCAGTCCTCAATGACGTCGTTGCCGGTAAAGCCGGATCCGCCGATCAATGCAAGCATCTCACTTTCCTCAAAATGATTTCTTTCTCTGGCAACCGCCGACAGCAGGCGATCTTCAATTCTAAAAGAGCCGGGAACCTGATACGTGTATAGCCCTCGCACATTCCCGCTCCGTAACAGGGCCTTCCACCGCATCATGACGAAGCGCAGTTGAAAAATTGAACAACCACGCTCCGTCAATGCCTCTGCGGATCAGGCTCAGAAAAGGGCGCCCTGCTGCGGGCCTTCGTCGTCCGTTTTCCCCACCTCCGTCCCTGCAGCCCGTTTCTCTTCAGGATTGGCAGGTGTGTCGGAAGCATCCTGAGTACTGACTGCCTCCTCGGCCGCCGCCTTCTCCTCTTCCTCAGCCTCAGGCGTCACAACAAGCTTTTCGCTTGAAACGCCGCCCTCGAGCATGGCAAGGAGAGTTTCCTCGTCGATCACCTTCACACCCAGTGTCTGCGCCTTCTCGAGCTTGGAACCCGCCTCCGCGCCCGCAACCACGAAGTCGGTCTTTTTGCTGACGGAACCCGACACCTTGGCGCCCGCCGCGATGAGACGGTCTTTTGCTTCGTCGCGCGTGAGCGTGGGCAAGGTCCCCGTCAGCACGAAGGTTTTGCCCGCAACCTCGGAGGCCTCCGCTGCAGGCCTGGGCTCCACCACGGGCCAGACGACGCCGGAGGCAACGAGCGCCTCGATCACGGTTCGGTTGTGCGGCTCCTTCAGGAAGGCATGAATGCTCTCGGCGATGATCTCACCCACGTCATCAACCTTTGTGAGCGCCTCCACGTCGGCGGCCTCAAGATTGGCAAGCGTGCAGAAGTGCTGCGCAAGCGACAACGCGGTCGCCTCACCCACATGCCTGCATCCGAGCGCGAAAATGAAGCGGGCGAACGTCGTGTGCTTCGCCTTCCCGATGCTTTCAAGCAGGTTCGAAGCGGCCTTCGGCCCCATGCGCTTGACGGGCTTCTCAAGATCCTTCGTCGCCGTTATCGGCGCGATGAGATCCTCAGGCTTGAGCGTGAAGATGTCGGCAGGACTCTTCACCAGCCCTTCGTCCACAAGCATGTTGACGATCTTCTCACCGAGCCCGTCGATGCCCATGGCCCTGCGGGAGGCAAAGTGAACGAGGGAGAGCTTCATCTGCGACGGACAGTACAGGCCGCCCGTGCATCGCGTGTCCTTCTCCTCCTCGTCGCGGATCGTGGCCGACCCACAGACAGGGCAGACGGACGGCATTGCAAACGGCACGGTACCCTCTGGACGGCGCTCGTGCACGACGCGCACCACCTCGGGAATCACGTCCCCCGCCCTGCGGACCACGACCGTGTCGCCGGGGCGCAGATCAAGGCCCGCAATATGGTCCTCGTTGTGAAGAGTGGCGTTCGAGACGGTCACGCCGCCGACGAAAACGGGCTTCAAGCGCGCGACAGGCGTGAGCTTGCCCGTGCGCCCGACTTGAATGTCGATGGCTTCGCAGACCGTCAGAGCCTCTTCGGGCGGGTACTTGTGGGCGCAGGCCCAGCGGGGCTCGCGAGCAATGAAGCCGAGCTCCCTCTGAAGCTCAAGACTGTCCACTTTGTAGACGACGCCGTCGATGTCGAAGGGCAGCGTGTGTCTGATCTCTGCCACCTCATCATGAAAGGTCGCGAGCGCTGTCGGCCCCTCGACCCTTCGGCGGACGTCCGCAACAGGGAACCCGAGCGACGCAAGTCTGTCGAGAACTTCCGTCTGCGTGGGCGCGAATTCGCCGCCCGAGACTTCACCCAGCGCATAGGCGTAAAAATGAAGCGTCCTGCGTGCGGTCACTGCAGGATCGAGCTGGCGCAGGGACCCCGCCGCCGCGTTTCTCGGATTGACGAAGGTCTTTTGCCCCTCCTCTGCCTGACGGCGGTTAAGCGCCTCGAAGTCGTCGCGATGCATGATCACCTCGCCGCGCACCTCCAGCACGTCGGGGAAGTCGCCCTCCAGACGAAGCGGGATCGTGCGGATCGTGCGCGCATTCGCGGTCACGTCCTCCCCTGCACTGCCGTCGCCGCGAGTGGCGGCCTGTACGAGAACGCCCTTTTCATAACGAAGATTCGTTGCCAGACCGTCAAACTTGAGCTCGCAGTCGTACGCCACGGCAGGATCCTCATCCGCGAGCCCGAGTTCGCTGCGCACGCGGCGATCGAATGCCGCCGCACCCTCGCTCGAAAAGTCGGTCTCGGTGTGAATGGAGAGCATCGGCACGGCGTGCACGACTTTTGCAAGGTCGCTTCGAACGGCACCGCCCACGCGGGTCGTGGGCGAGGCAGGACTCTTCCATTCAGGAAATCTGGCCTCAAGAGCCTTGAGCTCATTGAACGTGCGGTCGTATTCGGCGTCGGGAACGCTCGGATTGTCAAGCACGTAGTACTCGTAGTCCCAGGTCTCTACGAGCTTCTCGAGCTCGCGCATGCGGGCGGGGGCCCTGGAGGGCTCGATCGCCGCAGCCTTTGCGGCACCGTCGAAGTCGTCGTTCGCGAGGGTTTCAGTCTTTGTCGGGTCGGTCATGTCTTGCATTCCGAAGAAGCGAAGAAGAAAAGCCCGCCGCCGGGCGGCTTGCGTCCGAATGCGGCGGGCAGTGAATGATGCTTGACGCGGATCCTGCGTCAGGCGCTTCTCGAGAAGAGGAGCCTTGCGCGCTCGGAGCCGGGACGCACGCCGCTGGCGGCCATCTGCGCGTCCTGATGCTCGATCTCGTCCTGAAGGATCAGGCCGCCTGCAGCCTCGATGCGGTTGCCCGCGCCGTCGACCCAGACGCCGCCGAGATGGCAGGCGATGTGGTTTGCAAGCTGGAAGAAGCGCTTGAGGTCGCCGCGCGGCACGTTGGCAAGGGGGACGTCAAAGGAAAGGCGCAGCTGGGAGGAGTCGGCACCCGCCAGCGAGAGCGTCATCAGAGGCTCTCTGGAACCTTCGTCGATTCGAAGCTCCCAGCGGCCGCTCGCGCTGACGAAGCCCGCGCCCTCGGCAACCTTCGTCACCTCCTCGAGGGTGAGCCCCTCCTCACGCGGAGCGGGGACGATCGAAACCTCAAGAAGCTTGTCGTAGTAGTGAATGAAGCGGGAGATCTGAACAGCCGTCGAGACCGCCGTCTTGATGTCGCAGGATGTGCGCACGTCAACGTCGTTCTGGGCGGCAGTCTGCTCGAGCACCTGCAGGAAGCTCGAGGCGGAAACGTCGTCAAGCACGGCGGCACGATTGGCGATCAGGATCGTCGCGACGATGTGAACGGCCTCCGCAGGCAGACATTCGGACGGATAGTAGAGGCCGTCCTCAGCGGACTTCGCCCAAAGCGACACGGGCAGCGGCAGCGAAAGCTGTCGGATCTGCGTGACAAGGGAGTCCATGGAACCGAGCGGGAAGGTCTTGCCTTCATAGGGCGTCACGTCGAGCACCCACTGGATGCCGTGGTCGACGGGCGGCTTTTCGATGCCGGCGATGCGGCCTGCCTTTCGCCCGCCGCGGGCGGCCTCGCGCTCAAGGCGCGCCTTCTGCTCCTCGGCGAAACGCTCGTAGACGGGCGGCTTTTCAGACGGAAGGTCGTCCCTGGAGGCAGACTGAACCGCCTCGTGCGGCTCGTCGTCGTCCACCATGTCCTCGAGCTGAGGCTCGACGCGAGGCTCGGGCTTCTCTTCGGCGAGCACGTCCTTGCGAACGTCGCCTCCCGCCTGCAGGCAGGCCTTTCGGCTTGCGCGCATGCGGCGCTCCTCGCGCATCGAGCGCCAGAAGAAGAAGGCAATGACCACCAGGGCGGCCACGATAAGAATGATCTGAGTCTGACTCATTTGAATTATGTCCGGCTTTGTGGGCGCCCGACGCGGGCGCAGCTTCTGTTGATTGTACGCACTTTTGACGGATTCGCCACGACGCGCGTGCGGGACGCGGAACCGCAGGCGTCAGTTCGCCATGCGGACCGCGTTCTCGATGTCGACGCTCACGACGCGGCTCACGCCGGGCTCCTTCATCGTTACGCCCACAAGCGCTCCCGCGAACTCCATCGTCACGCGATGATGCGTGATCATGAGGAACTGCGTCTCGCTCGACATGCGGCGGCACAGACCTGCAAGCCTCGCCTGATTGGCCTCGTCAAGGGGTGCATCCACTTCGTCAAGCAGGCAGAAGGGAGCGGGATTGAGCCTGAAGATCGCAAAGACGAGCGCCGTGGCCGCGAGGGCCTGCTCGCCGCCCGAAAGCAGCTTCACGCCCGCGTTCTTCTTGCCCGGCGGCTGAGCCTTCACCTCGACGCCCGCGTTGAGCACATCGTCTCCCGACATGACGAGCGAGGCGACGCCGCCTCCGAAGAGCTCGGAGAACGTCTCGGCAAAGTGACCGTTCACCTCCTCGAACGTCTCCCTGAGACGTCCTCTGGTCTCCGCATCGATCTTTCTGATGGCGGCCTCCAGAGTTTCAATGCCCTTTTCAAGGTCCTCCACCTGTCTAGCCGTCGCCTCGAGCGTCCTTCTCACCGCCTCGAGGTGCTCGAGCGCGGCATGATTGACGGGACCCAATCCTGCAATCTCGCTGATGAGCCTCAGCACCTTGGCGCGAAGGCTCTGAGCCTTCTGCGGACGCTCCGCCGCGCGACGCGCAAGATCCGTCCTGTCTGCCTTGAGCTCATCGAGCCTCTCCTCAAACTGAGTCCGAAGGCTTTCCTTCATCTGCTGCTCGACTCTCTTGACGCCGAGCGCCTCCGTCATGGGCATGACGTCCGCCTGCGCGGCCTGCCAGCGGCCCTGAGCCTCGGTGAGCGCAAGTCTGGCCGCGGCCGTCGCGTCGCGACGTGCGGCATGCGCACGCTCCGCCTCTTCAAGCATCTTGAGGGCAGCGGCCGACGCCGCGTCGCCGAGCACCTTCGCGCTCTCCTCAAGGAGCCTGGAGGCCTCGACAAGACGCGCCTCCTCTCGGGCGATGTCGCTTCGAAGAGCCGCCTCGCTCTGTGCATACAGACGGGCCGACTCCGAAAGCTGCCGCAGCTTCGCGCGTGCCAACTCCGCCTTGTGCCTCACGGCCGCAAGCGCAGCCGTCTTCGTCTTGAAGCGCATGTCGGCTCGCGCAAGTTCGGACGTGAATCCTGCGGCAGCGCGCACGGCGCGTTCTGACGCCGCCTCCGCCTCGTCTGCCGCTACGCCCGCCTCTTCGGCAAGCGCTCTGGCCTCCTCGCCTTCGGCCTCAAGCTCCTCCCTGCTGCGACGCAGATCGGCAAGACGGGTCTCGTGGGCCGCCACCGCCGCCTCCGCCGCCTTGATCCTGAGCCTCAGGTCGGCCACCCCCGCCTCAGCAGCACGGGCGCCCTGAGCCGAAGTGCGTGCGGTCCGTTCAGCGGCCTCGGCCGCCGCTCCGGCCGCATTCCTGTCGTCATCAAGCTTGCCCAGCCTGTCCTCAAGCTCATGAAGGCAGTCCCTGAGTGCGGAGATCTCCTGCTGGCGAGAGAGCACGGACTGTCCCGGATCGCTCGCCGTCCAGACGACAAGGCTTCGGCTCGTGAGCCGGTCGCCCTTCGGAGTCACCAGCGTGACGCCTTCGGGAAGCCTGGCTCTCAAAGCCAGCCCCTCCGAAAGGCTCTTCACGCAGTAGACGTTCGCCGCAACGTCCGCGAGAGCCGCCGTCGCGTCGGACGAACGGCACCTGACGTGCGAGGTGATGGGTTCCAGCCTGACGCCGTCGAGCTCGAGTGCAAGGCGGCCCTCCTGCGTCTCACCTCGTTCAACGAACGAGATGGCGGCGGGCGGCCGGCGGCTCTCGTAGCCCTGAGCCATGCCGAGCCGGCTCAAGAAGCGTGCTCCCAGCCTCGATCCGACAACGGCCTCGACGGCCGTCACCCATTCGGGGTCGGCCGAAAGCGCCTCGGACAGGCGCGGAAGACCGTCAAGCCCTTCGGCGGCCTCGAATTCGGCAAGCCGCCCCTTTGCCTGAGCCCCCGCCTCGACGGCCTCAAGGGCGTCGAGCTTCGCGGCCGTTTCCTTTTCCTGAGCAAGAGCCGCAAAATAAGCCTCGTTGGCGGCGTCTCTTCTGCGTCTCGCCTCTGCTGCCGCCTCAGCCGCCTCCTCTTCAAGTGCGCGCGTCTCCTCTGCGGCGGCCTGAGCCTCCTCGAAGTCGAGCTTCATCGCCTCGAGCCCCTCCTTGTCAGGCGCTTCGAGCGTTCCCTCGGAAGCTGCAAGCCTCAGAAGACGCTGTCTGAGATCCTCGGCACGGCGCTCGGCCGCCTCAAGCCGCGCATGTGCAACACGTGCCTGAGCCTTCGCGTCGGACTCGGCTCTTCGAGCTTCGGCCGCGCGGGCATTGACGTCGTTCAGGGCGTCCTCGGCGGAGAGAACCTCCTCCTGTGCCGCAGCCTCCTCTTCGCCCGAGAGCGCAATCGTCTCCTCAAGCTCGTCAGTCTCGGATGCCTGGGCCTCTCTGGCGGAAACAGTCTCGGCAAGGCGCCTTTCCTTGGCCGCCTTTGCCTCTCGGGCTTCGGCTGCGGCTCTTTCCGCTCCGGCCCTGCGTTCGCGCTGCCGTCTTTCCTCGGCTTCGGCTTTGGTGAGCGCACGTTCGGCCTGCCTCAGTCCTGCAGCGGCCTCAAGCTCCTTCGCCTCAGCCTCGCGTGCCGCGGACTCGAGCGCGGGAAGCGACGCCGCTTCACGGGCGGCGTCGGCCTTTCTGGCCTCGATCTCGGCCTCGCCGCGCGCAATGTCGGCGGCAATCCCGTCGAGCGTTCTTTTCACGTCCTCATACTGGATCCAGTACCAGAGGGATTCGGCGGCGTTGCGCTCGTCCGTGAGCGCACGCCACTTCCCTGCGAGCTGCGCCTCGCCCTCAAGCCTTGCGGCCTCCTCTTCCTTGACGGCCTGCATGTCGCGCACGCGCTCGAGGTTGCCCCTCGTTTGACTGAGAAGCGACTCCGTCTCCCTGCGTCGCTCGCGGTAGAGCGAGACGCCCGCGGCCTCCTCTAGATAGACGCGCATCTCCTCGGGCTTGGCGCGGATGAAGTTCGAGATCATCCCCTGGGAGATGATGGCGTAGCTGCGAGGCCCGAGCCCCGTGCCGAGGAAGATCTCCTGCACGTCTCGGCGGCGCACCTGCTGATGATTGATGTAGTAGGCGGACTGACCTTCGGCCGTCACGACTCGCTTGACGCTGATTTCGCCGAATTCCGACCACGCCCCCTTGAGGCGTCCGTCGTCGTTCGTGAGGATGAGCTCCACGCTCGCGCGCCCGAGAGCGTGGCGCGTGGTCGAGCCCGCGAAGATCAACTCACGCATCGAGGACGAGCCGCGCAGTTCAGAGACGCGCGCCTCGCCGAGCACCCAGCGAACGGCGTCGATGATGTTCGACTTGCCGCAGCCGTTGGGTCCGACGATCCCGACAACGGGATGCTCGAGCTCGATGAGCGCCGGATCGGCAAAGCTCTTGAAGCCTGCGAGCTTGATCTGACGTAAGCGCAAGAAGGTCTCCTGAAAAGGTGCGGCCGGTTGATGGAAGGCCCGTTGCGCCGCAGACCGGCGGCGCAAACAGGCGTGTCTGCCTATTCTAAATGAGGGCCGCCCGCGGGACATCCCCCTGCACGGACGGTCGCCCCCGCCGACCTTATAATGTCGGGCATCGCCGCAGACGCGCCGTGTCCGATCCTTCGGACCTGCGCATCGCCTGCGCGCCCTCCGTTTTCCGCGTTCCCGCGGGCGCCGCATTCGCCGCGTCCGCCCCTTTACTGGATACCGCCATGTACGAAATTGCTCCGCTGCTTGATGACCCCATTCACAATCTGAAGACCATCCGCGACGTCTTCCGTTGGGCGATCACGGAAATGGAAAACGCCGAAATCTCCTACGGCCACGGCTCTCCCGACAGCTGGGAGGAAGCCTCCTTCCTCATCTGCCGCGGCCTCAAGCTTCCGTTCGACCACTTCGACATGTTCCTTGACGCCGCGCTCACGCACAACGAGCTCTCCCGACTCGTGCACCTCATCGACCGCCGCGTCCACGAAAAGGTTCCGACCGCCTACCTGCTGCGCGAGGCCTGGCTCACCGAGCACCGCTTCTACATCGACGAGCGTGCGCTGATTCCGCGCTCCTACATTGCCGAGCTTCTTGAGGAGGACCTCGCCCCCTGGGTCGAGGATCCGTATGAAGTGGGCAGCGTGCTCGACCTCTGCACGGGTTCGGGCTGCCTCGCGATTCTCGCCCAGGGCACCTTCCCGAACGCCGAAGTGACGGGCTCCGACCTCTCGCCCGACGCGCTCGAGGTCGCCAAAATCAACCGCCGCGACTACGGCATGGAGGAGACGCTCGAGCTCGTTCAGGGCGACCTCTTTGAAAACCTGCAGGGCCGCACGTTCGACATCATCATCTCCAACCCGCCCTACGTCACGCAGGCGAGCATGGACACGCTGCCCTCCGAATACCGTCACGAGCCCGCCATGGCGCTCGGCGCAGGCGACGACGGCATGGACGTCGTGCGCCGCATGCTTCCCGAAGCTGCCGCACATCTCAATGACGGCGGCATGATCATCGTCGAAGTGGGCGACGGCGCCGAAGCGGTCGAGGCGACCTTCCCCGGCCTCGAGATCATCTGGCTCGCCACCTCGGGCGGCGACGACCAGGTCTTCCTCGTCACGAAGGAAGCGCTCCTCAACTACTTCGAACAGTAATCCAGCGTCATGCTCCGACTTCTCAACCTTGCGCTCTCCCGCGGCACCCGCGTCCTCTACCGTCATGCGACGCTCACTGCGGCGCCGGGCGAGCGCATCGGCCTCGTCGGCCCCAACGGCTGCGGCAAGTCCACGCTCTTTGCGGCCATGCTCGGCGACCTCTCTCCCGAAGACGGCGACATCGAGACGCCGCCCCGCGACAGGATCGCCCACGTGGCGCAGTCCTTCGTCGCCGACAACGTCCCCGCCGTCGACTTCGTTCTCGGGGGGCACGCTCCCCTGATCGCCGCCCGCGCGGCACTCGCCGAAGCCGAAAAGGCAGGCGACGACATGCGTCTTGCTCAGGCCCACGCCAATCTTGCCGAGCTCAACGAAGGCGCGATCGTCGCACAGGCCCGTACCATCCTTGCGGGTCTCGGCTTCAGCCAGACCGACGTCGACCGCCCCGTCTACGACTTCTCGGGCGGCTGGCGAAACCGCATCGCGCTCGCACGCGCCCTGATGTGCCCCGCCGACCTGCTTCTCCTTGACGAGCCGACGAACCATCTCGACATCGACTCGCTCATCTGGCTCGAGAACTGGCTGCGCCGCGTCGAGGCGACCGTCGTCATCATCTCGCATGACCGCGAGTTTCTGGACCGCGCCGTCACGACGATCTGGTCCGTCGAGGACGACACCGTCTGCCGCTACGCAGGCAACTACTCCGCCTTCGAGTCCCAGCGCATCGAAAAGCTCAGGCTGCAGGATGCGGCCGCCAAGGCCTACGAGCGCGAGGCGTCCCATCTCTCGAGCTTCATCGAGCGCTTCCGCGCCAAGGCGACGAAGGCCCGTCAGGCCCAGTCCCGCATCAAGATGCTCGAAAAGCTCAAAGCCGTCGAGCCTGTGCGCGCCAAGCGCGAGTGGCGCTTCGAATTTCCGAAGCCCGTGCGCCTGCCCGAGCATCTCGTCGACACGGAGAACCTGCGCCTCGGCTATGACGAGCGCGTCGTGATCGACCGCGTCACGCTCTCGATTCGCTCGGGCGAGCGCATCGGCATCCTCGGTGTCAACGGCGCAGGCAAGTCCACGCTCGTCAAGGGCATCGTCGGAGACCTTGCTCCGATAGCGGGCGAACTTCGTCGCGGCCAGGGTCTCGAGATCGGCTATTTCGCTCAGCATCAGCTCGATCAGTTGCGTCCCGACGAAAGTCCGCTCGAGCACATGCGCCGCATGGCGCCCGACGTGCGCGAGCAGGACCTTCGCGACTACCTCGGCATCTACCGCTTCTCGGGCGACTTTGCGTCTGCCCCCGTCGGCCCGATGTCGGGCGGCGAGAAGGCCCGCCTTGCGCTCGCACTCCTCGCCTGGCGCAAGCCCAACCTTCTGGTGCTCGACGAACCGACGAACCACCTCGACATGGAGACGCGCGAGGCCCTGACCATGGCGCTCTCCACCTATGAGGGCGCAGTGCTGATCGTCTCGCATGACCGCCATCTTCTGCGTGCCACGACCGAGCGCCTCATCCTCGTGCACGACGGGGCCGTCCAGCCCTATGACGGCGACCTTGACGACTACGCCCAGCTCGTGCTTGAACACCGCCGCACCACGGTCGCAGCCGAAAAGGCGGCGAATCAGGCCGAAAGGCTTGAGTCCGGCGAGCGCGAGCCCTCCCAGAACCGCAAGGAGGCCCGCCGTGCCGAGGCTCAGGAGCGCCAGCGCATCGCCGCCCTGCGCAAGCCCCTGCAGAAGGAGCTTGCCAAGGTCGAAAAGGAACTCGCGCAGAAGAACGAGGAGCTCAGGAAGCTCTCCGATCGCCTTGCCGACGGCGACTTCTACACCTCGACTGATCCCGACGAAGTGGCCCGCGTGCTTCGCGAACACGGCGAGCTCAAGCCCGTCGTCGAGGAGCTCGAAATGCGCTGGCTCGAACTCTCCGAGGAAATCGAGGCCGTCTGCTGACGTCCTCCGAGCCGCACCTTTTCTGCAAGGCCGTCCCGCAAATGGGTTCATCTCGGAAGTCCGTGGAACGCGGCCTTGACTTTTAAGAAAAAGT
>ERZ824598.3851-NODE-3851-length-12151-cov-2.914765_pt1 | contig 12151 bp, 4 predicted proteins | sample MGYA00519934_ERZ824598 | MGnify/ENA primary metagenome ERZ824598 (study PRJEB31778, sample SAMEA3449177) | human gut metagenome | biome: human gut; feature: human-associated habitat; material: faeces | place: United Kingdom | collected 2010/2012 ... | reverse complement strand
GTGGTCGAGCTTGTTCACAAAGGTGAAGATGGGAATATGGCGCAGCGTGCAGACCTTAAAGAGCTTTTTGGTCTGGGCCTCGACGCCCTTGGCGCCATCGATGACCATGACCGCGGCGTCGGCGGCCATAAGGGTACGGTAGGTATCCTCCGAGAAGTCCTGGTGGCCGGGGGTATCGAGGATATTGACGCAGGCGCCGTTATAGGTGAACTGCAGCACCGAGGAGGTAACGGAGATACCGCGCTCCTTCTCGATGTCCATCCAGTCCGAGACGGCATGCTTGGCCGAGCTCTTGCCCTTGACCGAACCGGCGGTCTGGATACTGCCGGTATAGAGCAGCAGCTTCTCGGTAAGCGTCGTTTTGCCCGCGTCGGGGTGAGATATTATCGCAAACGTCCTGCGTCTGCATATTTCTTTTTCAAACTGACTCAAGTTTCTGAAACCTCCGGCATGATCGCATTATTAAAGAAGCGCCGAACCGATCGGCGTTTCATTAAAGCCATACTTTTTAATTGTACCACAAACCGCCGCATCATTCAAGATGAACATGAAAAAAAGAAAAAAATGAGAAACATATATATTTTGATAATTACTATATGTGTGATATCTATATTAGCAGCAATTATAATTCAAATCGTAAAAAATATTCCGAAAGAGGAAAAAATAATAGATACAAGTAAAATAAAAAATTCAGTAGAAGAATTTGAAAAAATATTTACTAATGAAGTTAATTATTTAAAAAATAATGAATATAAAATAGATAAAATAGATCAATCAAAACAAATAGTTTATACTGGATATTCAAATAAAGTAACAAAAGTTAGTGATTACAATATTGATGTAAATATACCTTATATAAATATAAGAAATACAACAATAGAAAAATTTAATGGAGACATAAAAAATCAATTTGAAAAAAAGGCTAAGGATATATTGAATACACAAAATCAAAATACAATATATATTGTAGATTATAGTGCATATGTAACTAACAATATTTTATCTATTGTTGTAAAGGCAAGATTAAAAGAAGGAGAAAATCCAGAAAGAGTTATTGTTCATACATATAATTATGACTTAACAAATCAAAAAGAAATGTCATTTGAAGATTTATTAAATTTTAGAAAAATTACAAGACAAGATGCTGGAAATACTATTAAATCAGAAATAAAAAGTATTGAAAAAACAATAAATGAATTGTCAGAAGCTGGATACCAAGTTTATAGAAGAGACTCAACTAGTGATATATACAAATTAGACAATATTACAGAATATTTTATTGGAAAAGATAATGTAATATATGTAGTATTTGCATATGGAAATCAAAATAAAACAAGTGAAATAGATATTATTGCAATGTAAAACAAGTACATTTTGTACTTGTTTTTTTATAGTATAAAGCTATAAAAACTATTAAAATACATAGACATTTAAAATTATTTATGATATTATAAAAAAGTATAAAAAGATGAAAGGATAAGAAAAATGAATTTTAATGATTTAAAAACATCAGAGCTAATAGAAATATATAAAAAAATTGATGAATTTGTAAAATTTTTGGAAAAAGAACAAAAGAAAAACGAAAAATAGGAGGCTTTACAATGTCAAAAAAAACAAAAGAAATGTTAGAGAAAATAGATGCAAGTAAAGAAGTATTAGCAACAATGCCACAAAACAATGTGAAAAACATTAAGATTTATAAAGAAAAAATACAAGAATTAAAAGAAGAATATCAAAAATATAAAATTGAAGTCGAAAATAAATTACAAAAAAGATATCAAAATGCAATAACATGTAAAGAAAATGAAGAAGAAAAAGTTTTTCAGAAAAAGTTAGATGCAACAAATTGGATATTAGAAATGTTAGATTCAATAAAAACATCTTACGAAAAAATGGGGTTAGATAAATCTATATATGTAATTTCAAGATATTATAAGGATAATTTAGAAAATGTAAATAATCAGATAGGACAATGTATTGAAAAATTTGAAAAAGTAGGAATTCAAATAACATTGGAAGATTTTGAATATAGTATATATGTTCAAGAATATATGAAAGTTTTTTTTCAAGAAATTAATGAAAACGGTGCAAATTCTGAAAAATTAAAGAAAAAATTTGATGAAATTTATTGGAAATGTCCAGAACTATTAATGCATATAGAACTTAATTTGAGAAATATTTATTTGAAATATCAACAAGCAATTGATAAGTTTTATGAAATTGAAAAATCAAATAAATTAAATCAAATAAAAATAACGCCAGAAGAAATAAAGAAAATGAACATAAATATAAAAAAACAACTAATAGAAGTAAAAGAGAATGATGTAAAAAGAATTCAACAAGAGTTTTTAGACGGAAAATTAAATGTTAAGAATTTTGCTGATTCTAAAATAAGATTAAATATTCAAAAGATATTAGCAGAAAATCTAATTGACGAAATTTATGAAAATAAAGAAATACAAGAAAATATAAATAAATTTTTAAATAGTTTGATTGAATATTATTATTATATGCAATTTGAATTTATAATAAATGATATAAAAAAACATTATAAAGAAAAAGAAAATTATAAAAAAATATATGATAATACCAAAAAAGAAATAGAAAAATTAGAAAAAAATTTAAAAAAACTAAATAAAAAAGTTACTAGAAAAGGTTTGTTTAGAATAAAGAATGTGAGCTATAAACAAACACCAGAAATAAAGGAAACAATACAAAAAATTAAAGAAAAATATAAACAATTAGATAAAAACAAATTTTATAATAAGATTTATACAGAATTAAATAATAATTCAACATTATATGATGCATTAAATTTAGCTAATTCTTATTATGTTTATTTAACATCATGTATTATTGAAAATTTTGAAAATATAACACAAGAAGAAATTGATGAAAAAATAAAAAAATTACATAAATATATAGATAACCCATTTAATACTATTATAAATAATACAAATCTTCTTGATGATAAAGATTTAGCATTAATTATAAAAGATAGATATAAATTATTAAATTTTAAAATAGAAAAAGAAGATTTTGAATTAAGTAATCTTAAATCATATATAGATAACTTAAAAAATATAAAGACATCAATAATATTGAAAAATGCAAAATTGAATATAGAGGATATAGAACAACTTTGTGAAATAAAAAAAATGTTACAATTGTAGTGGAGTATTATATAAATGAAAAGAAAAAATAAAAATTTTATAATAATTTTAATAATTTTAATTATATTAATAATTGTTGGATTAAAAGCTTTTAATAATTCTAAAGCAAATAAAACAATAGAAATAACAGCTAATTTTAAAGATATTGAAGGATTAGTATCTGATGAAAAAATGACATTAGTAGCTAGTAATGACGGTGAAAATGGAATGGCTATTATTTTGCCAGAAATTGTTAATGAAAAAAAAGTAAAAAAATATATAATAACAAAAAAAGACATTTCTAATGAAAATATAAAAGATACAATTAATACTAAAACAGAAACAATGGCTACAAGTAATATAAAGACAGAAAATGCTCAAACAGAAATAACAATTACGAAAAGTACAGAAACAGAAAATACCAAATCAGAAGCAATAGTTACAAAAAGTACAGAGACAGAAAATACCAAATCAGAAGCAATAGTTACAAAAAATACAGAGACAGAAAATAGCAAATCAGAAGCAACAGTTACCAAAAATACAAAAACAGAAAATATCAAATCAGAAGCAACAGTTACGAAAAGTACAGAGACAGAAAATACCAAATCAGAAGCAACAGTTACCAAAAATACAGAAACAAAAAATACCAAATCAGAAGCAACAGTTACGAAAAGTACAGAGACAGAAAATACTCAAACTGAAGCAACAATTATAAATAATACTGAAAATTTTATAACAGAAACAACCAAAGAAGATGTTAAGACAGAAAATATTGAAAAAAATCCGGGAGAAAAAATTTATTTAACACAAGAAGAACTGAAAAATTTGGAGATAACATTAGAAATTAATTATGATATGATAAAAGAAGATTCACAAATTTTGTACAATAAGCAAATTAATTATAATGATGAAGATAAGAATGAATTATTAACAGTTTCTGGATATATGTTATTAGATACTCAATTAAAAGTATCAGACGTAGATATAACTAAAGAATTAGAGCAAAAATTAGAGCAAGATTATAGTGATTATAATTGTGTTCGGAAATTATAACATAAATTTAATATCAAATAATGAAAAATATGATATAAGAAAATATAATCAAAAACTTAATATGTCATTTACAGTTAATCAAGGAATGAATTATATTGTTCTTGAAATTGATAGTAATAATAAGATAAATCAAAAATTAAAATTAGAGGCTCAAGATAAAGAAATTCAATTTGAAGCAGAAGAAATTTATCCATATTTATTATTGGAAGAGAAAAAAGATTTAGCATTATATATTAATGAAATCATTGAAGAACAAGATGATACAAAATTGGAAATAGATGATTATGAAAAAGATAAGAATTATTATATAGGTTTAAATTATACTGAAAATGATAATAAAACAAGTCTAGAAAAATATACTGAAGATAATTTGAAAAAAGTAATAATAAATTATTATGGATATGATTATAATTTAACTGAATTTGTAAAACCAAAAAAATATGATATTTCTATAAATGCATCTGCACAATTGTCATCTAAAGGGAATATAACATCTCAAAGAGAAAATAGGAGAACATATTATAGTAGAACAGATACAATTAAAATAAAAGTATCTGGCATAAATAAAATAAGGGAACAATATCCAGAATTCAGAGCAAATTCAACATGGAAACTTAATATCTTTTCACCAAATAATAGTTTTTCTAATTATTTTTATGAGACAGGAACTACAGCGGCTAATGCCAACAATGGAATAAGTGTATCATTAAGCAATAATATATTAAATGTAACAGGAAATGATTCAACATTTTTAGAAAACGGTGATGATGAAGTTACAATTTCTTTTTCAATTACATTTCGTAATACTAGTCAAAATAATATTAATAATATTAATTATAGTAATCTTACAACAGAACAATTACAAACAATAATAACAGTTGGTGATTATACTCCATATGGAACTATATCAGATACAGAGCAACAAATATTAGTTTCATATAATAAGTGTATTCCAGTAGATGAAAATGGTAATATAACATTAAAATTAATAGATAATCCATTTTTTAATAGACCATTAGAAATGGGATTTAATGGGTGGAAAACGAATAATACCAAATATTCAAAAAATATAAGCACTAATAAAAATACATATGAACAAACATTAACAACAAATTTAAATAATATAAAAAATGAAAAAGGAGAATATATAATAGATTTATATCCTGATTGGATAACTGCTAATATTGTATTTGTTAGCTCATCGGGAAATAGTAATAATGATGGGAAAACAACAAGTACACCAATAATCAATGATTGGAATACTATAAATACAAAATTAAATGCCAATAAGAAAAATGCAACCAATGCATCAAGTAGAGAAGTAAATATTGTTGTATTAATGAATGGAACACTAAATATAACAGGATTAACAGGGCCAAATACACCATATACTTTGACTAGTTTATATGATGGTGTAAATTATGGGAATTCGAATACATATTTAAATGTAGGTAGTTCAAATGTTACTTTAGATAGTGACTTACAATTAGATTATGTATATGTTTATTCAAGTTCAACATATTTATCTCCAAGAGGTACATTTGATGGAACAACATCAGTTACACCATGTATTTATGGAAATATGTACAATTTAAGAATTGGAAGAGGTGTTATGCCAACAAATTCTAATAATTGTACATGGGGTCAAGTACAAGGAGGATATTATAATAATAACAAATCTGAATATAAATTAGTAATTGAATCTGGAAAATATTATACAACACAATTATATAGAGCAGGATCAGATTCAAATGCTTATAAATCAGTAACTGCTAATGGAATTTTAGTTATAGGATCAGATATAGACAGAAAAGAAAATAATAATGAAAATTTACGTATATATAGTAGAATTGCATCAAAAACAACGACTGCAACAAATTATCCATATAAAGATGAAGATGATGAGTCATTAATAACCAAAATGATTATAAAAAGTGGGTCAATAGGTGTAGATTATTTTGATAGAGCAGATACAAGTGATGGAAGTGAAAGAAATTATGCTGGAATATATGTTGGAGGATATGGACAGACTGGATATGATAAGTCAGATAGAAAAATCATTGTTGAAGGCGGAAATATAGCAAATATTATAGGAGGATTAAATGTTGACAGTTCTGATATGTATAAAACATATATATATGTAAAAGACGGTAATATTTATAATATTACTGGAGGAGCTGGATATACACATACATATGGAAATAGGATAATTCAAGTAACAGGAGGATGTATAAAGTATAGTATAAGTGGAGGATCTAATGGAGTTGCAGCAAGTTCTTCAAGTAATAATGGACAATTAACAGGAGAGACATTAATATATATTGGAGGAAATGCAGAAATAGGCGCTTCATATACAATAGATGATTTGGGCAATAAAAATATTACTGAAACTGATGTAAATTCTGTGTTATATGGAGTTAATGCAGGAAATGTTTGTGGAGGAGCTAATGGAAATAGTAGTTATGCTGGGCAAACAGATGGATCATATATAATTATAGATGGAAATGCAGTAATACATAATAATGTATTTGGTGGAGGAAATTATGGAATTATAGGAGCTCCAACAGGTACACGGTGGAAAAGCAGTAATAAAATTGAATAATGAAAGTGCAAATTTTACAGTAAACAAGGAATATTTAATTGCAACATCAACAACTTCAGGAGATGGAATTTCAACAGATGGATATAATATTACAAATGAGTCAATTTCAACATCATCAATACCAAGTGATTCTGCAAAATGGATATTTGAAAATGCAGGTGGAAATAAGTATTATATAAAGAATGCTATAACAGGAGGATACTTATATTTAACTAATTTTAATACATGGTGGGATGCAACAGCAGACCTACAAATAAGTACCACAAATAAAACAGCTTTTTTAATACAAGGAAGTAGTTCAAAAACTGTAACATATCAATATACAAGTTCTGGTGGTTGGTGGGGACAACAAGATTATACTTTTTATTTAAGTTATAGTAATGGTTGGGAAGTTTCAACAAGCACTTATGGAAGCAATAATTTGTATTTTTTGACATATGAAAAAATAAATTCAGAAAATACTGAAGATATGGGAACAGTTGTTAATATTAACCAATTAGGTGGAACTGTAAAAAATAATATTTTTGGAGGAGCTAATCAAAATAACATTTATGGAACTGTTAAAATTAATATAGAAAATGGAAATATAAATGGAATTCTTTATGGAGGTTCAAATTTAAAAGGAACAATCTTAGGTTCAGCATTAATTAATATTACAGGAGGAAATTTAGGAAGTAAGAGTACATCTTCAACGATTGATTATACAACAATTGACAGAGTCTTTGGAGGTGGTCTTGGACAAAATACTAATATTAATGGAAGAGTTTTATTAGATTTAAATGATAAAAACAATGAGTTGTGTATTTATGGAAATGTATATGGTGGAAGTTCACTTGGAAGTGTTTCAGGAAATATTACATTAAACTTAAATGACATATATTCTTCTCAGAATAATATAAAATTGATTGGAAATATATTTGGAGGAGGAAAAGGAAACAATTCGATAGCAGCTCAAGTAAATGGTAATGTTAATGTAAATATAGATGGTAGTAATCTAAATGAATGTAGTGTATTTGGATCAAGTAATATTAATGGTGAAATAGCTGGAAAAATAATAGTAAAAATAGGAGAAAATAACTCATCAACAATATATGCTGTATATGGTGGTGGAAATGAAGCTGAAGTAAGCACAAAAACTCAAAATGTATATGTATATTTATTAAAAAATGCAATTGTTACAAATGCATTTAATGGAGGGAAATCAGCAGATTTATTGTCAAATGGAAAGGCAGATACATCACGTGGGATATATCTTCAAGGTGGAAGAGTTCAAAATATATATGGAGGATCTGATTCCTCAGGAACTGTAACATCAAGTAATGTTTTTATAGAAACTGGAAAAGTAACTAATGTATATGGCGGAAATAACCAAGGTGGAACGACTAATATATCAAATGTATATGTGACAGGAGGAAATATTGAGAAAATATATGGTGGAGGAGAGAAGGCTGAAACTGAAGAATCAAATATAGAAATAACATCAGGAATAATTGATTATGTATTTGGTGGTGGAAATCAAGCAGGGGTTACAACTACAAATGTTTTAATTAATGGAGGAAATATTACAAATGTGTTTGGAGGTTCAAATACAAGTGGAAATGTAATAACTTCAAATGTAACAACAAATTCAGGAGCCAATAATTCAGAAGATGGTTTAGTGATGACTGTAAAAACAACAGTAGAAGATTCTGGTTGGAGAAAAAATCAATATCCAGATTATCCAACATATGCAAAATTAGAAGTAACATACACAAATAATTCAAATGAAGATATAACAACATGGAATTCTAGTGTTGTAGCAGAAAATTCGATATTATATAGTAATTATTCTGGATCTGAAATTGAAGCAAAAGATGGTATATATACATTAACAGAGAAAAATAAATGGGATTCAGCACATCCAGTAAAAATTTCAGCAGGTGGAACATATTCAATTACATTTGAAATATTATCAAAACAAAGTATAGAAGAATTTACAATAGGATATGCAATATCAGGACAAGACTCAAATGGAAATTCATCAAGTTATAATAAGAGTGTTATTTCAAATGTATATGGAGGAAATAACCAAGGTGGTATAACTGAAACATCAAATGTTACAATTAATGGAGAAGGAGTTCAAGATGTATATGGAGGAGGAAACCAGGCTGTAACAAATGAAACAAATGTCACTATAAATGGTAAAGTTGATAAAAGAGTATATGGAGGAGGAAACCAAGCAGGTGTAAATACAAATACAAATGTAACACTTTTAGGAGCAACAATAGAAGATAATGTTTATGGTGGAGGAAATGAAGGAATTGTTACACAAAATACATATGTAAATGTAAAAAATTCTACATTAAATAATAGTTTATATGCAGGAGGAAATGGTATTTCTGCAATTGTATATGGAAATACAAATCTAATAATGCAAGGAACAAATAATGTTGCAAAAAATGTATTTGGAGGAGGAAATCAAGCTGCAACAGGAACAGATGAAAAAGATAATTCTTCAAGTACAGTAAACATAGTAGGAGCAACAATTGGAGGAAATGTATATGGTGGTGCAAATACATCTGTAGTATATGGAACAACACAAACAAATATTGGATATAATGCAGTTGGAGACACAGCACTTGAGATAGGAAATATTGAAATAAAAGGAACTGTATTCGGTGGAGGAGAAGCAAATGCGTCAGGTTCTGAAGTATATGATTTCTCATTTATAAGTGTAACAAAAGGAATAAATATCGAAATTGATGGTAAAGAGCATACCAAATTTTCTATAACAGGAAGTATATTTGGTTCAGGAAATGCATCAAGTACAAGTGGAAAGAGCTATATAAATATAAACAATTATGGAACAGTAGATAATCCTCAAAGTAATATATCTATACAAAGAGCTGATTGTGCAACAATAAATAATTCTGCAATATCATTATCAGGAGCTACAGATAGAACAAATGAATACTCGGCAGTATTTTTCTCATTAAGTAGAGTTGACCAAGTAAAATTAAAAAATAATTCAGTATTATATTTATGTAATGGTGCAAATCTATTAAAAAGTTTAGATAGTTTAGTTGATAATAATGGAGTAGAAGAAAAAGCTGTTGTTACAATAAATCCAGATACAGGAGAAGTAACAAAAAGAAATGTTGATAATAGAATATATATGTTAGAGGGCAAAAATCTAAATGTTGCAACAAATGAACAAGCTACAGCATATGGGCAAGTTCATGGAATGTTTTTCTTAGGATTATTTACAAGTAGAAAAAGTCCAGGAACAAGTACAGGATTTTATCATAGAGGATATGAAAATGGTGATGTGATAACAAATGCGGGAACATTTTCATCAAACTCTTATGTAATGGCACAACATATGACAGAACATGATATAACAATAGATGGATTTTATACAAATTATAATAAAGATGGAAAAATCAATGTTAATTATGTTGATACAACACCAAAAGATGATGTTTACTATATATGGCTAGTTGGAGAAGAATTAGATGTTACAAAATTCCAAGTTGAACTATCTGCATCAAAATATGCTACATTAGGAACTTATGAACTATTATTAAAAGGATTTTCAAATCCAAACTTAAAATTTTCAATGAATGGTTTTTCATCAGGTTTAGCAGATGGAATATCACTTGTAGATCCAGATGAGATAAAAGCAATAGAGCCAGATGACGAGAAAGCAAACAGTGTATATGGATTATCAATAAGAACTGGTAATATAGGATGGCAAACAAAAGGAACAACTAAATTTTTAACACAAAATGGAGGTTCTTATATTGGTATGAATGACTATGATAAAGATAACTCATCATATACTCCAACACTAAATATATGTTTTTACCATTCAGAAAATATAACAGTAAAACAAGCTTTAGGAGATGTAAGAATAAGATTACAAGTATTAACACCAATTGATGATTTGAATTATAGTTTATCATATATTGATATTGAAATTACATTATCAAGTGCATTATATCAAAATGACTTTTATGAAGCGGCAATTACACCAGGACAAGAATACGGATTATTCACCACTACAGAAACAGCAATAACAAATAAGAGTGTATTTTCAACATATTATTCATTATTTATTGAAGAATTTTCAAAATCAAAGTATTTTGCAAATTACCAAATAGATAAAAGAGTTTTAGTATCAAGAGATGTAGACAGCAACCCATATTCTTTTCCAGAAAACACTAAAATAACAATGTTAGATATGGTAACAAATAAATATTATTATTATATAGTAACATCAGATGATGTGAAAAATAATAAATATATATATCATTTATCAGATTTTATGGTAATGGGAAGCAATGACAGTAAATTTGATGAAGCAGAAGCATGTAAAAAGTATTATAACCAAGACAAAGATCTGATATATGAAAACTTTATATTCCATATAAATTTTGCAGATACCAATATAACTGAAAACATAGACAGAAATTCATTGTTAATGGAATTACAAGATACAGAAGGCCAAACATTATTAGGAGTATTAGGTATTCAAAGAGATAGTATGGTATATACAGTATATACTGGAACAGAAGCAACAATAAAGCTTGATGCTAATTTAGCACCTGAAACATTATATTTAGGAAAAACATTAGACTTAAATGTAATTACAAAATTTACACAAGTAATTGTAGATTCAAGAACAGTATATGATACATCATATTTTGATAAAAAACTTGGAATAAAGATAAGTATATATGACTCAAATGGTAACCATCTAAATCTAGACAGTTTATTTGGAATAAATTTTGAATTAAATGGAAAACTGTACTATCCAAGAATAGATGGAACAACAAGAATAAATATAGCAGATAAAGTAACAGATGTATTAGCAAAACTGAAAATGAATACAAGTGGAAATACTACATTAGCATCAGGAAATTATAAAATTGTTATTGAATCATTTGGTTCAGCAGATGGAATATATTATGGATTAACTGCATCAGACAAAATAGAACTTGATTTAAGAGTAATAAATTCATCATATGGATTAAAAATAACAAATAAGGATGAATCAAAGATAATAAATAAAAAAACAGGAAAAAATAAAGAAGATACAAATTTAGTAACATGTACAGTTGAATATTCATCAAAATTTACAAATCCAAATATAACAGTATCATTATATAGGAGAGATTATTCAGAAGAATATTCACAAAATTATACACTGGTTGATTTTAAAGATTATACATCAAGTGTGTTGACAGAAACAAGTAAAGAAAAGGAATATTTAATGTCAACAACACCATCAGCAACAACAACAAATTATTATAAAATAAAAACAGATTTAATTACAGGAACATATAAGCTTGTATATAAATTA
>ERZ824598.3845-NODE-3845-length-12163-cov-3.192930_pt1 | contig 12163 bp, 10 predicted proteins | sample MGYA00519934_ERZ824598 | MGnify/ENA primary metagenome ERZ824598 (study PRJEB31778, sample SAMEA3449177) | human gut metagenome | biome: human gut; feature: human-associated habitat; material: faeces | place: United Kingdom | collected 2010/2012 ... | reverse complement strand
ATTATATAGAGCAAGAACATATAATTTTGATAAAGCTTTGTATGTTACATCTTATGAGCAAATATTACATTTTAAACAGGTATTTGAGGTGGCTAAGTTATTAGGCTTAGATGAAAAATACATTAATGGACTAGTACATGTTCCATTTGGAATGATTCAATCAAAAAATGGAAAATTATCAACAAGAGATGGAAATGTAATAAAATTAGAAGACTTATTAAATGAAGCGACCTCAAGAGTAGAAACAATAATTGATGCTAAAAATCCTGAGTTAGAGAATAAGAAAGAAATTGCAAAAAAAATAGGAATAGGAGCAGTTATATTCAATGATTTATATAATAGCAGAATAAAAGATGAATTATTTGACTGGGATACAATGCTTAATTTTAATGGAGAAACAGGACCTTATGTTCAATATATATATGTAAGAACTAAAAGTGTTTTAGAAAAAGCAGGATACATTCCAAAAATAGAAAATGTTAATTTTGAGAAGCTACAAGACGAAAAATCTTTAGAAATTATAAAATTAATCTATAATTTTGGAGATATAATTATGCAAGCTGCTGAAAAATATGAACCATATATATTAGCAAGGTATCTAATAAGCCTTGCACAAGCATTTAGTAGCTTCTATAATGAAAACAAAATAATAGGTGAAGAACAACAAACACAAGATGCAAGATTATATTTAACTTATGCAACAGGAATTATATTGAAAAGAGGCGCAAATTTACTAGGAATACAGATGCCAGAAAAGATGTAGTTTAAAGGAGCACTAATGAGAGAAAAAATAAACGAATCAAAAAAAGAACCATTAAAAATACAAGGATTTACAATAACAACTTTACTTGCATATTTTATAATTTATAGTGTAGCAGGATATGTAATAGAAACAGTTTATGGAATGATAACAAAAGGAGTATGGGAAAGCAGACAAAGTTTTTTATATGGACCATTTTGTGCTATATATGGGTTAGGAGCAGTCATAATGATTGGACTGCTACAATATTTTAAGAAAAACAATTTTACATTGTTTTTTGGTGGTTTTTTAATTGGATCTGTAGTTGAATATTTAGTAAGTTTATTTGGAGAAATGATGCTACATGTAAAGTGGTGGGATTATTCGAATATGCCACTTAATATAAATGGTAGAATATGTGTTTACTTCTCTATATTTTGGGGAATCCTTGCAATCTTTTTAATGACATATATTAATAAAAAGGTAGATAAAGTATTAATTTCGTTAAAAGAAAAAATAAATATAAAAGTTTTAAAGACAGTAACTATACTAACAATTATTTTTATGGCTGTTGATTGTATATATACAGGAGTTGCATTAAGAATGTTTTATGCGAGAATTGAACATAGTGGTTTAATTAAAATGCAAAACGGAGAACAATATTTGTTAGATTATGAAGAAATACAAAACAGGCCTGGTGTAAAAGAATTTATGGAAAAATATTTAAGTGACGAAAAAATGCTTAAGACATTTCCAAATTTAAAAGTTACAGATATTAATGGAAATATTGTGCTTGTAAAGGATGTTTTTCCAGATATACAACCTTACTATGTTAAATTGTTTACACCAAAACAGGTACAAAGAATTAATGTAGAACAACAGAATTAGTAATTTTTTTAAAGGAGCTATATATGGAAGAAAAGGAAATAATAGAGATAAATAAAAATGGATGGAACGAATTAGTAAGAAGTGGAAAGAATTACTCTAATACATCATTACCAGAATATGGACCATTTATGAGAAATGAAGAATATTTTAATATATTTAAAGATGTAAAAAATAAAAAAGTTTTAGAGTTAGGTTGTGCTAAAGGCGAAAGCTTAAAATATTTACAAACTAAAGGTGCAAGCGAAGTTTGGGAAATAGATATATCAGAAGAGCAGATAAAATATGCAAAAAATAATGTGCCAACTGGAAAATTTTTTGTTTCAGCAATGGAAGATAACCCTGGTATTCCAGAGAATTATTTTGATTATTGTTTATCTTTATATAGTATAGGTTTTTCATCAAGTTTAGAAAAAACACTAGCACTTGTTTCAAGCTACTTAAATAAAGACGGAAAATTTGTGTTCTGTTGGACACATCCATTCTTTAACTGTTTAGGGATAGCTAAGGATAAAGTTGTAATAAGGAAATCATATAATAATGAAGCTCTTGCTAATATAACAAAAGGTGAAGACAAGATACCTATGGTACAATATAATTTTAAAATTTCTACAATTATAAATGCAATGATTAAATCAGGATTAACAATCGAAAAAATGATAGAAGATAAGCCAATTCAAGAAAATCATATTGGAAATTATAAAAGTAATTTTTGGGATAAACGAAAAATAGATAGTGCTCCAACTACGTTAATAATTATTGCTAAGAAATAAAGAGGTGTAAAATGGAAAAGATTGCATTAATAGCAGATATACATTCAAATATAGTAGCATTAAAAGCGGTATTAGAAGATATAGAGAGTAGAGGCATAACAAGAATATTTTGCTTGGGAGATATTGTACTAAAAGGTTCATCACCATGCGAAACATTGGATTTAATAAGAAACAAATGCGAAGTAGTTATAAAAGGAAATTGTGACAATTATGCAGTAAATCCTAATTATAAAAATCCGAATGAAAACCATTTATATCATAGAAGATGGTATAATAATATTTTAGGTGAAGAAAGAATAGAATATTTAAGAAATTTACCTATGTATAAGGATTTATATGTAAGTGGAACTTTAGTAAGAATGTTTCATGCTAGTAAAAATGATTTAGATTATAGAGTGTTCGATATTTCAAGTGTAGAAGAAAAGATGAAATTATTCGAAGATGAATCAAATATTCCAGACATTGTATTTTATGCTGATATTCACAAGCAGTATTTACAAAAAATTGTAAATAAAACTTTAATAAATGTTGGAAGTGTAGGAAATGCTTTAGAAATATCAATTCCGAATGATGAAGCTATAGATATGCAAGAGATTACCCAAGCACATTACTGCATTATTGAAGGTGAAGTAGGAGCTAAAGAGAAGAAGGCTTTATCAATTCAATTTGTAAGAGTGCCATATGATATAAATAAAGAGCTAGAATTAGCTAGAAAAGCTAATTCACCAAGTTTAGAAAAATATGAGTTGGAATTAACTAAAGCAAAATATAGAGGAAAAAATAAATAATTGAAATTAGGAAAAGAAAATATGGAATTTAATGAAATAAGAAAAGAAGCAAATAAAAAAGTTTTAGAAATTATGAGTATAATAAATACAGGTAATAATTTTGAGTATTTTAGTGATTTAGATTCTATTCAGTATAGAATAAAATCAGATAATAGCATTATTGCTAAAATGCAAAAGGTCGGAGATAACATATATAATGTATATGATCTTATTGGGATAAGGTATATTTTTAATGATTTAACTAATTACAAACAGCTTAAAGATTATATAGTAAATAATCCAAACTTTGAAATAGTAGAAATAAAAAATTATTTACAAGATGGTCATCCAGAAGATCCAAATTATAAAGCATTGCATATTAGAATGAAATATCATAACTTTCCATGTGAAGTAGAATTTATGGATGTTAAGATGGCTGAACATGTAGTAAAAACACATGCAGAGTATAAAAATGGTTTGCTAAAGTAAGCTAGTGAGGATGGATGCAAATAATGAAAAATTAGAGAATTTGATAATTAAAGAATAGAAAAAATATTTATATAAAAGAAGATAACTATATAGACAAACTGATATAAACTTGCTATAATACAATGTGATTTAATTTTTTGATATAAACGGAGGATTTTATCATGGATGTGCGGAAATTTGTAGGAACATCTTTTGAAGATGTTGCAACTGAATTGTCTAACATGATTAGGCAAGAGTACACCAATCATTTGGAGTTTTTAAGAGACAATGCAATTACGGACAGGGAGGAGCCTAAATACTGGGAAAAAAGATTGCTTGCAGAACCATCAATTGTAAGTACACGTGTATATGATAAGATAATGAGGGTTATGCAAGATCCAGATCAGTATAGGGAGTTATTAAAGAAAAGATTCCCATGGAGTAAGCCGGTAATTAGGATTACAAGGGTATCTAGTTTCTTTGAGGGGATTTTCCCTGGACCGCAAAATGCTATTCCAAAAAATGTAGAGTGGCTGATAAACGTAAGAAAGCTGTCACTCGAAAAAAGAGTATACTCAAAGTATACTAATTGTAATTAGTAAATCTTCCAACCAGTTCGCTGGAAATATGTAAGCAAGGAGCCTTATAGCAGAATGCTATTGGGCTTCTTTGTTGTTTTAAATGGAAGTGCATTGATTTTAAAAATACATACTGATATAATAATCCAAACAAAGGAGGAGATTATGGAAAATAAATTTGAATGGAAATTCACAGATATTTATAAAACAAAGGAAGATTATAAAGAAGATATTAAAAAGGTAAAAGAAAAACTAGAAGAAATCGTTCAATATAGAGGAAAATTAAAAGATTCATCAGAAAATATATATAAATGCTACAAAATATATGAAGAAATAGTAGAAATGGATTGCAAAATATATGCATACGGAATGTTACAATATCATAGAAATATGACAAATCAAGAAGCTGTAGAACTATTTAAAGAAGCAGAAGAATTAGATAATAAAATTGATGAAAAGACAGCATTTATGGTACCAGAGCTTACAAATATGGACACAGCTACATTAGAAAAATACATGAAAGAAGATAAAAGTTTACAAAGATATTCAAGAAGAATAACTGAAATTATAGAAAACAAAAAACATATATTAAGTAAAGAAATTGAGGAAGTGCTATCTAAATTTTCTGATACATTTAATGGATGTGAAAATGCATACAGTGTATTAACAAATGCAGAAATTAAATTTCCATCTATTAAAGATTCAAACGGAAAAGAACTAGAAGTAAATGAAGCTGAATATTCTAAATTATTAGAAAATAAAGATAGAGAAGTAAGAAGAAAGGGAGCTATAGCATTAGTATCAGAATATGGTAAATATATTAATACAATAACAGAATTATATTTAAATACAGTAAAACAGGATACAAAGATTGCTAAATTAAGAAATTATAAAAGCTCATTAGAAAAAGCAGTATTGGACGACGAGGCAACAGTAAAAGTTTATAATACTTTATTAAAAACAGTTAATGAACATATAGAAATAAATCATGAATATACATCATTAAAAAAGAAACTTTTAAATTTACCAGATATTCATATGTATGACATGAGCATAAATCCATTTAATCAAATAGATACTACAATGAATATAAAAGATGCTGAAGAACTAATTTTAAAAGCTTTAGCACCACTAGGAACTGAATATGTAAATAAACTAAAAGAAGCATTTAATTCAAATTGGATGGATGCGTACCAATCTCCAAACAAAAGAGGAGGAGCATATAATATGCCAGTATACGGAGTTCATCCATATGTACTTTTAAATTATACAGGTACAAATTTTGATGTATCATCAATTGCCCATGAGTTTGGACATGCAATGCATTCATACTATTCAGACAAAAATCAAAATGTGTTAGAACATAGCTATACTCTTTTATTAGCAGAGATAGCCTCAACCGTAAATGAAATTTTACTTGCACAATATAGACTAGATAATTCAACAGATAAACAAGAAAAAATAGCGCTATTATATGACAGAATAGAAACAGTAAAAAGTACTTTATTTACACAAGCTATGTTTGCAGAATTTGAACAAGAAGTACACTCAAGAATAGAAAATGAAGAAATATTAAATGCAGAAAAGTTAGGAAATATATATGTAAATTTGTGCAGAAAGTATTATGGTGAAGACCTAGTTATAGATGAATATAACAAATACAACTGGACTAGAGTACATCATTTCTTTAGATGTTTTTATGTGTATAAATATGCAACAGGAATATCTTGTGCAATAGACATAGCAAGTAGAATTTTAGCAGGAGAAGAAGGCTTAGTAGAAAAATATATTAATATGCTAAAAATGGGTGGAAGTAAAAAATCATTAGACATTTTAAAAACAGTTGGAATTGATTTAGAAGATAGCAGAACATATGAAAATGCACTTAAATTTTATAAAAACGATATAGAAAAATTAGAAGAATTAATATAGGGAAAAAAGGAACATCCCAAATCCCGATGTTTCTAAATCCCGAAGGAGATAAAATGAGCGAAGTTAAATGGACAGAGGAGCAAAGCCAAGCTATACACGAAAAGGGTTCTAATATATTAGTCGCAGCAGCTGCAGGTAGTGGCAAGACTGCTGTTTTAGTAGAGCGAATAATTAATAAAATAATTCAAGAAGAAATAGATATAGATAAGTTATTAGTTGTAACTTTTACAAATGCTGCTGCAAGTGAGATGAGAGAAAGAATATTAAATGCAATTTATAAGAAGATAGAAGAGGAGCCAACTAATTTACGTCTACAAAAGCAAATTACACTTTTAAATAAATCAAATATTTGTACAATACATTCTTTTTGTTTAGATGTAATAAGAAATAATTTTTACGAAATAAACATATCACCAAACTTTAGAATTGGTGATACAGCAGAGATAGAACTTTTAAAAGAAGAGGTATTAGATGAACTTTTTGAAGATTTGTATTTAAAAGAAGATAAAGGATTTTTAAAACTTTTAGAAATCTATACAAGTTATAAAGATGATGAGCCTCTAAAAGATATAGTAAAAAGTATATATAATTTTATTCAAAGTGCACCATTCCCAGAAAAATGGTTAGCTGAAAAAGTAAAACTATTTGATATAGATATCGAAAATACTGATTTCGCAGAGACAGTATGGGGAAAAATTATTTTAAATAATTATAAAGAATGTATTGAAGAAAATATTTTAGGTTTAAAGAAAATAAAAAAAGAATTAGACGCAGAAAATGAATTAGAAAAATTTTCGCAAGCAATAAGACTAGACATAGAAAATTTAGAAAGTCTATTATCAAACTTAAATTCATGGGATAAATCATATGAACTTGCAAAGAACTTTTCTTTTGTTAGGTGGCCAAGTAGTAAAAAAATAAATTCAGAAACACCAGCTCTAGTTAAAGAAAAAAGAGATATGATAAATGCAAAATTTAAGAAATTAAAAGATAGCATTTTTATATATACTTCAGCTGAGGTTCTAGCAGATTTAAAAGATATGTATGAAGTCCTAAAGCTACTACAAACAATAATTTTAAAATTTAACGAAAATTATAAAAGGGCAAAATTAGAAAGAAATATAATAGATTTTAATGATATAGAGCATTTAGCCTTAAAAATATTAATTAATGACGAAGATGGAAAATATGTACCTTCAGAGATTGCAAAAAAATACCAAGATAAGTTCGAAGAAATTGCGATTGATGAATATCAAGATAGTAATATGGTTCAAGAATACATATTAACCTCAATCTCTAAAGGCAACAACATATTTATGGTAGGAGATGTAAAACAAAGTATATATAAATTTAGACAAGCAATGCCAGAACTATTTTTAAATAAATACAAAACATATAAATTAAAAAAGGAAAAAACAGAAGCTGATGATTTAAAAATACAATTATTTAAAAATTTTAGAAGTAGAAAAAACATACTAGATACAACTAATATTATCTTCCAAGAAATTATGAGCAAAGATTTAGGCGATGTTGATTATAACGAAGATGAATATCTAAACTTAGGAGCAAATTACGAAGAGCCTCAATTAGAAAATATAGACTTTGCAGGAAAAACGGAAATAAATATAATTAATTTGGAAGACACTACAAAAGATGTACAAGAAGATGAAGAAGATAATGTAAAAACAGAAAGAATCGAAAATTCTATTCTAGAAGCAAGATATGTAGCCAAAAAGATTAATGAGCTTGTAAATAGCAATTATTATGTGCTAGATAAAAAAGAAGGTTATAGAAAAGTTACGTATAAAGATATAGTAGTATTACTAAGATCAACAACAGAATTATCACCAATATATGAAAAAGAAATATCGGATCTAGGTATGTCTGTATATAGTGAGACATCTACAGAATATTTAAACTCAGTAGAAATCCAACTAATTATGTCATGCCTAAAAATAATAGATAACCCAATGCAGGACATACCATTAGTTACAGTTATGAGATCAATGATTGGTGGCTTTACAGATAATGATTTAATAGAGATTAGATTAGCAGATAAATATGAAAACTTTTATGAAAGTATTGTAAAAGCAAGAATTCAGGTAAATGAAGAATTGCATAACAAAATTGATTCTTTCTTGGAACTTATAAATAACTGGAGAGAAGCAAGTGAGTTTTTAGCATTAGATGAGTTGATTTGGAAAATTTATATGGATACAGGTTATTACAATTATGTTGGATTAATGCAAAATGGAAAGTTAAGACAAGCAAACTTAAAAATGCTTTTCGAAAGAGCAAAGCAATATGAGAGTGCAACATTTAAAGGTGTATTTAATTTTATAAACTTTATAGATAAGTTAAAGCTTCGTAACAATGATTTAGGTGCAGCAAAGATAATTGGTGAGAACGAAAATGTAATTAGAATTATGAGTATTCATAAAAGTAAAGGTTTAGAATTCCCTGTAGTATTTTTAAGTAGTACAGGAAAAAACTTTAATTTAAAAGATTTAAGAGAAAAAATATTAATACATCAAGAAATTGGTTTTGGACCAAATTATGAAAACAGTGAATTAAAAATAGAATATCCAACACTTGCAAAAGAAGCAATCAAGATGGTAAGCAAAAGAGAAAGCATTTCTGAAGAAATGAGAGTGCTATATGTTGCTTTAACAAGGGCTAAGGAAAAATTGATTATTACAGGAATAGAAAAAGATTTACAAAAATCTATCGAAAGCAAAGAGAAAGAATTACAAATTTATGAGAGTGAAGATAATTCAAAAATAAATCCTAAAATCCTAGAAAGTTATAAATCATATTTGGATTGGATAGAACTAGTTTATTTAAAAAATAAAATTAAAAATTCGGATATATTTGAATTTAATGTAGTAAGTAAAACTGAAATATTAAATCAAACTGTAGAAAGTGAAACAGAAAGAAAAGATGTATTAAAAGATATAGCAAATAAAAAAGTATCAAAAGAAAATATGGAAAAAATAAAGAATATTTTGGAATGGGAATATAAATATAAAGATTCTACAGAAATGCCAAGTGAACTTTCTGTCTCTAAAATTAAAGAACTATCAAAGGATACTGAGGAAAAGATTGGAATAACATTGAAAAAGCCAAATTTCTTAATAGAAAAGACAGAGCTAACACCAGCAGAAAAAGGTACAATAATGCACTTATGTTTACAAAAACTAAATTATAAAGAAGAGTATAATTTAGAAAAATTAAAAAATATGGTTAACAACCTAGTAAACAAAGAAATTATTTTACCAAAAGAAGCTGAAAGTGTAAATTATAATAAAATACTAGCTTTTCTAAGCTCAAATATATGGAAAGAAATGCAAACTGCAAAAGTAGTAGAGCAAGAAAAAGCATTTTATCTAAATCTAAAAGCAAATGAAATATACCAAAATGATGCAGAAGATGAAATATTAGTACAAGGTATTATAGATTTATATTATATAACTAATAATGATGAACTAGTTTTAGTAGACTATAAAACAGATTATGTAGAAAATAATAGTGAACAGAGTTTAAAAGCTAAATATAATATTCAATTAGAAATTTACAAAAAAGCTTTAGAAGAATCATTAAATAGAAAAGTAGATAAAGTATACATATATTCAACATGGCTTAATAAAGAGATAGAGATTTAGGAAAACAAGAACGCCCCAAATCCCTATCAAAATCACGAAAAAATTTGCTACAAGCCTTGATTTTTGGAAATATATGTTATATAATACGAATATAGCAAAATACATTACATAAGGAGTGGGAACAAATCCCACTCCTTATGAGTGTAAAGGGAGGTAAAATCTTGTCTAAGATAGAAAAAAATGTAGAAGAATTAATAAATCCTATAGTAACAAAATTAGGATATAAACTTTATGATGTCATTTACGAAAAAGAAGCAAAAGACTATTACTTAAGAATTTTTATAGATAGTAAAGATGGCATAAGTTTAGAAGATTGCGAAAAAGTGAATAATGCTATTACAGAGATTCTAGATGAAAAAGATTATATTAAAGATCAATACTTTTTAGAAGTATCATCACCTGGAATAGAAAGAGTATTAAGAAAGGATTGGCAATTAGAAGAAAATATAGGACAAGAGGTAGAAGTAAAATTATTTAAGCCATTTAATGGTGAAAAATTAATAACAGGAATTTTAAACGGATTTGATGAAGAAACAATAAATATAGATGAGCAAGAAATACCTAGAAAAGATATTTCATTAATAAAAATAAAATATAATTGGTAAAAGGAGTGTAAGTAATGAGAGAGGAAGGAATAGACAACAAACAATTAATAGTTGCAATACAAGAATTAGAAAAGGAAAAAGGAATCAAAAAAGATTATTTATTAGATTCTATAGAATCAGCATTATTAACAGCATATAAAAGAAATTATAATTCACAAGAAAATGTTAAAGTAGTAGTAGACAGAGAAACAGGTGCTTCACACTTATATTCTGTAAAAGAAGTTGTAGAACATGCAGAAAATCCAATTTTACAAATATCATTAGAAGAAGCAAGAAAGTTAGATAAAGAAGCACAAATTGGTGGAACAGTAGATGTAGAATTGGTTCCAAAGAACTTCGGAAGAATTGCTGCACAAACTGCAAAACAAGTAATTATTCAAAAGTTAAGAGAAGCAGAAAGAGAAATTATATATAGCGAATATAGCGAAAGAAAAGGAGAAATTGTTTCTGGAATAATTCAAAAAGCAGACCAAAATATCGTAGTTATGGATTTAGGTAAAGTAGAAGGAGTTATGCCAGCTAAAGAACAAATACCAACAGAAAAATATCATGTAAATGATAAAATAAAAGGATATATCCTAGATGTAGAAAAAGGCGCAAAAGGAGTTCCACAAGTTGTAATTTCAAGGGCATGTCCAGAATTCGTTAAGAAATTATTTGAATTCGAGATACCAGAAATATATGAAGGTTTAATAGAAATAAAAGCTGTATCTAGAGATGCAGGTAGCAGAAGTAAAGTTGCTGTATATTCACCAAACGAAAATATAGATCCAGTTGGTTCTTGTGTAGGACAAAAAGGAGTAAGAATTCAAAACATAATTAATGAATTAAATGGTGAAAAAATAGATGTTATAGAATGGAATGCAGATTTATCTATTTATATATCTTCAGCTTTATTACCAGCACAAGTAATGGCAGTAGATATAGATGAAGAAAACAGAGTTGCACAAGTAATTGTACCAGATGACCAATTATCATTAGCAATTGGTAAATCAGGACAAAATGCAAGACTTGCTGCTAAACTAACAGGATTATCAGATTGGAGAATAGATATAAAATCAGAAACTCAATTTAGAAATATCTTAATGGAAAAACAAGCTGAGATGGAAAAAGCAGATGAAGATAATGATGTGGAATAGTAAACATATAAATAGGCAAAAGCAAGTATAATATAAGGAAGTGTTAGAATGAAAAAAATACCACAAAGAACTTGCATAGGTTGTAAAGAAAAAAAAGATAAAAAAGAATTAATTCGTATAGTAAAAGATAAAGATGGTAACATTACATTAGATAGAACTGGAAGAGCAAATGGTAGAGGAGCATATATTTGCGACAATATTCAATGTCTAGAAAAAGCAATAAAAACTAAGGCTTTAGCAAGGACTTTTGAAATGAATATAGATGAAACAGTTTATGATGAATTAAGAGGTGTAATTAGTGAAAAATAAAATTTTAAATTTACTTGGGCTAGCAACAAGAGCAGGAAATATAGTTGCTGGTAATAATGCATGCGAGAATGCACTAAAAATGAAGAAAATAAAAATGCTAGTAATATCTGAAGAAGCATCAGAAAAAACCAAGAAAAATTATAAATTTTATGCAGATAAATATAATATTCCAATTATTTTTATAGGAACAATAGAAGAACTAAGTAAAGTAATAGGTCAGAAAAACAAAGCAATAATAGGAATTAAAGATATAAATATAGTAAAAGGAATACAAAAATTAATTAACGGGGGTGAAGCTATTGGGTA
>ERZ824598.3833-NODE-3833-length-12206-cov-5.990536_pt1 | contig 12206 bp, 7 predicted proteins | sample MGYA00519934_ERZ824598 | MGnify/ENA primary metagenome ERZ824598 (study PRJEB31778, sample SAMEA3449177) | human gut metagenome | biome: human gut; feature: human-associated habitat; material: faeces | place: United Kingdom | collected 2010/2012 ... | reverse complement strand
TGAAAGCCTTTCAGGCTTAGGCTGCGCTAAATTATCATTTGATTCCTTTTTGCACAATTCTGTATCAAATTTACCAGCATCCGAAACATAAATTACAGCTTCTTTCCCGAAAATCCCCTTTCTTTGCAACATCAAAACATGACTCGGGAAAGCCGGTTTTGAGAGGTAATCCACAGCGATTACAAACAAAGTAAACTATTAAATTAAAATCTAAAAACATGGAAGGCATAAAAAAATCACTTCTATTTGCACTATTTCTTCTGATGTGCACGCTTGCACAGGCGCAAAGCCTGACCGTACAAGGAAAGGTGGTTTCTAAGACCGATGGGGAGCCAATCATCGGTGCAACAATAATAGAAACCAATCAGACTGCCAACGGTACCATTACCAATATCGACGGCGAATTTACATTATCCGTAGCCCAAGGTTCGGAGCTTACTATTTCTTATATAGGCTTCAAGACCGTGAATGTGAAAGCACAAGCCTCATTGAGCATCACTCTGGAAGAAGAATCCGAAATGCTACAGGAAATTGTAGTTACCGGCTACACCACCCAACGCAAGGCCGACCTGACCGGAGCCATCTCCGTAGTCAGCATGGACGAAATAGCCAAGCAAAACGAAAACAACCCGATAAAGGCTTTGCAGGGACGCGTGCCCGGTATGAACATCACAGCCGACGGTAATCCCAGTGGAAACACCACGGTACGCATCCGCGGTATAGGAACCCTGAACAACAATGATCCTCTTTATATTATAGACGGTGTACCCACCAAGTCGGGCATGCACGAACTGAACGGCAACGACATCGAATCCATTCAGGTACTGAAAGATGCCGCCTCAGCCTCCATCTACGGTTCGCGCGCTGCAAACGGTGTCATCATCATCACCACAAAGAAGGGTAAAGAAGGACAAGTGAAAATCAACTTCGACGCATCCGTCGCCGCTTCCATGTACACCAATAAGATGGAAGTGCTGAATACGGAAGAATATGGCCGCGCCATGTGGCAGGCTTACGTGAACGAAGGACAGGACCCCAATACCAATGCACTGGGTTATAAATACAACTGGGGGTATGACTCCAACGGTTATCCCCAACTGAACGGCATCAGCATGTCCAAGTATCTGGATTCCGCCAATACGGTACCGGCTGCCGACACGGACTGGTTTGATGAAACGACACGCACAGGTGTAATCCAGCAATACAATGTTTCCGTAAGTAACGGTTCGGAGAAAGGTTCCTCTTTCTTCTCTCTGGGATATTACAAGAATCTGGGTATCATCAAGGACAGTGACTTTGAACGTTTCTCCGCCCGCATGAACTCCAGTTATAATCTGATTGGCAAAGTGCTGACCGTGGGAGAGCATTTCACCTTGAACCGCACTTCGGAAGTACAGGCACCGGGCGGGTTCCTGCAAAATGTATTGCAGTTCAACCCTTCACTGCCGGTGCGTGACATCAACGGAGAATATGCAGGTCCGGTGGGCGGATACCCCGACCGTGAAAACCCGGTGGCACGCCTGGAACGTAACTCTGACAACCGCTATACTTACTGGCGCATGTTCGGTGACGCCTACATCAACCTGAATCCCTTCAAAGGATTCAATGTACGTTCCACATTCGGACTGGACTATGCACAGAAATCGCAACGCATCTTCACTTACCCCATTACCGAAGGCAACGTGGCAAATGACAAGAATGCCGTGGAAGCCAAGCAGGAGCACTGGACGAAATGGATGTGGAATGCCATTGCTACCTATAACCTGGAAATCGGCAAGCACCGCGGTGATGCCATGATCGGTATGGAGCTGAACCGTGAAGATGATATTCATTTCTCCGGTTATAAAGAGGATTACGCCATCCTGACTCCCGACTATATGTGGCCGGATGCCGGTTCAGGCACTGCCCAGGCTTACGGTGCCGGTGAAGGTTATTCGCTGGTTTCCTTCTTCGGAAAACTAAACTATACATATGATGATAAATATCTGTTCTCTGTAACGGTTCGCCGTGACGGTTCTTCACGCTTCGGCAAGAACAACCGCTACGCCACTTTTCCTTCCGTGTCACTGGGATGGCGTCTGAATCGTGAGAAGTTCATGCAGAATCTCACCTGGATAGACGATTTGAAAATCCGCGGTTCATGGGGACAGACCGGTAACCAGGAAATCTCCAATATCGCCCGTTACACGATTTACGTTCCCAACTATGGTGTGACGGAATCAGGCGGTCAGAGTTATGGCACTTCTTACGACATCGCCGGAACCAATGGCGGAAGCATTCTTCAATCCGGTTTCAAGCGCAACCAAATCGGTAATGACAACATCAAATGGGAAACAACCACACAGACCAACCTGGGTATAGACTTTTCCCTATTCAAACAAAGCCTGTACGGCTCGTTCGACTGGTTCTACAAAAAGACAACGGACATCCTGGTGCAGATGGCAGGTATCGCAGCCATGGGCGAAGGCAGCAGCCAATGGATCAATGCCGGAGAGATGAAAAACATGGGTGTGGAGCTCAATCTCGGTTATCGCAACCAGACTTCATTCGGATTGAAATATGACCTGAATGCCAACGTCTCCACCTACCGGAATGAAATCACCAAACTACCCGCCACCGTAGCAGCCAACGGTACTTTCGGCGGTAATGGCGTACAGAGCGTTATCGGCCATGCCAACGGTTCGCAGGTGGGTTACGTGGCCGACGGCATCTTCAAATCGCAAGAGGAAGTTGACAACCATGCCACCCAGGAAGGTGCCGGAGTGGGACGCATCCGCTGGCGCGACCTAGACAATAACGGCATCATCAACGAGAAAGACCAGAAGTGGATATACGACCCGACGCCTGCATTCAGCTATGGTCTGAATATCTATCTTGAATACAAGAACTTCGACCTCACCATGTTCTGGCAAGGCGTTCAGGGAGTAGACGTAATCAGTGACCTGAAAAAAGAAACAGACCTTTGGAGCGGCCTCAACATCGGTTTCCTGAATAAGGGTAAACGGGTGCTCGATGCCTGGTCTCCGACTAACCCGAATTCTGATATTCCGGCACTGTCGCGCAGCGATATAAACAATGAGAAGCGCGTTTCAACTTATTTCGTAGAGAATGGCTCGTTCCTGAAACTGCGCAATATACAGATAGGTTACAATGTTCCGAAAGCCTTCTCCCAAAAGCTGAAAATGGACCGTCTGCGCTTCTATGTAAGTGCCCAGAACTTGCTGACCATCAAGAGCAAGGAGTTTACCGGAGTAGACCCGGAGAATGCCAACTATGGTTATCCTATCCCGATGAATCTGACTTTCGGAGTTAATGTAGGTTTCTAAATCAATAAATCAATTACTTATGAGAAAATTAATATATACAGCAGTTTTAGGTCTTTCCCTGATGTGCGGCAGTTGCACAGATTTTCTGGAAGACCAGCTCCCCCAGGGAACCATCAGCGATGAACAACTGAAGGACCCGGCTTACATCGACAATCTGGTAATCTCCGCCTATGCCGTGTGGATTACCGCCGAAGATATCAACTCTTCTTTCTCCATGTGGAACTACGACGTACGCTCGGACGATGCCTACAAAGGTGGAAACGGTACGGAAGACGGTGACGTATTCCATGCACTGGACATCTCGCAAGGCATCATGACTACGGCATGGAACATCAGCGACATGTGGCAACGCCTGTACAACTGTATCTCACGCGTCAACACCTCCCTGCAACTTCTGGAGCAAGTGGACGAAAGCACCTATTCACTGAAACAACAGCGCATTGCCGAAATGAGATTCCTGCGTGCCCACGGACACTTTCTCCTGAAACGTCTGTACAAGAAGATTCCGTTTGCCAATGATGCCAACCTGTCGCCGGAAGAATACAATTACCTTTCCAATACTACCTATAGCAACGACGAAGGCTGGCAGCAGATTGCCGACGATTTTCAGTTCGCCTATGACAACCTCCCCGTGAAGCAGGCCGACAAGGGACGTCCTGCCAAAGCCGCCGCGGCAGCTTATCTGGCTAAAACTTATCTCTATAAAGCTTATCACCAAGACAATGCGGACAACCACGAAGTGACGAGTATCAGCACGGAAGACCTGGTGAAAGTGGTGCAGTACACGGACAAAGCCATCATGTCGGCAGGCGGCTACGGACTGGAATCTGACTTTCAGAATAACTTCCGTCCGGAACCTCAGTACGAGAATGGCGTTGAATCTCTGTGGGCCATGCAATACTCCATGAACGACGGTACCAAAAACGGTAACTGTAACTGGTCCTACGGTTTGATTGTTCCCAATATTCCGGGTGTCACCGATGGCGGTTGCGATTTCTACAAACCCAGCCAGAATCTGGTGAACGCATTCAGGACAGACGCTAACGGATATCCGTTGCTGGATGCTTTCAACAGCCGTGATTACAATTCACAGTCCGATTATGCCGATCCGCGCCTTTTCCTCACGGTAGGTATGCCCGGATTCCCGTATGAGTTCAATAAGAAGTATATGATGGACGAATCGAGTACCTGGAGCCGCAGCAACGGACTTTATGGCTACTATGTCACCCTGAAACACAATGTAGACCCTGATGGCGGTTACCTTATCAAAGGTTCCTGGTGGGGTTCACCGATGAACCGTATCGTTCTGCGCTACTCGGACGTACTGTTGATGCGTGCCGAAGCATTAATCCAACTGAACGACGGGCGCACCAGCGAAGCCATCGACCTGATAAACGAAGTGCGCAACCGTGCCAAACAAAGTACGGCAGCCATCGCCGACTACGAAATGGAATATGGCGTACGCTTCAACGTGCAGCCCTATACGGGAAGTTACTCACAGGCGGATGCCCTGAAATTGCTGAAGTTTGAACGCCGTGTGGAGCTGGCTTTGGAATCGGAACGTTTCTTCGACCTTGTGAGATGGGGGGAAGCAGCAGAAGTGTTGAACAAGTTCTATGCCGAAGAAGCTGCCGACTGCACCATCTACACCAATGCGTCATTCACTAAAAACAAGAATGAGTATCTGCCTATTCCGTTTGCACAGATGAGCGCCAGCAATGGAAACTATTCACAGAACTGCGGTAACTGGTAACCTTTTAAAAACAAGAATATCATGAAATCAATATTGAATAAACTAAATACGCTTCTCCTGGGCACTGCACTGATGTTTACCCTCCCGGGATGTAGCGATGACAATAGATCCAACCTTCAACTGGACGGCGACACATGGCTGACCGCCTTTGAACTGGATGAGAATTATGCAGGGGCAATCGACCGGACAAACAAGACCATAACCGTAGCAGTTCCTGAGGTGTATGACACGGATGCAATGAAAGTCACGGGTATTGAAGTGTCCGAAGGCGCCGTAGCTTCGGTAAAGGCGGGCGATGTACTGAACTTCTCGTTTCCGCAGGTAGTAAAAGTGACCAACGGAGATGTTTTTCTGGATTATACGGTCAACATCAAGCATGATGAAGCCAAAATTCTTTCATTCAAGCTGAATGATGCATACGCCGGAGTGATTGACCAAAGCAAACGCACCATCACCGTGCGCATCCCCAGTACAGTGGATGTAAGAAACCTGGTTCCTGTAATCACCACTTCGGCAGGAGCGATAGTTATGCCGGCATCCGGTCAGGCGGTCGACTTTACCAACCCTGTGGAATTCACTGTTTCGTATAATACCGCAACTGCCGTTTATACGGTTACGGTTATCCCTACCGATGCTCCAAGTGCCGTATATATAGGCTTGGCAGCAACACTGGACGAACTGAACCCGGAAGAGAAAGAGGCGGCCACCTGGATGCTGAACAATGTTGCCAACGCACAGTACATCTCCTTTGCCGATGTGCAGGCAGGACGGGTTGACCTGAGCGAATGCGAACTCATGTGGTGGCACCTGCACATAGACGGCGGTATCGACAATATGGATAAATTTGATAATGCAGCTCCTGCGGCAGTCAGCGCATTGGTGAAGATGAAGGAACTGTATAACAACGGTATGAATCTGCTGCTCACCCGCTACGCTACCTATTATGCTGCCAAGCTGGGTGCTACCCTGGACGGCAACAACCCGAACAACTGCTGGGGACAATCGGAAGAAAGCGGTGAAATAACCGGTGGCGCCTGGAACTTCTTCATCCAGGGACACGAGTCTCACCCACTCTATCAGAACCTGATAATGAACAGTAGCGAAACGGACAAGGTCTACACCTTCGATGCCGGCTACCGGACAACCAACAGCACGGCACAATGGCACATCGGTTCCGATTGGGGCGGCTATGCTACGAATGAAGTATGGCGTACCAACCATGGCGGCATCGACCTGGGTTATGGCGGCGACGGCGCCATCGTGGCATGGGAATATCCGGCAGAAGGCAGCAAGGGCGGTATTGTATGTATCGGTTCGGGATGCTATGACTGGTATGCTTACGGTGTAGAAGCTTCGGCAGATAAGTACCACGGCAATGTGGGCAGACTGACAGAGAACGCAATCAACTATTTAACGGGTAAATAAAAAACTAATATATGAAAACAATGATATATTCACTTACATTGGCTGCAATGATGGTCACTTCCTTCAGCAGTTGCAACGATGACAATGATCCGGTTCTGACTCAAAAGGACTGGAACGGGACAGCCACTTACTTTGCTTCGACGGATGCAATGAATTTCGATACATACTATAAACCATACGTGGGTTATGTAGGCGACCCGATGCCATTTTACGATGCTCAGGCAGGGGATTTCAAAATCATGTATCTACAGGAATACCGCCCGAACCAGGCAGGCACTTACCACCCTATATGGGCGGTAAGTACCCAAGATGCCGCCTCATACACCTCTATGGGAGAACTGATTTCCTGCGGCGGACTGGCGGAACAGGATGCAGCCATCGGAACGGGAAGCACAATCTATAATCCTTCGGACGGTTTGTACTATACCTTCTATACAGGCAACAAATATCAACCCACTTCATCCCAGAACGGGCAGGTCGTAATGTACGCCACCTCTCCCGACTTCAAGACGTGGACCAAGAACCGCACTTTCTATCTGAAAGGTGACACCGACGGATACAGCAAGAACGATTTCCGCGACCCCTTTGTATTTGAGGGAGAAGACGGGAAGTATCACATGCTCGTTTCTACCGTGAAGAGTGGCAAAGGCGTACTGGCGGAATACACCTCTGCGGATATGAAAACCTGGGAACACGCCGGTGTATTCATGACCATGATGTGGGACCGTTTCTATGAATGTCCCGACGTCTTCAAAATGGGCGACTGGTGGTATCTGGTTTATTCGGAAATGCATGCGGCCGTACGCAAGGTGCAATACTTCAAAGGACGCACCCTCGACGAGCTGAAAGCCACCACAGCAAATGATGCCGGCATCTGGCCCGATGACCACGAAGGTTTCCTCGATTCCCGTGGTTTCTATGCCGGAAAAACAGCTTCGGATGGTACCAACCGGTATATCTGGGGATGGTGCCCCACCCGCTCGGGCAACGACAACACCGCAGTCGGCGCTTCTCCCAACGAACCGGAATGGGCAGGTAGCCTGGTTGCGCACAAAATCATCCAGCATGAAGACGGAACACTGTCTTTGGGACTGATAGAAGGTATCAGCCGGAAATATACAACCGATTCTGACGTGAAGGTCATGGAAAAGAGTAACGGGGTATCTGAAAGTAACGGCAGCTACACACTGACGGACAATGCGTATGTACTTTTCAACCGCCTGAATGTATGCAACAAGATTTCGTTTACCGTAAAGACGGCAAGCAATGCGGATAGATTCGGTATTTCTCTGGTGCGTGGCACTGACTCTAAAAAGTACTACACTATTGTGGTGAACCCGGAAGATAACAATAACAAGCGGAAGATTAACTTTGAGGAAGAGGGAGATGAAGGCAAAGGCTTCATTGACGGAATAGACGGTTATCTGTTCCCCACTCCTTCCGACAATGTATATCATGTAACAATCTGCACGGACAACTCGATTTGTGTGGTCTACATCAATGACAATGTGGCTTATACGAACCGCATTTATGGGATGCAGAAGAATCCGTGGTCTGTTAACAGCTACTCGGGAAGTGTGGAAGTCAGCAACGTGAAAGTCAGCTATTACTAAACGGAGAAACATAGCTAATTTTTACCTTCGTTATATATTTCCCCGAAGACCGTCTGGAATATATTCTGAGAGGGGGTATAATCAGTATACGACTGAATAGGGATGAGTATACGACTGAACCCTATTCAGTCGTATACTGAATCTCATTCAATCCGGCACTGAACTTACGAATGCCGGGGAAGCATTATGTTTTGTGTAATTTTCGTACGCTTATGAATTAATGCTCCTCTTTAGATAACCATATACTAAAGAAAAGGTCGTACACCTGATAAGAGTCACGCTCTTTTGTGATGAAATCCTTATCAAGCAATCCCGCCAACGCTGAGCGCACAGAACTGGGAGATACCAATCCATGACGTTTAGAAAAGGCACCGGAAACTACATTGCGCGCCTGTCCTTCCCGATTGATGGCAATCAGCACTTGTTTCTGTTTTTCGGGCAGTTGGTATAGTAATTCGGCATAAGTATCTGCCGTGAAGTTAACAATGTAGTTGATGGCGTCTTCTATCATTTCCATACCACATGTAGCTCCCTCAGGAGTTTTCAGAAAAAGGATATTCATTATTTTCTGCAAGTAGAAAGTACCACCACGAAAACGGTCGTAAAGCACATTCACCACCTCGGGCAAAAGTACCTTTTTGTGCTCCCGAAAATGACGAATGGCAAACTCTGTATACTTTTCAAGAGGGATAGGAGGCAAATTCATGATAGTGACACTCTGGTAAAACGGCCGTGAGGGAGAGGTAAAAATAGTCCCCATCAGATGACGCTGTGATCCGGAAAAGACGAAGCGGGCATTACTGCAATATTGCACATAGGTACGCAGTGTAGCCTCAATGGTATCTTCCGGATACTTCCCTATCTGCTGAAATTCATCAATAGCTATCAGGCAGGGACGGTCGGCATGCTGCAAATAATGGAATATCTCATCAAGAGAAGCGGCAGGATTGGTTATGTCACCAAGTCCTATGTTCCAGGAAGGAACTCCACCTATATCATAAGTGATGCCTGCCTGTAAAGAAGCAATAGCATTCACAAAATTCTCCCAGACTTTACGTCCCCGTGGCTTCAAGGCATCCAGAATAACCTTTCCGAATTTATTCACGAAATCACGCAACGAACGGGTAGCATAAATATCTACTATAAAAGTATAATAGTGTTCCGCTACCTCAGGTTGGGAAAAACAATGACGAATCAAATCCGTCTTTCCATAACGACGGGGAGAAATAAGCGCTATGTTATTTCCGTTAAGCAACAACGTAGTAATATCCTTAGTCTCTGTTTCCCGGTCGCAGAAAAACTTCGGAGAAACATAACCGTTGGTTACAAATGGATTGTTCATATCAGACCTCCTAAAGTTTGTAGTCCGACAAAGATAAGAATAAAGAAACGCATTGCCAAATAATGATTGCCATAAAGTGGCAATCATTATTTGGCAATGCGTTTACAATATCTTAATTAATCACTGAAAATCATACTTCGCCGCGCACGCATAGCCTTCCTCATACAAATCAGTCAGCTTCTGAATATCCCGTTCGATGCGGTCTACCATTACAGGTTTCTGCGGACGGATTACAGTAATTTCTCCCGCCTCTTCCATGCGCTCCACCATCTCCAGTTGTTCATTGTACACACGACAACGGCAACTTAACGCCTCACGCATCTTCGGGTATTTACGGTAGAGGAAAGAGGGAATGTGTATGTCCTTCGCTTCCTTGCGGTATCCACGGTTGCGGGTAAGCACCACCACATTATGCGTGAAACCCTCATTCCGGGCACGCATCAGGGGGATGCTGTCCACAATGCCCCCGTCGAGCATCGGCACATCGTCCACATAAGCAATGGGGCATACAAACGGAAGGCTGCTTGAAGCACGCACAATGTCAATCACCCGGCCTTTATCCTGCTTTTCCTCAAAATAGTTCGCCTCGCCCGTCACACAGTTCGTAGTGACCATTTCATAACGTTCCGGAGAACTGAAATAGGACTCGTAGTCATAAGGCAGAATATGCTCGGGGAACTCCTGAAACAGCAGGTCGAAGTCCATGATATTACGTTTCTTCAACAAATATTTCAGACCGATATACTGGTACTTCTCCAGCAAATCAATGTTACTGTACTTGGCGCGGCCGCGCTGACCGGACATGTAAGAAAGTCCGTTACAGGCTCCGGCGCTCACTCCGATAGTATAGGGGAAGCGGATGCCACGGTCCATAAAGCTGTCCAGCACGCCGCAAGTGAACACTCCGCGCATGCCGCCACCTTCAAGAACCAATCCTGTTTTTGGGTTGATATGTATCTTTTTCTCCATAATTATCTGAATTAACGCTCCAAAGATAGCTTTTGTTTCCGAAATCTCCCTATCTTTGTGCCAGTAACAATCAATTAAAATCAATTTAATCATGATGAAAAAGTCAATACTTATTGCCACTTTAGGCTTATTAAGTTTCAATGTGTCAGCACAAGACACTCCGAAGGCGGAAGAAGGCTTTATCTTCACCACCGTTAAAGAAAACCCGATTACGTCTGTTAAAAACCAAAACCGTTCGAGCACTTGCTGGAGCTTCTCGGCACTTGGTTTCCTCGAAAGCGAACTGCTGCGCATGGGCAAGGGAGAGTATGATTTATCAGAAATGTTTGTAGTGCACCACACAATGGTAGACCGCGGCGTGAACTATGTACGCTATCACGGCGACAGTTCTTTCTCACCCGGCGGAAGCTTCTACGACATCATGTTCTGCCTGAGAAACTACGGTCTTGTTCCGCAGGAAGCTATGCCGGGCATCATGTACGGTGACACGCTGCCGGTACACAATGAACTGGATGCAGTGGCCGGTGCTTACGTAAACGCTATTGCTAAAGGCAAACTGACCAAACTGACTCCAGTATGGAAGCAAGGTTTATCTGCTATCTATGACACTTACCTCGGCAAATGTCCCGAAACTTTCACTTACCAGGGTAAAGAATATACTCCGAAGACTTTTGCCGAATCTCTCGGCATCAATCCGGATGATTATGTATCTCTGACTTCATTCACTCACCATCCGTTCTACACCCAGATGAACATCGAAATCCAGGACAACTGGCGCAATGGTCTTTCTTACAACCTGCCTTTGATGGAATTCATGTCTGTCATCGACAATGCCGTTAATAACGGTTACACCGTAGCCTGGGGTAGCGACGTCAGCGAAAGCGGTTTCACCCGTGACGGTATCGCCGTAATGCCCGATGCTGACCGTGGTGCCGAACTCACAGGTTCTGACATGGCACGCTGGACAGGTCTTACTGCTGCCGACAAGCGCAAAGAACTGACTTCCCGTCCGTTGCCGGAAATCACCGTTACTCAGGAAATGCGCCAGACTGCATTCGACAATTGGGAAACCACCGATGACCACGGTATGCTTATCTACGGCATCGCCAAAGATCAGAACGGCAAAGAATACTATATGGTGAAAAACTCCTGGGGTACCAACAACAAGTACAAAGGCACTTGGTATGCTTCCAAGCCTTTCGTTGCTTACAAGACTATCAATGTTCTGGTACACAAAGATGCAGTGCCCAAGGCGCTGTTGAAGAAGCTGGGAATTAAATAAGTGATTAGAGGTTAGTGATAAGTGATTAGTACCATGCGGTGTAATAGCGCAGCTACTAATCACTTATCACTAATCACTAACCTCTAATCTCATTTCATCATCCTGCTATTAATATATTCCGTAAACTTATCCTTGTAATTCTCTCCTACGGGAATGTATATTTCTCAAGTGCACAATACTGTATTTTCTGTACTTTCATAGAGCAATCCCCCTCTTCTGATGCTCTTTCTTTTGCTCAAAACTTCCCCGTATGTGCATTTTTTGCCCTCATTTCTTGTCAGAACAAACAGTTTGACTAATTTTGCACGCTGATAATTAGTTAACCGGACAATTTCAGTAGCTGGACTTTATGACCTCCTACTCCTATTCCCGGCGCTGACATATTGAAAAATACTAATACTAAATATTAATAACATGAGTTTGAAAATCGTAGTATTGGCTAAACAAGTTCCCGACACACGCAACGTTGGGAAAGATGCCATGAAAGCCGACGGAA